>CAJHYW010000074.1_pt1 | contig 113021 bp, 95 predicted proteins | sample 9198811 | NCBI WGS metagenome assembly CAJHYW01 (sample SAMEA7708378, study PRJEB35096) | sediment metagenome | biome: marine neritic benthic zone biome [ENVO:01000025]; feature: sediment [ENVO:00002007]; material: shallow marine sediment [ENVO:03000034] sea grass bed [ENVO_01000059] ...
GACCTGCGTCGGCGCATCGTCGTCGACCGGCGTGATGGTGAGCGCGAAGCTCTGCCCGGTCACCGCGTTGCCCTGACCGTCATCGACATCGAAGTCGAACGAGTCGCTGGTGGTGTTGCTGTGGTCGTGGACGTAGACCACCCGGTTGTTGTCGATGTCGTCTTGCGTGAAGCTCGTGATCGCCACCCCCGGTGCCGCCGTCAGCTCGAGCTGGCCATTGGCCGGACTCGTGGTGACCGTGTAAGTGATGCTGGTGGCCGGCTGCTCGGTGTCGGTGAAGGCGAGCTCACTCGTCGCCAGCGTATCGGTGCCACCCTCGGCGACGGTGCTGCCGGTGTTGTTGACCTGCGTGGGTGGCTGATCGTCCACCACTGTGATGCTGATGGTGGCCACGCCCGTGTTGCTGTTGTTTTCGCCGTCGTTGGCGATGAAGGAAATAGCCCGCGCCGTCGGGTCGGGTGCGGCGGCTATGTTGTCGTAGGTGACAGTGCGCAGCACCTGCTGGTAGTTAGCCACCGTGTCGGTGCCCGAGAGCGTCAGCACACCGGTGCCGCTGTTGTAGACTGCGCTGATGCTGGTCCCGGTGGTGTCGGCGGCCAACACCTCGTCGGTCCCGTCCAACAGATTGGTGATGGTGACGGTGAGCGACTCGAGGTTCGCGTCGTCTACGTCGCTTATGCTGGCGTCGGCGTCGGCAATCGCCACTGGACCCCCGCTCTCGGTGAAGCTCGCGGCAAAGTTGTCCTCGGTCGCGCCGGAGCTGTCGTCGGCGTCGAGGTCCAGCACCGGCCGAAAGTTGGTGACCAGACTAATTGCATTGATATCCTCGCTGCCGGTGTCGAGGCCGACGTCGGCGCCTTCGAACAGCAGCGTGGCATCGGCCGCGGTGGTGCCCGAGCCCATGGTCGTGGTGGTGACGTCGAGGTAGAAGATGTCTTGCTCGTTCACCGCGATGTTGTTGTCGCCGACCGTAGTATCATTGTCATTTAGGGTGACCAGCACCTGCCCCGCCTGCAACGTCACGTCGCCGAGGTCGATGGCCTCCTCGATGAGCTCGATGCCATGGACGTTTCTACTGATGTTGATGTCGCCACCCTTGATGAGCGTGGAGACGGTGCCGCTGGTGGTAAGCTCGCCCACCCCGGTGGCATCGTGGTGGAAGATGTCCTCGCTGCCGTCCATGGCCAGCAGGAAGGTGCCGGTCTGCAGCGTCACATCGCCCACGGTGGTGGTCTTCTCCACCAGCGAGATGCCTTGGATCTTGACGCCGCCGAAGACGTCGTCGAGCAGCAGGGTGAAAGTGCCCGAGCTGTAGTCACCGGGGGTGTCCGGGCGGAACACGCTCACGTCGTCGTCCAACATGGGAATCGAGTTAGTGCTGGTCAGCGTGACGTTGCTCTCCACGGAGAACAGCACATCGCCCGCTTTCAGCTCGAAGGTGTTGGCACCCGTGCCCACGGTGAGGTCGCGCGAGACAAAGTGCAGCCCGCGCAGGTCGGTGTTCCCGCTGGCGAAGGCGTCGATGTCGAACACCGAGCTGAACGTGCCCGCCGTGGTGCCCGGCTCCAAGGTCAGCCCGGGACCGGCAAACTCCAGCGCCTCGCCGTCATTCCACGAATCGAGCCCCGGCGCGCCGCTCGGTGAGCCCACGTTCCCGTCGGTCGACAGCCATAATGCGTTCGCCTTTTGCACAATCGCCACCGTGGTCGCCGCGGTGTTGCTGGGATTGATGCCGTCGTGGGCGACAAAGGTAACGATACGCGCGGTGTTGTTGGCCACCGAGGTGGTGTTCTCGTAGGTGACGGTGCGCAGCACCTGCTGGTAGTTCGCCACCGTGTCGGTGCCCGAGAGCGTCAGCACCCCCCCGGCATAGCTGGCGCTGATGCTGGTGCCGGTGGTGTCGGCGGCGAGCACCTCCGCGGCGCCGTCGAGCCGGTTGGTGATGGTGACGGTGAGCGACTCGAGGTTGGGACTGTTGACGTCGCTGAGCACGGCGTCGGTGTCGGCGATCGCGACCGGCGCGCCGGCGACGGTGAAGGTGACCGCGAAGTCGCCGCCGGTAGCGCCCGAGCTGTCGTCGGCATCGAGGTCCAGCACCGGCGCGTTGATGGTCAAGGTGGTGATGGCGGTGTTGCTGACCAGCACCCCGTCGTCAGCCACGAACTCGATGCTGCGCCCGGTAAGCGTCGGTGACCCCGCGGTGTTGTCGTAAGTGACGGTGCGCAGCACCTGCTGGTAGTTCGCCACCGTGTCGGTGCCCGAGAGCGTCAGCACGCCGGTGCCGCTGTTGTAAACTGCGCTGATGCTGGTCCCGGTGGTGTCGGCGGCCAGCACCTCGTCGGTCCCGTCCAACAGATTAGTGATGGTGACGGTGAGCGAGCTGAGCTCGTTCGGGAAGTTCGCATCCACGAGCGTGGCGTCGTTATCGACGATCGCCACCGGACCCCCACCCGGCGTGAAGTTCGTTTTGTAATCCGAACCGCTCACGTGGGCGCTGTCGTCAGCGTCGAGGTCCAGCGCGGGCGCGAGCTCGGTCTCGAGGGCGAGCGCATTCAAAGCCTCGGGGTTGGTGTCCAAGCCCACGTCCAGACCTTCGAAGAGCAGGGTGGCGTCCGCTTCCGCTACGCCAGCAACCAGGGTGGTCTTACCGACATCCAGATAGAATATGTCCTGCTTGGTGGTGGAGATTATATTGTCGCCAACGCTCGCGTCGTCGCCCGCTAAGGTGACGAGAATACTGCCCGGCTGAAGCGTGGCCCCACCCAGGTTGGCCTGGTTTTCGATGAGCTCGAGGCCAGAGACGGCCTGGCCGATACCGATGTCGCCGCCTTTGATCAGGGTGGTGAGGGTACCGCTGGTGGTGTTCTCGCCAACCTGGTCGGCGGTGAAGTGCTTGATGTCCTGGGAGCCCGACTGCGCAAGGATGAAAGTGCCGACGTTCAAGGTCGTATCCCCGACCAACGTGTCCTCTTCAACCAAGGAAATTGCTCCGATCTCCTGCGCGATGGGATCGTCTAGCAGCAGGGTGAAGGTGCCGGCGCTGAAGTCACCCGGAGTGTTCGGCCGGAAAAGGACCACATCCTTCTTTAGGACCGAAATCGAATTCGTGCTCGTCAACGTGCGGTCGTCTGCGAGGTTGAATAGTACGTCTCCTGACTGCAGGTCGATGCTGTCGGTGCCACCAACCGTGATGTCTCTAGACACGAAGTGAAGCGCCCGCACGTTGGTGTCGCTGGTGAAGTTCTGGACGTCGAAGATCGAGCTGAACGTGCCGTCCGTCGTGCCGGGCTCCAGAGCGAGGTCCGGGTCTCCGACCTCGAGCACCTCTGCGTTACCCCACGAGTCCAGTCCCGGGACGCCGCTCGGAGAAGGCACATCTTGCTCCGTCGATACCCAGAGGGCATCGCCAGCCAGCACGCCTACCCAACTCTGCTGTGCCTCGGCGCTGAACGCGATCAAGCTCTGGATGTCCCCGACCTGATACTCCAGGTTCCAGTCGCCGCCGAGAATGGTGCTGCCGGTCATGTCCTCGCTGGCCGCCACGTCCGCTCCCGTGAGCTGCCCCAGCGCGTCGATCAGAGTCTGTCCATCTTCGGACCCGGCCAGATTGCAGCCATAGATCAGGAGGTCGGCCTCGTCCGTCAGCGCACCACTCCACTGCGCGATAGCTTCCCCATAGTCGGACAAGTTATCTGCCCCCAGCCACGTGCCGCCGAGCTGCACACCGTCCTCGCTGCCGTGAGAGACCAGGTGTATCGAATCGACCTCGTTGTACTGCGCCAGGACGTCGCGGATCTGCTCGATACCATCCTTTTCCGGGTCGAGAAGCACCACCTCGAATTGGCGGCTCGCGTCGCTGTTCGATCTGATGTCGTCGATCAGCTTCTCGTAGTCGGGGGTCCGGGTGTCGATAAAGACCAGCTCGCGACTAATCTCGACCTCGGCGACCCCGGTGGCGTTGTCCTGCACCACGTCGTCGTGGTTCTGTTCGATAGGCGCCGGCTCGATCAGCTGCTCCTCGGGCTGCGCGTCCTCCACCAGTCCCGGGGCCAGATCGGCGGAGTACACGAGCCGCGGCTCCAAGGTCTCGAAGACCACGCCACGGTTGGTTTCCACAGTATTCTTGTCTTTCATGGATTCGCTCCGGCACTCTGAACGGGTGCTGTGTGACCCTCCGTGTCCCAGTGAGCTTGATCGGCGCCGCGGTCGAGAGCCGTCTCGTCGTGACACTGGGGCAAAAGAAACCCGTGACTGGCGAGCTGCAGCGCTCCGGCGAAATAGGTGGCGAGCACGTCCGGATTCGTCTGCTCTTCCGAAGTCAGCAGCTCACGCAACGAGGTTCCTTCGTCGAGTCGCACGAGCAGCGTGTGCATGTCGGGGCCGAGGTCGATGGATCCACGGGTTCGAGAGGGTTTTGCCTGCGCAAGCTTCCCTCCGGAGTGCGTGCGGGCAGCAGCCTGGTTCATCCGAACGTCCGGCGACACCTCGAGTCGTGCATCGAGCAGGTGTGACGTGCCGTCGACCCTCATCAGGAAATCCTGACCCTCGAGCCCCTGGCGTACGTCATCACCATTGCCGGACCTCAGCCTACGCGGTGCTTCACTGGTACGGTTCCAATGCCCGGCGGCGGTGCGACGAAGGGTGATGAGTCCGGTGTTAAAGACCTGGATTCGGCGTTCGTTGAGATTCGTTATCCAGCACGCGTGCTCGGCCGCGCGGGAGTCTGGCTTGTACGCCTCGAGGTGGGTGGCCGCGCAGCTTTCCGGAGAGCGGATCTCCCCGCAGATCGCCCACGCATCGCAGTCGCTCCCTTTGAACCACTCTACCAGTCGACGACGCCAGTCTTGACCTTCGTGCTCGGTCCGGTTGCCCACCATCTGCCCATACCCGGACACGTCGAGAAAGCGGGGCATCTGCTGCATGAGGTAGTGGAGCAGATCGTCGTCATCCATCGGGTCGTCGCTGTACAGGTTTCGGCAGTCGGGTGATGGAGGATTGCAGAGGATAAGATCGAACTGCTGGCCTTCGACGGGCCGGAACAGGTCGCCCTCGAGAAATGTGATATTGGTGATGCCGTTCAGACGTGCGTTGAACTGCGCAAAGTCGAGCGCCCTGCTGCTCACGTCGACGGCCGTGACGTGGTCGCTGTGCCGGGCCGCGAGCATCGCCTGTATACCGGAGCCGGTACCGACATCCAGGGTTCGCTGGACCCGACGGCGCACCGTCAACGTGGCAAGCATCAATGTGCTGGGGCTCAGCCCCATGACGAAATCGGGCTCGCTGCGCCCAGCGGGGCCTTCGACGTCCGAAGCGATGAGCAGGTCCCCGTAGGGCATCACCTTGATGAGTGCGAAGGCTCGGCCATCGGAGACCTCCAGCAATCCGCTGGTGACGAGGGCTCTCAGCTCCGCAAACGACAGCACGCGCCGCAAGTCATCTTCGGGGATCGGGCGCGACCGGAGATACAGGGTGAGCAGCGGGTGCTCGAGGGCGGTAGCGCTCGAACGCCGACTGCGAGGATTGGACAGGGCGCGAATCGCCAGCTTAGCATAGCTCGTACGCTCGAAGAGATGACGTATCCGGCGCAGACTCTTGTCTCCAACCAGACGCAAATGCTCACTATCTGCACGTCTGGGTGGTTGTTCTACGCTCGCGCTCATGGGCTATCTGTCTCCCAAACTCGCGTGCCGCCCGTCTCGAAGGTCTCCCGCATCTGGTAAGCCTGCGATACGGTGAGCGAGCAGGGGCTTAGGCTGAGGTGTGAGTGCGGGGCAACGCGCTCGGCGGTCTGGAGAAGCGTCAGCTCGTTTGCCTCCACCGCGGACATGTGCACGTTTAGCCAGTAGAGCGATCGAGTCTTGGTGTGGGCCGTGATGTGGCTGTTGAACCCCAGCTCCGCCAGCTTAGACCGGCGCAGTTCCGCCCAACCCTTGCTGGCGTACACGCCGAGCGAGATACGACCTTTGTTCTCGCCCCGTGGAAGCAGGTGTTGGTGCTCGACGCCGGCAGCCCGCAGACGGGCTTGCAGCGCCTTGGTGCTTGCGGGGCTAGCCTGAGGCGCGGCCAGCACCATGTACCTGTAGTTCACTGTTTCCGCCCGCTCATGGTGGGTGATTCTGGTTGACCGTTCGGCCAGCGCTTGCTCGAGGCTCGCTACTTCTTCACTCGACTCGATCGGCCCTAGAGACCGGCAGATAGTCGATCCCGGTCCCACGTCGTTTCCTACGACTTCGACCGGGCTCTCGGCGGGGTTCGGCGAGTCCGCGGGCTGCACCACCATGGATACGTCCGCCCCGCGAGCGTGTTGCGTGCCCAGGCGCAGCTCACGGCTCTGCCGCTTCTTGCGGGCAGGTTCCACACCGACTGTTTCCTCAGCCGGTCGCTCCATGGTCTGCTCGGTCTGCGGCGATGGCTCGACGGCTATCGGCATGGCCGTTCCCTCATTCGGCAGCGGGCGATCGCTGAATAGCATGCTCTTAGGGGCCGGGGAGAGCTGCACAACGCACTTCAGACCACTCGGGATTGTGTATTTGGGATTTGGCAGCTCCAAACGTACGTCAAAGGTGCCGCTGGCGGCGTCGATGACCCGGTCGACCATAGTCACCGTCGCGGTGTGCAAACCGGTCTGCTGGAGCTCTGGTATCACTTCTCCGGTCATGCCGGTCTCGATGGCGCCAAACAGCTCCACCGGGACGATCACCTCCACGATAAGCGGGTCGATCTGCGCGATCTCGACAATGGGGTCGTCGTCGACGAAGTCGCCGGCGGTCTTGAAACGCTCAACCACCACGCCCGTGATGGGGCTCCTGATGGTCTTGAGCCTCAGCACCGCCTCCGCCTTGGCGAGCTCCAGACGCGCGAGACGCAGCGCATCCCGTGCCTTCTCGAGCTGAAGCCGTGACTTCGTGGCATCGGTAGCGGCCTCGTCCTTGACGTGCAGCGGGATCGCCTTCTGGCTATATAAAGACTCGATTCGCCGGCTGTTTCGCCTGTCGAACTCCAGCGTCGCCCGGCGTAGCTCGACCTCCGCCACCATCTCGCTCCTCGCGAGCGAGACCGCCACCGATGCCTTCTCGACGTCGGCTTCGAGGTTGGCGAGAACCTGGCCGGCCACGACCATGTCGTTTCTGTCGACATGCAGCATTTTGATCACACCCTCGGCGGGGCTAGCCACACGTGCGGTCTCGTACGGTTTGATCACACAGTCGAGCTCCGGCAGACCGCTGACCCGCGCGTGTACGTCGGCCGGCCCCGCTGCGGCGCCGGTCGTTGCGAGCAGCAGTGCTCCTGCCAGCCATCTTGGCCTCGTTCTTGGTTCGTATTTTTGATTTCTCGCCACTTTCTCCACCACTTTCGCGGAACGGCTGCTCCAGCAACTCCTATTCCGAGCGTCCGGCAAATGCCAGGGTATCGGCCAGTCGTCGCTCGCCCTTGAGAAGCCGGCGTCGCGCCCTGGCGTGGGCGCGCTCCAGCTTGCGCTGGGTCGAGCGGATTGGTGCAGTCCCCGCCCAGAAAGGCAGAACATGACCGCGTCGTCCCAGAAAACGGTAAAACCACAAGAGTGCAGGCGGCAGGAACAAAGCCACGATCTCGTCTTCGAGCGAGAGCAGGGCCTGGACGCTGCCCGGGTCGCCCTGTCGTGCGCAGCGCCCCGCAAGCTGCCGGTCTATACGCTGGGACTCGTGGCACTCGGTGAGGATGACGTGCAAACCACCAAGCTCCGCCACCCCGGGACCGAGTGCGATATCCGTCCCGCGCCCCGCCATGTTGGTTGCCACCGTGATGCGGCCCCGCTGCCCGGCGGCGGCCACGATCTCGGCCTCGTCCTTGTCCTGTCTTGCGTTTAGGACACGGTGCGGCAGACCCGTCCGAGTCAGCAGCTCGCTCAGGTGCTCGGAATTCGCCACCGAGGGGGTGCCGATCAGGAGCGGCTGGCCGGTTGCCTTACAGGTACGGGCAACCTCGACCACCTTCTCCCACTCGCGGGCCTTGCTGGCGTAAACGCGGGTAGGAAGCGTCCGGCGTCTGCTTGGCCGATGTGGGGGAATGCTCACCACATTTAGGTCGTACACCGACCACAAGTGTCTCGCGACCTCGCGCAAGGTACCCGACATGCCCGCGAGCTTGAGATAACGCCGGAAGAAGCGCTGATAGCTCAGACGCGCCACGGTTTCGTTCCTGGTGGAGATCGCGCAGCCTTCCTTGGCCTGGATCATCTGGTGCAACCCACGTTCCCATGACCGGTCGGGCATGAGCCGGCCAGTGGTCTCGTCGATGATCTGTACCTTGCCGTCGCGCACCAGGTAGTGACGGTCACGCACGAACAGATGGCGTGCGCGAAGGGCCTGGCAGACCATTTCTTCGCGCCGTCTTTGACCGGTCCATATACCCTGGCGCAGCTGCGCCACCCGAGCCAGGCGTTCACGGCCGCTCTCGGTGAGCGTCACGCGCCGGGCCTTGTGGTCCAAGATAAAATCACGCTTGTCGGTTAGGCGGGCGGCTATCTCGAGCCCTTCGTCGAAGACCCGCTTGAACTCTTCGGTATCGCCGGGACGGGACAGGATGAGCGGCGTACGCGCCTCGTCGATGAGCACACTGTCCGCCTCGTCGACAATGGCGAAGCAAAGCCCCCTCAGCATCAGCCGGTCCAAGCGGCCCATGTTGTCGTCAAGGCGCTCCAGCTCGAGCCGCAACCGACCTGAACCCCGCGAGAGCACGATTCGGTCCCGCAGGTAGTCAAACGCCGCTTGTTTATTGGTGCAGTAGGTCACGTCACAGCCGTATGCGGTCTTGCGTTCTTCGGGTGTCATATCTGCCTGTACGCAACCGACGCTGAGACCCAAGGCCTCGTATACCGGACGCATGAGCTCGGCGTCGCGCCCCGCTAAATACTCGTTGACCGTGATGATATGTACCGGCACGCCGGCCAGCGCCGCCGTGCATGCCGGCAGGGTCGCGGTCAAGGTCTTGCCCTCACCGGTTTCCATCTCGGCCAGCATCCCCTTTTGCATGACCCAACCACCAATGAGCTGAGAATCGAAGTGACGCATGCCGAGTACACGCCCCGAGACCTCACGCACCAGTGCAAAGGTGCGGATGACCGTCTCGTCGTCCGCGGCGCGGATCAGTGATTGGCGCAGCTCTGTCAGCCATTTGGCGACGTCCTGTTCCCTCAGTTGCGCCAGCTCGTCGTCATAGGCGTGGATGGCGTCCACGACGCGTATAAACCGCCGTGCACCGGCGTGCCGCTTTCTTCTCGCCACGGCGCCCACCGCCGCGAAACCGCGTTCCAGCAAACCTCGTTCGGGATCGCGCTTCTCGGGATAACGCCCGAGGACCATACCGGGTCTTAGCGAGACGCTAGACACCGAAATGCCCCATAAAGAGCTGCCGACCCAAGCGGTACCACTGATGCGCGAGCGTAGCGGAGCCGTGGTCGAAGCGAACCAGCACGCGCTCGCCGAAGTGGTCGAGCGGCTCGTCTACCGCGAGCGCGATGTCGAGCTGGAAAACCTTGTCCATTGCCCTTACACCACGCTCGTCGCGTGGGTCGACGGGTATTCGACCGCCACCCGTGGTGCCAAGCACCTTGCTCGGCAGCAAGTAGTTTGCCGCTGGAACCTCTCGCTCCATGACCGCGGGCAAGGTCCGGTCCAGCCGGCTGGCGAGCTTCACCTCCACCGCCTTGGTCTGGTGTCGCACCAACACGATGTCGGCTTGTGATACGACGACCCGAATGCTCGCCCCGGACGGGTCGGCCACGTAGCCGAGCAGCTCGCCCTTCTGGACGAATCGACCCGGCATGTCCTCGCTTTGCGGAACAATAAAGGCACCCTTCGCGGGGCTTCTTACAATCAGCTTGTCGGCGCGCTCCTCCGCCTGCCGCAGCTCGGCCGTGGCGCGCGCAAGCTCTTCCTCCAATATCTTTGCCTCCACCCGGTCGTTGGCCAGCGCGGCTTTGTAACGGGCCAATGATTCTTTTTGTTTTGCTTTGAGCACCGTGACGTTGGCATCGAGCAGTGGGTCCAGTGTCTCGAACAAGGCGTCACCCGGTTCAACGTCCACGTCGGGGGTCATCAGGATTCGGTCGATAGTGCCGTCGGCACCCGCTCGAACTTGCGACTGCTCGGGCAACCACACCACGCCCTCCGCTCGAGTCCAGAAAGGAACCGGGACGGCGAAGATGACCCCGGCAATAGACATGATGGTGACCAAGGTCAGCGAGACAGCTCTAAGCCGCTTGGTCTGGATCTGGGGGCTGACGCTCAGGAAGCGGATGCCTCTGAGAATTGGAAAGACGATCTGCATCGTAAACATCCAAACCGCCAATACGATGCCGACGACGAAGAGCTTGGTCGCGATGAACAGCGCGATGACAAAGGAGATAAATAGCCTGTAGACAAATGCGCTTATGCCATAGACGAAGAACCATCTTGCCTCGCCCTTAGCCATGGCCGGCGAAGACGCTTCCTTGACCCCAAAGGCGTAACGCTGAACCAGATACGCAAGATACTTGTACGAGCGCGCGGCGAGGTTCGGTATCTCGACCCCGTCGGCCAGGATGTAGTACCCGTCAAACTTCAGCAGCGGATTGGCGTTGAACAAGACGGTAGAAACGCCCGCGATGAGCATGACGTCGTACGCTAGCTCGCGCACCGCACCGGGTTCCACGTTGAGCCATACGAATAACGCCACCGAGGCGAGAAATAGCTCCACCATCATTCCGGCCGCACCCACCAGCATGCGTCTGTGCTTGCTCGGAAACGCGGAGGCAGCCGATGCATCCACATAGGGCACTGGGGTAAGCACCAGCAGTGTGATCCCCATTTCATGCACCTCCCCACCCCACACCTTGGTGGCAAAGGCATGACCGAACTCGTGAAAAAGCTTGAGGACGGGAAACGCAAGCCAGAGCAGCAGAAGGCTGGTCGGCGAGAGCATGCGTTCGGAGAATTGGGCGCTCAAGCCGTCCCAGTTGGAGGCCGCATGAGTGACTCCGAACGCCACCACCACGAGCCACACCAGCGCGAAATACGGGCTGAAGAACGGGCGCACCACGGGCAGCAGATATGCCAGCATCCGGTCGGGGTCGAAGATGGGCAAACGTATCGACAAAGGGCTCATCAAGCGTCGTTGCCATCGGCTACGACGGTCGCGGTCATAACGGCGCAAGAACTCCTCGCTGTCGGGCGAGACATCGCACTGCAGGACGTCGGCCGCATGGAGCTGGCCCAGGAGCTCGATCACCTGATCCTGGGTGGGAGCGGCGTCGCCAAGCCGTGTGTTGGCGGCGTCCCAGATTTCCTGGACGGTTCGCTTGCCGTCCATCAGCGCGATGACGTAGTAAGCAGTCGGGCTAAAGCGGTGATAACGCGCGGCGGCGTGGTCCTGGAGCACGTACCACAAATGGCCGCGGTAATGGTGTCGATGTACCTGGGCGTGCTGGCGCAAGCGTGGACGAAGACTGTCGACCCGGTACCAGGAGGGACTGAACAAGGACTCATTCATAGCGCGAGCACCCTCATGGCAACCAGTTCCAGGCCCAAACCCGAAGCCAGTTCGAGAGCTTGTAGGTCCAGATCCAAAGAAGTCTGCGCTCGCCAAGCTCGATCTTGCCGACGCCCTGCATGCCGGGGCGCAAGTTCACCGGCGAGGCTTCTAAGCGAGCTTCAACACGGAAAAAATTCTTACCTTCTGCCGCGGTTGAAACCGGGGTGATCTTCTCGACATGAAGCGGCATGCGCTCGCCCGGGAAACCGGTCAAAGCCAGGTGGCCGCGCTGGCCGACGAGTACCTCGGAGATTTCCTGCTCGTCCACGCTGAGCATGACTCGGTAGGAATCGAGCGGGGCGACTTCGAACAGCACCTCGCCGCGTTCAACCGGCGAGCCAAGCTTTTGGGACAGATCGCCGGAGACGATGACCCCGTCGAATGGAGACACGAACTCAGTGCGCGAAAGCTGCTCCTCAAGCAGCTGGATCTGGGCTTGCGCTTGCGCAATTTGCGCGCTGAGGATGCGTGTCTGACTACGGTCCCGCATCGCTAAGGCCTTGCGATGCTCACCGGAAAGCTGCTTGTGTTGTCCCTTCCAACGCGCTAGCTCGAGCGTCAAGTCCTTATCGTCCAACGCGCCCAGCACCTCGCCCTTGCGCACGAGGTCGCCGGCGCGGACCTCGGCCCCCGCGATGTAGCCGTCCATGGGCGCGACCACAACCCGCTGCACGGTACCCTCTAAAACCGCATCGGCGGATACTCGATACTGGCCGCTGCTAAGCGCAAGGAAGGCGACCAAACCCGCGATGGAGACGGCCGCGAGCTTTAGGCCGAGATGCCGGGGACCCAGCAGCTTGTGCAGTGCTGCGTATACAGAGTCCGCGACTTTGGCGCCAAGCCAGCGGCTCTCCTTGCGCTTGATCTCCAAAATCGGACCGAGCAAGGAGGCGATAACCTCGGCCCTCTCGACCTCTCCCGCGTCAAACGCCGCAGGGTCACCGCGTTCAAAGGTAATGGCGCCGTACAAACGCCCGTTGTTGCCCAGCGGCACGGTGCATACTGCCGCCTTAGCATGATGTGTGCTGAGCTCCTCGTGGGCGCAGCTCAAGATGATCGACCCTTCTTCTACCGGCGGGTATACAACCGTGGATTGCTGGTCCAAGGCCTCATCCATGCACATGCAAATACTCTTGATGAGATTGGCCTTTTTGCTGAACTTCACGCTGTGAGATATCGCTTTTACGTGGGTCTGGCGCTGATCCTTGAAGCCGATGCTCACGCGGTCGCTGCCTAGACAAGCCGCCAACTCGGTCGCGGTCGCGGTGGCGGCGGAAAGGAAATGGTCCTGCTCGAGCGCGGTCGCTACGATGCGCACAACCGTAGCGAGCGAGCTGCTGCCGGCCGAGCTCTCGCGTTTGACCAGGAACTCGAAACAGGCCGAGCCCCATTGCAGGAGCTGGATGATGCCGCGCTGCTGCTGCTCGTTCGGGCTGTCCACTTCGACCGCGACAATCCCGACGTAGGTGCCGTTGACGAGCAGCGGGGAGGCGATATTGAGTGAGGATGAGCCCCTGGCAGCGCCGCAAACCACCGGTGACTGTTTTTCCAGCGCGAGTCGGGTGGCGGACGTGAGCCCCGCAAGATTGTCGGTCTCTTGCGGCCAGCAGGCGACGGGAGTCTGCATCGCGGCCTCGTTGCGGCCGAGAAATACGGCGCCCCGTATCAGACTTGGGAGCATCTGACACTGCAGGGCCAGCCAGGCGGCGGCCACCGGTTTCAGGGTGGATGCAGCAAGTGACATATGCTGAGTAACCCAGTTCTCCTACTTTGGTATCGTGTGTCCTTCGGTACCCTATTCGGGTAGGCAGCCTGGCCTTGCCGGCGTGTAGGCGCGCGCTGGCCTTGGCCTTTAGAGCCATCTAAGGGCACTCAATCGGCGTACCCGCCGGGCCCGAAAACCCATAGCGGATGCCAGCTAAACAACGGGTTACTCCGGCCGATACTGCAAAGCCCCGGTACCATTTCGTCCCGTTGGCCGAGACCGGTCTAATGAAGGTTTTTTGGCCCAACGCTTGCGCCACGACGAGCCGGATTGCCGTCAATAAATGTAGGCCATGCAGCTAGAAAGAGACGCAAATCGAGACGATTTGGCAATCAATATGTGCTCCGTGGCTCGTTTATTTCGACGGGGACTCGGATATGGAGACACGGGGCGGGGCCTGGGCCGCCGCTCGGCTGCAACGCGGGGCCAGACGTTCAGCGGGCCCCTACGAGCTGCACCCACACACGCGCAGGAGTCCTGCGCCGCCGGTTCGGCTCGACTTTCTGTGCGCGTGCCCTTTCCTACGACCCAACCACCTTTGTGTCCGGACACCCGTAGAGCATGTCCGGGCCCCCAAGCTTTCGACGGCCCAAACACGGGATAGTAGACTCCGCCATATGCGACCTGCTGGCCGGGTCGAAGGGGGAGTATTCATGTCAAACAAGGTCGCCCTCATCACGGGCGCTACGGGGCAGGATGGCGCGCTACTGGCCGAGCTTCTGCTCGCAAAGGGTTACCGCGTCCATGGGGTCAAGCGCCGTTCCTCTTCCTTCAACACCGAGCGCGTCGACCATCTTTACGCCGACCCGCATGAGGAGGAACCAAAGTTTTTTCTGCATTATGGCGACCTCACGGACGCGACCAATCTCATCCGGCTCATTCAGGAGACGCGCCCGGATGAGATCTATAACCTCGCCGCGCAAAGCCACGTACAGGTTAGCTTCGAGACCGCCGAATACACGGCGAATAGCGATGCCTTGGGCACGCTGCGGCTCCTCGAGGCGCTGCGAATTCTCGGTGTGGAGAAGTCGGTTCGGTTCTACCAGGCCTCGTCATCCGAAATGTTCGGTAACTCACCAGCCCCACAAAATGAATCAACCCCCTTCGAGCCACGAAGCCCTTATGCTGCAGCGAAGCTCTACGCGTATTGGATCACAATCAACTATCGCAAGGCTTACGGCATACACGCCTCCAACGGGATCTTGTTCAATCACGAAGGGCCAACGCGGGGCGAGACCTTTGTGACACGGAAGATCTCGCGAGCCGTCGCCGCAATCGGCGCGGGTCTCCAAGCCCGTCTCTATTTGGGTAACTTGGATGCTAGACGCGACTGGGGACACGCACGAGACTACGTCGAGGGTATGTGGCGCATCGTACAGAGCCCCGAACCCGATGATTATGTTCTGGCCACCGGCGAGGCACATACGGTGCGCGAGTTTGTGGAGCGCGCCTTCGCCCATGTCGACATCGACATCGAGTGGCGTGGGTTCGGTGTCCAAGAGCGCGGCATCAACACCGCAAACGGAAACGTGGTCGTTGAAATTGATCCAAAGTACTTCCGCCCCACCGAGGTCGATTTTCTGTTGGGAGATGCAAGCAAGGCACGCGCGAAGCTCGGCTGGAAACACACCGTCAGCTTCGAAGAGCTCGTGAAAGCGATGGTGGAGCACGACTGCGAATTGCTGGTACAGGAAAACAAGAAGCACGCTAACTATGAATGACTCGGAGCCGAGCTATCCGCTGGCCGGCAAGCGCGTGTGGGTAGCCGGGCACAAGGGGATGGTGGGCAGCGCCTTGGTGCGCCGATTGCAGCGTGAGGATTGCGACGTGTTGAGCGTAGAGAGAGCCCGCATCGACCTTCGTCGCCAGGCGGAGACCGAGGCGTGGATTGCCGACACAAAACCGGACTCAATCTTTCTGGCGGCCGCGAAGGTTGGTGGAATCGTCGCCAATGACACTCGGCCTGCAGAGTTCATCTACGACAACATGGCACTCGAGCTCAATATCATCGAGGCGGCGCGGCGGGCTGGCGTTGAGAAGCTCTTGTTCTTGGGGTCATCATGTGTTTACCCGAAGTTTGCCCCGCAACCGATTCGCGAAGACGCGCTTCTATCGGGCCCGCTGGAACCGACCAATCAATGGTACGCTATCGCAAAGATTGCCGGCATCAAGCTGTGCCAGGCCTACCGTCGGCAATACGCTTGCAGATTCATCTCAGCGATGCCGACAAATCTGTACGGTCCAGGTGACAACTTCGATTTGACGGGCAGTCATGTGATCCCGGCGCTGGTCAGGAAAATACACGAAGCAAAAGAGCGCGGCGCGGAACGGGTGGAGATTTGGGGCAGCGGCGCACCAAAACGGGACTTTTTGCATGTCGACGACTGTGCGGACGCGTTGGTGTTCCTGATGCAGCACTATGACGACGAAACGCCGCTAAATCTCGGGAGTGGCACGGAGATCGCCATCCGGGACCTCGCTGCCGTATTGTGCCGCGTGGCCGGGTTCGAGGGCGAGCTCGACTTCGACACGAGCCGGCCTGACGGCACCCCGCGCAAGATTCTCGACACGCACCTGCTCACGCGCATGGGCTGGCAACCGAGGGTCGAGCTAGAGACCGGGTTGAGCGACGTCTACCGGTGGTTTTTGCAACGCTACGCTTCCGGGGAGCTGCGTGGGATTGAAACCGGCGGCTAGAGCAGATTCCGCCCGAACCGCCGCGAGTTATTGGCACACCGGACGCCGCCGCGCTTGTATCTGCCTGGTGTGTTTGCCACCATAGCCGGCGGAAAACAAACAGTATTCGGAGACAGCATTAAGTGAGCAAGGCCGACGACATCTTTATCCGCGAGTTTCTCATTATCTTGGGTTGCCTCGTCGCTTTCTTTTTCTTGGCACTCTTTGTGGCGCGTGCGATCGGGGCGAATGCGGTCGAACAGGCAAGCCTCGCGCCAAGAGAGGTCGCTGCCCGTATACAACCGGTAGGGAGTTTGCGTGTCGCGGGCCCGGACACGGCCGCGACCGCCGAGGAAACGGAGCCCATGCAGGTTGCGGCGGTAGACTCCAGCGGCAAGTCGGGTGAGGAGGTCTACAGCTCGGCGTGCGCCGCATGCCATGCGGCGGGTGTCGCCGGCGCCCCAAAGGTCGGTGACAAGGCCGCGTGGGAAACGCGTGCCCAGCAAGGTCTAGACACGCTCGTTTCGCATGCCGTAAACGGCATCAACGCCATGCCGGCGAAGGGTGGAAATGCATCGCTGAGCGACGCGGAGATCCGCAAATCCGTGATTTACATGCTCGAGCAAACGGGTGTCGCGGCAGAAACGGGCGCCGATACCGGGCAGAGCGATGCTGCGCAACCCAGCGCCGCCGATGATACGGCCGACGCCGGCGGTGCCGACGGGGAGAAGGTCTACAACTCGGCGTGTGTCGTTTGTCATGCGAGCGGCGTCGCGGGCGCGCCAAAGGTCGGTGACAAAGCAGGGTGGGAGACCCGGGCGCAGCAGGGTCTGGACACGCTGATTGCGCACGCAATAAACGGCAAAGGCACTATGCCGGCAAAAGGCGGTCACGCGAGCTTGAGCGACGACGAGGTCAAGAGCGCGGTCGAGTACATGCTGGCGGCATCCGAGGTCCCCGCCAACTAGGGGTATTTGGTCTATACGGCGGTCAGGTTCGCATAGGCGACGACCAGCCACTTGCTGCCCGCCTGTTTGAAATTGACCTGCACTCGCGCGTGTGTACCCTGGCCTTCGTAGTTGAGCACGACCCCTTCGCCAAATTTAGGGTGTGACACGGGCTGACCCAGCCGCAGTCCGCCGAGGTCTCCGCCGTCATCCCTAACACGCCCCGCGTGACGCCGATTCGAGAAAACAGGTCTGGTCACGGTGCCACGCATGCGTACCTCGCGGACTAGCTCGCTCGGGATCTCGGCCAGAAATCTGGATGGCGTCGGAAAATACTCTGCGCCGTGCAGACGCCGGCTCTCCGTGTGCGTGAGATACAGAAGCGATTTTGCCCGCGTCATGCCCACGTAGCACAAGCGACGCTCCTCCTCTAGCTGCGACGGGTCCTCGCTACTGCGCTGGTGCGGGAACAAGCCTTCCTCCATACCGCACAAGAAAACCATTGGAAACTCCAAACCCTTGGCCGAATGAAGGGTCATTAAGCTAACAGAATCATCCCAGGCGCTCGCTTGCTCCTCGCCGGATTCCAGCGCTGCATGCGCCAGGAAGGCCATCATCGGGTCCTGTTCTTCCTCTTGCTGCTGGTGCGCGAATTGACGCGCAGCGCTGACCAGCTCGGCCAGGTTCTCCACGCGCGTTTGGGCGCGGTCGAGCTTTTCCTTCTTGTAGTGCTCCAGGAGCCCGCTACGCGGAATGATGGCTTCGACCTGTTCGTGCAAGGGCAGCTCCGAGGTACCGTGCGCAAGCTCCTCGACCAAGCGAAGGAAGGAGTGGACGGCGTTCAGGGCGCGCGCTGCGAGCACGCCGTCTTGCGCACACCGCTCAGCCGCGGCCCACAGAGAAATCCGATGCTCTCTCGCCACGTAGCGCAAGGTCTCAACGGTACGCGCGCCGATGCCGCGCGGCGGTGTGTTGACCACACGCTCGAAGGCGGGGTCATCCGACCGGTTCGCCACGAGACGCAAATATGCCAGGGCATCTTTGATCTCGGCGCGTTCGTAGAAACGCTGGCCGCCATAAACCCGGTACGGGATGCCGGAGGCCAGCAGCCCCTCTTCGAGCACACGCGATTGCGCGCTGACTCGGTAAAGCAACGCGACGTCGTTGCGCCGACCGCCTTCATCGACCCACTGCTGGATGCGTCCTGCGACAAAACGCGCCTCATCGAACTCGTTGAAGGCCGTGTAGATGTGGATGGGCTCACCGGACTTGTCGCTGGTCCAAAGGCTCTTTCCCAGACGTCCTTGGTTGTTGGCGATGAGCGCGTTCGAGGCGGCGAGAATGTTAGCGGTGGAGCGGTAGTTCTGCTCCAGACGCAACGTACGCACATCCGGAAAGTCTTTTGAAAAACGATGGATGTTCTCGATCTGCGCGCCCCGCCAACCGTAGATCGACTGGTCGTCGTCACCTACCGGGAACAGCCAGTTCGTGCTACCGGCGAGCAGCCTCAACCAGGCGTACTGGATGGTGTTGGTATCCTGAAACTCGTCGACCATAATGTGCCGGAAGCGGTGCTGATAGTGCATCAGCAGGTCTCCGCGGTCGCGCAGCACCTCATGCGCGCGTAACAGCAGCTCGGCGAAGTCGACGACGCTGCTGCGCTCGCAAAGCTCTTCGTAGGCGACATAAATACGGTGCATATGACGCGTCCAAACGTCGCCCTGCTCATCCAGATGCCGCGGGCGCAGGCCCCGTTCCTTGTTGGCGTTGATAAAGCCCTGCGCTTGCTTGGCAGGCCAGCGTGACTCGTCCAAATCCAGAGAACGGAGAATGCGACGCACGGCACGTAGCTGGTCCTCGCTGTCGAGAATCTGGAAACCTTCGGACAAACCGGCATCGCGCCAGTGGGCGCGCAAAAAACGATGTGATAGCCCATGAAAGGTGCCGACCCACATGCCGCCCACCGAGCGTTGCAGCATCGCCTCTATGCGACCACGCATCTCGCTTGCCGCCTTATTGGTAAAGGTGACCGCGAGCAAACCATGGGGTGATGCCTGGTCGCTTTCCAACAACCACGCGATGCGATGAACGAGCACACGTGTCTTACCGCTCCCGGCGCCGGCGAGCACCAGTATATGTCCGGGGGGTGCGGTTACTGCTTCGCGTTGCGCGTCGTTGAGTGGGTCGAGTATGTGGGTTACATCCATCGGTGGATCTTACCGGATTTGCGATTGACGGTTACAATGCGCGGCCACACGTAGGAGCACAAGATGACAAAGTCACCCGCGGTCCCCAGCTACCATCGCGATATCGAAGGCCTCCGTAGGATTGCGCGCGGGGCCTTGACGGAGGCGTCACGTCAAGGCGCGAGCGCCGCCTCCGCGGCGATCGGTGCGGCCGCGGGCTTGTCGGCATCGGTGCGTTTGGGCGATGTGGAGACCATCGAGCATCACCTCAACAAAGGGCTGACGGTCACGGTGTACTTCGGGCAAAAGCGGGGCTGGGCGACGACCAGCGACTTTGCAAGCCAGGCGATCGACGACACGGTGAGCGCGGCGTGCCGCATCGCCCGGTTCACCTCAGAGGACGACTGTGCGGGCCTCGCCGAACCCGAGCTGCTCGCAAAAGAGTTTCCGGAGCTTTCTTTGTACCACCCGTGGTCCTTGACACCGCAACGGGCGACCGAGCTTGCGCTCGAAGCGGAAAATGCCGCGCGCGATTTTGACAAGCGTATAAGCAACTCGGAAGGCGCCGAGGTGACGCATGTGGAAAGCTCGCACATCTTCGCCAGTACCGACGGTTTTTGCGCGGGCTACGCGAGCACGCGGCACTCCATACGTTGCGCGGTCATCGCACAAAGCGAGGCGGGTATGCAGCGCGACGACTGGTATAGCGTGTCGCGCGACCCGGACACTCTGGAAGACCCCGCGTCAATCGGGCGCAGGGCGGCCGAACGTGCGGTCAACCGACTCGATGCAAAACAGCTAAAGACGCAAACCGTCCCGGTTATCTTTTGTGCCGATGTCGCCACCAGTATATTGGGGCACTTTATTTCGGCGGTCTCCGGTGGCAGCTTGTATCGCAAGTCCTCGTTTCTGCTGGACCACCTTGGCAAGCAGGTTTTCCCAACTCACGTCGAGATCCGCGAGGAGCCGCACATTCAAGCCGCGCTTGGCAGCGCTCCGTTTGACGGAGAAGGCGTCGCCACGCACGCGCGTCATCTGGTGCGCGACGGCGTACTGGAAGGCTATGTGCTGAGCAGCTATTCGGCGCGCAAGCTGGGGATGCAAACCACCGGCAATGCGGGCGGCGTGCACAATTTGATCGTGACCCCGGGGACACAGGATCTCGCCGGTCTCATGCAAACCATGCAAAAGGGACTCCTGGTCACCGAGCTCATGGGTATGGGTGTAAACAAAGTGACCGGTGATTACTCCAGAGGCGCCACCGGTTTTTGGGTGGAGCAGGGCGAGATCCAGTACCCCGTCGAGGAGATCACCATTGCCGGCAATCTACGCGACATTTTCCTGGGGATCCAGGAGGTGGGCGCGGATGTCGACGAGCGCAGCACTATTCGCACTGGCTCCCTGTTGGTCGACCAGATGACCGTAGCCGGGGAGTGAGCGAGCCGGCCTGACGCGTCTCCGACAAACCTTGCAAAAGCGGTCGGGCGGCCCAACTTTGCTCCCATGGACCAAGACACCGTTCAGCCTGTTGTCCCCGATTCCGCCGACATAGCATCCACACAGCTCGCGGTCCCCGGTGACGTTCTGCCAAACGTCTTGCACCTGCTACCGCTACAGGAGCGACCGTTCTTTCCTATCCATGTGATGCCGCTGATCTTGGATGAAGGCGTCTGGCTGGAGACAATCACCGAGATCGGGAAGACGGCGCATCACACCGCCGGCCTGGTGTTCACACACCCGGGTTCACCCAAAAAACCGTCAACAGAGAACTTCTTCGAGGTTGGGACCGCCGTCCGGATGCGCGAACCCATTCGCCGTGACGGCCGGATCCAGTTCGTGGCCGAAGGCGTACAGCGCTTCCGCATCGTCAAGTGGCTCTCGGACGAGACGCCGTTTTTGGCCCAGGTCGAGTATCTGGACGACGAGAGCGACGAGGACGACACACAGATAAAGGCATATGCCATGGCCCTGATCGGTGTCATCAAGGAGCTGATACCGCTCAACCCCCTCTACAACGAGCAGCTCAAGCAATACCTGGACCGTTTTACGCCAAACCACCCGGCCTCCTTGACGTATTTCGCGGCGAACATGACGACCGCTACGGGAGTCGAGCTGCAGCAAATTCTTCAGACCACGTCGCTGTTGGAGCGTATGGAGAACGTGCTTGCCCTGCTGAAGAAGGAGCTGGAAGCGGCCAAGCTGCATGCGGAGATCAGCCGCGAGGTCGAAGCCAAGATCAGCGAGCAGCAGAGAAACTTCTTCTTGAAGGAACAGCTCAAGGTCATCCAGAAGGAACTGGGGATCACCAAGGACGACCGCACGGCAGAGTTGGACCGCCTCAAGGAGCGCATGCAGGAGCTCGAGCTGGATGACACGACTCGGGCACGGATTCAAGAGGAGCTGGACAAGCTCGCCATCCTCGAGGTCGGCTCGCCCGAGTATGCAGTGACGCGCAACTATCTGGATTGGATCACCAGTCTGCCGTGGGGGCGTTGCTCCGAGGACCAGCTCGACTTGGAGCACGCACGCGAGATCCTGGACGCCGACCACACGGGTTTGGAAGACGTCAAGGACCGCATTATCGAGTTTCTGGCGGTCGGAAAGCTTCGGGGTGAAGTGGCTGGGTCTATCTTGCTGCTGGTCGGTCCGCCGGGGGTAGGAAAAACCTCTATCGGGCGCTCGGTGGCGGCGGCGCTTGGGCGCGAATTTTACCGTTTCAGCCTCGGCGGCATGCGCGACGAAGCAGAAATCAAGGGGCACCGACGCACCTACATAGGTGCGATGCCGGGCAAGTTTATCCAGGCGCTCAAGGAGGTCGATGTCGCAAACCCCGTGATCATGCTCGATGAGATCGACAAGATCGGCGCCTCTTATCGTGGCGACCCAGCGTCGGCCTTGCTCGAGGTGCTCGACCCGGAGCAAAACCAGGCCTTTTTGGACCACTACCTCGATGTGCGCTTCGACTTATCGCGCACCTTGTTTATCTGCACCGCAAACCAGCTGGACACGATTCCGCGCCCGCTGCTGGACCGCATGGAAGTGATTCGTCTGTCGGGGTATATCGCCGCGGAGAAACAAGCCATCGCTCGCGAGCACCTGTGGCCGCGTGTGGTGGACCGCGCGGGGCTAAAAAGCAGCCGCATTACGGTAAGCGACGCCGCGCTCAAGCGGATCGTGGACGGCTATGCCCGCGAGGCGGGTGTGCGCGAGCTCGAGAAACGGTTATCGCAGATCGCGCGCAAGGCGGCCGTGCGGGTCGCAAACGGTGTAAAAGACAAAATACGGGTCGGGACCCGTAATCTAGAAGACTTTCTTGGCAAACCGCTGTACAAGCGGAGCAAACCCATTTCCGGTGTCGGTGTGGTCACCGGTCTGGCATGGACCGCTCTGGGCGGAGCAACGCTGGACATCGAAGCGAGCCGGGTGCACACCAAGAACCGCGGCTTTCATTTGACGGGAAAGCTCGGCGACGTGATGCAGGAATCCGCGCAGATCGCCTACAGCTACGTCGTCTCCCATCTCGATGAATACCAGGGTGACCCGGAGTTCTTCGATAGAGCTTTCGTCCACCTGCACGTGCCGGAAGGGGCGACGCCAAAGGACGGGCCCAGCGCCGGGATTACCATGGCAAGCGCGCTGCTCTCACTTGCCCGGGGCCAGCGCGTGCCGCCGCGGGTAGCGATGACCGGTGAGCTCACACTCACCGGCCATGTTCTCGCGGTCGGCGGTATTCGCGAGAAAGTGATCGCCGCGCGGCGTAACCGGGTGCGTGAGATTCTCGTGCCTGAGGCGAACCGCGGTGATATAGAGGAGCTGCCCGACTACCTCAAGGAAGGTCTCACGGTGCACTTCGTCGCGCATTATCGCGACGTTTACGCGGTGTTGTTCGAACGCCGAAAAAAGAGGGCCGCTGACGGCCGCGCAGCGGCCTGACATGCTCGGCGCCTAACCCTCGGCCTCTTTTACCTTCTTCTTTGCCTTATCGAGCAGTTCCTTGGTCTTGTCGGAGGCGTCGTCAAGCGCCTTATCCGCTTCTTTGCCGGCCTTCTCCAGGGGTCCCGGCTCTTCACAACTGGTGAGACAGACCGTGCTCAACATTACGGTGACTACCACAGTGATCAATTTGGCTGAACGCATATCCCTATTCTCTAGCCTCGAGCAGCACCTTTATCTCTGACGTCAGACGGCAGCGGTCGGCTCGTGAAGTCTTCGAGCGCAATTTCCAGTATAAGCGTGTTTCATGTTCTAGCCGCCTCGCCACGATAGTATCACCCTTTGCGAGAGACAACGGTCGAGGAGGCCGAGTTGAGCCCGCACATCGACCACGTGGTCATCGCCGTAAAGGATCTCGAGCGGGCCGCGAGACAGTATGAGGCGCTCGGGTTTACGCTCACGCCGCGCGCGCTGCATCCGTGGGGAACCGCAAACCAACTCATACAGCTCGAGACACGAAGCTTTATCGAGCTGCTCGAGATCGACCGTCCAGCGCTGATAAGCGACCACGCGCCGCGAGCAACGCCGCCGCGCTTTAGCTTTGGTGCCTTCAACCGCGAGTTCCTCGGGCACCGTGAGGGGATGTCGATGCTCGTGCTGCAAAGCCACGACGCTCGCGCAGACGTCGCGCGCTTCGACCGCGCAGGTCTGCAATGCTACGTACCCTTTGATTTCGAACGCAAGGCGACCCTTCCCGATGGCACGAAGACCACGGTGGCTTTCTCGTTAGCGTTTGCCACGCATCCAGACGCGCCCGGTGCCGGTTTCTTTACTTGTCACAACCGGTTTCCAGACGCCTTCTGGCGCGGCCAATACCAAACCCACGTCAATGGTGTGCAACGCATTAGCGAAGTGGTGATGACGAGCGGGCGGCCGGAGCACTATGCCGGGTTTCTGGCCGCCTTTACCGGCGGCGCTGCAGTCGCGGGGCCCGAGGGGCTTTGCCTGAGCTGCGGTCCACAGCTTTTGCGGGTGCTCGAGCCCGACGCGCTCTCCCGCCGTTTCCCGGGCGAGGCTTACCCCAAGGACGGTGGTCTACATTTTGTTGCGCTGGTCGTCGCGGGTCGCTTGGTCCGGGCTGGTTCAACACCGTCGGGGCATGCCGGCGGGGTGTCCCTCGAATGGCGCAACGACGATATCGCCGCGCCCGAATGCGCATGACCGAGTGGTAGCACGCATGTTGCACCAAGGACCACATCGGCTAGGCTGCCACGAAGTTGACAGAGCTCTGCGATACCATCGACCGATGAGCGCGAGACGTGAACCGGTCGAGGCGCAGCGCTTTATCGAGCGGGCGCGCACGGCTTTTCTCTTTACGCCGGCGTACCGTGCTCGCATCTGAAGCCTTTCATCAATCATGTGGTCGATGACGAGACGCTGCACGATGTAAGCGCGGCGAACGAAGGTGACGCGGTCGCCGCGGGGGCCGAGCTCGGCGGACGGCGCGGGGTCGCGATGTTTCAGAACTCCGGCTTTGGCAACACCGTCAACCCCCTCACGTCCCTGACCCACAGCTTCAAGACCCCGGTGCTGATGATCGTCATCCTCGAATCCGGCGTTTAGCTGTCTTGGCTAGAAAAATCCGACCAGCATCTCGTTGACGGTGGCGGCACGTTCCATGTGCACCATATGACCCGCCTGGTCCAGGCGCGTGACCCGTATCGACTCTGCCAAACCCTCGCTATGGGTAACGGGGATAACCCGGTCATCGGTGCCCCAAAGCATCTGCACCGGGATGTTCAGCGCCTCCACACCCTCGCGTAGGGACACGGCTTGGCTACCATCCGCGAACACCGTGTCCGCCATGCGCCGCAGGATCTCCTTTACACCATCGATGCGCTTGAACCTGAGCAAATCCTCCAGCATCTCGCGATTGACCAGCGTTGGGTCTGCAAACAGCATCTCCACCGCTGGTTTGAGCTGTTTACGACGCTCCGCCTCGATGAACGTATTGATGTAGTCCATGTTGATGTCGGGCCCAAAGCCCACGCTCGCGACTAGCGTGAGCGTGTTGGCCCGGGACGGTGAATCGATCGCGAGCTGCGCCAAGACTGCGCCACCCAGGGAGTGACCGACCAGATGCGCCGAATCAACGTCCAGCTCGGTCATGAACGCGGCGAGCGTGTTCGCGAGATAGCGGACATCAAAGAGCGACATGCTCTTTGTCGAGCCACCGTGCCCGGGGAGGTCCACCGCGAGGGTCCGGCGTCCTTCCGCAATCACCCCCTGATTGAACAACCAATTGTTGAGATCGCCCCCAAAGCCGTGCACAAACAGCACCGGCTCGCCGTCACCCGCGCCGAGCTCCAGGTACCGGATGGTCTGACCATCGACGGACAGCGTCACCGGCTCCGGTGCTTCGACCGCGGCCGTGCTTTGCTCGACGACAAACTCGGCGTTGAACTTGTCTATGAAGGCGTCGATGGCGGATTCGGCGGCACCCGCCTCGGCAATCACCGCCAGCAGCGCGCCAACCGGTTTTGTGTCGCCGGCATCGGCCAGCACGCGCTGCACCACACCGGTGACGGGTGACTCGCACACGTTGGTGATCTTCTCGGTCTCGATGTCGACCAGGTCCTGCCCCTTTGTAACCTCATCACCAACCACGATGTGCCATCCGGCGAGCAGACCTTCGGTCATCGCGAGCCCCCACTTGGGCATGGTCACGGCATGGATGTCCGCACTCATGGACATGCCCCAAACACCGTCCGCTCCCCCGGACGATGACCAAAAGCGCGACAGACATGCTGCGAACCAAGACGCGTAGCCATAGCTACGCCGCCACCTTGCGCACAGCCGTCTCTATGTCCTCCGTGCTCGGGATATACAGATCCTCCAAGTCCGGTGAAAAGGGCGGGGGCGTGTGCGGCGCCGTCACCATCTTTATGGGTGCTTTCAAAGCGCCAAAGGCGTTCTGGGCGACGCGGGCCGAGATGTCGGTGGCGATGCTACACCGTGGATTGGCTTCATCGACCACGACCAGACGACCGGTCTCTTCCACACACTCGATAATCGTGTCGTCATCCAACGGCGAGGTGGTTCGAAGATCGACCACGTTGCAGCTGATCCCCTCCTTCTCGAGCTTGTCCGCGACCTCGTTCGAGAGCTTTACCATGCGGCCAAGCGTCACGATGGTCACGTCATCACCCTCGCGCGTGAGATTCGCCTGACCAAAGGGAATGGTATACGGGTCGTCCGGCACTTCTTCTTCGTCGTCATACATCACCTTGTGCTCGAAAAATATCACCGGGTCGTCATCGCGTATGGCCTGCGTCAACAGCCCCTTCGCCTCGTAGGGTGACGATGGCATCACCACCTTGAGCCCCGGGATGTGGGTGAAAATTGGATACAAGCTCTGGCTGTGTTGGCTGGCGGCTCTAAACCCCGCACCGTACATGGTACGAATCACCACGGGAGTCACGGCCTTACCACCAAACATGTACCGAAACTTGGCGGCCTGGTTGAATATCTGGTCGAAGCACACCCCCATGAAGTCGACGAACATGAGCTCCGCAACGGGGCGCAGTCCCGTTGCCGCGGCGCCCACGGCCGCACCGATAAAGGCGCTCTCGCTGATCGGTGTATCCAGACAGCGCTCGCGGCCGAACTCCGCCACCAAGCCTTTGGTCACGCCAAGCACACCACCCCACGCATCTTCCTCGCCAGGTGCTCCCATCCCTCCAACGTTGTCCTCACCCATGAATATCACGGTGGGGTCGCGGCGCATCTCCTGTGCCAAGGCCTCGTTGATCGCTTGTCTGTAGGATTTTTTTGACATGGAGTTTCCCCTTAGTACGCCACGTAAACGTCGGTGAGCAAATCATCTGCGGTTGGCGCCGGCGCTGCCTTCGCCTCGGTGACCGCCTGCTGGATGAGCTTCCTGGACTCGGATTCGACCGCATCGAGCTGCTCACCGTCCAACAAGCCCGCCTCGGTGACACGGCTTCGGAAAAGTTGCAAGCAATCCTTCTCGGCCTTGACCTGCTCGGCCTCTTCGGCAAGACGGTAGGTGATGGCGTCACCCTCAAAATGCCCGTAGTAACGATAGGTCTCCACATGCACGAGACTCGGACCGCCACCATCGCGGGCTCGCGCTACAGCTTCCTGGGCCGCGTCGTAAACAGCAAAAAAGTCGTGCCCATCGACCTTGCGCGCGGGCATGCCAAAGCCTTTGGCACGGTCGACCTGGCTGCCGCCGACGGACCAGGCGCTCGCCGTGGACTCCGCATAGCGGTTGTCCTCTACCACAAACACTGCTGGAAGATTCCATACCTTGGCTAAGTTGTAGGACTCCAGAGTCGTGCCTTGATTGGAGCCGCCATCACCGACAAAGGCGATGGCGACACCGCCCGTCTTCAGCGTCTTTGCGCTCAATGCGGCTCCGCATACCAGCGGCGGACCGCCGCCGACGATCCCGTTGGCCCCCATCATCCCTTTATCGAGGTCCGCGATGTGCATGGAGCCGCCTTTACCACCGCACAACCCGTCTCTGCGCCCGAAGATCTCTTTCATCATGGCTTTCACATCGCAACCCTTGGCAATGCAATGACCGTGACCACGATGCGTGCTGGCGATGCAATCCTTATCGGTGAGATGCATCATCACACCGGCAGCGGATGCTTCTTCACCGGCGTACAAATGCACGAATCCTGGAATGGAACCGGCCGCGAACTCGTCGTGGACGGCATCCTCGAAATTGCGGATCTCGCACATCAAACGGTATGCGCGAGTGAGCTCCTCCCTCGGAAGCTGCAAGCCAGATGGTGTTTCCATGCGTCGACCCTCCTCGATGTACGCTATGTTCGTGTGTTGAGCGCTCGGTGGCTACAACCTATCGCGCCGCCGGCAGCGACGCGGCCGAATCTACCGGACCCCGGGTCATCGACCAGGTCATGCTCCGGATGTACCCGGCCTCCCGCCGCCTATTATTCGGCAATGCGCCCCTTGGTAACAACAGCGCCGCCGGGTCAGTGCGAACAGCCCCGGCACCGACCAAGTGCGCGTCACGGACCGTGTGCTTAATAGCGAGTAGCAATATAATCGAGCCCTAATCTCACCCTTGGTTATAAGGCGCGATGAACTTACGCCAGCTTCGCTATATCACAGAGGTGGCAAAGCAGGGTCTCAATGTCTCGGCCGCCGCCGAAACCCTGTATACCTCACAACCCGGTGTGAGCAAGCAAATCCGGCAGCTGGAGGAGGAGCTGGGGGTACAGATCTTCGAGCGCACCGGTAAACAGTTCACCCGTGTGACCCTTGCCGGTCAGGCGATCATTGCGCTGGCCAGCCGCACGCTGGCCGAAGCCGACGGGATCCGGCAAGCGGCACAGGAGTACAGCGAGCCGCGGACCGGAAAGCTCGCGGTCGCGACCACCCACACGCAGGCGCGCTATGTGCTGCCGCCGGTGGTGCAGGAATTTCTCCGAGGCTATGGCCGGGTCGCCCTGCAGCTACACGAGGGGGCCCCAACCCAGGTCGCCGACCTCGTGCACAAGGGCGTCGCCGACTTCGCCATCGCGACCGAGGCGTTGGAGCACTTCGACGACTTGGTCATGATGCCGTGCTACCACTGGCACCGCGCCATCATCGTGCCGCCCGGTCATCCTCTGCTCGACGAGGAGGCGCTCACCCTAGAAGCGGTCGCCCGCCATCGTCTGGTGACCTACGGTTTTGCGTTTACCGGTAACTCGATGCTGGACCGGGCCTTCAGGCGGCGCGGGCTCACACCGCGTCTGGCCTTTACGGCGGCGGACACCGATGTCATAAAGACCTATGTCAGGGTGGGTCTAGGCGTCGGTATCATCGCCAAGCTTGCTTACGACCCGGAGCTGGACAAGGACTTGCACCTGCTCGATGCAAGCCATCTGGTCGAACCGAGCACGACAAAGATCGGGTTCAGACGCGGCAGCTTCCTGCGTCAGTACATGTACGAGTTTATCGAGCTATTTGCACCTCATTTGACCCGCGAGGTCGTCGAAAGCTGTCAGCAAATACGTTCCAGACGCGCGCTTGACGCCGTGTTCGTGGACACCGAGCTACCGGTCTACTAACCAAGCGTTGCAAAGCGTGTTGAACCGCGAGCCCGCTCCAGACCCGGCTCGTCCGGCGGCCGCGCAGCGGCCGGTCGAATATCAATCCCCTGGTTCTTCGCCCTCATGCACATCCATATCGGGGTGGGGTGGCTATTCTCCGGTTCCATCTTGAAGGTGCTGGTGTTCTTTGCCGTGCCGGCCTGGCTCTCGGCCGTCCGGCTTTTCTACTTTGGTACCTATTTGCCCCCATCAGACCCGGGCTGGCGGACACGAGGATAAACACAAGGCGACCAGCAACCCCTACCCGGGGTGGTTATCGCTGCTCACGTGCTGCCACTTCGGATACCACCGGGAGCACCACCGTTACCCTCACGTCCCCTCGGAGCGAGCCGTACCCATGGTCCTAAACGGGGGAGTCGCCGCGAAGTTATGCGCGGGCAGCGCGCGGCGGCGCTCGACGATGCTTTGTTGAGTGTCGGCCGCGGACTGGTACACAAATGCGATCTCATCGAAGGCCGCCAGGGTCTGTTGCAAATCCTGGTCGGGGCGCATCTCGAAGGCGTTAAACCCACAGCGTTCCATGTACGCGACCTGGTCACGTAACACCTCGCCAACCGCGCGTATCTGGCCGCGATAACCATGCCGCTCGCGCAGCCAGCGTGCCTGGCTAAAGGCGCGCCCGTCCACAAAAGCGGGAAAGCTCAGCGCGACGACACTGAAGTGCTCCAAGTCGGGGGCAATATCATCGACTTCGTCGTCCGGACCGAGCCGCACCCCCAAGCGCGACCCGCGCCCGAGCAGCTGTTCGCGGTCATTACGCCAACGCTCGAAGCTGACGATGATGTCCGCGTCGGGCAGCTCGCCCGACGGCGGCTCATGCCGCCACGCGTCGTCGACGATCGTCCGGTCCCGAATGATCTGCATAAACATACTCCTTGAAGGGTTTGAGCCCGATGCGTCGGTAGGTGTCAGCAAACTGCTCGGTCTCCATCCGGTTGTTCAAATACACGTGCAGCACCCGCTCGATAGTCTCCGCCACATCCTCTTTCGCCACGGACTTTCCCAGCCGGTCGCCCAGGGCGGCAGCGTTACCGGCGCTGCCACCCAGGGTGATCTGGTACCACTCCTCGCCATGCTTCTCTACGCCCAGAATGCCGATATCACCGACGTGATGATGCCCGCAGGCGTTCATGCACCCGGACATCTTTAGCTTGATGTCGCCGAGGTCGTAGAGATAGTCCAGGTCGTCGAAGCGCTCGTTGATCTGCTTGGCGATGGGTATGGAGCCCGCGTTTGCCAGCGAGCAAAAATCGAGCCCAGGGCAGCAAATCATGTCGTTCAAGGTGCCGATGTTGGGGGTCGCGAGGTCGTGGGCGGCAAGCCCGTGCCATAGCGCATAGAGGTCCGACTGCTTGACATCGGCAAGCACAAGGTTCTGCTCATGAGTGACGCGTATGCGCGAAAAGCTGTAACGCTCGGCAAGACCCGCGACCGCGTCCATTTGCACGTCGGTGGCATCGCCGGGCGGTACACCCGAAGCCTTCAAGGAAACAAGGACGATGCGATAGCCGGGCACCTTGTGTGGCGAGGTATTGCGCTTGTACCACAGCGCAAACTCGGCGCTGTTGCGCAGGTGCTGTTGGACGCGGGTGTTGCCAGCCGCAAGCTGTTCATACGCAGGCGGGTCGAAAAAGCGCTGCATGGCAGCGATCTCGTGGTCTTGCAGCATTAGACCACCGTCGGCCATACGCTGCCACTCGCGTTCGACCCGCTCCTTGAAGGCATCGATCCCCACGGCGTTGACGAGGATCTTCACTCGCGCCTTGTGGATGTTGTCGCGCCGACCGAGCAGATTGTAAATACGCAAGATCGCTTCGAGGTAGGACAGCAGATGCTTGCGCGGCAGGAAATCGCGCAGCAGCTTGCCGATGACGGGCGTACGCCCCATGCCGCCGCCGACGAACACACGGAAACCGAGCTCACCGCGCTCGTTGCACACCAAACGCAACCCGATATCGTGTAGCAGCACGGCTGCACGATCCTCGGTCGCGCCGGTGACCGCGATCTTGAATTTCCGCGGGAGCCACGAAAACTCCGGGTGCAGCGTGGACCACTGACGCAGAATCTCACAATAGGGGCGCGGGTCTTCCAGCTCGTCCTCGGCCACCCCCGCAAGCGGGTCCGAGGTGATATTACGGATACAGTTGCCGCTGGTTTGGATCGCGTGCATCTCGACCAGCGCCAGGTGCTGGAGGATCTCCGGCACATCTTCGAGCTCCGGCCAGTTGTACTGGATGTTTTGGCGTGTGGTGAAGTGCCCATAGCCGCGGTCATACTCACGCGCGATAAAGGCGAGCAGGCGTAGCTGGTCCGCCGACAACAGGCCATAGGGAATCGCGACCCGCAGCATGTAGGCGTGCCGCTGCAGATAAAGACCGTTTCGCAGCCTCAGCGGTTTGAACTCGTCCTCGCTGAGCTCGCCGCTCACGCGGCGTTCAACCTGGTCGCGGAACTGCTCGACACGCTGGCGGACCAGTGCGTGGTCATAGTGGTCGTATCTATACATAGTCGGCACCCAACTTGGGAGGACGCCGACTATAACCAACGCCAAAACCCGCGAGAAAGAATAAAGCTACATATTCTTATTCGCTGTCGTTATATGCGGGGTCGGAGCTGGAAAACGCGTTATCCGACCCACCCAGCCTCAATATTCGCTTAGCACCTTACGCACGATGGCGCAGATCTCGTCGATATGGGACCGTTCCGACACCAACGGCGGCGCGATAATCCCCGCATCACCAGTGAACTTGATGTGCACCCCGGCGTCGTAAAGCCGCTTCTGGACCTCGTGGCCACGCGCGCCGGGCCGCTCGCCGGGCTCTACATCCACCCCGGCCATCATCCCGTAGCCGCGGATGTCGGTCACCATGGGGATATCCTGGAGCGCATACACCGCATCGAGGAAGTAGGGCGACATCTCGGCGGCACGTTCGAAGATGTTCTCCCTTTCATAAATATCGAGCGTCGCGAGCCCGGCGGCGCAGGCCGCGGGGTGGCCGGAGTAGGTATAGCCGTGGAACAGCTCGATGGCGTCTTCTGGCCCGGCACCGACCACCGTGTCGTAAACCTCTTCACGCACGGCCACGGCGCCCATGGGCTGTGCGCCGTTGGTAAGCGCCTTGGCCATGGTGATGATATCTGGTGTTACCGCAAAGGCCTGGGAACCAAACGGCTTGCCAACACGCCCAAAACCACAGATAACCTCATCGAATACGAGCAAAATCCCGTGCTGGTCGCAGATCTCGCGCAGACGCTGCAAGTAGCCAATTGGCGGCACCAGCACGCCGGTGGAACCGGCAATGGGCTCGACAAAACACGCCGCGATGGTGTTTGGCCCGTAATTGGCCGAGATTCGGGCTAGGTCCTCCGCCAGATCCGCGCCGGTCTCCGGCTGGCCACGTACAAACTTGTGCTCGGGTAAAAGCGTAGTCCGCATGTGGTGCACGCCGGGCAGACCCGGCCCAAAGGCATCGCGGTTCTTGACCATCCCGCTCAACGACACGCCGCCAAAGTTGACACCGTGATACGCGCGTTCGCGCGATACGAAGCGGGTACGCTGCCCCTGGCTTCGCGCGAGGTGGTAGGCGAGGGCGATTTTCATCGCGGTCTCCACCGCCTCGGAGCCGGAGTTCGCAAAGAAAACGCGGTTTAGTCCCTCCGGCGTGAGCTGCGCGACGCGCCGGGCCAGCTCGAACGCGGCCGGATGCCCGCGATTGAACGGGGCCGTGTAATCGAGCTCCTGTAGCTGCTGGTACACGGCCTCCGCAATCTCCGGGCGACAATGACCCAGCGCGGAGCAAAACAGGCCAGAGGAGCCATCCAGCAAACGCTCACCTTTATGGTTCCAGAAGTGAACGCCCTCGCCCTTCACCAACAACCTTGGGTCCGCTTTGAATTCGCGGTTTGCGGTGAAAGGCATCCATTGATACTCGAGTGTGTTTGTCGCGTATTTCATTGATTTTGCTACCTCGATTTACGGCCTCTTCGCGCGCGGGCGGCGACCTGAAGCGGCCATGACAGGAATCGCTTCCAACTGGCCTGACTCTTTACGCCAAGCTTGTCCCAAACATGGCTAAACAATAGACTCCGGGTGGTGCAGCCGAGTAGTGCCAGTTGTGTGGTTGCGACTATACCAGTGATGCGCGAACAGCTCTTTCATCTCAGCCGGGAACCCGGTAGCAGTCTACAGGGTCAGCTACGCGAGATGCTGGTCACGGCGATACTCGACGGGCACATCCCGGGCGGCAGCCCCCTGCCATCGGGTCGCAAGCTGGCCGAGCAGCTTGGCGTCTCGCGCAACACGGTGGTGTTGGCCTACCAACAGCTTGTCGACGAGGGTTATCTGACCTCGCGCGAGCGCAGCGGTTATTTCGTCAACGACGAAATCCTCAATGGGCGCGTCGCGCGCAAGCCCGTCACACAGCGCGACGAGGCCGGGTATCCGGATTGGGGGCTGCGGGTGGGTCTGCGCCCAACCGAGCAGCGCAACATTGCGAAGCCCCATGACTGGGAGAAATACCCATACCCCTTTATTTACGGACAGTTCGACCCGTCCTTGTTCCCGATTGCCGAGTGGCGCGAATGTTGCCGACTCGCGCTGAGCGTGGTCTCGATTCGCGAATGGCTGCGCGACAGTGTGGACGCGGATGACCCCCATCTGATCGAGCAAATCCATACGCGGGTGCTGCCACGGCGTGGGGTTTGGGCATCACCCGATGAAATCCTGATCACCGTGGGTGCGCAGCAGGCACTATACCTTCTCGCCGCGCTGCTGGTGCGCAGCACGACGCGCGTTGGAATCGAGGACCCAGGCTACGCGGACGCGAGAAACATCTTTACGATCAAGACCCCGCGCCTGGAAGCCTTGCCCGTCGACCAGCACGGATTGGTCGTGGACTCTAGCCTCGACGCTTGCGACTACGTGTATGTCACACCTAGCCACCAGTTTCCGACCACCGTGACCATGCCCATGGACAGACGCCGCCGTTTGCTCGAGCACGCGGCCGCGCACGACCTGGTCATAATCGAGGATGATTACGAAAGCGAGACCAACTACATCGGACCACCCACACCGGCGCTAAAGAGCTTGGACCGGAACGACCGGGTGGTTTACATCGGCAGCCTGTCAAAGAGCCTCGCCCCCGGGCTACGGCTTGGGTACATGGTGGGTCCGGCGGAGCTCATACGCGAGGCCCGCGCCTTGCGGCGGCTGATGCTACGCCACCCACCGACCAACAACCAGCGCATTATCGCGCTCTTTATCGCGCGGGGTCATCTGGACGCCTTGGTCAACCGTCTGCGCAACACCTATAAGGCGCGGTGGCAGGCGATGGGTGACGCGCTCGCCCGATATTTGCCTGAGTCCTCACAGGTTCCCGCTTTCGGGGGTACGTCCTACTGGGTCAGAGGGCCGGAGAATCTCGACGTGCGGGCGCTGGAAAGTCGCGCAGCCGAGCGCGGGATCCTGATCGAGCCAGGCGACGTGCATTTTATGTCCACGCACCCACCGGCGAATTTCTTTAGACTGGGTCTGTCGTCAATCCCGCTGGACCGCATCGAGCCCGGGGTCCAACAGCTTGCCGAGCTCGTCCATCGGCTGGCACGGGTGAGGCATTGAACCGGCGGGCACAGGCTCCAGCAGCGATGACGAAATACGACGGGTTTGGAGCATAGGGGGCAACGAGGCGCAGCGCGGTGCGTTCCAGCGTCACCCTGGCCCGGTGCGCCCGCCGGACCTGGCACGATGAATAGCTTTTGTCTGGTACTAGTGCAACTAAACAACGAGCCATAGCTTAGGGAATCGACATGGTCTGTACGGAACGCTGCGGTGTTTCGCCCAGCGGATCTTTAACTTCGCATAAATGGGGAGGTGCGCGATGCTGATTGGCGTCCCAAGAGAAATCAAGAACCACGAATACCGGGTTGGCCTGACCCCGGACAGTGTCCGCGAGGTGGTACATCACGGTCACTCGGCATTGGTCGAACAGGACGCGGGTGCCGGTATCGGTGCCAGCGACGACGATTACCGGGGGGCAGGCGCCGAGGTCTGCGCGACAGCGAGCGAGGTTTTTGCGCGTGCCGACATGATCGTAAAGGTGAAGGAGCCGCAGGCCGTGGAGCGCGCGATGCTGCGCGAGGGCCAGGTCTTGTTTACCTATTTGCATCTTGCTCCGGACCCCGAGCAAACCAAGGATCTCGTAGCAAGCGGCGCCGTATGTATCGCCTATGAGACCGTGACCTCGGCGCAGGGCGGGTTGCCGCTGTTGGCGCCCATGTCGGAGGTCGCTGGACGGATGTCGGTGCAAGCAGGCGCGCATTGTCTGGAGAAGGCGCATGGTGGGATGGGCATTCTGCTGGGCGGTGTGCCCGGTGTGGACCCGGCCAATGTCGTCATCCTAGGCGGTGGCGTGGTGGGTACGCACGCGGCGCATATCGCGCTCGGTATGGGTGCGGACGTCTGGGTCATCGATAGATCGACGGAAGTGCTCAAGAGCCTGTGGCGCCAATTCGGCCGCCCCATCAACACGGTCTACTCGACGCGTGTCGCCGTGGAGAAGCACGTGCTGCAGGCGGACTTGGTTATTGGCGGCGTACTGATCCCCGGCGCCGCGGCGCCAAAGCTGGTTAGCGCGCAGATGATAAAGGCGATGAAACCGGGCTCGGTCGTTGTCGATGTCGCCATCGACCAGGGCGGGTGTTTCCAGACCTCGCATGCGACGACGCACGCCGACCCAACCTACGTCGTGGACGATGTCGTCCACTACTGTGTCGCCAACATGCCGGGGGCGGTCCCGCGGACCTCGACCTATGCCTTGAACAACGTGACCTTGCCCCATGTGCTGACACTGGCGGACAAAGGCTACAAGCAAGCGTTGGAGGACAACCACCACTTGCTCGCCGGGCTCAACGTGCATCACGGCGTGGTTACCTGCAAAGAAGTCGCAGAAGCGCTCGACTACTCCTATGTGGAGCCTTTGAAGGCGATGGCTGCCTGAGTCGAGGAGGACGTAACGCGCAGAGGGCGGCCGGGCGAGTGATGCGATATGCTGGCTTGCCATGCTGAGCACCACACCGTTTGTCTGTCCACAGAGCCTGCTCGATAGCGCGGCCGCGCACCCCTCGGTGCCAACTGCCATCATTGGTGCCGATGAGCCGCGCGCATTGGAAAGCGCACGGCGCGCCACCGAAGCGCGGCTCATCTCGCCCGTGCTGGTCGGAGACCCCGACAAGATCCACGCGGCGGCGGAAAAGATCCAATGGAGCGTGGATGCCTTCCCTATCGAATCGACGGCCGACGAAACCGAGTCGGCGCGGCGCGGCGTAGCGCTTGCCCGCGACGAGCAGGTCAGCGCGTTGATGAAAGGGCACGTGCAGACGGCGACACTCATGAGCGCGGTGCTCAATCGCGACTCGGGTCTGCGCACCGGCCGGCGTGTAAGCCACGCCTTTCATATGAGCGTGCCCAACCGCGAGGGCTCGCTTGTGATCACCGATGCCGCCGTCAACGTGGAGCCTTCCGCGGAGACCATGGTGGATATGATCCACAACGTTATCGTGATGATGCATGCGCTAGGGAACAAGCAACCGCGCATCGCGGTGCTATCCGCGACCGAGAAGGAGACCGATGCCATGCCCTCGAGCAAGAAAGCGGCCGAGGTCTGCCGCCGTGTTCGACTCGAAGAGATGGGTGGCGCGCTCATCGCCGGCCCGCTGGCATTGGATAACGCGCTATCGCCCGATGCCGCCTCCATCAAAGGAATAAAGAACCCCGTCGCGGGTGCGGCCGATGTGTTGGTCGTCCCGAACATCGAGACCGCAAACGCGTTGTTCAAGGCGATGGTCTTCTTGATGAGCGCCACCGCGGCGGGACTCGTGCTGGGAGCCCGTGTACCGATCATGCTCACCTCGCGAGCCGACCCACCCGAGGCACGTCTCGCCAGCGCCGCCTTGGCCAACATCGTCGCGGCGCATCAGGCCGGTATGTAGCTTGTGGGGCGGCGGACCAGACCAAACTGCACTTCGCCACGCACATCCATCTTGCCCGCGAGCGCCCCAGCTTTTGGTCGACGACGTGCGTCTTGGTGCGATATCCGGCTGGCAGCAAGCTCAATAGTCGATGAGGGTTATCTCGGGCGCGGCTCTCCTGGAAAGCAGCTTCGGCCGGTCCTCGGTGACGACGAGATTCTCCTCGTGCACGAGCAGCTTGCCGTTCCCGTACATCGCGCTTGGCTCGATAGTGAGCACCATTCCCGGCACGAGCGGCGTCGAATCACCCGGCATGTTTGACGGCGGCTCGGTCATCAGCTTGCCAAGCCCGTGACCAAAACGCCCGACGTTGCCGAGATCGAAACCGGCATCGCGAAGCACTTTTGCTTGCGCATGAAATACATCGGCCGCGGTGTTTCCCGGGGTGGCCGCTCGGATGCCCGCATCGGTCGCCTCATACAGCGCCGCCTGCACCCGCTTCGCCTCTTCGGTGGGCGCGGCACCCACCGTATAGTTCCGGTCGAAGTCGCAAAAGTAGCCGCCGTAACGCGCGCCCGTGTCGATAAGAAAGATGTCACCCTTGCGCAGCCTGCGGTTTGTGGGGCCCATGATGATGCTGTCGTAGCCACCACGGCCCGAGCCGATGGCCGTGTAGGGCGTCTTGTCGGCCCCGCGAGTCAACAGCTCGGCTTGAAACTTGCGTACCAAGTCTTTCTCGGTGTCCCCTTGGCCAAGCAGCCCGGGCAAAGACTCAAACACATCGGACGCGATTTGGCACATGCGTCGAATCCTCGCGATCTCCGCGCTCGACTTCACCAAGCGCAAAGCACGCGTGACCGTGAAACCGTCGACTAGCTCGAAAGAACGCGCAAGCAGTTGCTCGAGTCTGAGCAGGTCGGCTACCGGCATCCCGATACGCGATTCCGCGCCAAGCTCTACACCGATACGTCCATAGCGTCGCGGCAGGGTCTTGAAGACATTACACAGCAGGTCCAGACCTTCGTTATCCGGTCTTGGCGATGGCCATATGTGCACCTCGTGCACCCACGAGGTCGCTTGCCAGTTGCTGAGACCGATCTCCGGTATGACACCGACCGGCGTACCGCGGCGAGGCAGGACGAAATACCACGGCCGCGTGGGTGTATTCCAGGCGAACTGGGTGGTAAAGCCCGACAAGTACTCTACATTCGCCTCCGAGGTGATGAGCAAGGCGTCGAGCTTTTCGCGCGTCATCAGCCGCCGCGCGCGCTCGGCGCGTTCTTCGAACTCTTCGCGACTAAACTCCGGAAGCTCGCGTCGCACGCCGCCTACTCTTGTCATGTCGATCCCCTCGAGGCGCAGTTAGTCAGATGCACGGCTCGTCCAACATAGTAACTCGGGCGGCAGACCGTATGTTGCCACAGCAAGCATCGGGCTTGACCTCTGTGCTTCGACCATGCGTCAAGCATCAATCACGCGGCGGCTACGTGTCCCCTTACGCGTGCCTATCGCGTCGCCTTGGCCGATATCCGTCACTTCGACAGCATCCTGGTCGAGACCAAAGACGCCCATGGAGTACACGGTTATGCTGAGGCCACTGTGCTCACGGGCTACACGCAAGAGACCGTCGAACAAAGCTGGGCGCGCGCCTGCCCACGGGTGTTGGATGCCGTGCTCGGCAACGGAGTGGCCTGCGACATCGGTTGTTGGAGGGAGGCGATGGTTGCCGCGCGCAAGCTGGAGACAGGCGGTGAAATGAACGGGTTTCTAAAGCCCAGGCGCAGCCTGCTCACCGAGCCCCTTTTTGTACGCGACGGGACAACCGCAGCGTCATGCACCGGCGCGATAGTTTTGACATCATGCACCGAACCCAGGTCAGTGGCTCGTTGCGAGACGCGTCGTTATCCTAGGCCGTCATCGCTAAAAGCCGTCGGGCCGCGTGTCGGCCACGCATGGAGAAGGAGGGTCTTCATTTTGCGGTAACGCCCTTAGTCGGCGCCAGCGCTCACAACACGTGCTCGTCGAGACGCGCCGGTCACTCGGGTTGCAGTGCTGGCGAGCAATGCGGAGTTGCCGAAAAATTTCGTGCTCATCTACAGTAACCGCGACTATGGGCTCTACCGCATCCCGTAGACATGGTTGCTCTGGCGCCGTTCAGATCGGACCGCCGCGTTGATGGTTAATGCGCGGCTACGGCAAAGTATTTGGGCTGAGCACCGTCTACAACATTGAGATCGTCCGAATACGAACGAATCTCCTCGGGCTTTAGAACCTCTTCCCCCGAATCGCTTAGATTGAACGGAATCGACTGTTCATCACCGCCAATGTATGCAGTCCCGACCTGGGTGCCAAGCTCATCGTAGAGCCGGATATACACCTTCGGTGTGATTACGTCGGTCGTTTGATTTTCCAATACGGCCTTGTATTCGAATTTATTCTTTCCATTCGTACGGGTCAGCGTAAAGATGATGTTGCGGACATAGGTATCGCCGAGCTCGAAGGTCTCATCGTATGCAATCTCCTGCAGACCGGGAATGCGTCCTTGCACCAGCGACTCCCGCTCGGCCATGAGCTCCTTGATCAGCACATTGGCCTCGGTAAGCTCCTTTTCTTGTTTGCGAACGTCAAAGAAAAGCCTGTCGTTCTCATTTGACAGGCGTTGCAGGTAGACCAGACCCACCAACCCGAGGAGAAAGGTCACCGCCACCATAGCGGCCAAAGCCACCCGCAGCACTGCCACTTTGCGGGTGCTAGAGCGACTCGAACGCGACCGCCGATGAGTTGACCGTGACGGCTTGCCGGAATGCTCGAGCACGGAATCCGTGTTCTGTGTGGCCACCCGTTCCTCGTACATAGGTCCCAGACCGTTAGGTATCCCGTTCATACACACAGATAACAGATCGCTGAAGTCGCGAACGGGGGCTCAGAATAACCTAGCAAAAATAGTGCCGCTTTTGGAAGACCCTCTGACAATCAAGCACGTAGCGTCACCCGGCGCGCTCCGCCGGGATGCGAGTGTAAAGAATTCCGACACTGCGCGCACCCAGGGCCGGTTTGGCATCGCGTCTGTGCGCGCCACTACGACAAGACCCAATCCACCGTGGGTGGCCGTTTGGAGGCCTTTGAGGCGCCTTGGCTCGGGGACGACGATACGCGTACGCCCAGATGCGGCACGGCGCAAGCTGCGCACGACCCTCGCGTGATCGGCCGCACACATTTCCGTGCCGGCCCAGAGCATGCCCGACGCCTGTCTAAACTTTAGCGCGAAGCAACCCGCAAACCACACTGTCCAAGGAGTAGAACCATGTCATCTACGCGAGCAGAGAGCAGGAAGCATGTGCGTGTAGGCAAGCCGTTGACCGCCGTTGCACTTGCCGGGGTGTTAGGTCTTACGCTCAGCGCCTGCCAAACAATCAACCCCTATACCAACGAGCGCCAAGTCAGCAAAAGCACGATCGGAGCAGGCGTCGGCGCCGCGGGCGGCGCCACCATTGGTGCCTTGGCGGGCGGCGGCAAGGGCGCGCTGATCGGCGCCGGCGCGGGCGCAGTAACGGGTGCCGGCGTTGGTTATTACATGGACCGGCAAGAGGCGAAGCTACGCGAGCGGCTAAGACACACCGACGTGAGCGTGACGCGGCACGGCGACCGAATCATTCTCAACATGCCAGGCAACATCACTTTCGCGACAAACTCGAGCAACATCTCGGGTAGCTTCTACCAGGTACTTGACTCGGTCGCCCTGGTAATCAACGAATTCGACAAGACTTATGTGAATGTCGTGGGGCACACGGACGACACCGGCGCTGCTAGCTACAACCAACACCTATCCGAGGAACGCGCGCAAAGCGTTGCTCAGTACTTGATGGGCCGCAACGTGGACACGCAAAGAATACTGGTGCAAGGCATGGGAGAGGAGTTGCCCGTCGCCTCGAATACCACGCCGTCGGGACGTTCGGTCAACCGGCGGGTCGAGATCACCCTTCATCCGATCAGCTAGGCGCGCTACCGCGCGCACATCTGGAGATGGTCTACGGCCGCCGCGACTCGGAGCGTCGCGCGGCCTCCAAGACCCACTCCCTAAACGCCACTATCTTTGGTCGGTTGGCGTACGCTTCGGGACAGACCAGATAGTAGGCATACTCGGACGGCAAGCTGAGCTCGAAGGGTCTTAGCAAGCGACCATCGCTGAGCGCGTCGGAAGCGAGCGCACCGCGTGCCAGGGCCACACCTTGGCCGCCGATCGCCGCCTGGATCAGCATACCCGAGTCGTTGTAGACGGTGCCTCGCGTCGGGTCGATGTCGGTGACGCCGGCCGCGAGCAACCAAGTCCTCCAGTCACCATGCCCATCGTCGTGCAGAAGCGTGTGAAAGCGAAGATCATGCGGCGCGCCGAGCGGATGCTCGCCCTCGAGCAAGGTGGGGCTGCACACTGGAAAGATGTCCTCGGTCAACAAACGGTCGGTACGTAACCCAGGGTACTCGCCGCGTCCATAGCGGATGCCAACGTCCACGTTGTCCCGGGCGAAGTCGACGAGGTCGGCGGATGGGAGCACATGAACATCGATCTCGGGATGCGCAGCCCGGAACCGCCCCAAGCGTCCAACCAGCCACCGCGCCCCAAAGGACGGCAAGACCGATACCACCAGTGGACCCTTCTCATCCTTTTGCAGCAGACTCGTGGTTGCCTCGTGCAACAAATCGAAGGCCTCTCTAACCGGTGGCAAGTAGGCCTGCCCGTCGTCGGTAAGCGACAGCGCCCGGTTCATGCGCCGGAACAAGGCAACGCCCAGATACTCCTCCAGTGCTTTGACCTGATGGCTGATCGCCGCCTGAGTCACATGTAGCTCCGCCGCCGCCTTGGTAAAGCTGAGTTGGCGGGCGGCGGATTCGAAGGCCCGCAACGCGTTAAGCGAAGGTAAACGTCGTTTCATTCATTGGGCTCTCTTTTGAATTAGTTTAATTAATCTGAAACCAAAAATTCCTCGTTTGTTGATTTAGGGCTTAACGCCTATATTTTCCAGCATACAGAAGGTCGTTTGGAAGCAATAACCGTTAGATTATTTTATACAAATCGGAGGACTACGACGATGCGATATGCAGACATTTACCTAAAGCTCGTGCTGCCCGGAGCCTCCCAAGAGATGCGCGTTACTGGGTCCGACAGCAGACTGGACCTCAATCTCGCGGTCGGCGCCTACCGCGCCGTCGAAGCCGTGTACACGGCAATCGGTCGCCTTGGAGATACCCTCAGGCATTGGAAGACACGGCGCAAGACCCTTGAGGAGCTGTCGCGGCTGGACGACCGCTTGCTCCGCGATATTGGGCTTCAGCGCGACCAGATTCCAGCAGTTGTCGAGCAGCTATCGACAAGACGCGTGGAAACCGACCCGCGACCGGGATTCGGTTCGCACAGTGGGTCAAAGAGCACGAGCTTGAACGCTTAACAGTCATTCGAGCACGCCCGGCCGGCACAAACCCCGGCCGGGCACATTGCTTTAAATCCTATCCACCGCTCCACCGGCCGGTCTGGCGAGATCGCTTGTTGATCACGCTCAAGCATGTGTTTAAATAGAGGCTCGGGTCAAAGAGCACATTCCGGCGTATCGCGTCGTTCAGGGGTGTCTTCGGCCCGACCAGCCGGAGGACAAGCGTGTGGCAGGTTTCCTCAGGGCCTTAATCGACGAGTACTACGCCGAGATAGAGCGCCACCGCAATCGGCCGTTTCTGAAAGCGACCATGGCTGCCTGCGCGCTCATCGCCATCTCCGACGGTGAGGTCACATTGAGCGAGCGGATCCGGGTCGACCAGATCGTCGAGACCCTGGACGCGCTAAAGGTGTTCGACCCGCACGAAGCAGTCGATCTGTTCAACGACTTCACCTCGGCCATACGAAAGTCCCCAAAACACGGACGGGAGCAGGCCATCGAAGCCATCCAGGCGGTGTCGGAGAATCGCGAAACCGCGGCCCTCCTGGTGCGCGTTTGTCTGGCTATCAGTGAGGCGAGGGGGCCGAGAAGCCTGGTCAAGCAAATCGAAGTCGTCATGCTCTGCGGTCTGCTCAATATAGAGCCCCGCGACTTTGGGCTTTATGCCGACGGTTATCCCGAAGACCTCGTGGACCGGCTCCCTGCCGGCGACACGTCAGACCAAAGCAAGACGACTTAGAGCCAACCGGCCGCAAACAACAGGCACAGCGCTCACTCGCTCGCGGCCAAGGCGACCTGCGCCGGCTTCAACGCAGCGCGCCATATGCAGGCCGCGGAAAATGCTCAGCTCGAAACCTTGAGCTGGTAGTCCGGGGTCGGGTTCAGCGGGCAGGAATAGACATACTCGCCGGGCTTCAAGTCGATGGCGTAGTCCTTGGTGACACCCTGTTTCAAACCGCCGCCGGAGACACTTGGCAGCGTTGCGCGTCCGACCAGCCCGTCACCACGTAGATAAAAACCCAGCCCGTAGGGTACGTTCTTGTTTGTCACCCGGAAAATGTATTTGCCTGGCTTTAGCTCGAGCACTTTGGATTTTGCAAGACGCTCGGCGCCGCTCTCTTTGTTGATGGCAAGGCAATCCGACTTGCTCTTGGTCGTATAGCCGTGGTCCACACCGTTCTCGCTTTCCACGAACTGGCAACCCACCTGGGTGAAGGTGATGATGGTCGGCTCCTCGGCGCGTGAACCGTGTGCAAACATCATCGACCCTAAAACGAGACCGGCGAAGACGCCAACAGCTAGTTTGCTCTCTTTGAGACCTTTCATTGCGCATGCTCCTCTAGACACTCGATGCTTGGAGTTCGGGGTGGCGTGGCTTCATCGTATCGCGCACCCGTGCAAAGTTAGTGCCGCCGCTGCAGCAGAAAGTTCCAGTCGCCGCGCCTGTCCATGCATACGGCTTTGCTCTATTTGAGGGCATCACACACCTTCCCGATCTGCTTCTCCACAGATATGGAGAACTGGCCCGTTATCTCCAGCGCCCGGTCCTCGTACACATCGGCGCCGGGATGCTCCTCAGCCCACTGGGCGACCACGGTATCTCGCTGCCGGAGCAAGGCGCTAATCTGGGGGCGGAACAAACGAAACATGGCCGTTATCCATCGATTGACCGGCCACGAGGGATACGCGTGGTCCACCTCGAAACGTTCGCACATGCGTATTACGTCCTCTGCTTTGTACCACGCTTCCGCCGTCACCCAGCGGTTAGTTGCAAACAGCCCGATGGGAAAACCGTACTTGTCCATCGAAACGGCGATGAGATGCGATACGGCATCATCACCGGTGGGCCAGGTCTCTTCGCCATCGTAGGGTACGGGGTGTACGTCCTCGGGTATTGCGCCGGCGCGCAAGAAGGTATGGAAATGCCCGTGCTCGCCCAACACGCCCCGGTGAGCGTGGTAATAGTATTGGGAACACGCGTCCTTGTCGTACACGTCACCCTCGGGATAGTGGTTTAGCTCGTAAAAGGTGCCTTGGGCCTTCAATAGCTCGCCAACCACGTTGAGCCCGCCCCGGCTGAGCACTCTGTAGCATTCACGGATCTCTTCACCGGCGTCGAGCATTTGCGCCAGGGTGTCGCCGGGTAGCTCGGCGAGGTCGGGTAGCTCGGGTTCTTGTGTAGACATGTGTGCTTTTGCCACGCGGCGCTTCTACCAGACGACTACCCAGGTGGAACGACTCCTTGGCTTGCTCATGGCACGTTTCTCACTAACCTAAAGCCGATCAAGATGTGCTTGAGGTCTACTGGCCGGCCGTGGCGCGCCGCGGGACGGCAAACACCACAACCTTTGTCGTCCCAAGAGCCGCCCTTGACGGTGGCACGCCCCGGGCCCGACAGGGTCGCCGTCCACTCGAATACCTGGCCGGCGGCGTCCAGCATACCAAAGGGACTCGCACCGTCGGCGTATACGCCAACCGGGGTCGTGTCGAATGGACCTTGGTCGTGGCTGTTCAACCGGGCCGGGATGAACGCATTGCCCCACGGGAAATATCGACCATCCGTGCCACGCGCCGCTTTCTCCCACTCGTGCTCCTCGGGCAAACGCCAGCCGTGCCCCGTTTGCTCGGACAGCCACGCGGCATACACTTTGGCATCACCCCAGCTTACCAGCACCACGGGGTGCGCTTCGCGACCAACAGGCGGATTGGCACGCACCCAGGCGTGTCGTCGAGTGCGGCCATAGGGGTGGATCAATCCGTATGATTCCCAGGTCGCCTTGTCCACGTCGGGTGGACGGTGTCCCGTTGCGCGTACAAACGCCGCATACTCGGCATTGGTGATCGGTGTCAGCGTGATCGCAAACGCCTCCGTGTGCGCCTCGGTGCGTGGCCGCTCTCGTTCGTACCAACCACGCTCGCGGGTCACACGGTGTTTGTACGCCGCCTCGTCCAAGACGTAACCGAGCTCGCGCTCGGTGCGGTCCGAGCCGACGGTAAAGCTGCCCGCGGGCACGTTGACGACGGCTGGCGCTAGCTCGCACTTGTCGGGTGACGTCGCTGAGACGGGCGCTGCGACAAACAAAGCGGCGGCAAAGCCGCACAGAAGACGGGAGAGGAGCGCAGCAGCACTCCTCTCCCCGGTGCCTTCAAAGACGCATCGAATGCACAAGACGCGTGGCGCGCGGCATGCTCAGCTCGCGCAAGGGTTACATGGGTTGCAAGGGTTACACGGGTTCTTTGTCGCGCAGGGGTTGCACGGGTTGCAGGGGTTGCACGGATTCTTGGCGGCACAGGGGTTGCACGGGTTGCAGGGGTTGCATGCGCTTGCACAAGGGTTGCAAGGACTACAAGCGGCCAACAGCAACGGGGGTTGCGCCGCCTCCGGGTTGGCCGCGCCCTCGGCGAGCACCATCGGCGAGGCAAGAGCGACTGCACCACCGATCAAAGCGGCTTGGATTTGCGACTTTCTTGGCTTTCTCATCGAGCTTCTCCTCCAATTTGGAACGAATTACTTCCTATACGTTTGTTTGTCCCGCGGTCGCAAAACGCCGGCTCTCCTGTGGAGACGTGGCCGTTGTTCCCGCGGTCAGGATATCCGTTGGCATAGCCGCGGGATACTGCTTAGATACATCGCCAATCCAATAAAGTTCCCCGCCGCTGCCAAGCGCGGCGCGCCGCAGTGTCCGACCGGTGCTCCAAAGCAAGTGCAAAGGTCGGCGCATAGCGTTGAAATCCTCGTTGTGCAAAGTACAATCAAGGCCGTGTGGCCGGCGCTCACCCGTATTTCACCGAGCCACAAAAAGGCGTTGATAGGGACGAGTAACCGGGGGACTGCGAGGTGCCGCGCCGTAAAAACGGCACGAAAGCGAGTGAGGGATGGTGCAAGCCTCACCCTGCAGCCCGGCGAAGATCCCCCTGGAGCCGCTGACCGAACCGAGCGTCGCTCGCAGTAGACTCAGACGGAGGGTCACCGTAACAGGACCAGAGTGATACGCGCCTGGCGCTGTCACTCAAGGAGACTACGCGCCGCGAGGCGCGGGTAAACCCGGGTGGTACCGCGAAGCTTTTTCTGGTTTACGCTTCCCCAGAACGCAATTCGCCCCGGACGATGGCTGCAACGTGCAGCGCGCCGGGGCGTTTTTGTTTGGAGGTAGGCACATGTCGTTCGAGGAAGTCACTGGGCGCTACGACGGACCCGCGCTCGAGGAAAATATCCTGCGCTTTTGGCACGAGCACGACGTGTTCGCACAGAGCTTGCGCCAAAGCGAGGGGCGCCCACTGTTCACCTGGAACGACGGCCCCCCGACCGCCAACGGCAAACCCGGCATACACCACGTGCTGGCGCGCGCCTTCAAGGACCTGTTCCCACGTTACAAACACATGCGCGGCTACCACTGTCCACGCAAAGCGGGGTGGGATACGCACGGCTTGCCGGTCGAGCACGAAGTAGAAAAGGAGATCGGCATCTTTGACAAAGCCCAGATTGAGAAAGAGATCGGAGTCGAGGAGTTCAATCGTCGCTGTCGTGAATCCGTGATGCGTTACATCGGTGATTGGGAAGCCATGACGGACCGCATGGGTTTTTGGGTGGACATGCACGATGCCTACTACACCCTGGACAACGATTACATCGAGTCGGTGTGGTACTTGCTGAAGAACATCTGGGACAAGGGGCTGATGTACCAGGGTTACAAGGTGGTGCCCTATGACCCGCGTATCGGCGCGACGCTCTCCTCACACGAGGTTGCGCTTGGCTACAAGGAGGTCGAAGACCCCTCGGTGTATGTGCGTTTCAGACTTGCGGACGATGAGAACACGGCTTTTTTGGTTTGGACCACAACACCTTGGACGCTCCCCTCCAATCTCGCGTTGGCCGTTCACCCCGACGTGGACTACGCCTACGTGGAGAGCAACAGCGAGACCTTTATCGTGGCCGAAGCGCTAGTGGAAGCTACGCTACGCGACACGCCGCATCAGAAAAAGAAAACCGTCAAAGGTCATGAGCTGGTCGGTACCCGATACCAGCGCTTGTTCGACTATCTCGATGCCGAGGGTGACATTTGTCGAGTGCATGCGGCGAAATTTGTCAGCACCGAAGACGGTACGGGTATCGTGCACATCGCCCCCGCGTACGGTGTGGATGACCTCGAGCTCGGACAAGCGGCCGGGCTACCGGTGGTACACGGCGTCGGTCTGGATGGGCACTTCGTGCCCGAGGTCGAACCGGTGGCAGGCAAGTTTTTCAAGGATGCCGACCCCGTCCTCATCGAGCTGCTCGAGGAGCGCGGCTTGTTGTTCCGGGCCGAACGCTACGTGCACAACTACCCCTTCGGCTGGCGAACGGGCGACCCGCTGGTCTATTACGCGAAGAACGCCTGGTACATACGCACGACCCAATATCGGGACCGGCTGGTCGAGCTCAACAGAACGATCAACTGGGTGCCAAAAACCATCCGCGACGGTCGCTTTGGCAACTGGCTCGAGCACAACATCGACTGGGCGTTGTCACGCGAACGGTTCTGGGGCACGCCGCTGCCATTGTGGACCGACGGCGAGGGTGACTATGTGTGCATTGGCTCGCTGGCCGAGCTCGAAGCGCTCGTGGGTAGACCGCTTGGCGACCTCGACCTGCATAAACCCGCCGTCGACGAGATAAGCTTCAAACATCCCGACAACGGACGCGTTTACAACCGGGTGCCCGAGGTTATCGACTGTTGGTTCGATTCGGGCGCGATGTCCTACGCGCAGTGGCACTACCCGTTCGAGAACAAAGAGACTTTCGAGCAACACTTCCCCGCCGATTTCATCGTCGAGGCCATCGACCAGACACGCGGTTGGTTCTACACCTTGCACGCTATCGCCACCTTGGTCTCCGACAGCGTGGCGTTTAGAAACTGCATTTGTCTTGCCCACATCGTCGACCAAGAGGGCAAGAAGATGTCGAAATCGCTTGGCAACATCGTCAATCCTTACGATGTCTTCGACACCGTCGGTGCGGACGCCTTGCGCTGGTACTTAACCGCGCGGATCGCGCCCGAGGTCCAGAAACGGATCTCGGTGGAGCTGGTGCGCGAGGTGGCAAGCACCTTTCTCAACACCTTCTGGAACACCTACCTGTTTTTCATCATGTATGCGCGCGTCGACGATGTGGACTTGACCAAAGAGGTGGCGGTCGAGACCCGCCCGGAGATCGACCGATGGATTCTGGCCCTGCTCCAGCACACCGTCAGCACGGTGACCGAGGCGCTGGACAACTATGACGCGCGTAGCGCGGGGGAGAGCATCGAGTCATTCGTGGACCAGTTGAGCAACTGGTACGTGCGACGCAACCGCCGACGTTTTTGGAAGGCGGCGGCTGGGGTCGACAAGCAGGCCGCATATTTGACCTTGTATGAATGCCTTCGGGTCGTGCATCATCTGATGGCACCTTTCATGCCTTTTCTTTCGGAGCGCGTCTATCAGAATTTGGTCCGCTCCATCGACCCCGAGGCGCCGCCGAGCGTGCACATGGCGCCCTGGCCGAGTGTCGAGTCCGACAAGGTAGAGCCACAGTTGATCCACGACTTCGACGTCGTGCAACGGGTAGTCAGCCTGGCGCGCGCCGCGCGCAATCAGACAAAGCTGCGCGTGCGTCAGCCTCTTGCGCGGCTGCTGGTGCGGGTTCCGAACGAAGCCGCGGCAAAGGCCGTCCAAGGCAACAAAGGGCAAATTCTCGAGGAGCTAAACGTAAAGACACTTGAGCTGGTCGCACGCGATGCGGAGCTCGTGAGCTACCGGATCAAACCCAATCTGCCCCGTATAGGCAAGCGGCTCGGCAAGCTGATACCCGCGGTACGAGACGCCTTGGCAAAGGCCGACACGCCCGCCATCGCGGCCGCGGTCGCCGGCGACCGGGGCTTTGAGCTCGAGGCGGGTGGACAAACACTGCACTTCGATGCCGAGGACGTGATCATCGAGACCACGGCCGCTGAGGGTTACGCATGCACGGAAGAGAGCGGCTATCTCGCCGGCCTCGATACGCGGCTCGATGACGAGCTACTCACCGAAGGTCTGGCGCGCGAGCTGGTCAGGACGGTTCAAGAGGCGCGCAAGCAGGCGGGGCTCGAGGTCGACGACCGAATCACGCTGCGCGTGTGGGGTAGCCCTGGGGTTGAGGAGGCCTTGGCCAAGCACCGCGATTTGTTGACGTCCGAGACCTTGGCGACGGCATGGGGCGAAGAAGACTTTGCTGGAAGCTTTAGCTGCGAGCATCGGTTAGACGAGCAGCGCTGGACCATCGCCTTGGCACGTGCCGACGCGTAAACTGACGTGCGTCTATTGCGCTAAGAAAGGAGTTCTCGCTTGCGTGCTGCTACCAATCGTCTAGGCCGCGTTGCAAACATTCTTGCAAAGTCGGTGCTGGTCAACAGCTTGCCCGAGGATCTGCTCAGACACGACATATCCATCGACCGCGCGCGCGACCTGTTTTCACACTATGTGGACCAAGTCGAGATCGAGAACCACAATTTCTGCAACCGAGTCTGCTGGTTTTGCCCAAACAGCTTTATCGACCGGCGCAGCCGGCTGCGACTGATGAGCGCACCGGTGTTCAACCGCATCATCGCCGATCTGCGCGCAATCGATTTCGATGGTGCATTGACATGGTCACGCTATCACGAGGCGATGGCGGACGATTCCATCTTCGAACGCGTGCGTCTTGCGCGTGCCGCGCTACCCAAGGCCACGCTGGTGATGGTGAGCAACAGCGACTATTTAAAGCGGGAAAGCCTGCGCGAGCTCGAGCATGCCGGGGTCGACCGGCTCATGCTCGATTGCTACCTGCCCGATGGCAAGGAGCGCGACCCCGACGCGGTGGCCGCCGGGTTGAGAAAATTCCGCCGACGCACCGGGCACGAGCTAAAGGCAAACGGCCCGTACAACTTCCGCGTGCTGGGGCTTCGCATGAAGACGACGCTGGAGATACCGCTGTACACAAAGGAGAACATTTCCACCCGCGGCGGTCTGCTCGAGGTCCCAAAGCTCGCTTCTTATCGCCGACGGTCCGTGTGTCTGGCACCGGTTCGGCACATGGTCATCGATTACAACGGCAAGGGAATGCTTTGCTGTCAGACCATGTCGGATGCGCCGGCGCAGCGCGCCGCCATCATCGGCGACTTGAGCTCACCCGACTACGGGCTCTTCCATTTATACCGTGACCTCGGCAAAGGGCGCCGTGTGTTGCTTTCACCGGGCGAGAAAAGCGGTGTGTGCACCAGCTGTGACGTACGCGATGACGGCCCGGACAGGCTTGCACGCAGGGACTGGTTTGCCAAGGCGGTCAACTGCCTGCCCGCCACCGCGCCCGGCGTGGTACGCCTGTGGCACAACCTCATGCGGCGGCGCTTTGCCGCTTAGTCCGGCACTGCAGCAGCACACTTCGTTGCGGGGTTAACGATGATTACCCCTTATCGTGAGGGAGCACAGGCCGGATAACATGTCGGGACCCCGTCATCAGTCGCGGTGCGATTGACGGGCTAGACTCGCCGGCTCTCCTGTCCGAGTTGCTCCACCGCTTCGGCCAGACTCATGCTGTGCTGGCGCTTGTCGCCGAGGCGCCGCATGGACACCGTCTTCTGATCGACTTCGCGCTGCCCCAACGCCAGGATGACCGGTACCTTTTGCACGCTGTGCTCACGCACCTTGTAAGAGATCTTCTCGTTGCGTGTGTCCAGCCCCGCCCTGACCCCGCTCTGCGCGAGCTGGTCGCGCACCTCCATCGCATACGCATCCGCATCGGAAGTGATGGTTGCGACCACGACCTGCAGCGGTGCCAACCACAGGGGCAAATTGCCCGCATGGTGCTCGAGCAAAATCCCGGTGAAGCGCTCGATGGAGCCAAGCATGGCTCGATGCAGCATCACCGGCACGTGGCGTTGCCCGTCTTCACCCACAAAGCTTGCACCAAGACGCTCGGGCAAGTTCAGGTCGACTTGCAGCGTCCCGCATTGCCAGTCACGCCCGATGGCATCACGCAGCACGAACTCGAGCTTTGGCCCGTAAAACGCACCCTCACCCGGGTTGAAGTCATACTCGAGCCCCGTGGCCTCGATAGCGGCGCGAAGCGCGGCCTCCGACTTATCCCAAACCTCCTCCGCGCCAACGCGTTTGTCCGGCCGGTCGGCAAACTTGATCATCACGTCTTCAAAGCCAAAGTCACGGTAAATGCTCAGCATGAAGTCGCACACCTTGATGGATTCGTCCTTGATCTGGTCCTCGGTGCAAAAAATATGCGCATCATCCTGAGTGAATGCACGCACGCGTAACATGCCGTGCAGCGCGCCGGAGGGTTCGTAGCGGTGCACCTTGCCAAACTCGGCGATCCTGAGCGGCAGCTCCTTGTAGCTCTTAACACCCTGCTTGAACACCTGCACGTGCCCCGGACAGTTCATGGGCTTTAGCGCAAACACCCGCCCATCCTCGGTCTCAGAGACATACATGTGCTCGGCAAAGGTCTCCCAATGCCCCGAGCTCTCCCACAAGGAACGGTCCATCAGCTCGGGGGTGTTGACTTCCACATAGCCGGCCGCCGTTTGGCGCTCGCGCATATAAGCGATGAGCGATTGGAACAACGTCCAACCCCGCGGATGCCAGAACAGGGCGCCCGGTGCCTCTTCCTGGAAATGAAACAAATCCATTTGGCGGCCAAGCCGTCGGTGGTCACGGCGCTCCGCTTCCTCGAGCTGATGCAAGTACTGGCGTAGCTGCTTTTCGTTGGCCCATGCCGTGCCATAGATGCGTTGGAGCATTTCGTTGCGCGCATCGCCGCGCCAATACGCGCCGGACACTTTTGTCAGCTTGAAGGCCTTACCCAAACGGCCTGTAGATGGCAAGTGCGGACCGCGACAAAGGTCGATGAACTCACCCTGCCGGTACAGTGAGATGTCCTCGTCGCCCGGTATGCCCTCGATGATCTCGGCCTTGTAGTGTTCGCCTTGCTCCTTGAAAAACTCGACCGCGCGCCCACGCTCCCACACCTCGCGGGTGATGGTCTCGTCACGGTCCACGATCTCGCGCATGCGCGCCTCTATGGCCTCGAGGTCCTCGGGCGTAAACGGCTCCTCGCGGGCGAAGTCATAGTAGAACCCGTTCTCGATGGCCGGCCCGATCGTCACCTGTGTCTCGGGGTAGAGCTCCTTGACCGCCTCGGCCATCACGTGGGCGGCATCGTGGCGCAGCAGCTCCAGACCCTCCGGCGAATCGCGCGTGACGATCTCGACCGCGGTGTCCTCGGACACCAGGCTGGACAGGTCGTACAAGCCTCCGTCGATACGGATGCAGACGGCGTCCTTTGCCAAACGTTTCCCAATGTCCGTCGCGATGTCCGCCCCGCTTACGGGTGCTTCGAAATGACGTGCTGAATCATCGGGCAGGGTGATCGTGGGCATGTGTATTTCCGTTACGGTTCTGCTGTTTACCAACTGGCGGCACCGGGTCGAAGCCGCTCGTTCCCCAGGGATGGCATCGCATGACTCGCTTGAATCCAAGCCAGGCCCCACGCCACGTTCCATGTGTTTGCAGCGCTTCCATGGCGTAGTCGGAGCATGACGGCAGATGCCGGCACCGTGGTCCGAGCAAGGGCGAGACCACCCACTGATAGAGGCGGATTAGCTTTATCAACACCTTGCGCATGCGTGCTAGCCCGAGTCCGCGGTTTTGCCGCTCATTGAGAAGCGTCGCATTATAGGGGACAGTTTACTAGTTTCCGATTTCTCGCCCGCCCGTTTGCGCCCGACCAGGTAGAGGTCTTCTTGCAACGACTCCGCTTCCCTGCTTAGCAGTGTGGTGATGATCTCCATCGCCGGTATACGACGACGCCAGCGCTGCCACACCAAATACACTTCCACGTCTTTTACACCACTGCGTTGCAGCATCCGCAAGTGCCGCGGCTGGATGATCACGAAGCTGCCCGCCTCGATCGCCGCGGCAAGCTCGGCTTGCCATCCGTCAAAGCCCTTGACCTCGGGAATATCCCGCCGCAGCGAATGCTCGAAGCGCAGCGGTGACAGCTCGAACGTGACCAAAGGCTGCGTCTCTACGACCCGCTGCACATCGCGGGCCGGGATGACGTCGAGATTCACGTTTGGCAAGACATGAGTGTAGAACAAGGTCAACGGCAGACCAACCAGCAGCGCGGCCAGCACGTGCGCGGCGCGCGCCACAAGCAACCACGCGGCGGCCACCAGCATCGCTACGGCAACCAACAGCACGAGGCTTGCCGGGTTGGGCAACAACGCCGCAAAACCAAAAACCGCGACGAATGCCAACAACAACAGCGCGGTCGAGACGTTCCAAACACGCCCCGGGGGGACCCGACTCAAGACGCCGCCAACCAGCAAACCGGCGCAAGGCAGCATAGGGATTGCGTAATAGTGCCGTGTATAAGTCGGAAACAAGAACACGAACAAAAAGCACCCGATAGCGGCCAGCGGCAGTTTGAAACGCCAGTCTCGATACAAGCCGTCGCGAACGACGGCGTAGACGGCGTAACCCAAATACACGGTCCATGGCAACGCGTAGAGCAAGAGCCCCTTGAACACATAGAGGCGGTCCACAGAACGCTCATTGAACTTCGTTACGTGCTCATCCAGGTAATAGTCGACAAAAAACATGCCGTGCTTTATCAGCATCACCGCATACCAGGACACACCCACGAGCACGCCCAGGGCGGTCGCCGTCAGGAAAGCTTTTGACCAAATGCGTCTGTGCTCGCCCTCCCAGAGCAAGAATGCAACCATGGTGGTAAAACCGATCACCGAGTAGGCAGGGCTTTTCCACAGCGCCGTCACGCCCAGAAATACCAGGGCCAGGTTGAGGGCGCTTGCTTGATTCGACTGGTAGTACTTGGCAAAGAAATAGTAAGCACCCATCAAGGTACAGGTGAGTGGCATGTCCATGAAGGCGATCTTCGAGAAGTGCACCATGCCCATGCTCGTGCCGGTCATCAGCGCGGCGATGAGCGCAGCCCTGCGGTCGTACATCAAGGCGGCGCACTTGAATACAAACAATACGCACAGCACCCCCGTGATGACGATGGGCGCACGCGCGGCAAAGTAGGAAACACCAAATGCATGGTACGAGGTCACCATCATCCAATAGAGCAACGGTGGCTTGGTAAAGCGCCGCTCGCCGCGGAGCGTCGGGGTGAGCAAGTCGCCGCTGGCGAGCATCTCCTGCGAAGACTGGATGTAGTCGGATTCGTCACCCATGGTCATGACATCCGGTCCGCCGATCCCGGCCCCGAGCACCAACGCAAAAACGCAGACCAGAGCGATGAGCAGCGTGCGCTCGGAAAGCGTATTCATGATGCGCGCCCCCGCGGCGACGGTGCGGGACCTAAGATTCGAGGCGTCGGTAGGAGCGACGCGGCGTGTAAGAACGGGTTCGACATGGGTGAGGTGACGCGGCTTGCTACGCAACCGATGTGCCGGGCCGCCATCCTCGAGCGCGGCCGGGCCTACAACTTCTACTCCAGATACGATGCGAGGTTAGGAGGCCGCCTGCCTTTCGCGATGTGCGCGCCGTTCGCGCACGGCTTGCGCAAGCTCGTGGAGCAGGGGTGCTGTCGCCTGCCACGACAAGCAGGCATCCGTGATGCTTTGTCCGTAGACCAGGGGCTGTCCCGAGACCACGTCTTGGCGCCCACCCTCCAGATTGCTCTCGACCATCACACCCATGATGCGTGCGTCGCCGCCGGTGATTTGCGCGGCGATATCACGGCCAACATCGATCTGCTTCTCCGGCTGCTTCTCGCTGTTTGCGTGGCTGAAATCAACCATGACGCGCTCGGGAAGCTTTGCCTTCGCTAAGCTGTTGGCGGCTTGCTCGATATGCGTTGCATCGTAGTTGGGTGTCTTTCCGCCACGCAATATTAAGTGACAGTCTTCGTTTCCGGTGGTCGAAAAAATTGCGGACTGCGCTGCCATGGTCAACGAAAGGAAGTGATGCGGTTGCTCGGCCGCGCGTATGGCGTCGACCGCGATCTTGAGATTGCCGTCGGTGCCGTTTTTGAAACCCACCGGACAGGACAAACCGGAGGCCATTTCGCGGTGGACCTGGCTCTCCGTGGTGCGCGCACCAATCGCGCCCCAGCTCACCAGGTCGGCGACATACTGCGGTGTAATCAAATCCAGAAACTCGGTGCCCGCCGGCACCCCAAGCTCGTTCAAGTCCAGCAACAGCGCTCGGGCGAGACGCAAACCCTTGTTGATGTGGAAGCTGCCATCCAGGTCCGGGTCGTTGATCAGCCCCTTCCAGCCCACCGTGGTGCGCGGCTTCTCGAAGTACACGCGCATCAAAATCAGCAGCTCCTCGCTCAGCGCTTCGCGCACGGGGCGTAACGCCGTCGCGTACTCGAGCGCCGCCTTCGGGTCGTGGATGGAGCAGGGCCCTACGACCACCAGCAGCCGGTCGTCGGACTCGTGCAAAAGTCGATGTATGGCGTCGCGCGTTTCCGAAACCAGCGTAGCCACCCGTCGTGAGACGGGTAGGTCCTGGTGGAGCTGCGCGGGTGAGGTCACCGCATCTATCGCCTTTATTCTGAGGTCTTCTGTTATTCGTCTCATCCCTAAAATTTCCTAGCCTCGAGTGACGGGCACAACGTAAACACCTTTCTCAAGTCTACCACCTGTGTGAGTCAAATATACGCTCCGCGGGTGCTGCAGGCTCCATGCTATAGTCGATACGAAATGACCCGCTCGGAACCACAGTCCCCCACTTTCCCCGACGATACGCACGACCATGGAGCGTGCATCAGCCAGGCGCTTGGTGCGGCGGCCGAGCTATGCAGCAAACGCGGCGCCCGCTTGACGGCGTTGCGTCGCCGGGTGCTCGAGATCGTCTGGCAGAGCCACAAGCCGCTTGGAGCGTACACCATCCTCGAGGTTCTGACCGCGGATGGCCGCTCCGCCGCGCCCCCGACTGTGTACCGGGCGCTCGATTTCCTGGTCGCGCACGGCCTGGTTCACAAGCTTGCCTCGTTGAATGCGTTTGTCGGCTGTCCCGCGCCGGGGCACGTGGGTACGAGCCAGTTCCTGATCTGTCGCCATTGCGGCGTCACTGCCGAGGTCGATGACCAGGCGGTCGAAGCGGCGATCGACAACACGGCGGCGGCGCATGGCTTTCGTCCGGTTGGCCATATGGTGGAGATCAGCGGACTTTGCCCAACTTGTGCCGCGCGTGCGACTTGAGAAACAAAGCCGGGGCCCGGACAGCCAGTGGTTCCATATCGGCGTCGGACGCCCAGGTCTTTGCGGCTGGAAGACCCGTGCTGTGGAGGTCGTGCCCGCTTATTGAGGCATCGGACCCACCAGCATCTGCGGGTCCAGCCGGCGGTCGAACAAGTTCACTCTCCAGTCCAGGTGTGGACCCGTCGCGCGACCCGTACCCCCCACCTCGGCAATCAAATCGCCTTGGGCCACGCGCGTCCCTTCGGCGACCGAGATCTTGCTCAAATGCAGAAAGGCAGAGGACAAACCATGGCCGTGGTCCAGAATCAGGGTCCCGCCAGAGAAGTACATATCCTCATGCACCAAGGTGACGACACCCGCAGCCGGCGCGACCACCGGCGTCCCCGTCCGCGCGGCGATATCCACACCGAAATGCGGGCGCCGGGGCTCGCCGTTCAGGATCCGCTGGCTGCCATACACGCCCGAGATACGACCCCTGGCGGGCCAGATAAACCCATCCGCAAAATCCGTCCGCGGGTCGTCCATTCGGCGTACGGCGGACACCAAGGCCACCTCGCGCTGGATACGGGCCAGGTGTTCCGCGCTGGGGTTGACCTTTTTTGGCGGTAACCCATCGATACGCTGTACCTCATACTCGCGTTTGGCCACGGCCAGCATGCGCCGGTGCGCTACACCATCCGCGTTTCGGGTGACCAGAGCGACCTGCTCGGGCTCGTCACGCCCGAAGCCGATGACAAAATCGCCCCGCGGCGAGACCCGGACCGGCTGACCATCGAACTCCACCTCGGTCCCGGGCGAAACTCGGCCTCGGACCAAGCCACCTTGGACCAGGTCGCCGGTGAGCACCGGCTCGGCCGCCCGCGCGAGCGTCCCGACAAGCACCCAGGCCACCAGAGGCCAAACCCAGAACAAACGTGTGCTCGTGCGCATGGCACCGAGCGCGGGTCGTATCGTCATCTTGCTAGCAATTTGGTAGGGTATTGGATCTATGGCAAACGCAACGCTCAAACGCAATCTCGGCTGCGCCTCGATGTTTCTTTTGCTCGCGGCATGCGGGGGTCGCGTGGAAAATATATCGCTGAACCGCTATGAAATCTCCACGCCCTACTCTGACGAGACCCCCTACGAAGAGATGGTCGCCAGCTTGGAAAAGCGCGCGCAGGGACGCTGCGACGAAGGCTTTCGCAAGATCAGCGACTTTGACACGTACAAGAACGGGCAACGACTACTAGTCTGGTCTTTTTCTTGCGAAGGCGTAAACCGCTACGACACCCGGTATCTGTTGACGACACCCAACGAGATCCCGAAGTAGACGCGAAGCCCCCACGAACCCGCTGCATCTCGATCGACCCGGTCTTGTGTCATTGGTCACGGAAGGCGGGTCGGCCGGGGACTAGCATGCTCGTCCCGTCCACACGAACCACCAACAAGAACAAGGAACTGAGCATGAGCGCGCTAATCATCGGCACCGTCTTATTTATGGTCGCAGTACTCGTTTTTTGACCGGTCATCCATCGCATAGCCTACCCTTACGCAGCAGACTCCAAACCACGCTTCGCGCCGCAATGTATTCGAAAACGCGGCTCTAGGGTATTTCCCGCGGGACATGGAAGTAGCGTCCCGGCGGTTCACCCAGGCTTCGCCTGAACATCGCAATAAATGCGCTTGGGCTTTGATAGCCCAGATCGTAGGCCACGGTGGTCACCGCGGCGCCCGACCCCAGGCGCTCGATAGCCGCCAGCAGGCGCAATCGCTGTCTCCAAATACCAAAGCTCATACCGGTTTCACGAACAAAACCGCGCGCGATGGTGCGGGCGCTGGCACCGATGAGGCTCGCATAGTCGTCCAGTCTGCGTGGGTCCGCAGGCTCCTGTAGGAGTAGATCAACGAGCGTCTTCAGCCGCGGGTCCCGCGGCATCGGCAGATGCAGGGGCGGACGCTCCATATCGATAAGCTCATCGATGACCACGCGCATGAGCGCCGATACACCCATCACACAACACTCGCTCGGGAGCTGCCCGCACACCTCGGGGTGCAAGTACAGAGAACGCATCGACAGCGGTCCTTGCGCGCTGACCTCGTGCTGCACCGCAGCGGGCACCCAAACGGCCTGCTGCGGCGGCACCACCCAGGTCCCGGTGCGGGCTGCCACCGTCATTACACCCTTCGGCGCGTAAACCAGCTGTGCCCGGAAGTGGCTGTGCCATTCGGTACGGTACGCAGCCTCGCGGTCGTGGGAGAAGGTCAGCACCGGTAGTGACGACGCTTTGCAGTTACCGGGATCAGTTGCCTGTTTCGCGATACTCTTTGTCAAACTATAGCTAATTCGGCACTGCTAAAGCTTGCTATAAAAAGCGGCATGAAATCCGAGCATGGGTCGTGCGGCTGGCGCCGCCCCGAGGTCGCGCTGCTACTGATGGCAGCCGCCGTCCCCGTTAGCTTCGACACGTGGCAGGCCCTGTTAAACAACTTCGCCATCGAGCGCGCCGCCTTCACCGGTGCGGAGATCGGTATCCTGCAAAGCCTGCGGGAGATCCCCGGGTTTCTGGCCTTCGCGGTGGTCTTTTTGCTGCTCGTGCTGCGCGAGCAAACCCTCGCCTACGTATCGCTCGCCTTGCTTGGCATTGGCACGGCGATTACCGGTTGGTTCCCCTCGGTGTTGGGGCTGTATTTGACAACCGTGCTCATGTCGACCGGGTTTCATTACTACCACACGGTACAGGAATCACTGTCGCTACAGTGGTTTTCCAAGGAACGCACACCCGTGGTGCTCGGGCGCATGATCGCGGTCGGTTCCTTCACCTCGATCGCGACATTCGGTTTGATTTGGCTCGCCTTCGAGCATCTAGCATTGGACTTCCGCTGGGTGTACTTGATTGGCGGCGGCCTGACGGTAGGCGTGGCCATATTCTTCAAGCTCACCTTTCCGCACTTTCCCGCCAGAGTCGAGCAGCGTAAGCATATCGTGCTCCGCTCGCGTTACTGGCTGTTCTATGCGCTGACCTTCATGTCCGGGGCGCGGCGTCAGATCTTCATCGTGTTCGCCGGTTTCCTCATGGTAGAGAAGTTTGGTTTCGACGTGGGCGCCATCACCGCCTTGTTTTTGGTCAACGCGCTGATCAATGTGTTCTTGGCACCCAAGATCGGCCATTTCGTGGCGCGCTTTGGTGACCGCAACGCGCTGGTGCTCGAGTACATCGGCTTGATCGGCGTGTTCAGCGGCTATGCCTTTGTCGAGCACGCCGGCCTGGCCGCGACACTCTACGTGGTGGACCACCTGTTCTTCGCGCTGGCCATCGCCATAAGCACCTACTTTCAGAAAATCGCGGACCCCGCCGATATCGCCTCCACCGCCGGTGTGTCCTTTACCATCAATCACATTGCGGCGGTCGTCTTGCCCGCGGCCTTTGGCTTCTTATGGCTGGTCTCGCCCCCCGCAGTGTTCTTGTCCGGCGCGGCGATGGCCAGCATCTCCTTGCTGCTCGCGCTCAACGTGCCACGTCACCCCCGAGCGGGAAATGAAGCGATACTCGGCTTGCGTCTACCTGCCGCTGCGGCCACCACAGAGGTGGCCGGACGGCAACGCTAAGGACCGGGCGCCGCGGTGCAGACTACAGGGATATGGTTGCACGCCGGGTCCCGGGATGCTTGACCGCCGCGTAGAGCCGAGAAAGACGCGTCGGGGTCAGCGCCCGACAAAATCGGGTTTCTTCTTGCTCAAGAAGGCATCGCAACCAATCCGGAAGTCCTCCGTGTCGTAGCAGGCAAAGCCCTCTTCGACCTCTTCCTCGGACCACGGCGTGGGGTCGCCAAACCGGTTGATGAATTTCTTGTGCCAGCGGGCCACCAGCGGCGCCCCGTCCGCCACCCGGCGCGCCGCGCGCCGCGCTTCCTCGTCCACCTCGCTATCGTCCACGACCCGGCTCACCAACCCCTTGGCATACGCCTCATCCGCGCCGAATACACGACCTTCGAGCAAAATCTCCAGCGCCACCGAACGCCCGACCAACCCGATGAGTCCCTGCAGCTCCGCTAACGACATCACCAGCCCGAGTCGGTTGATCGGTATGCCAAAACGGCTCGAGCGCCCACACACGCGCAGGTCGCACTGGGACGCAATCTCCAAGCCGCCACCCACACACACCCCATGGATGAGCGCTACCACGGGGTGACGACACTGAGCGAGCGCATCGAGCGTGCGACGCATCACCTCACCGTAGGCCCGAGCCTGCGCGGCGTTAGCACGCTCGTGCTCGAACTCCGAGATGTCATTCCCCGGTGAGAAGGCGCGCTCGCCGGCGCCGCGCAGGATCACACAGCGAAGCGTGTCGTCTGCGGACAAACCCAGTATCACATCGCCGAGCCGCGCCCACATATCCTTTGTCAGCGCGTTCAGCTTTTGCGGACGATTGAGCAAGACGGTTGCGATGTCCTCGCATCGCTCGACGACAACGTTGTCAGACATGGGCAACCCTCAACGGTAAAAGTGCTCCACCAGCGCCATGGGAACCACGGGCACGTAAGTAACGAGCATCAACAACAAGAACAGCGTGGCGACAAAGTACACATTTACTCTGGAGACTTGCCAGATGTCCTCTTTGGCAACCGAGCACGCGGTCACCAGCACGCTGGCGACCGGTGGCGTTTGTTGTCCGATGGCAAGATTCAGGGTGACAATTATGCCGAAGTGCACGGGGTCTATCCCGACCTGCAAGACCAAGGGTATGACGATGGGCACCACGAGAATGATGGCGGCCGCCGAATGCAAGAACAAACCGATGAGCAGGAAGAACACATTGAGCAAGACGAGGATCAGATACTTGTTCTGCGTCCAGGCACCGATGGCCCGAGCGAGCTGCTGTGGGACTTGCGCCTCGGTGAGATAAACACCCACCAACGCGGAGGCGGCAACGAGCAGCATGACCACCGCGGTCTGCACCCCGCCCTCGATGATCGAGCGCTTGAGCTGCGGCCAATCCAACTCTCGGTACACGACACCACCCACGACCAGCGCTGCGACCACCGCCAGACCCGCGCCTTCCGTCGCCGTCACCAAGCCGCCGAAGATCCCGCCCAAGATAATGAGCGGTAGCAAGAACGCCCAGGCGGCCTCTTTGAAGGTGCGCCAGAGCTTCGCGAGCTCGAACAACTCCTCGACCGGGTAGTTCTGGCGCACTGCGAACCAATACGCAGTGGCCATGAGCATAAACCCGCCCAACAGACCGGGTACGATCCCCGCCACAAAAAGCTGCACCACGGAGCTGTCGGCCATCACCGCGTACAGGATCATGGGGATCGACGGCGGGATGATGATCGCAAGCGACGCCGATGACGAGGTCACGGCGGCGGCAAAGGGGCCCGGGTATCGCTTGCGCTTCATCTCCGGGATGAGCACCGAGCCCAGCGCGGCCACATCCGCCACCGCCGACCCGGAAATTTCCGCAAAGAATAACGAGGTACCGATGTTGACCATAGCCAAACCGCCGCGCACGAACCCGAGAAGCGCGGAGGCGAACGCGATCAAGCGGCGCGAAATCCCGGTGGAGTTCATGATCGCGCCGGCAAGAATAAACATCGGGATCGCCAGCAGCGGAAACTTGGTGGCGCCGTCAAACATCACCAGCGCAAGATTGGGCAAGATATCGGGCCCTTGGGTCCAAAGCATGGCGCTGCAACCGACGATGCCGAGCGCAATGGCGATCGGCACGTTGATCAATATCAGCGCCAGCAGCCCGAGAAACATCAGCAGCAAGATCACGAGCCGGGCTCCCCCATCGGTAGCTCCTTCGATTCCATGCCCTGCAGCCGGCGCCACTGCTCGGGGATGCTAAGCACTTCGGCCAAAACAAAAAGCGCCGCACCGATTGGAATAACCGATTGGGTGAACTGCGTCGACACCTCGGGCAGGCTCACCAGACTGTCCCCTTCCAGCACCAGCAAGACGACATACCCGGTCCAGGCCAGCAGCCCGAAAAACCCGAGCACGAACACCTCTGAGACCGCAAACAACACGAGCTTGAGACCGCGTGGCGCGGCTTCGAGGATGCTTGGTACACCGATATGAGCCCGTTTGAGCGCTGCCAAGGCGGCCCCGTAGTACGTCAGCCAGGCAAGCATGATCGACGCGACTTCGTCGTACCAGACCAGCGATGCACCGGACTTTCTATAAACGACGGCCAGGACGACGACCACGACCATCGCAACCATCAGCAGTGCGACGACCGATACGAGAAAACGCTCCAGACCGGCGCGTAGTGTCGACACCCGAATAGACCCTTATCGAGGGAGCTTGAGCCGATGGGTCGTCACCGCCCCAAGCCCGCAAGACGCACCTTGGTGCAAGCGTGGGGCGGTAACCCTTCTAGTTGGCCAACGCCGTGGCCTGGTCGATAAGCTCTTTACCACCGGGTACTTCTGTGCTGAATTCCTCGTAGATGGCACCGCTAGCCGACACGAAGGCGTCTTTATCCGCCTTGTTCACCTTGACACCCGCGGCCTCGATCTTGCGTAGCAGGTCGACCTCGAGCTCGGCCGCTTTCAGATAAACAAAGCTCTGCACCTGGCGCGCGGTCTGCTCCAAAACCGCGCGTATATCCTCGGGCAGCTTGGCCCAGCGCTTCGCACCCACGGTGACGTAGGCAGGCGTGTACACGTGGCCGGTGATCGACAAGTACTTTTGAACCTCTTGGAACTTGGCGCTGTAGATCTGCGCGTAGGGATTCTCCTGGCCGTCGATGGTGCCCGTCTGCAGCGCGGAGAACACCTCCGAGAACGACATCGGCGTGGGGTTTGCGCCGTAGGTCTTGAACATCTTTACACGCCACTTGCCCTTTGGCGTACGCAGCTTCAAACCCTCCAAGTCGCCGGGGACGTTTACCGGGCGCACGTTGTTGGTGACATGCCGGAAACCGTTCTCCCACACACCGATGACCTTATACCCTTTCTCCTCGGTGAGCGGAGCGAGCGTTTGCCAGAAAACCACGCTTTCTATACGCCCCATGTGCGTGCGGTTCTTTACCAGATAGGGCATCTCGAACAGGCCAAACTGGTCGACCACCGACGACATCACCGTCGAGGGCAAGGCGAAGTCCACGGTGCCAAGCTTGAGCTTCTGCAGCAGCTCCTTGTCTTTGCCGAGCTGGCTCGAGCCAAATACGACAATCTTGGCCTTACCCGCTAGCTGCGCATTGGCACGGGTGGCAAATTCCTCGGCGGACAGTGCAAACAACGAGCCCGGTGCACCGACGTGGCCAAATTTGAGCTCGATGGGCTCCGCCCGAGCAGCGGCGCCAAAAATGACGAGAAAGGCGAGTATGAGATGTGTACGCAGAGCGTGCATGATTTCCTCCAGCAAGGCGGGTTATTTTTGTGAAATCTGTGCCGTCCAATCGCCTACGTCCGACGAGCGACCGGCCGGGTGCGTCACGCCCCAGGGTAAAGCAAAGCGCGAAGGGCTCGCAACCACGTGGCGGCGAGGCGTATGTCTAGTTATGAGACCGCGGGGCGACGGCGCACCAAATCAGGCTTGCTGAGCGCTTTGCCGCGAACAATACTAGGCGGCATGTTCCGATACCTTTCTGCCGGCTGGACCGGCCTCGCGCTGTGTATGCTCACCGGGTGTGCGTCGCTACCCGTAGACGCAGAGCCGCTCCGCGTCACGCTGAGCGGTCTTTCCATTATCGATATCACGCTCTACGAGCAGCGCTATCTGCTGACGCTGCGGGTGCAAAACCCCAACCCACGCACCGTCAACATAAGGGGCATGGACTATGAGATTTTCATCAACGGTCAGCGTTTCGCCGAGGGCGTGGACAACCAGCGCATCGAGATATCCCCGTTTAGCGAAACCACCATCAAAGTTGCGGTGGTCAGCAACACGAGAAGGATCATCGAACAGCTAACACAGCTGGACCAGCACAGAGCGTTTCGCTACACGCTCAGCGGAAGCGTATATCTGGACGGTGTTGGCGCCCTACCTTTCCGCTACAGCGGCTCGCTCGAATTGGCGCCGGAGCCCGATGTGGAGCCAGCCCGGCCGATCCAGACCGGGATACAGAAGGAGTAGCTGTCAGCCCGCATATTGCACCACAGGCGCCCAAGCGGGTGCTTCACCCGACGCGTTGCCCGCAACACAGAGACCAGCATGGAACGAATAAAGGCCAACATACGAAACATCCCGGATTTCCCCGAGCCGGGAATCATCTTCAGAGACATCACACCCCTGGTAAAAGACCCGGATACGCTTCGTTTGACCATTCACCGGCTGGTCGACCCCTTCTTGGGCGAGCGCATCACCTACGTAGCAGGCATGGAGGCTCGCGGCTTTATCTTTGGCAGCCTGGTCGCCTGGGAGCTGGGTGTTGGGTTTATTCCGCTCAGAAAACCGGGGAAGCTACCCTATGACATCCAAAGCGCCGACTATGACTTGGAGTATGGCAAGGCCGCGCTGGAGGTGCACATCGACGCGGTGAACGCCGGCGACCGGGTCTTGGTGGTCGACGACCTCCTGGCGACGGGTGGCACCTGCGCCGCGAGCTGCACGCTGATCGAACGGCTTGGCGCGGAGGTCGCAGCCTGCTGTTTCGTGGTCGAGCTCACATCGCTTGGGGGACGTGCCAAGCTTGGCGAGCGCCGGATCCACGCCTTGATTCACTACGATTGAGCCGGATCGTTCATCCGGGGCATGCCGTGGCGCGACGCCCCGGCCCCCTGCAAGCCTGTTCACCGCTAGGCCAAAATATCGGGTAGCAACCCGCTCTTCAGCCGTTCGATGCGGTCTTTGAGCATGAGCTTACGCTTCTTCAAGCGTCGCAGGAGCAGCTGGTCGGCGGATGGCTGAACCGCCATCTGCGCAATCACCTCGTCCAGGTCTCTGTGCTCTAGACGCAGAGCTTCGATTTTTTGCAGGAGCGCTGCACGCTCCTCACGTTTTTCTGACATGAGTGTGGGCACTACATGCCGAGGCCCGCGTTGAATTATAACGCGCCTTCTTGTTGCTCTTATGCGTCCCAAGCCGACGCCCGCCTCCACGCGGGCGCGGCTGCGCACATACCGCGTCCACCTGACACACCGGTAGCTGCGACGGTGCCCGCGCGTCGCCGAGCCTGGACCTTCGGCGATTTTCTGCTAGATCGAAAGGAGGACATCGCAGATAACAGGAAAATCTAGTGCACAAGGCCAAGTACATTTTTGTCGCCATCTCCTTGTCGATGCTCGTCGCCTGCGGGACCGTCGACACCATAAAGAACAAACAGCGTTCGTACGAGCTGAACCTCGCCGAGGAAGCCTACTCGGCGGCGGTTAGGTGGGGCCAGTATCCGCTGGCGCTGGAATACCTGCGCGAGAAAGAGGAGCCGGCCGGCGACATCAATGACGAGCTGCTGGAGAATATCCGCGTCACCTCGTACCGTAAGATGGCCGGCTCGATCTCGGATGACGAGCTCCAGGCGCGTTATACCGTGCGTATTACCTTCCATCACGTCGAATCGGTCGCGATCAAGGAGATCGTGGACCAACAGCTTTGGTGGTACGACGAGCTGAACAACCGCTGGTTCAAAGACGGCGGCTTGCCCGATTTCGCGTCCGCTTACAATTAACGCCGTCGCCATCGGCCCGCGCCGGCCAGGGCGTGTCTTGGCGGGTACCGCGGCTTGGCGGACCGGCTCGAATCGTAGAATTTTGCCGGGCCGCTTATAATCAAGGGTTGGCACCTTCGATTCTGGCAGCGCGTCATACCAGGACGCCACAGGCGCTTGGCGAGGACCCCTGCTGCTTTCGCTCATGAAGACGATTCTCCTTCCTTACCAAGACGACGATGTCGCCGATAAGGCCTTCGACACCGCATACCGGGTAGCGCAGCACTTCAATAGCTACATCGAGGGCTTGTTCGTGCTGCCCCAACCCCAGGTCATCGCGGGGGAAGGCATCGCGCTCCCCGGGGTTTATCTCACGCAGGTCGCGGCAGACGGACGCCGGCTGGCCGACACGACCCGCGCGCGTTTCGAGGCGCGAGCGGGGCAAAACAACATACCGATCTCGACCATTGCGGATGCCGGGTCCAGACCCACGGCAGGTTGGAGCGAGGTCGAAGGGTTGGAGGGTCAAGTCATCGGCGAGTACAGCCGGTTGTTCGACCTGACCGTGATCGGACGCAGTACGAAATTTTATGCCGGAGATTGGAATATCGTCTGCGAAGCGGCCATGTTCGAAAGTGGCCGCCCGGTATTGGTGTCCTCCGCGCGTGACAAGGGCACCACACTGGGTGACAACATCGTCATCGCCTGGAACGGGAGCACCGAGACCGCGCGCACCATCGCACTGGCCATGCCGTTGCTGCTCGGTGCCAAACAGGTAACAGTGTTGACGGTGGAGGGCGGTTCCGTGCCCGGTCCCGATGGTGAGCAGGTGGCCCAACATCTAGCCTGTCACGGCATTCCGGTGACCTACAAGGGCTGTACGATGGGTGACAGAACGGTGGGAGAAACCATACTTTCACAGGTCGCCGAGATTGGCGCCGACCTGCTGGTGAAGGGCGCGTACACACATACACGGCTTCGCCAGATGATCTTCGGCGGCGCCACACGCCATATTCTCTCCGAGTCCACTATCCCCGTCCTATTCGCGCACTAGCCGCCAAGCCTGCAGCGCAAATTCAACATCGATCAGCCGTCGCCGATCAGCGGCGTCAAAAACTCGTCGTAGACGCGCGCCGCGGCCTTTAGCGCGTCATCGCTTCGGGTGGCGAGCAGGTCACCGTAAATCAGCAGCGGTGGGGCAAGGTGCTTTGGACCCACCCGCAGCCCGGTGTTCCAGAAGGGTCTGAGCAGCTCTATGCGGCCGCTCCCCGGTGCCGGGCTCAGCCCGTGGCGCGCGGCAAACTCCATCGCGGGAACCGCGGTGTAGACCGCGGCCGTGGCCGGATGCTCGTGGCACCCAAGCTCGTTCGCCGCCAGCTCGCCGCTCAGCCACGCGTCCGGGAGCGCCCGCAGCCCCAGGATCAGGTCGGGCTCCTTGGTTTCAAACCTCCCCAGCGAAATACGCGAGCGATAACCATCAGGCCAGGCACCCACCCAGCGCTCCAGCAACTCCCGTTTGCGCACCAGCCGGCGGTCGCCGGTACCAAGCAGCACCAGATGACCCGCCTGCTTGAGGTCTGACATGATCCAGCTGATGGCGCCAAGCGACAAACCCACTGCATTTGTGATGCCCCGATACGGAAGGTTCTCCGACCCCGAGAAGCAAAGAAAATGAAACACCGCGCGCATGCCCGAGGAGCGGAACAAGCGGCTCGGACGCACGGAACGTTTCAACAGGGCACGCCCGCTGACCAGAACAAACAGCGTGCCCTGCTTTAGAAAGGCATTGCCCGCACCGTCCAGAAACAATATGCCAAGCCCCTTTAAGCGTTCCGCCTGCATCGCAGTCACATGCTCGGTGACAAGCACCACCGGGTTGGAAGAAAGCTGGAGGTGGGCTAGCACGGCATCGATGGAACGTGTGATCTGGGCCGGAAACTGCCAGGTCTGACGCTTGTCGGTGACCCTCAACTTCAGCTCGAAGCTGTGACCAAAAAGGTCGCGAACCGATTCGAGCTCCGCTCCAAACCCGGTGGTGTCTTCGAAGGCTTTGGCCACTTGCAGGAGCAGCTTGGCATCATCTTCCATAATGCCGTTTGCGTTGTTCAAGTTCTGTTTATTGCTATATGAACACGGAGTCACTTTAACCCGACGGCAGGCTCAAGTTAAGCAGGGGAGGACGCCGTACCAATACGGCCACGGAGGGGAAGCGCCCTGGCGCTTCGCCGATGTCAAGAGGCGATACGCACTTCTCTGGAGATAATCGACGTCGCCTGTGAAAGCCGCTTCACCATCGTATTCAAGAAAGCGTCCTTGAAGCGGAGCTGGCAGGTCAGGGAGGCCCGGTCGATCAACGAGGCGCGCACACGCAGCACGGTGACCGCGTCTTGGGCTACGATTGTCGCCGTGCGCTGACGCTTCGCGACAAAGCCCATCTCGCCAAAGCAATCACCTTGGCGCAATGTCTCCACATCCTTGTCACCCTTTCGAACCGCCACGTCGCCCATCACGATGACGTAAAAGGAGTTGTCGATCTCGCCCTCGTGCACGATTTCCGCGCCGGGGATGAACTCTTGCCACTGGCTGGAGCTTATGACCTCCCAGATCTCGGAGTCCGGAAACTCGCTGAAGAACTCGAGATTCTTGACCAGCTTGAACTTCTCGCGCGCGGACATCTCCTCATCGTCGATGTTGATGTGGTCAAATACCAGGCTCAGGTCAGCGGCGAAATCCATGGCCGTCTTGTAGCGGCGCTCGGGCTCCTTCATCAAGGCACGGTCGACGATATGCCCGAGAATACGCGGGGTCTCGGGTCGTAACTGCTGGACCGGTGTATGCGGTTCCTCGGTGATCCGGGTCAGTATCTCGGACAAGCAGTCGGCGGCGAAGGGGTGGGCTCCGGTCAGCATCTCGTAGAGCACCACACCAAGTGAGAAGACATCGGCCTGCGCCGTGATGGTCTCGTCGTTGATGCTCTCGGGGGACATGTACAGCGGTGACCCAACGGCACCGGAAAGTTGTGTATCCGTCACATCCAGGCGGGTCAGCAAGGCCACGCCGAAGTCGCTTATCTTTACCTCGCGCTCGTCGGTCAGCAATATGTTCTTTGGCTTGACGTCGCGGTGCACCACACCTCTTCGATGCGCCGAGTCGAGCGCCTTGGCGCACTTGAAGATGAGCCTGACCACATCCTCCATCGGCAACAAATTGCCCGGCGTGCACACCGAGTGAAGCGTGCGCGAGCCCGGCACGTATTCCATGACAATGTACCAGGCGTCGTCTTCCACCCCGGCGTCATGCACCGAGATGATGTTGGGGTGCTTCAGCATGCCGGACACTTTCGCTTCGTGAAAGAACAACTTGCGATAGCGCCCCTCGTTGATGCCGCCGCTGACCGAGCCTGCGTGGGCGACCTTGATGGCCACCTCCCGGTCGAGAAAGGGGTCGTGACCGAGATACACTGTCCCCATGCTGCCGCGGCCGATAGCCTTGATGACCTCGTACTTCCCGAGCGTCGTGTTTTCGAACTTTCTCATACGTTCCAATCGAATCCGGCGCGGTCCGGTGGCTTGCGGCTCGCGCGGTAACAGGCGTGGTACACGAGGTAAATGTAGGCCAATAAATGCCCGCCCGCCAAAGTGATACGTTGGCAACCGGCAAAGCCCCTTGGAACCGCGGCGCGGGTCCCAGTCTGCGGGCTCCCCCGGCTCTTGAAACCAGGTCGAAGGCGTTGCCCTCATGCCCGAGCTGCCCGATATCCTCGTCTACGTAGAGCGCCTTCGCGCCTTTACGTGCGGCCATACGGTCGCGAGCCTCAGGGTCTCGCAGCCCTTCGTGCTGCGCTCGGTTACGCCACCGCTCCAAAGCGTCAAGGGAAAACAAGTGCTCGCGGTGACCCACGTTGCGAAACAGATCGTGCTCACCCTCGAGAGTGACATATACATCGTGTTTCACTTGATGATCGCGGGGCGCTTGCATTGGCAAGGTCCGGAGCGCGCCGTCCCGCGGCGGGCGATGGCCGCCTTGTCTTTGGACCACGGTGTCCTCTATCTCACCGAAGCGGGCAAAAAGCACCGCGCATCGCTGCGCTTGGTGGAAGGACGCGACGCCCTGGAGCAGCTAGACCGGGGCGGTCTGGCGGTCCTAGACGCGGGCAGCCGGGAGTTCGCCGCGGCGATGCGCCGCGAAAATCACACTCTGAAGCGGGCGCTCACCGACCAGCGGATCGTGAGCGGCATAGGCAACGCCTACTCCGACGAGATTCTTCACCGGGCCAAGCTTTCGCCCTTTCGCTTGACCAGCGCGCTCAGCGAGGCGGAATGCGACCGGCTTTACGAGGCCAGCGTGGAGACGTTGACGGAATGGATTAACCGGTTGCGCCAGGAGGTCGGTGATGGATTCCCAAAACGGGTGACGGCATTCCGCGAGGGTATGTCGGTGCACGGGCGCTACGCCAAACCCTGCCCGGTCTGCGGTGCCCCCATACAGCGGATTCGATACGCCGAGAACGAGTGCAACTACTGCGCGCGCTGTCAGACCGGTGACCGTATACTCGCCGACCGCAGCCTCTCGAGGCTGCTAAAACGCAACTGGCCGCGCACGCTCGCGGAGCTGGAAGACGCCAAGGACACATGACGACACCACCAATACCCGCTGCCGCAAAGGCCGCCTGGACCGCGTATCACGCAATGGACCAGAGCAAGCGCGAGCACTTCGCGTACCTAGAGGCGCTTGAACGCAAATCCAAACAGGGGCAGCCGCGCACCCTTGCGGAGCAAACCCACCTCCAGTTCCTGCTCGGGGTTCACAATGAACGGGTCGCGACTTTTGGACGAGTAGTGCAATCACTGCGCACGACCGACGCCGATGCTTACGAGCGGTTCTTGCAATATCTCACGCGGCTCAACGAAGACCTGGGCGAAGAAGGATGACACGGGCGGGCGACTTGTTGCGCATAGCGCTTTCGCGTAGGCTCGCTGCGACCTCAAAAAAGAAATGAGATGGCCGACGAATCCTTAATCGCACTATTTGTAGACTTCGAAAACCTCGCGCTTGGTGTGCGCGACATGAAAGGCGGGGACTTTCAGGTTGGTATCGTGCTAAAGCGTCTCCTCGAGAAGGGCCGGATCGTTTTCAAGCGTGCCTACTGCGATTGGAGCCACTACCGCAGCGCCGTGCGCGAGTTCCATGGGCAGGGTATAGAGATGGTGGATATCCCGCAGGGCGCCATCAGCGGCAAGAACAGCGCGGACATCCGTATGGTCGTTGACGCACTCGACTTGTGCTACGCAAAGCAGCACATCGACACCTTCGTGCTGCTGTCCGGCGATAGCGATTTCTCACCGCTCGTGTCCAAGCTCAAGGAGAACGACAAACGGGTTATCGGCTGTGGCGTGAAGAACTCCACCTCCGAACTGCTGGTCGCCAACTGCGACGAGTTTATCTACTACGACGACCTCATCCGTTCCGCGCGCAAGACCGCGCCCAGGAGCAAGAAACGGCAACCGGACAAGAAGCAGGAAGCCGTGGATAAGCTGCGCGAAATCGTGGATGCGCTGGAAAGCGACTACGACCCGCTGTGGGGGTCGCTGGTCAAACAAACGCTGCGGCGCGTGTACCCGGGATTCAACGAAAGCTATTACGGTTATCGCAGCTTTGCGGACCTCATGAAGGAAGCCGAGAAACGCGGCTCGATCGAGCTCGACTACGACAAGGACCGTGGTAACTACAAGGTGCGGCTAAAGGATTAGCGGCACGACATGCAGCCAATAGCGCCAGCACATCGCTGCGCCACCAACGTTTGGTCCGTACCGTGGAGCAAGCCAGGCTGCGGATAAGCGTCTTGCAAGCTGACCTAAGCTTGCCCACCATCGCAGCATGCAATCCCGGCACCGCTTCGCCCCACCCCGCATGCCTGCGCATCGCCACAAACCCAGGCTTTTTCGATGCGACATCTGAGCTGACCGGCGCCGGCGTTCCAGTCGGTGTGATTGCGTTTTCAACCAATAGGAGTGACATGATGGATCTTATTCCGCATTACGCCCTCTTTCTCGCCAAGACACTCACCATAGTGATCGCACTTGGCGCGATTATCTTCATGGTCGCCTCGGCGTCGAAACGCGACAAGGTGCCGAGCCACATCGAGGTGAAGAAGCTCAACGACAAGTACCAGGAGGTGGCGCTGGCTCTGCGCAAACACATATTGACGAAGAAAGATTACAGAGCGCACGCCAAGAGCGAGAAGCACCGGCGCAAACAAGAGAAAAAGCACGAGCCGAAAACCAAACGGCGCGTCTTCGTGCTCAGCTTCAAAGGCGATATCAGGGCGTCTGCGATCACGCCGCTGCGCGAGGAGATCACGGCCATTTTAGCGGTGGCGCGAGACAGCGACGAGGTCGTCGTGAAGCTGGAGAACGCCGGTGGTATCGTCCATGGGCACGGCCTCGCCGCCTCTCAGCTCATGCGCATACGCGAGCGTGGTATTCCTTTGACCATCGCGGTGGATAAGGTGGCCGCCAGCGGCGGCTATATGATGGCCTGCGTGGGCGAGCGCATTATTGCCGCACCATTCGCCATCGTCGGCTCCATCGGCGTGCTCGCCCAACTCCCGAACTTCAATCGCCTGCTCCACAGTCACGGCGTCGATTTCGAGCAGTTCACGGCGGGTGAGTTCAAGCGCACCGTCACGGTATTTGGCAAGAACACCGAAGAAGGCCGTCTCAAGCTCCAGGAGGAGGTTGCCGACACCCACGAGCTGTTCAAGGATTTCGTCCGTGGCAACCGGCCCGCCTTGGACATGGACCAGGTGGCGACCGGAGAGCACTGGTACGGGATGCGCGCCATCGAGCTCAAGCTGGTAGACGAGCTGGTGACCAGCGATGACTACTTGCTAAAGGCGAGCAACGATGCCGACGTGTTCGAGGTGTCCTATCGCACCAAAAAAGGGCTTGCGGAGAAATTTGCCACCATGGTTCAAGCCACCCTGGACAGGACGCTGCTTACTATTTTGCAGAACACCGCGGTCGACTCGCGGCTCGGCTGAGCAGCGCTCGCCGCGGCGCGGACGATTTGTAGTCAAGCAGATGATAATATCGCCCCGTGGAGCCGCTATTGGCGCTTGCAATCGCCGTAGATTTCAAGAAAGCTGTCGCTTTCTATATAGCGAGGTACCCGACACAAATGCGTTTCGGTAACAACGAGATGCGTAACGTAGGAGGGGTATTGTCATGTGGAAGAAATCAGATTCAGGGGGTAGTGAAATGGATTCTGCACCGCGTTCCTCACCAGTAGAGCCCAAGATGGCGCCTGCAACCAGCCCGCGCGGCGGCGGAGCGACCATCGGTCCCTCTATCACCATCCGCGGCGAAGTGACAGGCGAAGAGGATCTCATCGTCCAAGGTCACATCGAAGGGACCATCAATTTGAAGGAGCACAACGTCACCATCGGCAAAGAAGGCCAAGTGGTGGCGGACGTGCACGGACGGATCATCGAGGTGGACGGGTCGGTCGAGGGCGACCTGCACGGCCAAGAGCAAATCGTCATGCGCTGTACCGGACGGGTCAAAGGCAACGTCAGGGCACCGCGCGTCACGCTCGAGGACGGGTGCCGCTTCAAGGGTGCGATCGACATGGACGTGGCGGCCCCAGCCGCGGCGCAAAAACCCGCCCCCGCAAAGAATGTCGCCGGGATCGCATCGGGCGGCGCAGCCGCACCGGACAAGGAAAAGCACGGCGGCGCACAGCAAGCCACAACTAGATGATCAACCATGAGCGCAGTCTGGCCACGCCTCCAAAATCCTGAATGGTCGGGAGACAGTCAAGAGTTTCCGTCTCGTGGCTTGGAGGTGCTGGTCAACCGGCTACGGGGTCAGAACAAGGCCACCATCTTGGATCTGGCCCCGGCGCTCGGCTCGACGGTGACGTATCTAGGTCAGTATGCCTGTAAGGTCTATATCGAGGACTTCTACGCGTCGCTTAGCACGTTACCGGAGTGCGACGATGGTGAGGTGCCGCTCGCGGAATTCGTAAAGCTTTTCGCCCACGGTGTCGACGACCGCTTCGACATCATCCTTGGGTGGGACCTTCTTGGCTATCTGGACGAGCGCATTACCAAGCTGCTGATGCAGCATCTGCGCTTTCACTCCCACCCTGGCACTCTTTTGTACATTCTCGTCCCGACCCAGAGCCAAATGAGCGCGACGCCGGCGCGGTTCTCCATAAAGCCGGGCAACCGTGTGCTCTATGTGCCCGACTCGAAGACAAAGCCGAACCCGGGGTATACCACGCGTTCGCTGGAGCGAATGATGAAAGGCTTCGGGATGCTCCATTCCTTTATGCTCAGAAACGGGCTGCAAGAGTACGTATTTTCGCGTAGCTGACACGCGTCCCATCGATTTTCGGCCCAAGCCCGCACTCGGACGGCGTGTCCCCGGGGCGCGTCGGGTACGCTTGGGCCCGCAAACATTACGGTGTCGCAACCCGACGGTAGTGAAAAATCACCCGAAGCGAAGTAAGTTTAAAGAATGCTTGTTGAACCGCCCATCGTCGTCACGGTCTGACCGAGGGCGTGGATTCTAAGAGAAGCATGGTCAAAATGAGCCCTTGGTACTGGAGATGAGGATGCGTTCAATAAGGAGGCTAGCCGTTACGTGCATCGTCACAGCGACGATAGCGACGGCGCCCGCGCTCGCCGAGCAGGGGGTAATTACCAGCCCAAATGACGACCGAGTGTATAAGGCCTTCGTCCTGACAAACGGCCTGAAGGTCTTGGTCATCTCCGACCCCACCACCGACAAAGCGGCGGCCGCCGTCGATGTCTACGTGGGCAGCGGCAACGACCCGGTCAACCGACAGGGATTGGCGCATTTTCTCGAGCATATGCTATTCCTCGGCACCGAACGGTTCCCCAAGCCCGGTGAGTACCAGCGCTTCATTGGCGCGCATGGCGGTAGCCACAATGCCTACACCGCCTTCGAGCACACCAACTACTTCTTCGACATCGATGCCGATTATCTGGAACCGGCCCTGGACCGCTTTTCACAGTTTTTTGTCGCGCCGTTGTTCAACCCCACCTACGTGGACCGGGAACGCAACGCCGTCGAATCCGAGTACCGCTCGAAGATCATGGGAGACGGCCGGCGCCAAATCGATGCCCAGCGCCAAGTGGTCAACCCCGCGCATCCGTATGCCAAGTTCCCCGTGGGCAGTCTGGAAACTCTCGCGGATGCCCCCCCCGGTACGCTACGCGAGGATCTGATCCACTTTTACAAAGAGCACTATTCCTCGGACAGGATGTCGCTGGTCGTGCTCGGCAAGGAGTCCACCGAAACGCTGAAAGCTTGGGTGCTGCAACGCTTTAGCGACGTGCGCAAAAACCCGGAGCCGGCCACCGTGAGCTCACCGCCGCTGTACCTGGACGGCACCCTCCCGCTTCGTTTGGACGTCGCGCCGCACAAAGACCTCCGGCGCATGACAATGAGCTTTCCAATTCCACCGGTGATGGCGCATTACAAGAGTAAACCGACCTACTATCTGTCCAATCTGATCGGTCACGAAGGCGACGGCAGCCTGCTATCCGTGCTCAAGGAAGAAGGTTGGAGCGGCGGGCTAAGCGTCGGCACGGGTTTGGACACCCGAAGCGAAGCGACACTGAATATCGGCATCTCCCTCACCGATGAGGGTTTGCGTCACGTCTCCGAGATCGTCGGGTACGTGTTCCAGTACATACGCCTGCTCGAGACACAGGGTGTGAAGCAGTGGATATTCGACGAGCAGCGGACACTGGCGGAGCTTGGGTTCGAGTTTCAAGAGGAGCGTGACCCCATCGGGTATGTCTCTGGCTTGGCCCAGAGCCAGCACATGTATCCACAAAGCGAGGTGCTGACGGGGAACTTCGTGATGGACGAGTTCGACCCCGTGCTGCTTCGCGAGTACCTCGGGTACCTTAGACCCGACAACATGATGCTCACGGTCGTCGCCAAAGGGCTCGAGACTGACCAGACCAGCCCACGCTTTCAAGCACCTTACCGGGTTAGCAAGATCACACCCGAGATGACCGCGGCTTGGCTCGCCGGCCCCACCGATGAGCGCCTCGCGATGCCCGCGCCCAATATTTTTGTCCCCGAAAATCTTGCCATCACGACACCGATGCACAACTCACCGCGCCCGGTGCTGATCAAGGAAGAGGCGGGGCTTCGCGTCTGGCACAAGCAGGATGCGGATTTCAAGACGCCACGGGCGGACTTCTTTTTCTCGGTGCGCTCGCCCAACGCGAACGACACACCGCGCCACTCGGTGCTGACGAGCTTGTACGTGGACCTCGTACGCGACCAGCTAAACGAGTTCGCCTACCCCGCCATGCTCGCCGGTCTGGAGTACAGCCTGTACAAGCATATCCGCGGTTTCTCCGTACGCATTTCCGGCTATAGCGACAAGCAGGACCTGCTTCTTCAACGTATCGTGGGTGTGCTGCGGGAACCGGACATCGACGAGGAGCGTTTCTCAATTTACAAAGAGCAGTTCACCCGTCGTCTGCAAAACGCCAAGCAGGACCGGCCTTACTCGCAGACCATGTCGGAGGTGACCACGCTGCTGCTACGGCCGAGCTGGACCGAAGAGCAGCAGCTCGCGGCGCTCGCGCCGCTCACCGCGGACGACCTGCGTCGATTCGTACCGCAGCTTCACGAGGAGGTCGAGGTCATCGCGCTCTCGCATGGAAAGTCCGACGAGCGTGCTGCCTTGCGGCTGTCCGCCCTTTTGGAAGAGCATCTGGTCGCAGCCGCCAAACCGACCAGCGTGCCCGAAGGCCAAGTGGTCAAGCTGGGCGACGGGGATCGCTATGTGAGACAGCTGGACATCGCGCACGATGACTCCTCGGTGGTGGTGTACTTCCAAGGACCCGACACCTCGTACCTCAGCCGTGCTCAGGTGGCGCTCTTGGCGCAGGTGCTCAGATCGCACTACTACCATGACCTGCGCACCGAGAAGCAACTTGGCTATGTCGTGTTCTCCACCCCCATGATGCTACTGGAAGCGCCCGGTCTCGGGTTTGTGGTGCAATCACCCACGACCGACCCCATCGCGCTGGAGAACTACACCGAGGCGTTTATCCGTGGCTTCGCCGATAAGCTGGACGCAATGGATGACATGGAGTTCCAGCGCTACAAGCGGGGGTTGCTCACCCGAATCATGGAAGAGGACAAGACGATCTCGGACCGCACCGACCGCTACTGGCGAGAGATCGACCGCAAGCACTACCAGTTCGACTCGCGCGAGCGTATGGCCGAAGCCATCGAGCGCATATCCAAGACCGACTTCGCCAAGTTCTACCACGAGCTGCTCATGAACGAGGGACGTAAGCAGCTCGTGATCCGCTCGGTGGGCGAGAAACACAAAGACATGTTTGTGGGTCATGGAGAGTCGGCGGACGAAACGCTTGTGCCCAACCCGCAGACCTTTAGAGACGGCAAGAAGTATTTCTCCGCCTCCAAGCCCCGGCTCCCCGATGTGAGTTCGTACCGGGACACGCGCAGGCGCCACAAGGCCTGAACGGGCGCTCCGCGTTCTCCCGCGTGAGCCACGGGCTCGTCTCGAGAATCTGCCCGAGGGTATGATGGGCGCTGGTCAACCGCCACCGCCGAGCATCAGCGCCCATGCCTGACCCTGCGAGAAAGCAGCACTACGGTCAAAACAAGCTGTACAAGCGCCTGCGGCGTAATGTCGGACGCGCCATTCAAGACTATGGAATGATCGCCGAGGGCGACCGCGTGATGGTTTGCCTGTCCGGCGGCAAGGACTCCTACACCCTGCTCGATTTGCTGGTGAGCTTGCAGCGCAGTGCACCGGTTGCGTTCGAGCTGGTCGCCGTCAACCTCGACCAAAAGCAACCCGGCTTTCCCGAGCACGTGCTACCCGACTACTTACGCGCTCGCGGTATGCGCTTTCACGTCATCGAGCAAGACACCTACCGTGTGGTCAAAGAGATCGTTCCCGAGGGTAAGACCATGTGTGGGCTATGCTCGCGGCTTCGGCGCGGCGCCTTGTACCGTTTCGCGCACGAGCAGGGCATGACCAAGATCGCGCTGGGACACCATCGGGACGATATCCTGGAGACCTTCTTTCTCAATCTGTTTCATGGCGGGACGCTCAAGGGGATGCCGGCAAAGCTCGAGAGCGACGACGCACACCACGTCGTGATTCGTCCCTTGGCTTATTGCCGCGAGCGCGACATCGCCGTCTATGCGCAAGCACGGCAATTTCCGATCATTCCTTGTAAGCTCTGCGGGTCGCAAACCGATTCCGAGCGGCGCATGGTCAAAGAGATGCTTGCCGAATGGCAAAGAACCGCGCCGGGGCGAATCGAATCGATCGCACGCGGTCTAGCCCACGTGGTCCCTTCACACCTGGCGGACCGCGAGCTGTTCGACTTTCGCGGGCTGGGTTTGGCGCAGGCTCGAAGTGATATCGACAACGACTGGCTTATGAGTTCCAACACGGCGAGCCAAGAGCGTAACGCCGCCGCTGATGAGAGCATGGTGAACCAACTATGAACGTTCAAGACAGAATCCAGAGCAAGCTCCGCACCGGACTTGACCCACGCCACTTGGAGGTGGTCAACGAGAGTCATCGGCACAACGTCCCACCCGGCTCGGAGTCTCACTTCAAAGTCGTGCTCGTATCGCAGAAGTTCGATGGCAAGAGCCTGCTCGAGCGCCATCGCTTGGTGCACGCGCTGCTCGCCGACGAGATGCGAAGCGAGATCCACGCGCTCGCGCTGCATACCTACACCGAGGAGGACTGGCAATCCCACCTGCAAAGCGCACCCGCCTCCCCGCCGTGTCGCGGTGGCGAGAAAAGCGCCTAGCCGCGGCTGATTGTTGCGCGTCGGCTTGAAACGCGGATAATGAACCAACGTCATTTATCCCGGCTTTCCTTTACGAACTACACGATTGTTGATTAACCCGTACCCACCGACCATGGCGCAAGTGTGCTCCACCTCTACTTCGCTGGGCCGCACTTTGCCCTCGACCGCGTTGTTGACCGGTCTTCTTATCGCAACGCAGCCGCTGCACGCGCAGCTCGCAAGCGGCGCCTTCGAGACCGTGGATGTGGTGCGCGCCGCCGATATCTTGCCGTCGGACCTGCTGCAGTCGGGCGAGCACCGGGTGCTGGACGAGGTCAAAGTCGACGGGGACTTCTTCGCCTTCGAGATAGAGGCCGCGGACGGCGTATACCGTGTTACGTCCATTGGCATGCTCGAGATCCGCGTTCGTGAGATCAAGACGCTGGCTCAGGCCGTCAGCCAATTTCGTCGTCAAAAACGGCAGGTCGCGGTCCAGCAGCGCCGGCAGCTCACCGGTGACGACCCGACCCGCGGGCTTGGCGACGCTCCCGCCGTTTATGCGGCCGAGCAGGTGCAGATTGGGGGCAACTCGGTGGCATCCATTCTGACATCACCGCTCAACACCGCGTCGCAGGCCGGCAATCAGCTCGCCGAGAAGGCAGAGCGCACCGCGGACCAGCTCACCCGGCGGCCGGGGTCGCGCACCGTCACCACAGCACCGGACCCCTACATCAACGAGGTCAGCCTCAACCCCATCGCCGGTGCACACAAGCGAAACGTGGCAAACCAGCTCGGGCTGGATGTTTACTCTTCAAACCCGCAGGTGCAGGCGTTCTTGGACGCGGCGGCGACCGCCCGGTTGGAGGGTGATTTCAGCGCCGGTGTGGCGCTGATCCGCGTGCCCAAGTCTCGCGAAGTACGCGTGGCCGATGGCCGTCTGGAGGCCGAGATAAAGCTCGTGTTGAAGAACTTGAGCCCGGAGGAGCTGAACGAAGGCGTCGACGAGCAGCTCGAACGAATCGGTGTGGCTGACGCCGACCGGCTGAAGTTCATGGTGCACTCGCGCTACTCGCCAACCCATAGGACGGCAATCACCGCCTATCTGGACTTCATGCGCGGCGTGCAGAACCGGGGCGCGGTCATCCAATCGGCGCTCAACAGCAACAGCGAGATGCAAGCGGTGGCGCATGTGCGCCTTGCGCGCATGCTGGCGCACTACCACGAGAGCGTAGCCCCGCTAAGGGAGCTCAAGCTGGCCGCTAATCAGGTCGTGGCGGTCACTGAAGACAACCGGATGGTGGTATTTATGCCGGTGGACATGGTTTATTGGAACCGGCGTATTGACGACGCCGCGAAGCTGTGGAAACGCGAGGCCGCGCAGCGCGGCAGCGCCTCGCCAGAGATCGTGCTCACCGGCACCGCCACCTATGTAGCGGCCTCTGGCTTGATCAACAAAGGCTTCGAGCTCAGGCAAGAGTTCCTGCTGGCACCGTAGTTCCCCGCCGCCCCCGGGGCTCGAGATCAGGTGCGAATACCAACGCCGCGGTTTAGCAATACCAACGAGACCGTAAACAACAGCACGATAAACGCGATGGTGACGGCAAAGGCCTGTCCAACGCCGATATCGCTGACCCCGAGAATGCCGTAACGAAACGCGCTCACCATGTAGAGGATGGGGTTGAGCCGCGATGCGGTCTGCCAAAACTCCGGCAGCAACTGGATCGAGTAGAAGACACCGCCAAGATAGGTCAAGGGAGTGAGCACAAAGGTGGGGATGATCGAGATATCGTCAAAGCTCTTTGCAAAGACCGCGTTGATAAATCCGGCTAGCGAGAACAGGGTCGCCGTGAGAAACACGACGGAAACCGTTATGAACAGGTTGTTCACGCTCAGGTCGGCAAACAAGAACGCCACGCAGGTCACCGCCAAACCTACCACCAGCCCTCTCGCAATACCGCCGGTGATAAAGCCGAGCAAGATGAGATAGTTCGGCGTTGGGGAGACCAGCATCTCCTCGATGTGACGTTGAAACTTAGCGCCAAAAAAAGACGAGACGACGTTGCCGTAGGAGTTGGTGATGATCGCCATCATGATCACACCGGGTGCGATAAAGCTCATATACGGGAACCCGCCCATCTCGCCGATACGCGGTCCGATGAGGCTGCCGAAGATGATCAAGTACAAGGCCATGCTGATGGTTGCGGGGAGGATGGTCTGGGTCCAGATCCGCAGGAAACGGCGGACCTCTTTTGTCGCAATGGTAAGAAAGGCGACCGTGTTCTGATAGCGGCGCGCGCTCATGCGTCCGCGTGCCTCGCGGACCCGTTCTTGTCGATCATGCGGATAAACAGCTCCTCGAGCCGGTTGCTCTTGTTACGCAGGCTCAGCACCTCCACGCCGCAACGCGAAAGCTCGGAGAACAAGGTGTTCAGACTCCGGTCCTTGTCCACGTCCACCTCCAACGTGGTCGGGTCACGCAAACGCATTGGGTAGCCGTCTGCGTCCGGCACCCCGGACAGCGGTGTACGAATATCGAGCACGAAGGTCTCCATGTGCAGCTTGTTGAGCAGACTCTTCATGTCCGTGTCCTCGATGATCAACCCATGGTCGATGATGGCGATGTTCTCGCACAGACTCTCCGCCTCCTCCAGATAGTGCGTGGTGAGAATGATGGTGGTGCCCGCCTGGTTGATCTCGCGTAGAAAGATCCACATGGAGCGGCGGATCTCGATGTCCACACCCGCGGTAGGCTCGTCGAGAATCAGCAGCCTGGGCTCGTGCACCAGCGCCCGCGCGATCATCAAGCGTCGTTTCATCCCACCCGACAGGTCACGGCTTCGCTCGCGGCGCTTCTCCCAAAGACCGAGCTTGCGCAGATAGTGCTCGGCCTGCGTGGTCGCCTGCTTGCGCGGGATCCCGTAGTAGCCCGCCTGGTTCAAAACAATGTCCTCCACCTTCTCGAACATGTTGAAGTTGAACTCTTGCGGTACCACGCCGATACAGGACTTGGCCATCTCGGGCTGGGTATCGGTATCGTAGCCGTAGATGCTGACCGTCCCCGCAGTCTTGTTTATCAGCGAGCTGACGATGCCGATGATGGTGGATTTTCCCGCCCCGTTGGGTCCCAGCAGGGCGAAGAAGTCGCCTTCCTGCACGGTCAAGGCCACCCCTTTGAGCGCCTCCAGACCGTTCGCGTACACCTTGCGCAAGCCGGCGATCTCGAGGGCGCTCATGGCCGGGCGTCGGCACGACACGGGCAAAACCCCGGGCGTCGGGCGGGATGTGCTTTTGGCATGGGAAGTATGGCGGTCAGCAACTGCGGGTATTCCTCGGGCAGATCTTACTCGATCTGGCGTCGCTGCGTCGGTGTTCGCTCTACCCGTCATCCATTTTCCGGTATTTTAGACCTCTTCGGTTTGCTCTAGCTCGAGACGAGGATGGCGCACCCAGACGACGGCGCGGATTTCATCGCGCTGTGGCCAACGACCTTGATGAGAAGGACCATCCCAGGCCACGCGTCGGCCAACCGCGCGCTGGCCAAGCTCATCGCACGGCTCGAAGGCGAACATGAGGCTCTCACCACGGACTACCGTGAGAGCAATATCTTGACGCTTGGCGATACCAGTGCCGAGTGGCTGGGACGGTGCATCAACGTCACCGTCCGAGACTACTTTCGCCACCTCGGCATGGGCTACGAAATCAAATGGCGGCTGCACGGGTGGGCGAACATCAACCGTTTCGGTGATTACCACGACCCGCACAACCACCCGCACGCGTATCTGAGCGGCACGTACTACGTGAACGTGCCGACATACACCGAGCGCGCACACACCCGGGCCGACCTCAGACCGGGATGCCTGACCCTTTACGACCCGCGCGGCGCGGTCAACATGACGGCGATCAAGAGTGACCCGTATATCGAGCCCGAGTACACGGTGTCACCCGAGGCCGGGATGATGTTGCTCTGGCCAGCCTTCCTGAGCCACTTCGTCCACCCCAACCTGTCCCAGGAGCCACGCATAAGCGTCAGCTTCAACGTGATGCTGGAGTGGTCGGACGACTATCTCCCAACCCAGCAGTAAGCCGCCGGACCAAGCCTAAGACCTTTGGGGGTCCGTCGACCCCGCGCTACTGCTCGTACACCCAACGCAGGAGGCTGTCTTGTACGAGCGTACCGGTCGCCGTGTGGACCCCGGGGTGGTTGTGTAGCGCCACCACGACAAAGGTCCTACCGCTCTTGCTCAGCACGTAGCCACCCATCGCGCGCACATCGTCCAGCAGACCGGTCTTCACGTGCAGACGGCCCTCGAGCGCTTCGCCATTGAAACGGCGCCGCATGGACCCGTCGACCGCGGCAAGCGGCAAGGAGGAGACAAACTCCGGCATGTAGGGGCTCGTGTAGGCGGCGAGCAGGAACTCGCCCAGCGTCCGGGCGCTGATTCGTGTCTCCCGGGAAAGACCCGCCCCGTTGTCGATAAACACCTGCCGTGTGTCGAAGCCGGCGTTTTCCAGCCACTCCATCACCGCACGCCGGCCTTTGTCGGGGGTCCCCGGCGGTCCAAAACGGTGCGCCCCAAGGGTCAAAAAGAGCTGGCGTGTCATGACGTTGTTGCTGAACTTGTTGATGCCGCGGATTTGCTCGGCAAGCGGGCGCGAGGTCGTGCGGTGCAAGCGCCTCGCGCCTTCGGGCACCGTGCCCAAACGCACGCCGCCGCTTTGGGAACCACCCATCGCGGTCCACAGCGACTTGAACACGCCATAAACATACGGCGTATGCGCCGACACCACCCGGGTCAGCTCGTGCCGGCCACAGCTCGGCGGATAGCGCCCGGAAAAGCGTACTTTCCCACCGGCGCCCACCCGTTCGATGTGCATGCGCACGTGGTACTTGGCCCCCCTGCATGCACCCGTCGCCGGCGCTAGCGCGTTGACGACCTCGAGCGTGGCCGATGGCGGGTCGGCCACAATACGCACGCTGCCGTCGGGCTCGGGGAAGAACAAGAACCGAGTCACATTGAAATTGAGCAGCAGCGCGTTTGGCGCCACGTTGTAGGCCCGGTGCGGCTTGTCATCGAATGCGGCCGGGTCCACTGGACCGACGTCGAAGAAGGTCTCGTCCAGCACCAGCGTGCCGTCCACATCGCGCAGCCCCGCGTCACGCAGCCCCCGCAAGAAGCTCCAAAAACGCTCGGTCACGAGAAACGGGTCACCGCCGCCCTTGAGGTACAAGTCACCGGCAAGACGCCCGCCCTCGACCGCAGCATCCACGTAGGCCTCGGTGTCCCACGTGTGCGCGGGTGCGAGCACATCCAGCGCCACAAAGGTGGTGATCAGCTTGATGACGGAGGCCGGGTTGCGCGCGGTCAGACCCTGATGCAAGAGCAGGGGCGCCGGCGCCCGTACATCCTGGACAAAGACGCTCAGCGAATCGAGCGGCAACCGGTGCGCCGCCATGAGCTCGCGCAAGGACGCGGGCAACCCCGGTGGCTCGGTGGCGGCCCGGCTCGGCGCCGGTGCCCCAGCGGCCAATCCGGCAAAACAGACCGCCAAGCAAAGAATCAGCACGCGTGTGCGACAGTTCTCGAACCGCCCCCACGCCCGTGTGAACCCGGCGCTGTGCTCAGTTTTGGTTCGTTCTCCCATCCTGCCCTGCCCACCCATATCCGGCGCCTATACTGAGAGTGCTGGACCCAACACACAACCGCTCATGCAAGACGCCTTTCGCAATTGGATATTCGCCACCGACGTCGGGGACTTTTGGCTGCTGGTGCTGGGCGCGGTCGCCTTCGCCGGGTTTGGGTGGTGGAGCGCGCTCGCCTGTTACCGCCACGCCCGGCTCATCGAGGACACACCGACGGCCCGGATCCGGTCGGCGCCGCAAGGCCATGTGGAGGTCACCGGTCGGGCCAAGACCTACGAGGGCAAGCTGCTCACATCGCCGTTAACCAGCACGCCCTGTCTCTGGTATCGCTATGAGATTTTGAAAAAAAGTTCAGGCCCCAGTGTCGGCTACCGCCACCGCTGGAAACGGGTCGAGGGCGAGGCAAGCACGCGACCTTTTGTGGTCGATGACGGTACCGGCACCTGTGTCGTCCACCCCGAGGGGGCAAAAACCATCGTCGGGAGCAAAGACACCTGGTACGGCTCCAGCCGTCGTCCGACCAGCGGGCCTTCGGAATCCTTGCTGAACAAGCTCGGCAAGTACAAGTATTACGAGGAACGGATCGAGCCCGAATCCAACTTGTACGCCATGGGTTGGTTCAAGACAATCGGCGCATCGGGCGAAGCCGCGCTCGGCGAGGAGGTGCGCGACGAGCTGGCCGCGCTAAAGCGTGACAAGACGCGGCTTTTGGCACGCTTCGACGACGACCGCGACGGTGAGATCAGCATGGCCGAATGGGCGCGCGCGCGAAGCGCCATACGGGATGAAACCATCGCCGAGCGCGCCAGACGCGACGCCACCGAGAGCGCCGTCCACACCCTTGCTCGGGCGCCGGAGCGAAGATTGCCGTTCCTACTCGCGACAAAGTCACAGCACGCTCTGGCGCGGGGTCAACGCTGGCAAGCGTTTGGGTCGGCGGTCGTGTTTGTCCTCGGCACCAGCTTCTCGCTCAGCGCACTACTGACGCGTTTTGGAAGCTAGCCCGCACGACGCGCGCCGCCCCTCGCGCGCTTGGGCAGGGGCGATGGGAACAAGACCCAGAGCAGAGGCTCGAACCTCTCACAATGGCTTTTTTGGAGCTTGAATGGGTATGAAGACCGCCGATCTGTATGACGAGCATGGTGACCAGCTAGCGATTGCGGACCCGATGTTCCAAGATTTTGGCGGCCACCGGTCTTTCTGCGGCCCAATCCAAACCGTCAAAGTTCACGAGGACAATAGCTTCGTGCGCAGCGCCCTCGAGGAGCAGGGGCACGGCAAGGTGCTGGTCGTGGATGGCGGGGGCTCGCTGCGCTGCGCGCTGGTGGGCGACCGGCTCGCCGCGCTCGGCGCGAGCAACGGCTGGGCTGGTATCATCGTCTACGGCTGTGTACGCGACACCGCCGAGCTCGGCCAGATTCCGATTGGTATCAAGGCGCTCCGCGCTCATCCGGCAAAGAGTGCCAAACGCGGCGAGGGCGCTTGCAACTCCGTGGTCCGGTTTGCCGGTGTGAGTTTTTCGCCGGATGCGTATGTGTATGCGGACGAAGACGGTATCGTCGTCGGCGCCGACTACCGCGGACATTGCTGAGCAGGACTGTCTCCAGGATAATCCATATGTCTATTGCCGTTGCCGTAAAGAAAAACGATGAAATTGTCATGGCGACCGACAGGCAGACCATATTCGGGTCCAGCCGCGTGCCCTTCGACAATTTGACCACCGAGAAAATCCACGAGGTCGGCTCGGCGCTGCTTGCCACGACGGGCTGGGGTCTGTACGAAAATATTCTGGATGATATCCTTGCGCGCTCCAAGAACCTGCGTCTAACAAACCGGACCACTATTTTTCGCTTCTTCATGCGCCTGTGGCGGGAGCTACACGATAAGTACTCCTTTGTACGGGACCAGTGCGACAAGGACGATGACTCTCCTTTTGGAAGTTTGGATTCTTCTTTTCTCATCGCGAACCAGTCCGGCATCTATCATGTCGGCTCCGACATGAGCGTCACGTATTTCGAGAAGTACTACGCCATCGGGTCGGGCGCGGACTACAGCCTCGGCGCGCTGCACTCGCTGTACTCCAGACGCTTGGACGCGGCCGGCGTCGCCTCCCAAGCGGTCGAGGCCGCGGTCGCATTCGATGTGCACTGCGGCGGTGATATCGACCTGCGGCGTGTGAGGAGCAAAAAGTAGCAGCACATGCGCGAGGCCGTTCGCAACATCGCCATCATCGCGCACGTCGACCATGGCAAGACAACGCTGGTCGACCGGCTGCTGCAGCAAACCGGTCATGCGGGCAAGCGCGAGGCCACGCTCGACCGCGCGCTGGACTCGGATGACCTGGAGCGCGAGCGCGGCATCACCATCATCTCCAAGACCACGGCCGTCGAGTGGCATGGTGTACGCATCAACATCGTAGACACCCCCGGGCACGCCGATTTCGGGGGTGAAGTAGAACGCGTGCTGTCGATGGTGGATTCGGTGCTGCTGCTGGTCGACGCGGTAGAAGGTCCGATGCCGCAGACCCGCTTTGTCACCCAGAAGGCCTTTGCAAACGGGCTGCGCCCGATCGTCGTGATCAACAAAATCGACCGGCCCGGTGCACGCGCCGAGTGGGTGCTGAACCAGACCTTCGAGCTGTTCGACCGGCTCGGGGCGAGCGACGAGCAGCTCGATTTTCCGACCATCTATACCTCGGCGCTAAGGGGCTTTGCCGGCATCGATGCCGATGTGCGTGGCGGCGACATGGCGCCCTTGCTCGACAGTATTCTCGAGCACGTCCCGCCACCGCGGGTCGACGCCAACGGTCCGTTCCGGCTGCAGATCAGCGCGCTGGACTACTCGACCTATGTGGGCGCCATCGGTATCGGACGTATCCAACGCGGTCAGGTCAGAAGCAATTCACGCGTGGTGGTGGTGGGCGCGGACGGTGCCACCCGTAGTGCTCGCGTCTTGCAGATCCTGCGTTCCAAGGGTTTGGAGCGCGTGATGGTGGAGCAGGGTGATGCCGGTGACATCGTGGCCGTCACGGGGATAGACAACATCCGTGTGTCGGACACGCTTTGCGACCCGGATTTTGTCGAAGCATTGCCACCGCTCACCGTGGACCAGCCGACCATCAGCATGATGTTTCAGGTCAACGACTCACCCTTTGCGGGGCGCTGCGGGCGCTATCTCACCAGCCGGCACTTGAAGGAGCGCCTCGAGCGCGAGCTGATCCATAACGTCGCGCTACGCGTCGCGCCCACCGACGACCCGGACAAGTTCCTGGTCTCGGGTCGTGGCGAGCTGCATTTGTCCATACTGATCGAGAATATGCGGCGCGAGGGCTATGAGATGGCCATCTCCAGACCACAGGTGATATACAAGGAGATCGACGGCCGGCGCTGCGAGCCTTTCGAGCAGCTCAGCGTGGACGTGGAGCAAGCGCATCAAGGCACCGTGATGGAGATGCTCGGAGCGCGTAAGGGCGAGTTATCCGACATGCAGCCGGACGGCCAAGGTCGTGTGCGGCTCGATTACCTGATCCCGGCACGCGGCTTGCTTGGTTTGCGCACCGATTTCCTGGGCGCAACCTCGGGTACCGGTCTTTTGTATCACACCTTCTCGCACTACGCCCCAGTCAAGTCCGACGGCATCGCCAAACGCAAGAGCGGCGTTTTGGTCTCCAACATCGCGGGCAAGAGTCTTCCCTACGCGCTGTTCAACCTGCAAGAGCGCGGCAAGATGCTCATCGGCTCGGGTACCGAGGTCTACGAAGGGATGATCGTCGGCGTGCACTCGCGCGGCAACGACCTCGTGGTCAACCCGACCAAGGCAAAGCAGCTTACAAACATCCGCGCCGCCGGTAACGACGAGAACGTTCTGCTTTCGCCGCATGTGCGCCACTCGCTCGAGCAGGCCTTGGAGTTCATCGAGGACGACGAGCTGGTGGAAGTCACGCCAGAGCAAATCCGCTTGCGCAAAAAGCAGCTCAAAGAGCACCAGCGAAAACGTACCGCGCGGGCGCTGGCCTGAGAAAAGCGTGCTCGCACTGCTACAGCGGGTAAGCGAGGCGCGGGTGGTGGTCGGGGGCGTGTCCGTCGCGAGCATCGGCGGCGGCCTGCTGGTCTTTGTGGGCGTGGAGCGCAATGACACCGAGGCACAGGCCGAGCGGCTCTACGAGCGCATCGTCGGCTACAGAATCTTCCCCGACCAGGATGACAAGATGAACTGCAGCGTCGCCGATATCGGTGGGGGGTTGTTGCTGGTACCGCAGTTTACGCTCCCTGCCGACACCGCCAAGGGGATGCGGCCGAGCTTTACCCCGGCGGCGGCGCCCGGTGAGGGCGAGCGCCTGTTCGAGCACTTGGTGGGTGTGGCTCGCACGCGTTATCCCGAGGTCGGCGTCGGCCGCTTTGGCGCCCACATGGCGGTGCACCTGGTCAACGACGGACCCGCGACCTTTATGCTGCGTGTTGCGCCCCCCGCCGCCGGTTAAGCACGCTTCGCAGACTCTGGCTCCTCCCCCAATCACCTCCACCGCTTGGTCTGTCTCAATAGGCCAGAGTGATCGACCACCGGTTGAGCGTGCCCACATCCGCCCCGGCGAGGTCGCGCACCCGCAGGCTCCAGCTGCCCGCGATGTCTTGGCCAAGCATGGCCTGCAGCGCCGGGGTGTTATCCAGGCCGTAGCTGCGATTGATGTTGTCGGCGGAACGTCCCTCTTTGTCGTGCAGCCGCGCCGAACGCCCCGACGGGGCGACGAGGTCCACCTCCAGATCGCCGATATAGGTGTGAGTGATATCCACAGTGACGCTGACATCCTGCGCGTGGCCGGTGGCGGTGATACCGATAGCCGATTCGATACCGGTGAATTCGTTGTCGGGTATCGCGAGGCGCGGCTCTACAGCGTCGCTCACCGTGCCCGCGAGCTTTCGGTATCTGATGTCCAGACCCCAGCGCACCAGCCGCCCCACATCCTGGGAAGCCTTATCGACCACGGAGAGCAGCCAGTTGCCGTCGACCGGCGTCCCTTCGAGCGCATTGAGCGCGGCATGCTCCGCGGACGTGTACGTCTTGACGATGTCATCGCCATCGGCACCCTCGCTGTCATGGAGCACGGCCCTGGTGCCGTCGGGTGCCGCCAAGGTCACGGTGAGGTCGCTGATCCAGCTATGGATGATAAAGACCTCCACCGCGATGGAGGCGAGCACCCCTACCGGACCGATAGTGATATGGCTATCCACCCCGCCCGGGTCGTCGTCGGGGATCAGCGCGTTGGGTGAGCTCTGCGTGGTCACCTGCATATTGGACTGCGGCTTGCCAACGGCGAAGGGGATGCTGGACCCGGGTGTGCCCACGTCGGAGACGACCAGCGCGGAGTCCGTGTCATCCCACTCCCGGCTATGCGGTATGGTGGTGTTGGACAGCACCACCCCGCCTTGTTGCGCGAACAAATCTCCAGCGTCGCCCGGATTGCGGTTGTTCTCCAAATCCAGGTGCCCGTCCGCCTGCAACAGCGCACATTGATAGTGCTCGTTGCGCGTACCCTCTTGCCACTCGTTGGAGCCAAGCGTGTCACAGTGATAAACGGCAAGCCCCGAGTCGGGCAGATGGCTGTCGAGACCGATCTGACTACGGTTCTCGACAATAAAATACTCGTTTGGCTTGTCGGTGCGGTACTTCATCACCGTATCGTAGACCCCATGTTGTGCCTCATAGACGCCCGGGCTATTCAAGTCCACGAGATTGTCGGCCCAGCCCACCAGCTCTCTAAGGTATCCGCACACGGGTGACGGCGTACGCCGCTCGTTGAGGTGGTTGCCCGAACCCATCAGACAAAAACGGCCGATGCCTTGGCTTTTCTCGAAGTCGCCGTCGCGCTTTCCATAGTCGTACATGTCGGGGAAACGGCAAAGCAGATGACCATTCTCGTGACAAATGGTGCCGATACGCAAGTCCACGCGCTCCTCGCCAAGACCGGTTACCAGATAATAGTGGGTGCGCACGCCGCCATAGTGCAGAACCCTGACGCTGTTGTGAGGCCACAGGTCGCCCTGATAGAGGGAGTCGCCCGCGTAAAGAATATTGATGGCATCGACGATGCCCTCGTTACGTGAGTCGAAGTCGGCAAGATTGATGCCGTCGTTGACGACCGCATCCATGACCTCCTCGACCAGCAAGGTGCCGATGTAGTGGGAGCGCCGTTTGCTCAGCGTGACCGGACCGACCACCGTGTTTGTGTAGTTCAGCTTGCCGCTAGAGACGATGTCGAAGTACTCGCGGACCGAGCAGAAATTGCCGTTGGCATTGTAGTTCGACCCGTTGCACAGTTGGTCCAACTCGTCCGGCATGATGTTGGTCTTGATGTCGTCGAAGTCCACCATGACGGTCAGTCCACGCACGTCGCCGTGGGTGAGCTTGCGCCCTTCCAACAAACCGCCGTCGGGACCAAGCGTACGCATGGTCTCGGAGCCGAGGTCCGTTTCGCGCGGTCTCAAGTCCGCATAGCGACGCCCAAAGGCGGCGTTTCGGACGTCGGGCGCCTCCTTGATGTGACGCCTCAATCCGGGCGGTACCGGCTTGTGGTTGGGAACACGAGAGGAAACGAAGCGGCCACCGGACAACATGGCAAAGCAAAAACAACCCACGTCCGTGTCGTAGACGACGGTATATCCATCCACTGTCTCGTAACGCGCATAGAACTCGTCGCCATACACGCGTAGTTGGATCGGGCCAGCGGCATGCTGACCAAAGCTTACAACGTCGCCATTCAATGCACTCATGCAATTTTCCTCCTGAGCAATGGTCGGTTTGGGTGGCTGAACGCGGGTAGGCCAACCCCCAGACACGCGCCCTGGTTTGCTCCGTAGCCGTTGTCAAACAGCTATCAGTATGCAAACCAGTATGGGCGGCGAACGCGCGCTTGTTTGTGGGAAAAGCCACAAGCAATTTTGGCTTGGCGTCCGCTCCCCAAACGGGTGTGGTTCATAAGGGAAGGTGGGTTGTGCAGACCCCGCGTTAGCGGGGTCGAGCTTTAACTGGCCGGGCCCGGGTCGTCTGGCCGCAGGGTTGTCCTGTTCTTGGTCACGTCGGGTTCTCGAACGATGAATTCGTCCTTGTACGGGCACTCGCTACCTTGGCAGTGATGCTCCCGCGCGCAGTCGCGCCAGGTCCCGTCCCTGACTACGATTTGCCGACATACCACGCAGTGCAAGATCGGTGAGTCAAACGTAACCATAAAAACCTCCTCCCGCGACGAGGCGACATCGACCTGTTTAGCGGACCACTCGATAGTTTCAGCCCGGCCTCACGTATTCACTACCCGAACCCTGTGTACTCTATTAGCGCTTGACGCGCTCGGGAGCAATGATCTAGGTCAAGTCCGTTCGGTTGGGATGGCGCTTGGGGCACCCCGAGCGTCTTAGCCCGCAATGAGGATCACGTGTAGACGTCTGGGTCCGTGGGCGCCGATGACTATGGTTTGCTCGACGTCCGCGGTCTTGGACGGACCGCTTATCAAGTTGAGAGTGCGGGGCATGCCGGGGTGCTCGGTGCGCAGCCGCGCAAACACGTCTTCTAGATTTGGCACCACGTCGTCTTCGCGCAACACCGCGATATGATTGTCCGGCAAGAAGTTGAGCGTGGTGGGGCTCGCCGGACCCGACACGAAGGCGAGCGTCCCCGTTTCAGCAACCGCGCCAAAGGGCACCGTGACGCTCAGCGAGTCGTCACCCTGGGTTGCACCCCGCGTGACGTCCCAACCGCTCGGCCACGCGCACGAGTCGAGCAGCGGATGCCGGCTCGCCACGCACCGGTGCGGCAACGCGTGCTCGGTTGCGAAGGCGTCGAGCGCGTCCGATAGCGAGGCGGACGTCTCGACCCGTGCGACACTCGCGCCGCTAGCGCCGAGCTTGGCGACAAACTGCGCGATGCGCTCGAGCGTGAGCGCCGGTTTGATGTGCGCGCTCGGCTGCGCCAAGCGTTGCTCGAGCATACCTCGCATGGGTGGCGTCAAGGGCTCGCCCCGTCCGAGCGATTGCCGGATGTTCGTGAGTATGCGCTCGCGCGAATTCATGCTTTGCCACGCGCCCGCCGACGCCAAGCGGCATGGAAGGTCTCCCCGCTCGGCGCCGGAAGGTCACGAACCGATGTCCAGCCGCCCGCGAAAGGCAACCAGTGAAAACGCCCACGTTTTCGTCCGAGCCAACCCAGCACGCGCGCGGCCGTCCCCGTCACCCAACCGTAGAGCCGCGGGCGTGTTGCGAGCCATGCCCAGCCGCGTATGGCGAAGCGCGTGCGCGCCGGTGTCAAACGGGCTTCGTACTCGCGCATACGCAGCCTGCGCAACATCTTGGGGAGCGGGATGCTCATCGGGCACACTTCCTGACAGCGCCCATTGAGGGTGCAGGCATTGGGTAAGTGAAACGCCTTGTCCAAACCGACGATGAGCGGTGTCAGCACCGAGCCCATCGGGCCGGGGTAGACCCAGCCGTAGCTGTGCCCGCCGACAGAGCCGTAAACCGGGCAATGGTTTAGGCAGGCACCGCAGCGAATACAGCGCAGCATTTCCCTAAACTCACCGCCCAGCATATGCGAGCGACCGTTGTCGACGAGTATCACGTGATACTGCTCCGGGCCGTCGAGATCGCCCTCACGTTTTGAGCCGGTGGACAGGGTCGTGTAGCTCGACATCTCTTGCCCGGTGGCGCTGCGCCCCAGCAAACGCAGCAGCACACACATGTCCTCGAAGGTCGGCAACACCTTCTCTATCCCCGCCGTCACGATATGCACCCGCGGTAACGTACACGAGAGGTCGCCGTTGCCTTCGTTGGTGACGATAACGCTGGAGCCGCTCTCGGCCAGCAAGAAGTTTGCGCCGGTGATGCCGACCTCACCGCTCAAGAAGGCCCGGCGCAAAACCTGACGTGCTTCGTTGACGATGGCCGGGATCTCTTCCAGCGGTTCGGTGTGGTCCGCGGCGCTGTGGTGCTTGCCAAACAAATCGACGATCTGCTGGCGGGTCTTGTGCACCGCGGGCGCGATGATGTGGCTGGGCGGCTCTTCGGCAAGCTGGATGATGTATTCGCCCAAGTCGGTCTCGATGACCTCGTGACCGGCCTTCGCCAAGGCATCGTTGATCGCGACCTCCTCACCTACCATGGTCTTGCCCTTGAGGATCTTGGTCGCACCCGCCGCGGCGCAAATGCGTAGCGCTATGTCGCGGGCTTCCTCCGCGCTCGCGGCCCAATGCACTACACCGCCGCTCTCGAGGACTTTTTGCTCATAACGTTCGAGATAAAAATCCAGATGGGCGAGGGTGTGCTCTTTGATCTGCTTTGCGCTCGTGCGTAACGCTTCGAACTCCGGCAGCGCATCGACCGCCGCGCGGCGCTTGTCGACAAAGCCGCCACGGGCGAGGGAGAGCGCGCGGCGCAGCTCCGCATCGCGCAAGGCCCGTCGCGCGTTGCTTGGGAACTCGTGAGCCGTGGACCTCATTGATGTTCCTTGGCCTCGCCAATCGCGGCCGTATCTGCGAGCCCGGCCAGCACCTCCGCGATGTGGTAAACACGCACGGCGCTGCCCACACGTCGCAGCCGGCCCGCCATGTTGAGCAAGCACCCGAGGTCGCCGCCAAGCAAGACATCGGCCTCGGTGGCACGGATGTTCTCGAGCTTGTCGGTCAACATGCGCTCGGATATCTCCGGATACTTTACACAAAAGGTCCCGCCAAAGCCGCAGCACACATCGGCGTCTTGCATCTCTTTGCACACCACGCCGTCGACCCGCGACAACAGCCGCCGCGCCTGCACGCGCACGCCGAGCTCACGCAGGCCCGAGCACGAGTCATGGTAGGTGATGGTGTGCGCAAAGCGGGCCGCGATATCCTCGAAACCCAGCTCATCGCACAAGAAGCTCAACAGCTCGCGGCAGCGCCCGGCAAAGGATTGCGCACGCGCCTGCCACTCGCTATCAGTGGCAAACAAGCTCGGGTAGTGCTCGCTCAGCATAGCCGCACAAGACCCGGAGGGCACGACGATGTAATCGAAGTCTTCGAAGACACGTATCACTTGCTGGGCGATCTCGCGTGTGGCGACGGCATCGCCCGTGTTGTACGCCGGCTGGCCGCAGCAGGTTTGCATCTCCGGCACTTCGACTTCACAACCGGCCTGCTCCAGAAGCCGCACCGCCGCGAAGCCGATATTGGGCCGGAACATGTCGATGAGACAGGTGACAAACAATCCAACGCGCGGCTTGCGCTCGGCAGCTTCACCGTGGTTTGGCATCCGGATTACCCCACGCCGCTCAGAGTTTCTTCGAGGGTTTGAAGCCGGTATGCTAACCGGCCAACTACCGCTTGGAGGACAGCATGACCGACCGGACGGCAACGGTCAAACGCGACACCCGCGAGACATCGATCGACGTTACGGTGAACTTGGACGGCACCGGCGACGCACGGCTCAACACGGGGATTCCGTTCTTCGAGCACATGCTGGACCAGGTGGCGCGACACGGCATGATGGACCTGCACATCGAAGCGCGCGGCGACCTCGAGATCGACGCCCATCACACCGTGGAAGACATAGGCATCGTGCTGGGTGACGCGATGGCGAAAGCGCTTGGCGACAAAGTGGGGATCACGCGTTACGGGCATGCCTATGTGCCCTTGGACGAGGCCTTGTCGCGCGTAGTGGTCGACTTCTCGGGGCGACCCGGTTTGGAGTATCGGGTCACCTATCCAAGAGCGCGTATCGGCAGCTTCGACGTCGACCTGGTGCACGAGTTCTTCCAAGGTTTCGCCAACGCGGCAAAGCTCACCTTGCACATCGACAACCTGCAAGGCAGCAATGCGCATCACATCGCGGAGACGATATTCAAGGCCTTTGGCCGGGCGCTGAGAATGGCGGTAACACCCGACCCGCGGATGCATGGCGTGTTGCCTTCTACCAAGGGCGCTCTGTAACGGGTCCAACAAGCCTCCAAGCACGAGTCCGAACGTTTGATTTAGCCGGGCCAGCTTGCATGCCTTAGCAACGCGAAAAACGCCGAGCCAGCAAACGATGCAACACGTAGCCGTCATCGATTACGGGATGGGCAATCTTCGCTCCGTCGCGAAAGCGCTCGAACGCGTTGGCGAAGGCGACTTCGAGGTCATCGTCACCAGCGACCATCGGGTGGTATCACGCGCCGACCGCGTGGTGTTCCCGGGTCAAGGTGCGATACGCGATTGTATGGCGGAGCTCGCCGAGCACGAGCTCGTGGAGGCCGTGCGCGAGGCCATTGCGTCAAAGCCATTTCTCGGGATTTGCATCGGTCTGCAAGCCCTGATGGACAAGAGCGAGGAGCACGCGTCTACCCCGGGGCTTGGGGTGTTCGAGGGCGAGGTCAAACGCTTCCCGGCCGACTCGGTGGACGCGCACACGGGCGAGCGGCACAAGGTGCCGCACATGGGTTGGAACCAGGTGCACCCGACACGCACCCATGCCCTGTGGGCCGGCATCGAACCGGGCGAGCGTTTTTACTTCGTGCACAGCTACTACGTCGCGCCGCGCGATAAGGAAGTCGTGGCGGCGACCACATCCTATGCGGTCGAGTTTGCAAGCGCGGTCGCACGCGCCAACTTGTTCGCGGTCCAGTTTCATCCCGAGAAGAGCCAGCGCCCGGGGCTTACCCTGCTCGGCAACTTCTTGCGCTGGCGCCCCGATTGAAGCCTTTTGACGCGTTGCAACCCGGGGTGCACAGAGGTCGTTCGCGCAACACGCTCCTTCTCACCCCGCAGCTTCACACAAAGTAGCTCCGGCTAAACCGCCCACTGGAATTGCGAGCCATGTCGAACGCCACCGACTATTACGAGAAGCTCCCACACGAGGTGCGTGTGGTAGAGCACCTCTGGATCCCCATGTCAGACGGTTGCCGGCTTTCAGCCAAGCTCTGGCTACCCGAGGATGCCGACAAACGGCCGGTGCCCGCGATTCTCGAGTACATCCCTTATCGAAAAGGTGATGCCACCGCGGCTCGGGACCACACTAATCACACGTTCTTTGCCGGTCATGGCTATGCGTGCGCACGTGTCGACATGCGCGGAACCGGCAGCTCCGAGGGTCTGCAATTCGACGAGTACTTACCTATCGAGCAACGTGATTGCCAAGAGGTCATTAGCTGGCTCGCGGCGCAGCCCTGGTGCAGTGGATCCGTGGGCATGTTTGGTATCTCCTGGGGTGGCGTCACCTCGTTGCAGGCAGCGACACACACCCATCCGGCGCTAAAGGCAATTATTCCGGTGTGCGCCTCCGACGAGCGTTACTACGACGACGGCTGTTACTTCATGGGCTGCATGTCCGGTGAAACGATTGGGTGGGGCGCGGTGATGCTTGGCTTCAACAGCCGCGCGCCCGACCCCGAGATCGTGGGCGACCAATGGCGCTCGCAATGGCTTCAACGTCTCGAGGAACCGCCGCTGTTCTTGGAGAATTTCTTGTGCCATCAGCGCCGTGATGACTATTGGCTGCAAGGTACGGTGCACGGCAAATATGACCAAATTCAGTGCGCGGTCTACACGATGGGTGGTTGGGCCGACTGCTGGCCGAACACCGTGTTCCGCCTGCTCGAGAACCTGCCAAGCGGCACGCCCCGTAAGGGATTGTCCGGTCCCTGGGGTCATACCTATCCCCACCTGGGGGTTCCGGCACCGGCCATCGGGTTTCTCCCCGAGGCGCTCAGATGGTGGGACCGCTGGCTGAAAAACATCGACAACGGCATCGATGACCAGCCCCAGTTTCACGGCTATCTCAGCACCCTGGTGCCACCCGATGCGCGCCACGACCAAAACCCCGGCAGGTGGGTCGCCGTCGCCGCGTGGCCGAGCCACGAGGTGACACAGCAACAGGTTTATTTTGGCAATGGGCAGCTCGCTTCCTCACCGCTTGCCGGTACGCCGGTGCTGGTCAGCTCACCACAATCCTGTGGCCTGGATGCGGGTGAGTACATGCCCTGGTATATGACCGGACCCTCCTCGCAGCTTGCTTTGAATCAACGGGGCGACGATTCGAAGTCGGTCACCTTCAATGGCGAGCCGTTGGATGCGGCGATGGACATACTGGGGACCGCTCATGCCCAGCTGGTCATCAATGTCGGCACGCCAAGCGGTCTCATCGCGGTGCGACTGTGTGATGTGTGGCCGGATGGTGCTTCCACCCTCATCTGTTTTGGCGTGCTCAATTTGGCCCAACGCGAGGGCAAAGACGAGCCAAGGCCCTTGGTACCCGGTAACGAATACCGGCTACGGGTACGGCTGAACGACACCGGTTACACGGTAGCGCGTGGTCATCGGCTACGGCTCGCGATATCGACCAGCTACTGGCCGATTGCGTGGCCGACACCCGACAAGGCGAAGCTCATGCTCGACCCGCGGCGGAGCCACATCGAGCTGCCAATCCTCGAGACGGCCCTGGACAGCGCCGACTTCGAGCCCGCGCGTACGCCACCGCCCCTGGCCATGACCACGTTAGAACCGGGGCGCCAAGAACGCACTATCACCCACGACGTCGAGACCGGCGAAGTCATCTTCAACCTCGTAAAAGATGGTGGGCGGGTGCGTCTTCAACACAACGAGATCGAGATGGCGTCGGGCACCACCGAGCGCTACGTTATCCGTGACGACGACCCCTTGTCCGCGCGTGCCGAGTACACCTGCGCGTACGGTGTGGGCCGCGGGAATTGGCAAACGCGCACCCAAGGACGGCTCACGGTGACCTGCTCGGCCGATACCTTCTTCGTGACCGCCGAGCTCGATGCTTACGAGGGCGAGCAACGTGTCTTCTCGCGCAACTGGGGTCTGGAATTTCCGCGCGACGGGTTCTGACGTGTAATCGACTCCAGCCTGGATATTGAATCTGGAGCCCGGATGATAGCGACGGATTAGGGGTGTCCGGGGGCTTTGTCCCCGCCCACCGGTTTGCCGACGGCGAGAAGAAACCCGGCGCCGAGCCTATCGAGTTTGAGCGGTTTCCCGTGCGACGGCGCGCGAGCCAATGTCCGTGCGGTAGTAGACACCGCGCCACTCGATGGACGCCACGCGTTCATAAGCGGCCGCTTGTGCCGCGCTCACCGAATCGCCCATGGCACAAACACACAGCACCCGCCCGCCGGCGGTGACGATGCGTCCATCGCGCCGCTTCGTCCCCGCGTGGAACACTTTGGTGTCTGGATACTCGCGGTCCAAGCCCGCGATCGCATCACCACGTTGGTAGGTGTTTGGATAACCGCCGGCCGCCAGCACCACACCAAGACAAGACCGCGGGTCCCATTGCGCACTCACCTTGTCCAAGCTGCCCGAGAGCGCCGCATCGCAAAGCGCCACCAGGTCGGAGCGCAGACGCATCATGACCGGCTGTGCCTCGGGGTCGCCGAAGCGGCAGTTGAACTCGACCACGTTTGGCGTGCCGTCGTCGGCAATCATCAGCCCCGCGTACAAGAACCCCGTGTAGGGCGCACCGTCGGCGGCGAGCCCGCGCACCGTAGGCTCGATGATCTCGCGCATCACACGCTCGTGTATCTCATCGGTGACCACCGGCGCCGGCGAATACGCACCCATCCCACCGGTGTTCGGTCCGCGGTCGCCGTCGTCGCGGGGCTTGTGGTCCTGCGAGGTGGCAAGCGGCAAGACGTGCTCACCGTCGACTATGGCGATAAAGCTCGCCTCCTCACCGGCCAAGAAGTCTTCGACCACCACACGCTTGCCGGCTGCGCCAAATCGGTCCGCGCACAGCATCGCGCGCGCGGTCTCGGTGGCCTCCTCCACGCTGTGCGCGACGACCACGCCCTTGCCGGCAGCGAGCCCGTCGGCTTTGACGACAAGCGGCGCGCCGTGTTGCTCGATGTAACGCTGGGCGAGCGCGATATCGGAAAAGGTCTGGTAGCCCGCCGTCGGGATGCAATGGCGCGCCAAGAAGTCCTTTGTAAATGCCTTCGAGCCCTCGAGCCGCGCCGCGGCCGCCGTCGGGCCAAAGCAACGCAGCCCCGCGTCTTGGAAGGCATCGACGACCCCGGCAACCAACGGTGCTTCCGGACCGATGATGGTCATGTCGACGCCGCTGGAGCGCGCGAGCTCGACGAGCCCCGGTATGTCATCCGCCGACACATCGACATTGGTGGTTCGCCGCTCATGCGCGGTCCCGGCGTTGCCCGGTGCCACGAGCACCTGTTGCACGTCCGGCGACCGTCCAACCGCCCAGGCGAGAGCATGCTCGCGTCCCCCACCACCCACAACCAAGACTTTCACCATGCACCCACGCCGAGTCGTTTGAACACAGGCATTATCGCAAACCTACGCCCCGGCACCCTCAGTGGCGGAAATGCCGCATACCGGTAAACACCATCGCCATATCGTGCTCGTCGGCCGCGGCGATGACCTCGTCGTCCTTGACCGAGCCGCCGGGTTGAATCACGGCTTTTATCCCCACCTCGGCCGCCGAATCGATACCGTCCCGAAAGGGGAAAAAGGCATCGGAGGCCATCACCGAGCCCACCACCTGTAGACCTTCGTCGCCCGCCTTGATGGCGGCGATACGTGCGCTATACACACGGCTCATCTGCCCCGCGCCAATACCGATGGTGGTCAAGTCGCGGCAGTACACGATGGCGTTGGATTTCACGAACTTGACCACTTTCCAAGCAAACAACAGGTCTTGTAGCTCGTGGGGTGTCGGTCGGCGCTTGGTCACGCTGCGCAGGTCCTCGGCGCTCACACGCCCGATGTCGGTGTCCTGTACCAGCAAGCCGCCGGTGACACGTTTGTAGTCCAGCGCGGGCGTGGCCGGGGTAAGCTCGCCCGTCAGCATCACACGCACATTGGGTTTGCGCGCCAACGCCTCTTCGGTACCCTCGTCGAGGCTAGGACAGATAATGACCTCAACGAACTGACGCTCCAGTATGGTCTTGGCAAGCGCCGCATCCAGACCACGGTTGAAGGCAATGATGCCGCCAAAGGCCGAGGTGGGGTCGGTCGCGTAGGCCCGCTCGTAGGCCATACGCAGGTCGTCGCCGAGCGCCACCCCGCAGGGGTTGGCGTGTTTGACAATCACACAGGCCGGCTGCTCAAAGGCCCTCACGCACTCCAAGGCGGCGTCGGCATCCGCAACGTTGTTGTAAGAAAGCGCCCGGCCCTGGAGCAGACCCGCGCTCGCCACCGACGACCGGATGTCACCGCGTTCTTTGTAGAAAGCCGCCGACTGGTGCGGGTTTTCGCCGTAGCGCATTTGCTGCAGACGCTCGAAACGGAGCTCGATTGTCTCGGGAAACTCGCCATCGGACGCGTTGTCTACGCCCCGCAAGTACGCAGCGATGGCACCGTCGTACTTGGCCGTGTGGGCAAAGGCGGTTCGCGCCAGCTCAAAGCGTGTGCGCTGACTCACCGACCCGCCTGTTTCACCCATTTCCGCGAGCACGCGGTCATAATCGCCCGCATCGACCACCACGCACACGGCGGCGTGGTTCTTGGCCGCCGCGCGGATCATGCTGGGACCACCAATGTCGATATTCTCGATGGCGCGGGCAAGGTCGCAATCGGGGTCGGCGACGGTCTTCTCGAAGGGGTAGAGATTGACCACGACCAAGTCGATAGGCTCGATGCCGTGCTCGTTCAGCACCGCGTCGTCGATACCGGGTCTGCGCAGCAGCGCACCGTGGATCTTCGGGTGCAGCGTCTTGACACGCCCATCCATGATCTCGGGAAAACCCGTGTAGTCCGACACCTCGTTGACGGCGCAGCCATTGTCGGCGAGCAGGCGGGCGGTCCCGCCGGTCGAGAGTATCTCGACGCCGTGTGCGCTCAATCCGCGAGCGAATTCGACGATGCCGCTTTTGTCGGAAACGCTGATCAACGCACGTTTGATCTTCTCCATGCTGGATGTCCTTTAAGAAGTGTTTATAACTCATACGCAACGCCAAAGCGCGGCCGTGCCGATAGCATTATTACTATCGCGCGCGCATAGTGCGAGTCCGAAGTCTTGCAGAGCTTGCTGCGGCTGGTTTATCCCAGCTTGTAATCTTTGATTTTCTTACGCAGGGTGCCGCGATTCATGCCAAGCAAGAAGGCGGCCCGAGTCTGATTCCCCCCAGTATGCTCCAACACCATTTCGAGCAGTGGTGCCTCGACTTCGCTCATTACGAGGTCGTACAGATTCGATGTGCTATGCCCGTCCAAGTGCTGGAAATAATTGAGCATCGCGCTGCGCACGCAATCGCGCAGCGGCTCGGTTCGGGATTCGCCATCGACTTGAAGCGCGGCTCGTTGTTTCCTTTCCGATAGCTTAACCATGCCTGTTCACGCCGCCAACGCCGGTGAAGCCAGCGAGGCAAAGTAGTGGTGTGTCATCAGCTTCTGCTCCCGAGCGCAGTCGACCACACGAACCCCCCGCCAGAACTCACCCGCACGTACTCGACCCTTGCAGTACCAGGCCAGGTGTTTGCGCGCCACGCGCACACCCGTCTCGGCGCCGTAAAATTCGTAGAGCGTTTCCAGGTGGTCTACGAGTACGCGCGCAACCTCGAGTGGCTCGGGCGTGGGGTGCCGTTTACCGGTCGCGAGAAAGTGTGAGATCTCACGGAAAATCCAGGGGTTGCCTTGTGCCGCACGCCCCACCATGACCGCGTCGGCCCCCGTGAAATCAAGTACCTGGCGTGCCTTCTCCGGCGAGCTTATGTCCCCGTTGGCAACCACCGGGACCGACACCGCGTGTTTCACATCGCGGATGCTTTGGTATTCGGCGTCGCCCCGAAACGCGCAGGCACGCGTGCGCCCGTGCACGGCAATCGCGGCGATGCCGCTGCGCTCCGCGATACGGGCGATGCGCGTCGCATTTCGCGCCGACGGGCTCGAGCCGGTGCGAATCTTGACGCTGACGGGGACGTCGACCGCCGCGACCACGGCCTCGATGATACGCGCGACCAACAACTCGTTCTCCAACAATGCCGAGCCCGCCGCGACATTACAAACCTTCTTGGCCGGACAACCCATGTTGATGTCCACGATGTCGGCACCGAGGTCGATGTTGAAACGCGCCGCTTCGGCCATCGCTTTTGGATCCGTCCCGACAAGCTGTACCACCCGAAGACCACGCTGACCATAAAAGTGCATGCGTCTGCGTGTCTTGTTGGTGCGCAAGAGCTTCGGGTTGCTGGTCACCATTTCGGAGATCGCAAGACCTGCACCCAGCGTCGTACACAAGCTGCGAAATGGATGATCGGTGACGCCGGCCATTGGAGCCATGATCACATTGTTTGGAAGCGAATAGCGGCCGATCCGCATGTATTCTAACGCCCGATTTCCGCGCTGCCCTGCGCTTTGTTATTGCTTAGTGCGTCGACGCGACGCTGCTTCTATTTATGATTTCGTGAGGTCGTTATGACTTCGCGGTGAAACCATCATACTCTCATTGGCCACACGGATTAAGACGATACGCAACATTTAGGCGCGGCAAAAATGTGACACGTTGCACAGTTCGTTTTTGTCGTAGGACAGAAAAACTGCAGTCTACGTCAAGGCAAGAACTTAAACTCAAAACTTACTGCAGCTTCTTCAGGTGCAAGAAGCTCGAGTGCAATCTGCACCGGCTGACGCGGCACCATGCCAAGCTCATGCGCAACGTCGGTTGACAAATACTCATCCGGCCCGAAGATACGCGACGCGATCGTCTTGCCGCTGACACTATAGAGCACAAACTGAATACGCGGGAAGGGTTGCACATCGTATGCCGTATTGAACAAGGCCGCCGTTACCAACAACGCGCCCTCGTACTTTGGATGTATGCGTACATCGCGGCTTGCAATTTTCATGCGCTCCGCATCGACGGTCTGACCGAGCTTACAGCCGGTCCTCACGCATAGCTCTGCAACCAACTTGCGTGCTTGAGGATAACGGTTGACAACATCGTCCGGCATGAACCATGCGTGTTGTACCGCTAACAGCAACAACAAGAGCACACTCGACAAACCGTAGACCCACCGCGACAGCGAACCGTGTTTGGCCTTTTGCAACCGCGCGACATCCTCTTGTAGCACGCGCGGCAGCTCCATGGTATCGAGGTGTTCGAACTTCCCGCTCGCGGTGCGCGGCTCCGGCGGCTCTTGCACACGGCCCGGCTCGGGTAGTGTCAAGTGGGGGTCGGTTGGCGTCTCGGCCTCTGATGGAGCGGGCGCGGGTTTGGCGGGGGCCGGTGAGGTGACATCCTGGTGCGGCCTGTCCGCGCCCAAGCTGTCCAACAGCGGCATGATGCGCCGCAACGCGTCATCTACCTGGTCCGACGTCGCACCCCCGGCCCGCTCGCCCGCCGGTGCCGTGCTCATGCTCGGCTCGCCACTAGGCTCGCGGCGAGCCTGTTCTTCCAGGTCGCGGAGTGTGTGCTTTAGCGCCTCCGCCTCGCTCGTGATTGCGTCCCGCTCCGCCACGGACGGCGGTCCGCTATCGTCAGCGGCGGCCAAGGGCGGAACATCGGGCGCGGCGCTGCTTTGAAAAGATGCGGGTGGCGGCGTTCGATCAGGTTGCGTGCGGGTCGAGCGTTCGCGCCGGAAGATCTCGTCGGCGAGGCTCCATGTCGGCTCCCGCTCCCCGGTGTGGCCGGCATCTTCAGGCGCCGACGTGGGTTCAGGCTGAGCTTTGTGCATAACGTCGGGCGTGGGGTCCGGCGTGGGCGTATCGGCATCGGGCAGGGTCTCGCTCAGGTTTCCGAGCGCGTTGAAGACTTCGCTGCACTTCCCACAGCGCACGGCGCCGCGCGCCATGCTGAGCTGCTTGGCGGTGATACGAAGCACCGCATCGCAGTGCGTGCAGCGAGTAAACACTAGGCCGCTACCTCGCGTTTGTGACCGCTCAGTCTCACCCAATCCCCCCGTTGCGCCGCTGCCTCGAAATCAAACCAGTTCTGGTACGCCTCGACAAGCGTTTGCGTTTGCGTTGCAAGCAAGCCGGCGAGCACGATCCGGCCGCCGGCAACCACACGCGTGGCAAACTCAGGGGCGAGCTCGGCCAAGGGACCCGCCAGGATATTGCTTAGGAGCACATCGACCTCGAGCGGTGGCAGCTCGCTTGGGAGCACGACGTTGACGACGTCGCTAACATCATTCGCGGCCAGATTTTCACGGGTTGCGGTAAGCGCCTGTGGGTCGTGGTCCACGGCCCATACCTCGCGAGCACCCAGCTTTGCGGCCGCAATGGCCAAGATTCCGGAGCCGCAGCCATAATCGAGCAGCATCCGTTGACGCGGCTCGTTGCGTGCGAGCCAATCCAAACAAAGCGCGGTGGTCTCGTGAGAACCCGTACCAAAGGCGAGCCCGGGGTCCAGCCGCATGCTCACGGCATCGGCGTCGCTCACATCCTCGCACCAGCTTGGCAGCACCCACAGACGCCCGCCAAAACAGGTGGGGGCAAAGTTATGCATCCACTCGCGCTCCCACACCCGGTCATCGAGCAGGTCGACCACCGGGGGCGACCCGCGGTCACCCAACGCGCGGCGCAGCGTCCGCACGATGGCATCCATATCGGTGTCGGCCGCGTACATGCCGGTGGCACGCACTTTGCGCCACATCGGCGTGCTGTTTGGGGGCGGCTCGAGCAAGGCTTCGTCGGCCGCGTCGCTGAGCGTGACCGCGGCCGCGCCGGTTGCGTCGAGCAGCGCCGACACTCGGTCAACGTCGGGCTGGTCGAGAATCACGTGAAGCTGATACCACATCGAGTTCCCGCAGGCCTGGCGACGGCTTCTGGCCGCCAACGATTCCGTCACTCTATCACTGCTTGGCCCGTATAGAACCGTAACGGGTCTGCTACAAAGCGTCCTTGCGTTCCTTCGAGCGCGCCGCCGTGTTAGCGGCCAAGCTTGCTTTCGAGATAATGGATGTTTGCGCCGCCCTCGATAAACGCCGGGTCATCCAAGAGACTCTGATGCAGCGAGACATTGGTGGCGATACCGTCGATGACAATCTCGTCCAGCGCCGTGCGCATCCGCGCCAGCGCCGAGTCGCGTGTCTCACCGTGGGCAATGAGCTTGCCGATCAGCGAATCGTAGAAGGGTGGCACCGCGTAACCGGTGTAGACATGGCTGTCTACCCGCACGCCGGGGCCCCCAGGCTGGTGATACATCGTGATAGTGCCCGGCGATGGTGTAAAGCTCGCCGGGTCTTCCGCATTGATGCGGCATTCGATGGCGCTGCCGCGCAAGCTGATGTCGGACTGCTTGTATGCGAGCGGCTCACCGGCGGCGATGAGCAGCTGCGTCTTGACGATATCGACGCCGGTCACCATCTCGGTGACCGGATGCTCCACCTGCAGACGCGTGTTGACCTCGATAAAGTAGAAATCACCGTCTTCGTACAAGAACTCGAAGGTTCCCGCCCCGCGGTACCCAATCTCGAGACACGCGTTTACACAGCGCTCACCGATCTCCGCGCGCAGCTCCTCGGTAATGCCCGGCGCCGGTGCCTCCTCGATCACCTTCTGGTGGCGGCGCTGCATCGAGCAGTCGCGCTCTCCTAGATGGATGGCGTTGCCGTGCTCGTCCACCAAAACCTGCACCTCGATGTGGCGCGGGTTCTCTAAGAACTTCTCCAGATACAAGGTGCCGTTGCCAAACGCGGCGGTGGACTCGGCCCGTGTCACCTCCAAGGCCTGGGCGAGCTCGGCTTGCTCGCGCACCACACGCATGCCGCGCCCACCGCCGCCACCTGTGGCCTTGATGATCACGGGGTAGCGAAGCGACGCCGCGACCCGCGCAACGCTGCTGACATCGTCATCCAGCGGTCCATCGGAGCCGGGAACACAGGGCACGCCAGCGCGGCGCATGAGTTCGATTGCGGAGATCTTGTCTCCGAGCAACCGGATGGTCTCCGGGCGGGGACCCACGAAGACAAAACCGCTCTGCTCCACACGCTCTGCAAAATCCGCGTTCTCGGCGAGAAATCCATACCCAGGGTGGATGGCCGCCGCATCGGTCACCTCGGCCGCGCTCACAACCGCGGGGATGTTCAAATAGCTCTCGGTGGATGGAGGCGGGCCGATACAGACGGACTCGTCAGCGAGACGCACATGCTTTAGACCGCGGTCAGCCGTCGAATGCACGGCCACCGTCTTGCAGCCAAGCTCCTTGCAGGCACGCAAAATGCGCAGCGCGATTTCACCGCGGTTGGCGATAACGACCTTATCGAGCATTAGCTAGCGCCCACCGGTGCTATTCGATGACAAACAGCGGCTGGCCGTACTCGACTGGCTGTCCGTTCTCTACCAGGATTGCCGCGACCACCCCGCTCTGGTCGGCCTCGATTTGGTTCAAAATCTTCATCGCCTCGATGATGCACAAGGTGTCGCCAGCCGCAACCTTGTGGCCGATGCTCACAAAGGGCGACGCCCCGGGTGACGGCGCCTCGTAGTAGGTGCCGACCATGGGTGAGGTCACCACATGTCCGGGCGGCAGCTCGGCCGCATCGCCCATTCCCATGGTGGGCACCGTCACGATGGTCTCCGGGGTCCCCGCAACCGTGACCGGGGCGGCTGTCTGGACACCCGCCACCGGCACGGGGACCGGCTGGCCGTACCGGCTGATACGCACCGATTCCTCACCCTCGTGGATCTCCAACTCCGCGATCCCCGACTCTTCCAACAGCTCGATGAGCTTTTTGACCTTACGAATGTCCACGCGTGGTGTTGCTCCTTACTCGACGCCGGTGACCCGTTTGAGCGCCGCGCGCATCGCCAACCAATAGCCCTCCGCCCCAAAACCGGAAATCACGCCCACCGCGATGTCCGAAAAATAGGAGTGACGGCGAAAGTCCTCGCGCGTGTGCACATTGGACAAATGGACCTCTATGAAGGGGATTTCCGCGGCGAGCAGAGCGTCGCGAAGCGCCACGCTGGTGTGCGTAAACGCGGCCGGGTTGATGATGATGAACGCGACCCCGTCCTCGCGCGCCTTGTGGATCAGCTCCACCAGGGCGTGCTCGGCGTTGCTCTGAAAACAGTCGACCTGCACGCCGGCATTGCTCCCCAGCTCCACCAAACGCGCGTTTATTGCCGACAGACCAAGCGTCCCATAATGCTCGGGCTCCCGCTCGCCCAGCAAATTGAGATTGGGCCCGTGGAGCACCAAGATCTGCGACATTGGTATTTATTCCCCGAAGAAGTGAAATAGCCGATGTTCGCGGCAATTATCGGCATGATAGCACAGGATACCCACAGAACAGACCCCAACACCCCCTCCCCACCAGGACATCCAATCCTCACCGGGACATCCAAAGCGCTTCGTCCCCACTCCCCTCACTGGACATCACGATGCCACCGGTACCACTTACCGGGACACTTACCAGGACATCCAGACACTTACCGGGACATCCATGGTGCTCTGGGTTGTGGATGTCCTGGTGCTGCCGTCCGGATTGTGGATGTCCTGGTGCTGCCGCGTAGCTATTTATTCGACGTCCTGAGCCTTTGGATGTTTGGATGTCCTGGGTCGGGGCGTTTGGATGTCCTGGGTCGGGGCGTGAGCCTTTGGATGTTTGGATGTCCTGGGTCGGGGCGGGGGTATGGATGGTCGCTTGTGTCGACCCGCGGTGGGGAGGGGTCGGCTAGGAGGGGCCGAGGAAGGGGTTGATGAGCGCTTCAGCCTCTGGGCGGGTCAGCGCGCCTTCGCGGGTCGCGACTACGGTGCCTGCCCGGTCGATGACCACCGTGTAAGGCAATCCGCCGCTGGTATTGCCGTACATACGAGTGACCTCGATGGCGGCCATCTGACCAAGCAAGGTCGGATAGTCCATCGGTATCTCGGTTTGGAAGTGCTTTACCTGCTCTGGGTCGTCTATGGCGATACCGATAATCTGCAGACCCCGGTCCTCGAATGCGTTTTGAAGCTCATTGAGCATGGGGATTTCGTGTACGCAGGGCCCGCACCAGGTCGCCCAGAAATTTAACACCACGACGCGCCCGTTCCATTCGGAGAGCTCGCGTGGTCTGCCCTCCAGGTCGGGGAGAACAAAGTCCGGTCGCGCATCGTTGAGCACGGAAGGTGCGTCTAGCGAGGCGGGCGGGGGCGCAGGCGCGCTCGCCGGCCCAAAGCGCTGTTGCACTAGTAATCCACTGGCTGCCCCAATACCGCCCACGAGTACGACGAGGATAGCCGTACGCGTGCGGCTGCTAAGACGCATCGGCCCTTTCCGCGTGCCCGGGCCGCAGCGTCCCGGTGACGGACTGTTCTTCCATGCTCGTCTGCGATGGGGAGGTCTGGACGGCCCCGCCGCCGTCCAGCGCGGGTAGCTCGAGCGCAACCTCGTGTTTTAGCGGCGGGTAGCACAGCCCCGCGTCGGCGCAGCCTTGGTAGGCAATTTCTATAAGCACCTCGGTCGCCTCTGAAGAGCTCCGCTCTATATCCAGCCGGTACTCGACACCGTCGTAGAACACATCGACCTCACCGAAGTACTCGTCTATCTTCGGCTCGCCAAGCGGCATGTCGACACCCACGACCTCGTTGCCCATTGGCTCAATAACCGTTGCACCGAGCTTCTCCCGGTACAGATAGTAACCTTCAGCGATGTCCCAGCTCACGACCACCGTCTCGGGCCCGTCGACGCGCACGCTCAGAATGTAAGCCATCTCCGGCGGCAGGAACTCCTCCGCGGACGGACCCGCCACGGAGCGGTTGAGGTCGCGCAGCGCCTCGATCGCGCTTTGCGAGCTCTGCGAATTCACTTTTAGCAGTCCCGCGGTGGCCGCAACCTGCCGCGGAACCAAAAGGGACTGCGTATGAGGTGGGTAACACACGCCGATATCGGCACAGCCCTGGCTGGTGACCCAGACCGTCCAGTTGTCCACGGGGTTATGCCCGGTGCCGACGGGCACGCGTGCCGTCACATCGTGACGAAAGACCTCAACTTCACCCAAGAACGGGTCGTCCTTGCGCTCGCCCCGCGGAAACTGCGGGGTGCCAAGTGCGGATGCTGAAGTCTGGATGTGCAGACGCTCTTTGACCAAGTAATAGCCATCGGCGACCACCCAATCCACGTGGAGGATGTCGTCTTGGAGCCGGGCGCTGACCTTAAACGCCTCTTCGACCGGCAACAGCTCGACTTCGGCGGCGCTTGACGGGGCCACGGAAACGCTGGCCAGCGCCGTTAAGGACGTCAAGAGCGCCACCCGGCACTTCATGCTGAAATCCTCACCGTGGCCTCGATCCACTGGAGATAGGGGGTATTTCCCATCGCGATTGGGACACAGACTATCGACGGAAGTTCATAGGGGTGATGCTCGCAGATCACACGCTCGACCGATGAATAGGCGCCGGCGCACGTCTTGATGAGGAGCTGATGCTCCAACACGCACTGCACCTCGCCCTCCCAGTGAAACAGCGACCGCCCGGCGGGCAGAATATTGACGCTGCCAGCCAGGTTTTGTTCCAGCAGCGTGTGCGCCAGGGCCTCCGCGTCCCCTTCGCTAGGGTAGGAGCAAAGTACCAATACCGCCCTAGCAGGGTCCAAATGGCCGCCATCATTGGCAGGGCTCGTCTCTGACATCGGCTTCAGGTCTCGCTGTTGGGCGCCGCGCCGCCACAGAGGTCATCCTCGTTTCTTTCGCGCGGCGTGCAACCCTGGTAACGTGACTCATTATGGCACCGTTAGGACTATTGCTTCTGCTGTTCGTTCTCGTTCCTTTGGGAGAGATCTACGTACTGATCCAGGTCGGAAGCGTGGTGGGCGCCCTGCCAACAATCGGCCTGTGCATTCTTACCGCGCTCATAGGGGCAGTTTTGATCCGTCATCAGGGTCTGGCCACCATCGCGCGCGCCCAGCGCAGCATGGATGCAGGGCAGCTACCGGCGACCGAGCTGCTGGAGGGTGCCGTCATATTGCTCTCGGGTGCGCTCTTGATGACCCCCGGGTTCGTGACCGACACCATCGGCTTTGCCTGCCTGGTCCCACCGTGGCGGCGATTCGCGGTCAATCGGTTTATCGCCAGGCATGTCGAGGCTGTCACCACCCGCCGCGCCGGCTCCGGCCGCGTAATCGACGGCGAGTTCCACCGTCACGACGGCTAGTTCGTCCATCCCACGCCTCCCGGCGTTCCTTTTGACCTCGCCTAAGGCTTGACAAGCAAACGCGCATCCATATTATTAGCACTCACTTGAGACGAGCGCTAACAACCGGGGATAAACGCCTCGCGACCCCGACAAGAGCGCTCTTATGATTGGTTCAATCTTGGAGAAGAAACCTATGAAAATTCGTCCGTTACACGACCGCGTCATTGTCAAGCGCGAGGAAGAAGAGCGCACCTCGCCTGGCGGGATCGTGATCCCCGATACAGCGACCGAAAAGCCGATTCGCGGCAAGGTAACGGCCGTGGGCAACGGCAAGATCACCGATAGCGGTGACCTTCGGCCCCTGGACGTAAAGGTCGGTGACAGCGTTCTGTTCGGCAAGTATTCCGGCACCGAGGTCAAAGTCGGTGGCGAGGACCTCCTCGTGATGCGCGAAGAAGACATCATGGCGGTCATCGAGAAGTAAGGACGCCAGGACTTCGATTAAGAGTTTATAGATCAAGAGTTTAGGAGCATTTAAATGAGCGCAAAAGAAGTACGTTTTAGCGACGATTCGCGAAAGCGGATGGTCAATGGCGTGAATATTCTGGCAAACGCCGTCAAGGTCACGCTGGGCCCGAAGGGCCGTAACGTTGTCCTCGAGAAGAGCTTCGGTGCCCCGACCGTCACCAAGGACGGCGTGTCCGTAGCCAAAGAGATCGAGCTCAAGGACAAGTTCGAGAACATGGGCGCCCAGATGGTCAAAGAAGTGGCGTCGAAGACCTCCGACGTGGCGGGCGACGGCACCACGACGGCGACGGTGCTTGCACAGTCGATGCTGAAGGAAGGTCTGAAGTCCGTTGCCGCCGGCATGGACCCGATGGATCTGAAGCGCGGCCTAGACACCGCAGTGCACGAGGCGGTCAATGCCCTGCAGGGTCTCTCCAAGCCGACCAAAGACGAAAAGGCGATCGCGCAGGTGGGGACCATCTCCGCGAACTCTGACACCGCGATCGGCCAGATCATCGCCGACGCCATGAAGAAGGTCGGCAAAGAGGGCGTCATCACCGTAGAAGAGGGTTCGACCCTAGAGAACGAGCTCGATGTTGTCGAAGGCATGCAGTTCGACCGCGGCTATCTTTCGCCTTACTTCATCAACAACCAGGACAACATGAGCGCCGAGCTCGAGGACCCGTTGATCCTCTTGCACGACAAGAAGATCTCCAACATCCGCGACCTGCTCCCGGTGCTGGAAGCCGTTGCCAAGTCGGGCAAACCCTTGCTGGTCATCTGCGAGGACGTCGAGGGTGAGGCCCTGGCCACCTTGGTCGTCAACACTATCCGCGGCATCGTCAAGGTTGCCGCCGTCAAGGCCCCCGGGTTTGGCGACCGCCGCAAGGCCATGTTGCAGGATATGGCCATCTTGACGGGTGGTAACGTGGTGTCGGAGGAAGTCGGGCTGAGCCTGGAGAAGGCCACCCTGGATGACCTGGGTCATGCGAAGCGTGTGGTGATCTCCAAGGAGAACACCACCATCATCGACGGCGCCGGCAAGAAGGTCGACATCACCGGCCGCGTAAACCAGATCCGTCAGCAGATCGAGGAGACCACCTCCGACTACGACCGTGAGAAGCTCCAGGAGCGGGTTGCCAAGCTCGCTGGTGGCGTCGCGGTGATCAAGGTCGGTGCGGCCACCGAGGTCGAGATGAAGGAGAAGAAGGCACGTGTCGAAGACGCGTTGCACGCCACGCGTGCGGCCGTCGAGGAAGGTGTCGTCCCCGGTGGTGGTGTCGCGCTGGTCAGGGCCCAGAAGAAGCTGGAAGGGCTCTCGGGCGACAACCACGACCAGGACGTCGGCATCGCCATTGCGCGCCGCGCCATGGAGGAGCCGCTCCGCCAGATCGTCGAGAACGCCGGTGCGGAAGCGTCGGTAGTGCTCGACAAGATCAAGGGCGGCAAGATCACCTACGGCTTCAATGCGGCCACCGAAGAGTATGGGGACATGGTCGACATGGGTATTCTGGACCCGACCAAAGTGGTGCGCACCGCGTTGCAAAACGCCGCCTCCATCGCGGGTCTGATGATCACCACCGAGGCGATGGTTGCCGAGGC
>CAJHYW010000047.1_pt1 | contig 108302 bp, 94 predicted proteins | sample 9198811 | NCBI WGS metagenome assembly CAJHYW01 (sample SAMEA7708378, study PRJEB35096) | sediment metagenome | biome: marine neritic benthic zone biome [ENVO:01000025]; feature: sediment [ENVO:00002007]; material: shallow marine sediment [ENVO:03000034] sea grass bed [ENVO_01000059] ...
ATGATGCGTTCGCCGGAAAGTCGATGCTGGAGCAGCATCGCATGGTTTACGCCGCGCTTGGTGACAGCTTCGAAACCGACGCCGTGCACGCGCTCGCCCTAAAGACATACACGCGCGAGCAATGGCGCTCAATCGAAGAGCAAAGCGCCCGCTAGGTCAGTCGCACCCTCCTCCTGTAACGCGTAGCGCTCCCCGCCGACGGATACGGGTCGTAGATTTCGGAATTCGAGGTAAACGGTTTGGACAAACTCATCATCACCGGTGGCAAGCCGCTCAGTGGTGAGATCCGAGTGTCCGGTGCCAAGAACGCTGCATTGCCGATCCTGGCGGCAACGTTGCTCACCGACCAGCGTGTCATCGTGGGCAACATTCCTCATCTACACGACATCACCACGACGATGGAGCTGTTGGGGCGAATGGGTGTGGAGCTGGTCGTCGACGAGCGCTTGCACATAGAGGTGGATTCATCGTCGATTCGTGAGTTTTTTGCCCCCTACGAGCTGGTCAAGACCATGCGCGCCTCGATCCTGGTGCTCGGACCGCTGCTGACGCGTTTCGGGCAAGCCGTGGTGTCGCTACCGGGGGGATGTGCCATCGGTTCCAGACCGGTCAATCTGCACATCGAAGGCCTGGCAAAAATGGGCGCGGAAATCGAGGTCAAGGGTGGCTTTATCCACGCTCGCGCGTCGCGCTTGAAGGGTGCGCATCTGGTCATGGACCTGGTCACGGTGACCGGGACCGAGAACCTCATGATGGCAGCGACGCTTGCCGAGGGGACCACCACTATCGAGAATGCGGCGCGCGAACCCGAGGTGGTGGATCTCGCACAGTGCTTGATCTCCATGGGCGCACAGATCGAAGGGGCAGGGACGGACACCATCCATGTCACGGGTGTTCAAGCCCTTTCAGGCACCGAGTACGACGTGCTCCCCGACCGAATCGAAACGGGCACCTTTCTAGCCGCTGCGGCCGTGACCGGTGGCCACATTCGCGTCAAGAAGACACGCCCATCCATGTTGGACTCCGTGCTGGAGAAGCTGAGCGAGATGGGTGCGACTATCGAGTGCGGGGAGGATTGTATAGAGCTCAATATGACCCAAGGACGCCCGACCGCCGTGGATATACGTACCGCACCGTATCCAGCCTTCCCCACCGACATGCAGGCGCAGTTCACCGCGCTCAACGCTGTGTCCAGCGGCACGGCGATCATCTCCGAAGCGGTGTTCGAAAACCGCTTTATGCATGTGCATGAGCTACGGCGCATGGGTGCGGACATTAGTCTGGAAGGCAACACGGCTGTCACCCGGGGGGTTTCGCGTCTTACCGGTGCGCCGGTTATGGCGACTGACCTCCGCGCCTCGGCCAGCTTGGTGCTGGCGGGTCTGGTCGCCGAGGGCGACACGACCGTCGACCGCATTTACCACATCGACCGGGGCTACGAGTGTATCGAGGAGAAGCTGTCACAGCTCGGCGCGCGCATTCGCCGCGTACCCGGCTAACCGACACTCGCGGGTCGTGGTCTCCGGCGCCCTTTCAGATCATAATTCGCCTTTCGCTTATCAAGTTTCTCGCGTTATGTCCCAGCCAATCACCATCGCAGTCGCCAAGGGGCGGATCCTCGACGAGGCGCTGCCGCTGCTGGCCGAGGTTGGCATCCGACCGCTGGACGACCTTCGCGTCAGCCGTAAGCTGGTGTTCCAGACCTGCAGGCAAGACGTGTGCCTGGTGGTGATTCGGGCGCAGGACGTGCCGACCTTTGTCGAGTATGGGGCGGCGGACCTCGGTATCGTGGGCAAGGATGTATTGTTGGAGTATGAGCGCCGTGGCGTGTACGAGCCGCTCGACCTGGGTATCGCCAAGTGCCGTCTGGTAGTGGCCGGGTTCGAAGACGCGCGACCGCAAAGAGGCCGTGTCAAGGTGGCAACCAAGTACGTGGCGACCACGCGGGGCTATTTTTCGGCGCGGGGTCGCCAAGTCGAGATCATAAAGCTCTATGGGTCGATGGAGCTTGCACCCGTCGTGGGGCTTGCCGACTGGATCGTCGACTTGGTGGATACGGGTGGCACGCTCGCAGCCAATGGGCTCGTCGAGCTCGAAGAGATCATGCCGATCAGCGCCCGTTTGATCGTCAACCGCGCCTCGATGAAGCTGAAGCACGAGCGCGTCAAGCGCTTTGTCGGCGAGCTAGCGGACGTGCTCGAGCGCGATACGCCGGCGGCCTCGGCCGTACGCGGATAAAGTCTGCGCACCGTGGGCAGCCCACTGTCAATCAAGCGTCTGGACGCGCGCACGGCGGGTTTCGGCGAGGAGTTGGCCGCCTTGCTACGTTGGGAGGCAAGCGCCGAAGCGGAGATCGAGAGCGAGGTCCGCGCCATCGTCACCGATGTGCGCACCCGCGGCGACTCGGCGGTGCTGGAATACACACGGCGTTTCGACGGTCTAGACGCGGAGTCCGTCGCCGAGCTGGTCATTGCGCCCGAGCAGCTTCGCCACGCGTTTGACGCGATAGACGGCAAGGCGCGCCAAGCGCTCGAGGTCGCCGCCGAGCGCATCACACGCTTCCATTCGCGACAGCGCCAGGAGTCGTGGAGCTTCGAAGACGAGCACGGCAACCGGCTGGGGCAGCGTGTCACCGCGCTGGACCGAGTCGGTGTGTATGTACCGGGCGGTAAGGCCGCCTATCCGTCCTCGGTGCTCATGAACGTTATCCCGGCCCGTGTTGCCGGGGTCACAGATGTCGCGTTGGTGACGCCGGCACCCAACGGCGAGGTGAGCGCGATGGTGCTCGCGGCCGCGCACATCGCGGGGGTGGACACGGCGTTCAGAATCGGCGGGGCGCAAGCCGTCGCGGCGCTCGCCTATGGCACCGAGTCCGTGAGCGCGGTCGACAAGATTACCGGGCCGGGCAACGCCTATGTGGCGGCGGCCAAACGTCAGGTCTTTGGTGCCGTCGGGATCGACATGATCGCGGGCCCCTCGGAGATCCTCATCATCGGCGACGCAAGCTCCAGGGCGCATTGGGTCGCGATGGACCTGTTCTCGCAGGCCGAGCACGACGAACACGCACGCGCCATTCTAGTCTCGACCAGCGATGCGCTGCTGGACGGGGTCGAGGCGGAGATCGCCGAGCTTCTTCCCGATATGGAGCGTGAGACCATTATTCGGCGCTCGTTGAGCTCGCGTGGCGTGTTCATCAGGGTGGCGAGCTTGGAGCAAGCCGTCGAGGTCGCGAACACCATCGCACCCGAGCATCTGGAGCTGTCTTTCGCCGATGCCGAGGCGTGGTTGGCGCATGTGCGTCATGCCGGGTCGGTGTTTGTGGGGCCCCGCTCGTGCGAAGTGCTGGGAGACTATTGCGCGGGACCAAACCATGTGCTGCCAACGGCCGGTACCGCACGTTTTTCTTCCCCGCTGGGCGTACACGATTTCCAAAAGCACTCGGGTGTGCTGATCTGTTCGGCAGAAGGCGCAAGACGGCTCGGGGCTACCGCCGTGACCTTGGCATGCAGCGAGGGTCTGAGCGCGCATGCACGAGCGGCCGCGCTGCGGGTGGAGGACAATGCGGGTGATTAGCCCGTCTGCTGTACTGTGGTGAACCAGAGCAAAGCTAGACAACGGCACGCCGAGGACGCCATGGCGGATGCGCGCGAGGTGGTTCGCCGCCTCATCCCGGCGGAGACCCGCGCGCTCAGCGCGTATCACGTCCCGGCGGCCGAGGGTCTGCTAAAGCTCGACGCGATGGAAAACCCCTACCGCTGGCCGCCCGCGCTGGTCGAGACCTGGCTGGAGGAGCTGCGAGCCGCCGAGGTCAACCGGTACCCGGACCCGGGCGGTGTGGAGCTAAAGCGGCTGACCCGCAAAGCCCTGTGCATCCCCGCCGGGTTGGAGCTGCTGCTTGGCAACGGCTCCGACGAGCTGATCCAGCTCGTTGCCGTTGCGCTCCGTCAACCGGGGCGCACGGTGCTCACACCACGACCGACCTTTTCCATGTACAAGCTGATCAGCGTGGTAACGGGCTTCGACTACGTGGGCGTGCCCCTCACCGATGGTGAATTCGCCCTCGACAAAGCAGCGTTGCTCGCCGCCATCGCGCGTCATCAACCGGCTCTCGTGTTCCTGGCGTATCCCAATAATCCGACCGGAAACTTGTTTGACAAAGACCACATACGTGAGGTCATCCGCGCCACACCCGGTCTAGTGGTCATAGACGAGGCCTACGCCCCCTTCGCGGGGCAAAGTCTGCTGGACGCGCCGCTAGAGTTTCCCAATGTGGTCGTCATGCGCACCTTGTCAAAGCTTGGTCTGGCGGGTCTGCGCATCGGTCTGATGGTGGGGCCCCCCGCGTGGATGGAAGAGTTTGAAAAGCTCCGGCTGCCGTACAACATCGGCACGCTCAACCAGCTGACGGCGAACTTCGCGCTACGCCATTACGAGGTGTTGGAGGCGCAAGCCGCGCGTATCCGGCAAGACCGCGAAGCCTTGTACGCGGAGCTCAAGACGCTCTCGTGCATACGCCCGTACCCAAGTGATGCGAATTTCATCACCTTTAGCGTCCCCGCGGGACGCGCGGGCGAAGTGTTCGATGGTCTACGCGCGGCGGGGGTACTGATAAAGAATCTGCACGGGTCCGACCCGGCGCTCAGCGACCACCTTCGCGTCACGGTCGGTACACCCGAGCAGAACAGCCGTTTCCTCGAGGCGCTGGCCGGCGTATTGGCGCGCGTCGCCTAGCCTCCGGCGCGCGCTCGGGGTCGCTCGGCAACGGTCACCGTGACGTCGTTCGTGCGTCCGTTGCGCACGATGCTCAAGCGCAGCTGCTGACCGGGTGCGCGGCTCGCCACGAAGTTGATGGCCTCGCGGGTATCGGTGACCACCTCCTCGTTCAAGTGGGTGATCACGTCACCGGTTTGTAGACCCGCCTGCTCGCCGGGGCTGTCGGGCACCACGCCGGCAACGATGATCCCCGGGATCGGGTCGACCCCAAACGTTGTCGCCCGCTCCTCGTTCAGCCCCAGCACCTCGATCCCGAGCCACCCGCGCGCCACGTAGCCGTTTTCGATGATTTGTGCCATCACATCGGTGGCCAGCGCGATCGGTATGGCGAACCCGATCCCTTGGGAACCACCCGTGCCCGATACGATGGCCGTGTTGATCCCGACTAGACGACCAAAGGCATCGACGAGCGCGCCACCCGAGTTGCCCGGATTGATGGCGGCATCGGTTTGGATGAAATCCTCAAAGGTGTTGATGCCGAGCCGGTCGCGTCCCGTCGCGCTGACGATCCCCATGGTGACCGTTTGCCCGACTCCAAAGGGATTACCTATCGCGAGCACCACGTCCCCGACGCGCAGCGGCGGGTTCCCGTGGGCGAGCGTCAAGGCGGGCAGACCCGGCAAATCGACCTTGAGCACGGCGAGATCGGTTTCAGGGTCGGTACCGACGACGGTAGCCTCGGCGCTGCGCGAATCACGCAGCATCACGTTGATCCGGGTTGCTCCACGGATCAAATGGTTGTTGGTGAGGACATGACCCTGGTCGCTCAAGATCACACCCGAGCCGAGGGTGGTGTCCAAGGTACCGGGGAAAGGTGCCCGCTCCGCGGGTTGAACAATGCTATCCGAATCGCCGGCCTCACGTGTGGTGTAAATATTCACCACCGCGGGTGCGGCGCGCGTCACCGCGCGTGAGTATGACACCGGTCCTTCGCCGGGCGCGGTCGTCGCCGCGCCCTCTTGTTGGACCGGGACGGGCACGCGTGCAAAACGCACGATCGCCGTGTCACGCATGATGTCTGGAAAAAAGACCAGCAGCACCAGCGCGGCTGCGATCCCCGCGGCCACGGCTTGGAGTACAAAGCTAATAGAGACACGCACTACACCGACATCCGGCGTCGTGGGGACACGAAGGTGTGCGGTTTTCGCGTATGCATTAACATTGGTTGAAGTGGGCCTGACTCATCGGTCGAAGGCGGCGGCGGTGGGTTTTGCGGGTCGCCGCTATGCGCAATTCTATTACAGGGTAAACGCGATGGTATCGCTACGCGAACTGGTCGACTACACGGACGGCTTTTTGGAGACCGGCCGGTTCAATGACTATTGTCCAAACGGTTTGCAGGTGGAAGGTCGAGCGCAGCTGCGCCGCCTCGTGAGCGGGGTCACTGGCTGTCTGGCGTTGCTCGAGGCCGCCGTTGACCGCGGAGCCGACGCGGTCCTGGTGCACCATGGCTATTTTTGGCGTGGCGAGGACAATCGAGTCGTCGGTATGAAACGCCGACGCCTCAAGTGCTTGCTGGACAACGACGTGAGCCTGCTCGCCTATCATCTACCGCTCGATGCACACCCCGTAGTCGGGAACAACGTGCAGCTCGCGCACCGCTTGGATTTACAAATCGACGGTCGTTTCGAATGTGGGGATGGCGCCGGTCTCGCCTTGTACGGCAGGTTGAGTCAGCCGGTCACGGCCGATAGCTTTGCCGGCATCGTGGGATCCGTCCTTGGGCGCGCACCCGTGCACATCGCGGGCACGAGCCGCGACGTGGAGTCTATCGGTTGGTGTACAGGCGCAGCACAATCCTTCATCGACGAGGCTGCGAACATGGGGCTGGATGCCTACTTGAGTGGCGAGATTTCCGAGCAGACCGTACACAGCGCCCGCGAGGGCGGTCTGCATTACTTTAGCGCGGGGCATCATGCCACAGAACGCTATGGCGCCGACGCGCTCGGTGCACACCTCGCCGAGCGCTTCTCGCTGGCGCACGAGTTTGTGGATATAGCGAACCCGGCTTAACAAGAACGAAGCTGTCAAGAGGGGGGGCAGAAGAGCGGCGCGGCGTCCCGCTCTTGTAGGAACCTGCAGTGCTTTATTGTATGATTCCGGGCTGGTTTGAACTGCTTCCGAACGGCCAATGACACCCAAGGCGTTGGCGGCTATCCAATCTCGGAGACTTCCAGAGTTATGAGCAAACAGGGCGTAGATAACGAACGACGCCGTTTCATGCTGGCGACCACCGTGGTCGGTGCCGTCGGGGCGGGATTTGTCGCCGTCCCCTTTATCGCATCGTGGCAGCCGAGCGCACGCGCAAAAGCTATCGGTGCGCCGGTGGAGATCGATGTAAGCAAGCTAGAGCCAGGCCAGATGCTGCGCGGCAAGTGGCGGGGCAAGCCTATCTTCGTGGTACGACGCACCGAGGGATCGGTCGAAGAGCTCCCCTTACTGGACCCCAAGCTTCGCGACCCGGACTCGCGTACCGACATGCAGCCGCCCTACGCCCAGAATCAGTGGCGGTCCCTCAAGCCCGAGTACTTAGTGCTCATCGGTCTTTGCACCCATCTGGGCTGTTCGCCCACCTATGTGTTGACCGACCCCGGCAATCAGATGGGTGCCGACTGGCAAGGTGGTTTTTTCTGTCCCTGCCACGGCTCGAAGTTCGACCTGGCCGGACGGGTCTATACCGGTGTGCCGGCACCGACGAACCTAGAGGTGCCACCTTATAAGTTCGTCAACGACAGTGTCATTTTGGTCGGTGAGAATCCCACCGAGGGTACGGCATGAAGAACTCGCTTATTGCGCTGCTCGATTGGACCAATGCGCGCTTTCCCCTCACCAAGCTGTGGAATGAGCACCTAGCAGAATACTACGCGCCAAAGAACTTCAACTTCTGGTATTACTTTGGCGCGATGTCGGTGCTCGCGCTGACTATCCAGATTCTCACCGGCATCTGGCTGGCCATGTTTTACACCCCCGACGCCACCCTGGCGTTTGGCTCGGTCGAATACATCATGCGCGACGTGAACTGGGGCTGGCTGCTGCGCTATATGCACTCAACTGGGGCTTCGTTCTTCTTTGTTGTCGTGTATTTGCACATGTTCCGGGCGCTCATGTATGGCTCGTACAAAGCGCCTCGCGAGCTGTTGTGGCTCATCGGTATGGCCATCTATATGACCCTGATGGCCGAGTCCTTCATGGGTTACTTATTGCCTTGGGGTCAGATGTCTTTCTGGGGTGCGCAGGTCATCATATCGCTGTTCGGCGCCCTCCCATTTGGTATCGGTGAGGCCCTGGCGCAGCTGATTCGGGGTGACTTCGTGGTGTCCGATGCGACCCTGAACCGGTTCTTCGCCTTGCATGTGGCCGCGCTGCCGATCGTGTTACTCGGCCTCGTGGTGCTGCATATTATCGCGCTGCACGAAGTCGGGTCCAACAACCCCGACGGCGTGGAGATCAAGAAGAACAAGGACGAAGCGGGTGTGCCGCGGGATGGCATACCGTTTCATCCCTACTATACGGTCAAGGACATAATGGGGGCGTTCGTCTTCTTGTTCGTCTTTGCATTCGTGGTGTTTTTTGCACCGGAGTTCGGGGGTTGGTTTCTCGAGAAGGACAACTTCATCCCGGCCAACCCGCTTGCGACACCCGAGCACATCGTGCCGCTGTGGTACTTCACACCCTACTACGCCATCCTCCGGGCCATCCCCGATAAGCTCACCGGGGTGCTGGCGATGGGGGCTGCCATCGCGGTGTTGTTCGTACTGCCCTGGATCGACCGTCACCCGGTCAAGTCGTGGCGCTATCGGAGCCTGTTGTTCAAGCTCGCCTTGATTAGCTTTGCGGTCACCTTCGTCGTGCTCGGCTATCTCGGTACCCAGCCGGCGACCGCGTTGTTCTCCGAGATAGGTTTTCGGTTTGGTGGCCTGTATTTCTTGTTCTTTGTGGTCTTGTGGTTGTATAGCAAGGAACGCTCTGCGACCTTCTACCTCCGAACACTCATTATTTTGTTGTTCCTGTTTCTCGTGTTCGACGGGATCCGTTTTGACCCCAACAAGGCCGGTCTGATGGTGATGAGCGCGGTCTTGCCGCTTCTATATCTCGCCGTGTTTCTGCTTGGGCCAATTATGACGAAGCTGAACGAATCCGCGCCCGTCCCGGAGAGGACTACTTGATGAGAAAGACGATCGTCGCGTTGCTGAGTATTCTTCCGGTGACCGTATTTGCGGTGGGTGCGGGGGTGCCGTTGGAAAGAGCGTACGTGGACCTGGGCGATGTCGCCTCCTTACAGCGGGGTGCGCGAACCTTTGTCAATCACTGTCTGAGCTGTCACGGGGCAAAGTTCATGCGCTACAACCGTATGGGTGAGGACCTTAGGATCAGCGACGAGCTCCTAATGGAGAACATGCTCTTTGCGGGTGAGCAAGTGGGCGACACCATGCACGTGGCGATGCGCGGCGAAGATGCGACGACTTGGCTCGGCGCCGCCCCGCCCGATCTCTCGGTAGTAGCGAGGTCACGCGGTGCGGACTGGATATACTCCTACTTGCTGAGCTTTTACGAAGACCCGTCACCGACGCGACCCCATGGCGTGAACAATCTTGTGTTTATCGGCACCGCCATGCCCCACGTGCTCGCCGAGCTGCAAGGTGTTCAGGTACTCAGAGAGACGACGACGAGCGAGGGTGAGCACGGGGAGTCGGAGGCTCACGGCGCGCACCCGGCCAGTATCCAAGACCAGTTGGAGCTGAAGACCCCTGGCGCTCTAAACCCTGCGCAATATCGCAAGACGATCCGTGACCTCGTCAATTTTCTCGTGTACATGGGTGAGCCCGCGCAGCTCGTGCGTTACAAGCTTGGACTCTGGGTCCTATTGTTTCTGGCGGTTCTCATCGTCTTGTCGCGTGGGATGTATAAACAATACTGGAAAGACGTACACTAAGGTCTAGTCGACCCGTACTAGCGCGCACGCTTCTGGCCATATTTGGGGACGAGGCTCGGCCGTAGCGTGACGCAAGCAATCCGTCGTCCGCACTTTGCATGGTCGCATTGGCGGCCAGCCCAGGGAGATGAGTAATGGCTTTGTTGGCCAATAGACGTTCGGTAATGTCGCTGTACTCGGACGCTACCGACCCGTCCAGTCACGCAGTGCGATTTGTGCTTGCCGAAAAGGCGATCAACGTCGAAATCCAGAACGTCACACCCGACGATAAGCCGGAAGACCTCACCGAACTCAATCCGTACAACACGATTTTGACCTTGGTAGACCGCGAGCTGGTGCTCTATGAGGCGCAGATCATCATGGAGTATTTGGATGAGCGTTTTCCCCACCCGCCGCTGATGCCCGTAGACCCTGTCGCGCGCGCGAGCAACAGACTTTACCGCTACAGGATTCGACGTGATATCTACAGCCTGCTGCCGGAGTTGGAGAGCGGAGACAAGTCGCGCGCGGACGCGGCACGCAAGAACTTGCGCGACCAGTTCACCGCCATCGCCCCGGCCTTCTCGCAGAAGCGCTTCTTCATGTCCGATGACTACTCGCTCGTCGACTGTTATCTCGCCCCGGTGATTTGGCGATTGCCTTATTACGAAGTCAAGCTCCCGGCACAGGCCAAGTCGCTGGTGCTCTACGGACAACGCTTGTTCGAACGCGAGGGCTTCGAGGCCAGTCTGACTGAAAAAGAACGCGAGATGCGCAGCGGATAGTCTGCGTCACGCATCCCGCAAGTTGCGCGCCAACCAGTGAATCGATGACTTCGAGCCGTCCCTATCTCGTGCGCGCTATCCATGAATGGATTGTGGACAACGGCCTCACACCGCAGTTGATTGTCAACGCGGATATGGAGGGTGTCGATGTGCCCCGCCAGTATGTTCAAGAGGGGAAGATCGTTCTCAACGTATCGGCGAAGGCGGTCGCGGGTTTGGTGCTTGGTAATGACGCCATCATGTTCAATGCTAGATTCGCCGGTGTGGCCACCGAGGTATGCGTGCCCACCCCGGCGGTGCTGGCGGTTTATGCCTCGGAGAACGGTGTCGGTATGGCGTTTCAGGACAACGACTCGGATGCGCCTTCCTCCGAACCGCCCGATGACGAACCTCCCAAGCCGACACTGCGCGTCGTCAAGTAAGACCGGGCAGCGGGTGCTCGAACTCGAGACGGTCGACCCGCGAGCCAACGAGCCAAATTCGACCCCGTTCCCTGTTGTACCCACCGCGGCTGAACTCGAACTGATACACTCGGCGGAGCGCCAAACGACCATCGGGCGAGCGCGCCAAGCGAATAGCGACCAGGGAAACGGTGCCATCGAGGAACTGCAATTCGTGGCCCGAGCACACCTCGGCGCATATCGTCGTCGCGACTTCGCGCGCACGCATGGCACGGCTCCACGCCCAAACCGCGAAGGCCATGACAAAAAGCGCAAGTATCGGCAACAGGTCGTTCACAACGCGAGCGTCAGGCAACAGCCAAGGCACGAGGGTCGACGAATGGGCTCCATTTTAAACGCAAGGGCGCTCATATGCTCGAAGTGGTGATCGCCGATATCACGACGCTTCGAGTCGACGTTGTGGTCAACGCCGCCAACCAAAGTCTCCTGGGTGGCGGAGGTGTGGACGGCGCCATTCACCGCGCCGCGGGGCCCGAGCTGCTCGCGGCGTGCCGTCGGCACGGCGGTTGTCCGAGCGGCGATGCCCGGATCACCCCTGGCTTTGGGCTGGATGCACGCTGGATTATCCACGCGGTTGGCCCCGTCTGGGCGGGCGGACATAAGGGCGAGGCAGCACTGCTGCGTAGTTGCTATCAAAAAGCATTCGAGCTCGCGGCGGCCCACGATGCCAAAAGCATCGCCTTTCCCAGCATTAGCACCGGGGTCTACGGGTACCCGAAACCCCAGGCGGCGCGGATTGCCATCGACGTGATGCTCGGGCACGAACCGCGATTCGAAAGAATTCTGGCGTGCTGCTTTAGCGAAGACGACGCCCGGGTTTACCGGGAGACCCTCGGTGTTGGCGCACCGCCGCCGGGCTAGGCATCAAAGGCGCTTTGTATCCAGTCAACGCGCGGGCGTCCGTCGCACGATGAGATGGATACCACGTCAAAACGACACGGAGGCTCGGGGCTCGGACGTCGTTGCATGTAGTGCTGTGCGGTCGCTATCAACCGCCGGCGCTTGCGCGCGGTGACGCTGTCCGCGCCGCTGCCGTAGCGGGCGCTGTGCCGGTAGCGCACTTCCACGAACACCACCATGTCGCGCTCGCGCATGATGAGGTCGATCTCCCCGCTCTTGCAGCGGTAGTTCCGTTCGAGCGGCGTCAATCCTTTGGTTTGTAGGAAGCGCTCGGCCAGCGTCTCCGCCCACTGGCCACGTTCGATGCTGCCCGGCACAGCAACGTCGCCTTTCACTCGGCTGGCGGCGGGGTGTCTAGCAGGCGTGGGGTGCCGTTGTTAAACCGTGCCCAGAGCAACCCACGCTGGACACGATTGTCCCGTCCCACCGTGAGCTGGCCGGTGTGCCCAGGGAAGCGGATAGACGCTTGGGAGCGCAAACGCCCGAGATGCGGGAGGATGCCGTAGGCGTCCGCGCCAAATGCGAACAGCCGGCTGACACCCGAGGCGGAGTCGCCCCAAAGCCGGTCGATGTTCGCTCGCAGCCCCGACCCCTCGGCGTCTTGAACAAGTATCCAGGGTGCGTCGCCAAAGACGACCCCGTTCAAGTCGATGTCGGCCGCCGGGTCCGGGACTCCCGTGAATACGTGCGAGGTTGAGTAAACGGGCAGCCCCGCAGCGTGGTGGAACTCGAGCTGCGGGCGTATCTGACGTGCTTGTGTGGGGAACCCGGCCATAAAGATAAACTCGATGTCCTGCCGGCGTCTGGGCTGATGCTCGACCTTCCTGTTGAGCGTCTTTCGTACGACCCGCCACCGCTCCTTGCTCTGGTCGACGCCAAGCAGCTTTTGCACGGCAATGGACATCTCCTTGGCATCCGATGTGTAGGCCTGTGTCTGCACGACCAAGCCGCCGAGGTCCTCCCACGCTGTGGAGAAGCCGCTAGAGACGCGGCTGCCCCAATTTCCTTCGGGCCAGATCACAGCCGCTTGCGCATAACCGTCCGACCACGCACGCTCGGCCACCCCGCGCGCCTCGCCCTCGGGCGACAGCGCAAACTGGTACAGCCCGCGTGTGACGCGTGGCATGGTGCGTCGTGCGTCATCCACCGCATCGGGGCCGTCGGGGTCCACACCGGACTCATCCGCAGCGCCCGTGGATGTTTGCTCATCCGCCGCGGCAGGGTCGCTTCGCGGTCGCTCCGGTCCTGTGGGTGCGACCGGCGGGTCGGCGAAATTGAGCGCCAAGGTGGGTACCGGGAGCATATTGACGCTGGCGAGCGCACTCACGGCCGGTTTTGAAAGCGGGCCCACGACGAAGTCCGCGCCGGCACCGATCGCCGTCTCATACACCTCCCAGATTTCGGCGTCGGAGGTGCTGTAAATGGAAACGAGCGGACGCTGCGAGTTTGCCTGGTCGCTAAACCATGCGGCCAAAAAACCATCGCGAACCGCCGCTGCGACCTTGGCAAAAGGACCGCTCAGCGGAAGTAGCAACGCAACGTGCCGCGGCGGCGTCCCCATGGTCTTACTCGCCTCCACAACGTCTTGAACCACGCCTGCGGAGGCCGGATGCGTCGGGTAGCGGGTGGTCCAGTTGGCGATGGCCTCTCCAAGCGCCGCGGGGTCGCCTTGGAACCTTATGGCAATCGTGGCCAGCTCCACCCACCCGCCAAAGACGTCCGGGGGTGGGACCCTCGCCTGCTCGAGCGAGAGTACGTCGGCTTGCATGAGCGAATCCCAAAGCGCTTGTCGATTGGCCGCTTGCTCCGCGGAGTCGAGAAACAGGGGGTCGATTTGCACGCGCTCATTGGCAGCCTGCAGAAAACGGCCCGTGTTGTCGTAAGCCCAAGCTCGAAGCTCGCCGACCTGACGCACCAGGTCCGAGCCGGCGCGTGTCGGTGTACCGGTGGGCAGCAGCTCCAGCACCCGGTTTGGTTGGTCATCCAACCGCGCCATGCGCGCAAGCAGGGTGCGTTTACGCAGCTTGATGTCGCCAGCTAGGGAAGAAACATCGGTCGCGTCCAGCAGCGTGCGTGCGCGAACCAGGTCACCCGCGTCGAGCAGCGCGCTCACCGCGGCGAGCCTGAGCCGTTGCCGCACCGGGGCATCGGCTGTTTGCGCAAGCCGGAGAAATTCTTCCGCAGCCTGCGTGTATTGGCCTTGTTGAACCAGCGCCTGCGCGTTGAGCTCCTCTTTGGATGGTCCCGTGGTAGTGCACCCCGCGAGCGCGAGCGCCGCCGACAACAAAATCAGTGCCGCCGGGAGAAAACGCCGCGCGGTGGCGGGCTCATGCTGGGCTCTCATTAGAAAATCGATCAATGCTGATACCGCAATTATGATGTAGGCATCTTGCTTGGCACGACGACCAGCCGACCAGCAAGCATCTAGAGTATCTTTTCGAGGGCACAAAGTGTCAATTGAATGCGGTTCGCTTTACATTGTGGGTACCCCCATAGGTAACCTCGAAGACATCACCGTGCGGGCTCTCTCGGTCTTGGGCAGCGTCGACGTGGTGCTTGCCGAAGACACGCGCCATAGCGCCAAGTTGCTCGCCCACCACGGATTGCGAGCGAGGCTCCAATCCCTGCACGAGCACAACGAAGAACGAAACGCGGTCAAGCTCGTGCAGGCCTTGGAGGCGGGTAAGCATATGGCGCTGATTTCCGACGCCGGCACACCGCTCATCAGCGACCCGGGGCTGCGGCTCGTGCGCCGAGCGCAGGCGGCTGGCGTTCCAGTAGTGCCCATCCCCGGCCCCAGCGCCCTCACCTGTGCGTTATGCGCGGCCGGCCTGCCGACGGATCGTTTTGTCTTCGAGGGTTTCTTGCCCAGCGGCGCAAGCCAGCGACGCCAACGCCTGGAGGCGTTGCGCGCCGAGCCCCGCACCATGGTGTTCTTCGAGGCGCCTCACCGGATCGAGCGCAGCGTGGCGGCCATGAGCGAGACCTTCGGCGCGACTCGCAAGGTCGTGCTTGCGCGCGAGCTGACCAAGCTGTTCGAGACCATCAAAGGAGGTTCGCTTGGCGTGATCGGCGCTTGGTTGGCCGATGACCCAAACCATCGCAAGGGGGAGTTTGTGGTCGTGGTGGCAGGTGCCGAGCCCGAGGCGCAAGGTGAGGACGCTCACGATGCTCTATTGCTGGCACTGCTGGAGGAGCTGCCGCTACGCCAAGCCGTGTCCGTTGCCGTGCGGGCGACCGGAGCACCACGCAACATGCTGTACCGGCGTGCCACGGAGCTTTCGCGGCGATTGGAGTAGGCATTGTTGCAACTCCGTGCGCGCGGCGCGAGACTAGTCTGGCGGGAGTCGACCAGACAGTCGCTGTGATGCCCAGGCGTCGCAGAGGAAAGTCCGGGCTCCGAAGGGCAGGGTGCCAGGTAACACCTGGGGGACGCGAGTCCACGGAAAGTGCCACAGAAAATATACCGCCGGTCTTTGACCGGTAAGGGTGAAATGGTGCGGTAAGAGCGCACCGCGTCGGTGGCAACATCGACGGCAGGGCAAACCCCACCTGGAGCAAGACCAAATAGAGAAGCATACCGTGTCGATTTGACGCGGCGACGCGTTGCCCGCGCGGCTTCTGGGTAGGTCGCTAGAGGTGCACGGTGACGAGCACCCCAGATGAATGACTGTTCTCGACAGAACCCGGCTTACAGGTCGGCTCCCGTGACCGCCTTCCTCCTCTTCTAAGAGGTCACATTAAGTTCGAAATTCAACCAGATGATTAACGTAAATTTCCCCTGGTATTAGCGCGGGAATTTATCGAGTCATCGCAGCTTGGATATTGTAAGTCATTGTCTGCAAAGCAAGATTTGACCTCCTTTCGCTTGACAGGCCAGAACCCTCAAACCATACTTGGACGGTGGGGTAAAGTGGTAAAAAATGGATCAAAAGGGCTATCAGGAGGCACCTGGTGTTTCGCGGAGAGCACAGTCTCAGCATGGATCCAAAAGGCCGTGTGGCTGTGCCAAGTCGTTACCGGGAGCGCTTGGCAGAGTCCTGTGGCGGGAAGCTGGTGGTCACCATAAGCCTGTTGGAGCGGTGTCTCGTGGTTTATCCGTTTCCAGACTGGCAGACGATCGAAGACGATCTGAGGGAACTTCCCGCGCTGGACAAGAAGGCGCAAGCAATTAGCCACCTTTTGATTGGTCATGCAAGCGAGTGCGAGATGGATAGCCACGGACGGCTCTTGATCCCCCAAACACTGCGTGAGTTCGCCGGCTTGGACAAACAGATCAAGATGCTGGGTCAAGTCCGCAAGTTCGAGCTTTGGGCCGATACCGCATGGGCCGCTAGACGTGATGAGCTGCTTGGACAAGTTCATGACATGCTCGAAGAGCCATCCGAAGCGCTGCAATCGCTCGTGCTTTAAGTGTGTCTAATCGCACCGAGCAGCCGCACACGCCGGTGCTACTCGATGAGCTGATGGCGACGCTTCGACCCGAGCCGAGTGGGGTGTATGTGGATTGTACATTCGGCCGGGGTGGTCATGCTAGGGCGGTGCTTGAGCATCTGGGCGAGGACGGACGGGTGTTGGCCTTGGACAAAGATCCGGAAGCGGTAGCGGCCGGCAAACAATTGGCTCAGACGGACGCACGATTGACGGTGCTGCATGCATCATTTAATGCGCTCAGCGATATCGCCCAAGCGCACGGCCTAATGGGACGTGTGGACGGGATAATGCTTGACCTCGGGGTGTCCTCGCCACAGCTAGCCCAAGCGTCGCGTGGGTTTAGCTTCCAGAATGATGGACCGCTCGATATGCGCATGGACCCGACGACGGGGCTGTCGGCCGCCGAGTGGATCAACAGCGCCGAGGAAGCCGCGATCGCCGACGTCTTGCGTACCTATGGAGAGGAGCGTTTCGCACGCCGGATCGCGCGCGCCGTGGTGTCGGCGCGTCGGGTCAAGACAATTGAGACCACACGCGAGCTGGCCGCTCTGGTCAGCGAGGCAATGCCCGTACGGGAACGTTCAAAGCATCCCGCAACACGCAGCTTCCAGGCAATTCGGGTGTTTATAAACCAAGAGCTGGACCAGCTTCGAGAAGCACTAGAACAGGTCATTCCCACGTTGAAGGTCGGCGGACGTCTGGTGGTCATCAGCTTTCACTCGCTGGAGGATCGCATCGTCAAGCGCTTTATCCGCGACCACGAGCGCGGACCCAGCGTGAGGCGCGGGCAAGCGGTTTTGCAAACCGCGTTCAGGCCCGAGCTCCGTCGACTGGGCCCCGCGCAAAGACCGTCACAAGCCGAGATAGCGGCCAACCCCCGCGCGCGAAGCGCCGTGCTGCGGGCCGCGGAGCGTTGCGCATGAGCTCGCGATGGGCGCTGACGGGGCTTCTGGTGGCCGCGGTGGTGAGCTCGGCGGTTGCATCGGTGTATGCGAAGCACCGCACGCGCACCTTGTTTGTAGAGCTACAAACGCTGGAGCGAAAACGCGATGCCATGCAGGTGGAGTGGGGGCAGCTCGAGCTCGAGCAAAGCACCTGGTCTACCCACGAGCGTGTCACGAAGCTCGCCCGTGACAAGCTCGGTCTTTACACACCGCCCGGTGACGCGGTGATACTGGTCGCGCCCCGATGACGTCCCCGCTCGGCACGCGCAAACGTCATTTTTTTGCGATCTCTGTCCTGACCGTACTGGCGGTGGGATTGATGGTGAGGGCGGTCGATCTGCAGGTCAACCACAACAAGTTTCTTCGCAATCAGGCCGACGCCCGCCACCTGCGTGTCGTACGAATCTCCGCCGACCGTGGAAAGCTTCTCGACCGCAACGGGGCGCCGCTCGCCATCAGCACGCCCGTGGACTCGGTCTGGGCCAACCCTCAGGAGCTTGCAAGCGACCGACCGGGGTGGGCCGGGCTCGCGCGCTTGCTCGGTCTAAAGACCGAAGAGCTGCAGCGCTTGCTGGCAAAACGCCTGGACCGCGAGTTTGTTTATCTCAAGCGCCACGTGAACCCACTGCTGGCCGAGCAGGTCATCGCGCTGGGTATTCGCGGTGTTTATCTGCAACGTGAGTACAAGCGTTTCTATCCGACGGGTGAGGTCAGCGCCCACGTGGTCGGCTTTACAAACGTGGACGATGTGGGGCAGGAGGGGGTGGAGCTTGCTTATAACCACTGGCTGGAGGGTCGCGATGGAAGCAAACGCGTGCTGCGCGACCGACTTGGCCGGGTGGTCGAAGACATCGAGAGCATAAAGAGCGCCCACAACGGTCAGGATTTGGTGCTAAGCATCGACCGCCGCATCCAGTCGATCGCGTACAGGGCGCTAAAAACCGCTGTGCAACGCCACCGCGCCGCCTCGGGCTCGGCGGTGGTCCTCGATGCGCGTAGCGGGGAAGTGCTGGCCATGGTGAACCAGCCCTCCTTCAACCCGAACAAACGGCGCGGCGCGCGCGGCGCCCGCTTTCGTAACCGCTCCGTCACGGACCTGTTGGAGCCGGGTTCGGCAATCAAGCCCTTTACGGTAGTGACCGGTCTGGAGTCGGGCCGCTTTACGGCGCAGACTCTCATCGACACGCGGCCAGGGCACTACCAGGTCGGCGGCCACACCGTGCGTGACCTAAGAGACTACGGGGTCATCGACGTCACCACCGTGATCAAGAAATCCAGCAACGTAGGGGTGAGCAAGATTGCCCTCGCGGTGCCTCCTGAAAAGCAATGGCGCACGCTGAGCTCGCTTGGTTTTGGTCGCACCACGGGTAGCGGCTTCCCCGGTGAGTCACCGGGAATCTTGACCGAGCCCGATGAATGGTCCGACATCCATCGGGCGACGCTCTCGTTTGGCTATGGCTTGTCGGTGACACCGCTGCAGCTCGCGCAAGCGTATAGCGTGATTGCCAACGAAGGTATGCTTTACCCGGTTACGTTCCTGCGCGCGGATGGCAGCGCCAAGGCGACGCGCGTGATGTCACCGGAGATTGCCCGCCAGGTGCGCGCCATCTTGGAGACCGCAACCGGCGAGGGTGGCACGGGTCAGCGGGCGCGGATCAGCGGCTATAGAGTTGCCGGGAAGACCGGTACGTCGCGCAAGTCCACACTCGGCGGTTACTCCAGCGACCGTTATGTCGCGGTATTCGCAGGCATCGCGCCGGCATCCGACCCAAGGCTTGTCGTGGTGGTCACTGTCGATGAGCCCAGCGGTGACTCGTATTACGGCGGAGAGGTGGCCGCGCCGGTCTTTGCGGGCATCGCCGCCGGTGCGCTGCGGCTCATGGGTGTTGCACCCGACGACCCGTGGATGACCACGGAGCAAATGGCATCGACCGCATCACGCCTCGAGGTCTTTGGCCTCGCGGAGAACAGCGGAGTCCAAACACTCGCTCAATGATCGCCGAGCCAAAGCACATGCCGAGCACCTGGTCCCTTAGAGCACTGCTAGCGTCTTGGGTCGAGCTCGCTCCGGCCGATGACCGGGAGATCGCGTCGCTCGCTATCGATAGCCGGCAGGTCGAGCCGGGCGCTTTGTTTCTGGCCTGCGCGAGCCATGGTGCGGCGGAGCATATCGCGGAGGCGGCCGGCCGCGGTGCGGCGGCGGTCCTGACGCGCGGTGTTAGGCCGGGTGGTCAGGCCACGCTCGGCATACCCGTGGTCGCCGTGGACGACCCCGTTGCCCTCGCGGGTCACGTGGCCGACCGTTTCTACGGGCATCCGTCTCATCACATGTCGGTGATCGGCGTGACCGGCACCAACGGCAAGACATCGGTGAGCCACTACATCGCTCGTGCGCTGGTGGCATGGCAACCCCACGCCAGGCCCATGACTGCACCCTGTGGTTTGCTGGGCACGCTCGGCTACGGATTGTACGGAAATCTTGCGGCCGGCACCCTGACCACGCCGGACGCCCTGCGCGTGCACCAAGTGTTGGCGAGCTGCCGTGCCAAGGGCGCGCGTTACGCGGTGATGGAAGTCTCCTCCCATGGTCTGGAGCAGGAGCGGCTGGCAGGGGTGGAGTTCACCACAGGGGTATTCACGAATCTCACCCGCGACCATCTCGATTATCACGGCGACATGGCCACCTACGCGGCGGCCAAGCAACGTCTCTTCGAGCACCCCGCTCTCCAATACGCGGTCATCAATGCCCTCGACCCCTTTGGCGGTGTCTTGGTTGATGCGCTCTGTCCGCGTACCGAGGCGCTGACCTACGCGCTGCACGAGACACCACCGGCGCCCGGTCAGATGCCGGCGGCGATGGTGCTGGGGTGGGTCGAAGCGCGTGAGCGAGACGCCCTGGTGATAGGGGTGAATACGCCCTGGGGCTCGGGTCGTATCGATGCGCCTTTGCTCGGGCGTTTCAACGCCGAGAACTTGCTGGCGGCGCTTGCCACGCTGTTGTTGAGCGGGGTTCCTATCGAGCGCGCCACGGCAATGCTTTGCGAGACGAAGGCGCTGCCGGGCCGCATGGAGTGCATCAGCATAGACGGCTCACCGATGGTGGTCGTCGACTACGCGCACACCCCCGATGCCTTGGGCCGGGCGCTACAGGAGCTTCGTGCGCACTGTACGGGCACCTTATGGTGCGTCTTCGGTTGCGGCGGCGAGCGCGACGCGGGTAAACGACCGCAAATGGGCGCCATCGCCGCCGAGCACGCCGACCGGGTCGTGCTCACCGATGACAACCCGCGTTGCGAGGACGGCCAGTGCATCGTCGAGGACGTGCTGACGGGGGTTCAAGACAAGACCGGGTTTGAGGTGGAACGCAACCGTGAGCAGGCCATACGCCTCGCGGTTCGGGCGGCGGGCCGTGAGGACGTGATACTCGTCGCCGGCAAGGGTCATGAGCCGTACCAGGAAATCGCCGGAGAGCGTCATCGCTTTAGCGATGTAGAGACCGTACGACGCGTGCTCGGCGAGGTGGCGCGGTGATCGACATGCGACTCTCCGAGGCGGCACGCGCACTAGACGCCGAGGTAGTCGGCATCGATGTCGGTTTCCACGGTGTTTCCACCGACACCCGGGCGTTGGAAAAGAGGCAATTGTTTGTCGCGTTGCACGGCCCTAACTTTGACGGCCACGATTTCTTGGAGGCGGCGCGCGACGGCGGGGCGGCCGCTGCCATGGTGGATGTGCAAAGCGCTTTGGCAGCCCTGCCCGCACTGCGCGTACGCGATACACGAGCGGCGCTCGGCGCTTTGGCAGCGCACTGGCGGCAACGCTTCTCCTTGCCCATGGTCGGCGTGACCGGCAGCAACGGAAAGACCACCGTCAAGGAAATGCTTGCGAGCATTTTTGCCCTTGAGGGTGAGGTGCTTGCGACTCGAGGCAACCTGAACAACGAGGTGGGTCTTCCGTTGACGCTGTTGCGGCTGAGCGAAAAGCATCGTCTCGGGGTGGTGGAGCTCGGCGCGAGCGCGGTCGGTGAAATAGCCTATTTGGCCGGGTTGGCGCGGCCTACGGTCGGGGTGATTACCCAGTGCAACCCCGCCCATCTAGACGGCTTTGGAAGCGTCGCTGCGGTCGCACGGGCAAAAGGCGAGCTGCTCGAGGCGCTGCCGGACGACGGCATCGCGGTCATCAACGCCGACGACTGCTACGCCGGCTTCTGGCGGGGGCTCGCCGCTGGGCGCCGCCAGATCAGCTTTGGGCTGGAACAGCCCGCAGACGTGTCCGCGCATTGGCAAGCCGCCGAGGGCTACACGCGTGTCACACTGCAAACAAGGTTTGGCACTACCGAGCTCAGGCTCGCGCTGCTTGGCAAACACAACGTCATGAATGCGCTCGCAGCGACGGCGTGTGCAACCGCCGCCGGGGTCGGTCTGGAAGCCATCGCCAAAGGGCTCGCGTCCGTGAAACCCGTAGGTGGGCGTATGCAAATGCGCCGCGCGCGTGGCGGTGCAACCATCTTGGATGACAGCTACAACGCCAACCCCTCTTCGCTTCGCGCCGCGCTTGAGGTGCTCGCGGCTATGCAGGCGCCACGGTGGTTTGTGCTCGGTGACATGCGCGAGCTGGGAGAGGAGTCGCCTCGCTATCATCGCGAAGCCGGCGAGTGGGCGCGCGAGCTGGGTGTGGAGCGGATGTTCAGCGTGGGAACGCTGAGCGAGGCGGGCAGCGAGGCCTTTGGACACGGCGCGCAACACTACGCAAGCCAGGAGGCGCTTATCGAGGTTCTGCGCGCGGGCTTGAGCAGTGACGTCAAGCTGTTGGTCAAAGGCTCCCGCGGCATGCGCATGGAGCGCGTGGTCGACGCGCTGGTGGAGGACTGAGGTCATGCTTTTGTCGCTCACCCAATGGCTGGAGCAATACCACAGCGGCTTTGGTGTGTTTCAGTACCTCACCTTGCGCGCCATCCTCGGGGTGCTCACGGCGCTGGTCATCTCCTTGCTGGTCGGGCCGCCGATGATCCGGCATCTCAGTCATTTTCAGATCGGCCAAACTGTACGCGACGACGGTCCAAAGTCACACTTCACCAAAGCGGGAACGCCAACCATGGGCGGCGCGCTGATCCTGGTCGCGATCGCGGCGGCAACCTTGTTCTGGTCCGACTTGAGCAATCGCTTTGTGTGGGTCGTCCTGTTGGTGACCTTGATGTTTGGCGCCATCGGTTGGGTCGACGATTACAGAAAGCTCGTGCGCGGCGACCCGGAAGGCTTGCCCGCGCGCTACAAGTATTTGTGGCAGTCGGTCATCGCCTTGGGCTGTGCCTTCGTATTGTTCTTTAGCGCGCGTTATGGCGCCGAAACTCAGCTCATCGTGCCCTTCTTCAAGAATGTTGCGATCAATCTCGGTTGGTTTTACATCGTGCTTGCGTACTTCGTTATCGTTGGCAGCAGCAACGCGGTGAATCTGACGGACGGTTTGGATGGCTTGGCCATCCTGCCCACGGTCATGGTGGCCGGTGCGCTTGGCATCTTCGCCTATGTGACCGGGCACGCGAACTTCTCCACCTATTTGGGCTTCCCCTATATCGGCGGCGTGGGTGAGGTCGTGGTGTTTTGTGGCGCGATCGTCGGGGCCGGTCTGGGGTTCTTGTGGTTCAACACCTACCCGGCGCAGGTGTTCATGGGGGACATAGGCGCGCTCGCCTTGGGCGCGGCGCTTGGTGTGATAGCGGTGATGGTGAGGCAGGAGCTGGTGCTCTTCATCATGGGCGGGGTGTTCGTGGTCGAAACCGTGTCGGTGATCCTGCAGGTCGCGTCGTTCAAGCTGACGGGCCGCAGAATATTCCGCATGGCGCCCTTGCATCATCACTTCGAGCTCAAAGGTTGGCCGGAGCCGAGGGTCATCGTTCGTTTTTGGGTGATCACCGTTGTTCTGGTGCTGATCGGTTTAGCCACCTTGAAGATACGGTAAGGCACAGTGGCCATGGCGCTCTTGGATGATAGCTCGGGCAAAAGCTTGCCACCGGTGGCCAAGGAGACCGGGCGCGCCGGCGCGCCCACGGTGGTGGTCGGTTTGGGTGCGACCGGATTGTCCTGTGTCAGGCACCTGGCCAAGCAGGGCCGTGCGGTGATGGTCGTCGATAGCCGCATGAATCCGCCGGCGCTGGAGATTCTGCGTGCCGAGCACCCGCAGACCCGGGTGCTTCTTGGCGCCTTCCCAACCGACGTCTTGGCCGGTGCTCGCGAGATCGTCCTCAGCCCGGGCGTATCCACTTCGGAGCCGGCTATACGTGCGGCCATAGACGCGAACGTGCCCGTTTGCGGCGACATCGAGCTCTTTGCACGTCTCGCGTACGCGCCCGTGGTTGCCATCACAGGGTCGAATGCCAAGAGCACCGTTACCAGCCTGCTCGCGCAGATGGCGCGTCTGGCGGGGCGACGCGTTCAAGCCGGTGGCAACCTCGGCCCACCGGCGCTCTCCTTGCTGATGGCCCCAGATACCGAGCTGTTCGTGCTCGAGCTTTCCAGCTTTCAGCTCGAGACCACGAGCTCGCTGCGGGCCAGCGCGGCCACGGTTCTCAATATCAGCGCCGACCATATGGACCGGTATCCGGGGATAGACAGCTACATTGCCGCAAAGGCGCGGGTCTTCCGCGGCAATGGTGCCATGGTGTTGAACCGCGACGATGCCGCGGTCGCGTCCATGGCGCAACCGGGTCGGACAGTCATCGGCTTCACGCTTGGCGAGCCGTTGCACGGCGACATGGGTCTTCGCGTGTCGCACGGCAAGCCGTGGCTCGCGCATGGTAATACGCGGCTGATGCCGTGCGATGAGATACGGCTGCATGGGTCTCACAACGTGGCCAATGTGCTGGCAGCGATGGCCTTGGGCATCGCGGTTGGTTTGGACTACGAGCCCATGCTCGCGGCGGCGCGCAGCTTTGGCGGTTTGCCGCATCGCTGCGAGGTTGTCGCGCGACGTGACGGCGTCACCTGGATAAACGATTCAAAGGGCACGAACGTCGGTGCCACCGTCGCGGCGATTGGTGGCACGGCCGACCGGGGGCGTTTGGTGCTCATCGCGGGCGGCGATGCCAAGGGCGCGGACTTCACGTCGTTGAGGACGGCCGTGGCCGGACGGGTACGCGCCTTGGTGCTGCTGGGACGTGATGCCCCGCTCATCGAAGCGGCGGTGGCCGGCGCGGTCCCGGTGTTTTGCGTGGCCGACATGGAAGAGGCGGTAGCGCGCGCGGCAGAGCTGGCGCAGCGAGGCGATGGCGTGATGTTGTCGCCCGCATGCGCGAGCTTCGATATGTACGACAACTACGCCGCGCGGGGTGAACACTTCCGCGCCTGTGTTGAAACGAGGCTGGCCAAGTGAGCACGCAGGCCGTGAGACAAAATGCGGCTGAGCAAGAGGCACCGCCGGCGCAGTTCGATGTTTGGCTGGTGGGGGCGGCCGTGTCGCTGCTCGGACTAGGGCTGGTGATGGTCGCCTCCGCATCCATCTCCACCGCCGAGCGCGATCTAGGCGACCCGCTCTACTATTTGTGGCGTCAGGGCAGCTACCTGCTGGCGGGTCTGCTCGCAGGCGCCGTGGCGTTCTCGTTACCGGTCAAGCTGTGGTATCGCAGCGGGGCGCTGCTGTTGCTCAGCGCCACAACGCTGCTTTGCTTGGTATTCGTGCCGGGTATCGGCCATGAAGTGAACGGCAGCGTACGCTGGCTAAAGCTAGGGCCCTTGAACTTCCAACCCTCCGAGCTCGCCAAGCTTTTCTTGGTCGTTTATCTGGCCGGCTATCTCGTACGTCGCAGTGTCGAGGTGCGGAGCGGTTTACGCGGCTTTATCAAGCCCTTGCTGGTGCTGAGCGGACTCGCCACCTTGTTGCTGCTGGAACCGGACTACGGGGCCACCGTGGTCATGGCCTGCACTGCGCTTGGCATGTTGTTTCTCGCCGGTGTGCCGCTGTTACCCTTTGTCGTATCCGGTGGCGTGGTCGTGCTGGGTCTCGCGACGTTGCTGGTCGCTGCACCTTATCGCGTAGACCGTTTGACCAGCTTTGTGGACCCGTGGTCGGACCCGTTTGGGAGCGGTTTTCAGCTTACCCAAGCGCTTATTGCCATAGGCAGAGGCGAGTGGTGGGGTGTCGGTCTTGGCGGTAGCGTGCAAAAGTTGTTCTACCTCCCCGAAGCCCATACGGACTTTCTTTTTGCGGTGCTTGCCGAGGAGCTGGGCTTGCTCGGTATGTGCGCGGTCATCGCGCTGTTCACCTTGCTCGTGTGGCGCGCCTTTGGGATCGCGACGCGAGCCGTTCGTGCAGACAAGCTCTTCTCAGCCCATGTGGCCTACGGCGTTGGGTTGCTCATCGGTTTGCAAGCGTTTGTAAACATCGGTGTAAACATGGGGATTCTTCCCACCAAAGGCTTGACCTTGCCGCTGATGAGCTATGGCGGGTCGAGCTTGGTCGTGAACTGCGTGGCGGTGGCGCTGTTGCTGCGCGTCGACCATGAGCTGAGGTCGGAGCAATGACGGCGGCGGCCCGCGACAGCTTGGTCGTGCTCATTGCTGCCGGCGGCACCGGTGGGCACGTATTCCCCGCCTTGGCGGTTGCCCAGCGTCTACGCGAGATGGGTCATCGGGTTTGCTGGCTCGGGGTGCGTCAGGGGTTGGAAGCGCGCGTGGTTCCCGACAACGGTATCCCGATCGACTTTATCTCAATCTCGGGTGTGAGAGGTAAGGGATTGCTCGGCTGGGTTGTCGCACCCGGGAAGCTTCTTGTCGCGGTCTGGCAGTCGCTGCGAACGATACGCGCCAGAAGAGCAAACGTGGTGTTGGGGATGGGCGGTTTTGTTGCAGGCCCCGGTGGTATCGCAGCCTGGTTTGCGCGCCTGCCGCTACTCATTCATGAGCAAAACGCCGTGCCGGGCTTGACCAACCGTTTGTTGCGCCGGCTCGCTCGCGAGGTGATGGAGGCCTTCCCGGGGAGCTTTGGGCCCGCCGGCAACGTGCATCACACGGGCAATCCCGTACGCGCCTCGATGGTCGGCTTAGCGCCCCCGGAGGAACGCCTGCGTCACCGAGCCGGCGCCTTGCGTGTGCTCGTTCTCGGCGGCAGCCAGGGGGCCCGGGTACTCAATGAAGTCATGCCGGCGGCGCTCGGCACGCTTGCGGACGCGAGCCGCTTCGAAGTGCGACATCAAGCCGGCACGCGTTTGCTCGAACAGGCGCGCGCGTTCTACAAAGCCGCGGGGCTCAGCGTCGAGCCCGTGCCCTTCGTCGATGACATGGCCGAAGCCTACACCTGGGCGGACGTGGTGCTGTGTCGTTCGGGTGCAATGACCATCGCGGAGCTCGCGGCGGTGGGCACCGCTTCGATCTTGGTCCCCTTTCCGTATGCGGTCGATGACCATCAGACCGCCAACGCCCACTACTTGGCAGATGCCGGAGCCGCGGTGCTCATCGAGGAGCGGGAGTTCACGCCATCGCGTTTGGCCCGTCTGCTGGAGGAGTTTTGCGGGGCACGCGAGCGCTTGCTGACGATGGCTGCGGCCGCACGCCGTCTGGCCATGCCCAGCGCGACGGACAACGTGGCGCGCTTGTGCACCGAGGTGGCTCATGTCTAGGGGTCAGAGCTCGCCACGGGTAACGGCACGTGTTGCCAAGCACCCGGCTAGCCCGCCGGTGGGCGCGCGCGATTGGATGCACCGCGTGCGTCAGGTCCATTTTGTGGGCGTGGGTGGTGTCGGTATGGGTGGTATCGCGGAGGTGCTGCAAAACCTCGGCTACACGGTGACTGGGTCGGATCTGCGTGAAGGGCGCATGACGCGGCACCTGCGCGAGATCGGAGTGCGGGTGCACATCGGGCATGCCGCACAGAATGTTGGTCAAAGCGATGTCGTGGTCGTCTCGGCAGCGGTACAGCCTGACAACGTGGAAGTGGTGCGGGCGCGCAAGCAGCGGATCCCCGTGGTGCCACGGGCGGAAATGCTTGCAGAGCTGATGCGCTTCCGTCACGGCATCGCCGTTGCCGGCACCCATGGCAAGACCACGACCACCAGCTTGGTGGCGAGCCTGCTAGCCGAGGGGGGGCTGGACCCCACCTTTGTTATCGGCGGACAGCTCGCGAGCGGCCAAGGCAATGCGCGGCTTGGTGCGGGCAGGTATCTGGTTGCGGAAGCGGATGAGAGCGACGCCTCGTTTCTTTACTTACAACCGATGATAGCCGTGGTTACGAATATCGACGCCGACCATATGGATACCTATGACGGCGACTTCGACCGCCTGCGCAGCACCTTTATCGAGTTTCTCCATCACCTGCCGTTCTACGGTCTGGCGGTGCTTTGCAAGGACGACCCCGTCATTGCCGGCATTTTCAACGATGTGACCCGCCCGATCTTGACCTACGGGATCGACGGCGACGCGGACTACGTAGCCTTCAACATCGAACAAGCGCAAACCCGGACGCGCTTTTGCATCCGGCGTCCGGACGCGACCACGCTCGATGTCGTGCTCAATTTGCCGGGCCGGCACAATGTCCTAAACGCGCTGGCTGCAACTATCGTCGCACACGAGATTGGCGTGGATGACGCCACCATCATCCAGGCCTTTGCTGAGTTCGGCGGTATTGCCAGACGTTTTCAGGTCTTTGGCGATGTTCAAATCCCAGACGGGCGTGTGCTTTTGATCGATGACTACGGCCACCACCCGAGCGAGATCGCCGCCACCTTCGAGGCCGCGCGTTCGAGCTGGCCCGAGCGTCGCCTAGTGGTCGCCTATCAGCCACATCGATACAGCCGTACGCGGGACCTAATGGATGACTTTGCCGAGGTGCTCTCACGCGCCGACGCGCTGATCGTGACCGAGGTCTACGCGGCCGGTGAGAAAGCGATCAGCGGTGCGGACGGGCGGGCGCTTTGCCGGGCAATACGCGCACGCGCAAAAGTGGCGCCGGTGTTCGTCGAATCCTTGACCGAGCTGGGCGCCGCATTGGCGCCGGTGCTGGAGGATGGCGATGTGTTGCTCACCATGGGTGCAGGCGACATCAGCAGCGTTGCACCGACATTGCTCAAGCATGGTGTGAGTCAAACGGGGGAGGGTTCATCTTGAACGCGGCCCCTACGCGACGCGGCGCCGAAAGCTTGCGCGGCTCCATGTTTTCGAACGAGCCCATGTCAAAGCATACGGCCTGGGGCGTGGGCGGCCTGGCGCAACGTCTTTACGTGCCGGCGGACCTGGACGACCTTTCGGCATTTCTTCGCAGCACGCCACTCGACGAACCGCTACTTTGGGTCGGATTGGGTAGCAACCTACTCGTGCGCGATGGGGGGCTGAAGGGGACCGTGATACTCACCACCGGCTTGCTCGACGAGCTAGTGCTGGTTGACGACGAGACGCTACGCGTTAGCGCAGGTATTGCATGCGCGAAAGTCGCACGGTTCTGTGCCAAGCGCGGGTTGGTGGGCGGAGAATTCTTAGCCGGGATCCCCGGCACGCTCGGTGGCGCCTTGGCGATGAACGCCGGCGCCTTTGGTGGAGAGACCTGGGAGATCGTCAAGCGCGTGCGCAGCGTGGACCGATGCGGCACCTTCAAGTGGCGTCACCCGGACGCGTACGTGGTGAGCTACCGAGAGGTCGAGCCGCCGGCGGGCGAGTGGTTTGTCGCGGCGGAGCTCGGTCTCAGCCGTGGTGACACCGGGCAGTCGCAGGCGCGCATACGCGAGCTGCTGCGCCGACGCGGTGAGACGCAACCTATTGGCAGGCGTAGCTGCGGCTCGGTGTTTCGCAACCCACATGGTGACTATGCGGCGCGTCTCATCGAAGCGAGCGGGCTCAAAGGCTTGCGGGTCGGTGGTGCATGCGTTTCAGACAAGCACGCCAATTTCGTTCTGAATCTGGGCGATGCCACGGCCGCCGACATGGAAGCGGTCATTGAGACAGTGCGCCAGCGAGTGGAGCGCGACCACGGTGTTCGGCTCGTCAGCGAAGTGCATATCGTTGGCGAGCGAAAGCGCGAGGCGTACGAGGAGCTAGACAAGTGAGTTCGGAGCGTGCGCACCCGCGGGCCGAGCAAGCCGAGGTATTTGGCAAGGTGGCTGTGGTCTATGGCGGTTTGTCCGCGGAGCGCGAGGTGTCGCTGCAGAGCGGGCACGCGGTTCTCGAAGGCTTGAAGCGCGGCGGTGTCGACGCCCACGGCGTCGACGTGGGCAAAGACATTGCCCGCCAGCTCACCGACGGCGGCTTTGACCGCGTCTTTAACGCCTTACACGGTCGCGGCGGTGAGGATGGAACCATACAAGGTTTGTTGGAAATGCTCGGACTCCCTTACACGGGGAGCGGGGTGTTGGGTTCGGCATTAGCGATGGACAAGGACCGCACCAAGTTGCTCTGGTGTGGTCTTGGCCTGCCCACACCGGGGTGGCGGCGCATACGCGCCGAGGAAGAGCTCGACGAGGTCGCCGATGCCTTGGGCTACCCGCTTATCGTCAAACCCGTACACGAGGGGTCGAGCATCGGCATGACAAAAGTCGCCGATGGTGAGGAATTGCTTAGCGCCTGGTGGGTCGCTGCAAACTACGACAGCGACATCATGGTCGAGCGCTGGGTCGAGGGTGCCGAGTACACCGTCGCGGTGCTCGGCGAGGTGGCCTTGCCGGTTATCCGCCTCGAAACACCGCGCACTTTCTATGACTACGACGCGAAATACAAAGACGGGATGGGAACCCAATACCACTGTCCGTGCGGGCTAGACCCCGAACCCGAGCTGCGGCTGCAAGAGCTCTCGCTAAAAGCCTTCGACTCGGTTGGGGCGAGCGGCTGGGGACGCGTGGATTTGCTTTGCGACGACACTGGAGCACCTTGGCTACTAGAGGTCAATACATCGCCCGGCATGACCAGTCACAGCTTGGTCCCCATGGCTGCCCAGGCCGCAGGTATGAGCTTCGAGCAGCTTGTCTGGCGCATTCTGGAGACCACCTTGTCGTGATCCACGAAGCTGAAAACATGACCTGCATTGGGGTGCTGGGATGACCGCGCGGCGGGTGTTCTTGGCTGCCGTGCTCTTGGCAGGCATGGCTATCGCGGGCTATGCCGTGCGCGACATGGAGTCACGGCCGGTAAAGGCGGTGCGTGTCACGGGTGACCTCGTGCATGTCGCACGCGGCGAGCTAGAGCGTGAGCTTGGTGTGCACATGGAGCGCGGGTTCTTTCACATCGACGTCGAAGCGGTTCGTCAGGCGACGCGTGCTATCGCCTGGGTACGTGACGCCTCGGTGCGTCGAGTGTGGCCGGACAGCGTGCATATCGCGATCGTCGAGAGAAAGGCTGTCGCGCACTGGGGCGAGGCCGCATTGCTTGAGGCGGACGGCGCCTTGTTTACCCCCGGGATGCGCGAGCAATTCGAACATCTACCCCGCTTGAGTGGCCCGCCCGGCAGCCATCCACGTGTCATGGATTATTTGATCGTGCTGCAACGCGAGCTGCGCGTCTTGGATAAACGTGTGGCCGCGCTGTCGCTAAACGACCGCGGCGCATGGCGCGCCGAGCTCGATGACGGGATCACGCTATTACTTGGCCAGGGAAACAACATTCGAGGGGTAAGGCGTTTCGCACAAGCGTTCGAAACCACGCTTCAGAGCCAGTTGCTCAATGTCGAACGCGTCGACATGCGCTACGCGAACGGGTTCTCGATTCGGTGGCGTCGGGTGCCTGACACGGTAGCCCAGGAGACTAACGGGTGAAAAAAACCGAGAAGAACATGATCGTGGGTCTAGACATCGGCACCTCGAAGGTCGCGGCTATCGTGGGGGAGCTCTCACCGGATAACGAAATCGAGATCATCGGGATCGGTCATCACCCATCACGGGGTTTGAAGAAAGGCGTCGTCGTAAACATTGAATCGACTGTTCAATCGATACAACGCGCGGTAGAAGAAGCCGAGCTGATGGCGGGCTGTCAAATAAAGGCTGTGTATGCGGGCATCGCGGGCAGCCATGTAAGAAGCCTCAACTCGCACGGAATTGTCGCGATCCGTGACAAGGAGGTGACGGCTGGAGATGTTGACCGGGTCATCGATGCCGCAAGGGCCGTGGCGATCCCGGCCGACCAAAAGATTCTGCACATATTGCCGCAGGAGTTCGTCATCGACCAGCAAGAAGGTATACGCGAGCCCATCGGCATGTCCGGTGTGCGCCTGGAATCAAAGGTCCACATCGTGACGGGGGCGGTTAGCGCCGCGCAAAACATTATCAAGTGCGTGCGCCGCTGCGGGCTCGAGGTCGACGACATCATTCTCGAGCAACTCGCCTCGAGCCAGGCCGTGCTCACCGATGATGAAAAGGATCTCGGCGTATGCCTGGTCGATATCGGTGGCGGTACAACAGACATAGCGGTGTTTACCGAGGGCGCGATACGGCACACGGCCGTCATCCCCATCGCCGGTGACCAGGTGACCAATGACATTGCCGTCGCGCTGCGTACACCCACGCAACATGCAGAGGACATAAAGATCAAGTACGCGTGCGCGCTCGCGCAGCTCGCATCCGCGGAGGAAAGCATCGAGGTACCAAGTGTCGGCGAACGTCCACCGCGGCGATTGGCCCGACAAACTCTGGCCGAGGTCGTGGAGCCGCGATACGAGGAGCTGTTCACCCTGGTCCAGTCGGAGCTGCGCAGAAGCGGCTTCGAGGACCTGATCGCGGCAGGCGTAGTGCTTACCGGCGGGAGCTCGAAGATGGAAGGCTTGGTCGAGCTCGCCGAGGAGATCTTCCACATGCCGGTGCGAGTAGGCCTACCCCAGGCGGTGATGGGTTTGGTCGATGTGGTGCGCAACCCAATTTACTCGACGGGCCTCGGCTTATTGATGTTTGGACACAAGAACGCGGTGGATCGCGGGGCGGAGCGCGTCGTAGACGGCGGGTTTCGTGCGGTTTGGGAACGTATGAAGAGTTGGTTTCAGGGCAGCTTTTAATGATGTGGTGGTTCACACAAGAGGAGGCATAACATGTTTGAGTTAATGGATACATATAGCCAGAGCAGCGCGGTCATCCGCGTGATCGGTGTTGGCGGTGGCGGTGGGAACGCGCTCGAGCACATGCTCGCGAACAACATCGAAGGCGTTGAGTTCGTGTGTGCGAACACTGATTCACAAGCGCTCAAGAATTCTTCGGCGCGCACCGTGCTTCAGCTTGGCAACGGCGTGACCAAAGGCTTGGGCGCGGGTGCTAATCCAGAGGTTGGACGCCAGTCGGCTTTGGAAGACCGCGACCGGATCGTCGACCTGCTAGACGGTGCCGACATGGTGTTCATCACCTGTGGCATGGGTGGTGGCACGGGTACTGGCGCGTCTCCCGTCATTGCTCAGCTCGCAAAAGAGCTCGGCATTCTTGCGGTCGCCGTAGTGACAAAACCGTTCCCCTTCGAGCTCAAGCGTAGGATGCAGATCGCACAACAAGGCATCGACGAGCTATCGGAGCACGTCGACTCTTTGATCACCGTGCCAAACGAGAAGCTGTTGAGTGTGCTTGGCCGGGGTATCACCTTGCGCGATGCATTCAAGGCGGCAAATGACGTCTTGCTTGGAGCGGTTCAGGGCATCGCAGAGCTCATTACTCGACCGGGGATGATCAACGTCGATTTCGCCGATGTGCGTACGGTAATGTCGGAGAAGGGGCGTGCGATGATGGGGTCCGGAAAGGGGACCGGCGAGGACCGCGCGCGACAGGCGGCCGAGTCGGCGATCAACTGTCCCCTGCTCGAGGACGTCAACCTCGCGGGCGCCCGAGGCATCTTGGTGAATGTCACCGCCGGTCCAGACCTCGGCATGGACGAGTTTGCCACCGTGGGTGAGGCTATTGGAGACTTTGCATCCGACAACGCGCTCGTCGTCATCGGCACCGCGCTCGACGAGTCGGTTCGCGATGAGCTTCGTGTCACCGTTGTGGCCACCGGTCTAGGGTGCAAAGACGCCACACAAGAGAAGGATATGCGGTTGGTGGTTCCGGCGCCGAGCGCGGCGGGAGACAGGGACTATCGAAAGTTCGATATGCCGACAGTGATGCGCAAGAAACCGGTCGCCGAGAAGACCTCGGTGGCGACAGCTGGGGAATCGGACCCTGACTACTTGGACATCCCCGCGTTCTTGAGGCGCCAGGCCGACTAGGCCTGGTTGCTTATGGGTGATGGGTTGTGTTGGGGCGACGCGGTCGAGGGTCGATTGCGGCCGCGTCGCAGGGGCGTAGCTTTGCTAACCGTGGCCGGCATTTAGCGCGTGGCTCAAATATGCATACGATTCTAAACTGTGTTAGCATCCCGCGCACGCAGCCTCCTACGAGGCTGCGCTCGGCCGACCGGGGGGAAATTTTCAATGATAAAGCAGCGAACGCTGAAGAACGTGATCCGCGCGACTGGTGTTGGCCTGCATACGGGGGATAAGGTTTATTTGACACTACGGCCGGCACCAATCGATACGGGGGTTGTGTTCCGCCGTGTAGATCTGCCCGAGCCGGTTGAGATTTTGGCCCGACCCGAGAACGTGGTTGACACGACCTTGTCCACGACCTTGGGTAGCGGGTCGGTGCGGGTGTCCACAGTAGAACATTTGCTCTCCGCCATGGCAGGCATGGGCGTCGACAACGCCTTCGTAGATATCAGCGCGCCGGAAGTGCCGATCATGGATGGGAGCGCTGGCCCCTTCGTGTTCCTGATCCAGTCTGCTGGGATCGAAGAGCAGAACGCTGCAAAGCGATTCATCCGGATAAAGCGGACACTTCATGTACAAGATGATGACAAGTGGGCTCAGTTCGAACCCTTCGAAGGCTTCAAGGTATCTTTCGGCATCGAGTTCGACCACCCCGTGTTCCGCGAGTGCTCGAGCGAGGCCACAATAGACTTCTCCACGACCTCTTTTGTCAAAGAGGTCAGCCGCGCGCGTACCTTTGGTTTCATGCGTGACCTGGAACGTTTACGCGAGAACAACCTCGCCCGTGGTGGTAGCTTGGACAACGCGATCATCGTCGACGACTATCGCATCGTCAACGAAGATGGGCTGCGCTACGAGGATGAGTTCGTCAAGCACAAATTGCTTGACGCGATCGGGGACCTTTATTTGCTGGGTCACAGCTTGATCGGGTCTTTCAGCGGCTACAAGTCCGGCCACGCGTTAAACAACCGCCTGTTACAAGCGTTGCTCATGGACGAGACCGCATGGGAGATGGTCACCTTCGATGAAGGCGTGGACGTGCCAATCATCTTTATGCAACCGGCTTCGGCAGGAGCTTGAATACCCTCGCCGCTAGTCTTTCCGCTTGCCTTGTGTCGTCGAAGCGTGTTGCGCCAACTTTAACAGCACCTCCTTAAGTGGGATATGGGTCACGGTACCCGCGACCTCTCGGAGCAATTCTGAGTTCGCTTGGCTTAGTTCAGGTTTAGGATTTTTATTCGTGAGCGGCGCAGCTTGGCCTGCGCTAATATAGATGTGCGCAGAGCAGTGTCCGGAGATGATACCCAGCCCTTCGAGACGGGCTAGGATCTCTGGAACGCGGAAACGCAGGCGCGCGGACCAGGCCGATGAACACGCTTCGAGGATGAGCCGTTCGTTGGAGACGTCAGCGACACGACAGTGCTTGGCGAGGCTTTTATCCATCTGCTCCCACAGCAGACGGTTGACCTCATCGAGCCAACGGGCTTTTCGCAGCATGGGCCCGAGAACATCGTGTTCGCGGGAGAGGACGGCACTCACCCGAAGAGGATTGGCTCTGCGCATCGAGGTGAAAACCTTTTTTGAGGAAGGTCTAGCCTAGATGGAAGTCATACTGATTTCAAAGGCAAGCCGCGTGCGCAGCCCGTTGCGTCTGGGTTCGTTCGGCGTATTTTTCGTGCTGCTTGCAGCGTTGGCTGCGGTGGTGGCCGTCGGTTACGGCACCTTCAAGCTCGGCCAGGGCTTCCCCGTCGTGGGTGCGCCGGTGCTGGTGCAGCCACCGACCTCGGAGCTGGTGGACGCCGCGCTACGTGACCAAAAACGAGAGATCGAAGATGCTATTTTACTCGCCGAGAACAACATGGACGCGTTGGCACTGCGCTTGGGTGAGCTGCAAGCGCACATCATACGGCTGAACGCCCTGGGCTCCCGCTTGGTCGAGCTTGCCGACATCGGTCCGGAGGAGTTCGATTTCACGGACCCGCCCGCGCGTGGTGGTCCCGAGGTCCCGTCGAGCATCGAAGGGCAGTCCGTACCCGATTTTCTTCGCGCGCTAGATGAGCTTGCCGCCGAGTTGGACGACCGGGCGCCAAAGCTCGAGGTGTTAGAAGCCTTGTTGTTGGATTCCAAGCTGGACGACAAGTTTCGACCCACCGGCCGACCCGTGGAGAAGGGTTGGATGTCATCGGGCTTTGGTTGGCGCAGCGACCCAATGACGGGTAAGCGCACCTTCCACTACGGGATAGACTTTGCGAGCAGCGCTGGGTCGGAGGTGGTGGCCGTTGCACCGGGCGTCATCGTGGAGTCGGGCTACCGAAAAGGGTCCGGCAATGTGGTGCGCATAAAGCACGGTAACGGTTACGAAACCGTTTATGCGCACAACAAGAAGAATTTGGCCGCCGTCGGCGACACCGTCGAAAAAGGCCAGCGCGTTGCCCTCGTCGGCTCAACCGGGCGCTCCACCGGGTCCCACGTGCACTTCGAGGTTCGGCATAATGGTAAGTCGGTAAATCCTTGGAAGTACGTGCGCGCCTCGAACTAACTGATTGTCACTCTCATCAAGTCAAGGCGAAGTCTCATCCTTGCTTAGGATATAATCTGACGCGCCCGTCCGTGTTTCCCGAAGAAGGTTCAATTGTCACGCCGAAGTACCTAGCCATGGCAGAATCCAGCACAACGCGGTCGGTCCGCAGCAAAGGCCGGTCATACCGTCTGTCCTCTAGTGGGCCTGCTCCCAATGAGTAGGCTGGTCGCGTAGTCAAACGTCAAAAGCAGATTAGTGTGGTTGCATGGTAGCGAAGATTTTCAAAAAGATTATCGGTAGTCGTAACGACCGGATACTGAGGCGCATGGGCAAGACCGTCGCCAAGATCAATGCGCTCGAAGACGAGATGCAAGGCTTGTCCGACGAGCAAATGCTCGGCAAGACCGACGAGCTACGCAAGCGGGTCGATGAAGGCTCGTCTCTTGACGACGTGTTGCCGGAGGCCTTCGCGCTGGTGCGCGAGGCATCGCGTCGTACCTTAGAGATGCGACATTTCGATGTACAGCTCGTTGGTGGCATCGCGCTACACGAGGGCATGATCTCCGAGATGCGCACGGGCGAGGGCAAGACCCTTGTCGCGACCCTCCCTGCTTATCTCAACGCGCTGAGCGGGCACGGGGTACATATTGTTACGGTCAACGACTATCTCGCACAGCGTGATGCCGACTGGATGGGCGCCATCTACGGCGCGCTCGGAATGCGGACGGGTGTCGTTGTTCCAGGCATGTTGCCGGATGCGAAGCGCGACGCCTATGCGGCCGAGATTGTCTACGGTACGAACAACGAGTTCGGCTTCGACTACCTGCGTGACAATATGGCCTTCGCGCTCACCGAGAAAATGCAGGGCGAGCTCAACTTTGCCATTGTCGACGAGGTTGATTCGATTCTGATCGACGAGGCGAGAACGCCGCTGATCATTTCGGGGCCGACCGACGAGAACTCCGATCTGTACATAAGTATCAACAAGCTCATTCCCGGGCTCGAGCGTCAGGAAGAAGAAGATGGGCCAGGCGACTACTCTGTAGACGAGAAAACTCGGCAGGCTTTTCTCACGGAGGACGGCCACCAAAAAGTCGAGGAGCTGATGGAGGAGGCGGGCCTGCTGGAGAGCGGCGAAAGCCTGTACGACGCCAAGAACATCGTGCTCATGCACCATCTGGGTGCTGCGCTGCGCGCCTACGCGTTGTTCCAACGCGACGTCGATTACATTGTCAAAGACAAGCAAATTGTCATCGTGGACGAGTTTACCGGTAGAACCATGCCGGGCCGGCGGTGGTCCGAAGGCTTGCATCAGGCCATCGAGGCGAAAGAAGGCGTACCCATTCAAAACGAGAACCAAACGCTCGCCTCCATTACCTTCCAGAACTACTTCCGTTTGTACAAGAAGCTTGGGGGAATGACCGGGACCGCCGATACCGAAGCGGCCGAGTTTCAACAGATCTACGGTCTTGAGGTTCTGGTCATACCGACCCATATGCCGATGGTGCGCAGTGACGCCGCCGACGAGGTATATCTCACAAAAGACGAGAAGTTCAACGCTATAGTCGACGACATCAAGGACTGCCGCACCCGCAAGCAGCCGGTGTTGGTCGGCACGGCATCCATCGACACCTCGGAGTACTTATCGAAGATTCTGGACAAGGAGAAGATCCCGCACCAAGTTCTCAATGCAAAGCAGCACGCAAAAGAGGCGCAGATTATCGTGGAGGCGGGTCGCCCAGGTGTCGTCACCATCGCTACCAACATGGCGGGTCGTGGAACGGACATCGTACTGGGCGGGAACCTCCAGGCCGAGTTGACAGAGCTCGATTCGGAAGACAACGGCATTCGCGAGAGCGTGAAGGCGGACTGGAGGCGGCGTCACCAGGAAGTCATCGCCGCCGGGGGACTGCATATCGTCGGGACGGAGCGACATGAGTCGCGACGCATAGACAACCAGCTTAGAGGGCGCTCCGGCCGTCAAGGCGACCCGGGCTCGAGCCGCTTCTATTTGTCGATGCAAGATGACTTGATGCGTATATTCGCATCCGAACGCGTATCGAATTTGATGCAAAAGCTCGGCATGGAAGAGGGCGAGGCAATTGTTCACCCCTGGGTGACCAAAGCGATAGAAAACGCCCAGCGCAAGGTAGAAGGCAGAAACTTCGATATCCGCAAGCAGCTTCTCGAATACGACGACGTTGCCAACGACCAGCGCAAGGAGATCTACGCGCTGCGCAACGAGCTAATGGCAGTCGACGACGTTGCCGACCGGATCCGTTCGATACGCGAGGACGTGCTTAGCGAGACGATCGACACCTACATTCCGCCGCAGAGTCTTGACGAGCAGTGGGATATCCCAGGTCTGATGGAGGCGATAGAGCGCGAGTTCAGCGCTCGGCTAGAGATCGCGACCTGGCTGGAGGAGGACGAAAGTCTGCACGAGGAGACCTTACGGGCGCGGATCCTCGAGGAAATCGAAAAGGCGTATGCCGAGAAAGAGAAGCAGACCGGGAGCGCGGTGATGCGTCACGTCGAAAAGGCCATCATGCTGCAGGTGTTGGACACGATGTGGAAAGAGCACCTGGCCTCGATGGATTACCTCAGACAGAGTATCGGTCTTCGTGGCTACGCGCAGAAAAACCCGAAGCAGGAGTACAAGCGCGAAGCGTTTGAGATGTTTCAGGCGTTGGTTGAACGTTTCAAACGGGAAGTAAACAGCATTCTCTCGCGCATCCAAGTCCGCGCGGAAGCCGATGTCGAGGCGGTAGAGGCGCAGCGCAGGCAACGGGCGCCGATGAAGTTCGAGCATCCCTCCACGGCGGCGCCGGGCAACGGTGATGGAGCGCCCCGCCCGGGCCCCGACGCGCAAGCCCCCTATGTTCGGGGGCAGCGCAAGATTGGTCGCAACGAGCCCTGCCCCTGCGGATCAGGAAAAAAGTTCAAGCATTGCCACGGCCGCGTTAGCTGATGGCGGTGGGGTTAAACGAAGCACCGGAGCTTTGGCCCGTAGCCGGCGTTCGTATTGGCGCGGCGCCTGGGCATATAAAGTACGCCAGCCGAGATGACATCGCCTTGTTCGAGATCGCCGAGGGCGCGAACACGGCTGCCGTGTTTACCAACAACGCTTTTTGCGCTGCGCCGGTGGAGGTCGCGCGCTCGCATCTCGCCAAAGCCATGCCCCGCTTTCTGCTGGCAAACTCCGGCAATGCCAATGCCGGCACCGGGACGCGCGGGTCCGGGGATTCGCTTGCGTGTTGTGATGCGGTGGCAAGCCTTGGTGGTTGCGCCACGCACCGCGTGCTGCCGTTCTCCACGGGTGTGATCGGCGAGCGCTTGCCCGTCCCACGTGTGGTGGACGCTTTGCCGGCGGCGTTTGGTTCTCTTTCCGACGCCGGGTGGCTGGCAGCGGCCCGGGCAATCATGACCACCGACACCGTGCCAAAGGGCGTGTCCAATCAGGTCGAAACGTCTAGCGGTGTTTATACGGTCACGGGTGTGGCCAAGGGCTCGGGGATGATCCGCCCCGACATGGCGACGATGTTGGCTTTTTTCGCGACCGATGCGCCGCTTGACGTCGCGTACCTAAACACCAGTTTGAGCGCCGCGGTGGACAAGAGCTTCAACCGTATCACGGTGGATGGCGATACCTCCACAAATGACGCCTGTGTCCTGGTTTCAACCGGTTTGTGCCGGTCCAATCATGCCGTGCCGCTTGGGCCAGCGGACCAGGAGCTATTTCGCGAAGCGCTGACACAGGCGATGAGCGTGCTTGCACAAGCCTGTGTTCGAGATGCCGAAGGTGCGACAAAGTTCATCACCGTGCGCGTCGAGCGGGGGCAAAGCGCGCAGGAGTGTCTACGCGTGGCCTATACGGTCGCGCACTCTCCTTTGGTCAAGACCGCTATGTTTGCGAGCGACCCCAACTGGGGACGGATTCTGGCCGCGGTGGGGCGCGCGGGGGTCGACGCTCTCGACATTGCCACCGTAGATATTTATCTCGGGGAGGTGTGCATCGTGAAATCCGGAGCACTCGCGGCCGATTATACCGAGGAGCGGGGACAGCACGTCCTGGGACGCGACGAAATCACGGTGCGTATTGTGCTGGGCCGAGGCGCATGTGACGAGACCGTCTGGACGAGCGACTTGTCTGTGGACTACGTGCGCATCAATTCCGAGTACCGTAGCTGAAACCTTCCTCCCCATCCCCAGCTCCGCGCGCCGACACGGCCGCGCCGGAGCGACCAACCACGGTGCATGTTGCCGCTGGTATCTTGTTCGATTCGCGCGACCGCGTGCTCGTTGCAAGACGTCACCCGTCGGCTCACCAAGGTGGTCTGTGGGAGTTTCCCGGCGGTAAGGTGGCGCACGGTGAATCACCCTATCGCGCATTGGTGCGCGAGCTCGAGGAGGAGCTCGGCATCACCGCCACGAAAATGACACCCTTTATGCGTGTGCCATACCAATATGCGGAGTGTTTCGTCTTGTTGGATTTCTGGATGGTTGCCGAGTGGGGCGGACAGGCCCAAGGGCTTGAAGGTCAGGAGCTCGCATGGTGTTGCCTGCAAAGCTTGCTGCCAAGCCACTTTCCACCGGCGGACGAGCCCGTGCTGGCCGCGCTAAAGCGTCTCCGACAACAGCGGTGCTAGAACTGCATCACGCTTAGAACGTAATGCTCGAGACGATCCTCCGAATCCCCTTCGAAGGATAGGAATTTGAGACCCGCACGAATTTCGTTCTCAGCGGGTTGGAAGGTGCGCACGACCAGGCAACGTACGCTGACGATGGAGCCGCCGCTGGAGGCGGGCAAGGCGACACGAAGGTCGAGCTCCAGCTCTCCAGCGGCCGCTTCGAAGCCGTCGGGGAAGATGTGCGCAGCGGTGGGCGGGTCGCATACTAGCTGCAGACCCACACGCGACACGTCGTAGGAACGAGACGAAAAGACCCCCTTGGCCCCGACGATTTCAACGGCCATGTCGGACGCAATTCGCGGAAAGGCACGACGGTCTTCGACACGCTTGGGGTTGTTTGAATCGCTGGACATATCACCGGAACTCAACGCTCCAAATATTGTAGCTTGTCCGGCACGTCTTCCCACTCGGCGGCGTCCTCGGGTGCGTCCTTCTTCTCGGTCAGGACCGGCCAGGTTTTTGACAACTCGGCGTTGAGCTCTAAGAAGTGCTGTTGGTCGGGGGGGAGCTCGTCCTCCGACAAAATGGCATCGACAGGGCACTCTGGCTCGCACAGCGTGCAGTCTATGCACTCCTCGGGGTCGATAACCAAGAAATTCGGCCCCTCGTGGAAACAGTCGACGGGACACACTTCCACGCAGTCGGTGTATTTGCATTTGATGCAGTTTGCATTTACGACAAAGGTCATATCAGCGGTTCCTCAACCGTCTCGTACAAAGAGCTGCGTATCATAAACTTCTTTGTGTGCCTTTGGACAGCGGCCGGGGGCCGAGTGCGGGTGCCCGAGGCGTGCCTGTGTGACACTGGCTCAGTCGAGCAAGGCCTTGATACGGCTGAGGCTATTGAGCGCTTCCAGCGGGGACATCCGGTCCAGGTCGAGACTCTTTAGCGTTTCGATTACGTTCTCGTGTGCGGCGCTGTGCACGAAGAGATCTTTTTGCGGGGCCGGTGGCTTCGACGCTGCCGGCGTTAGCATGTTCTCCTCGAGCTCGGCGAGCACCGAGCGCGCATGCTCGATCACGGCTTTTGGCACGCCGGCCAGCGAGGCCACATGGATACCATAGCTGCGGTCGGCCGCGCCCTCCTTGACCCGATGCATGAATACGATTCGGTGGCCGTGCTCGAGCACTTCGAGATTGACGTTGTGGATCACTGGGGAGAGATCCACCAGTGTGGTTAGCTCGAAGAAGTGTGTTGCAAACAGGGTGAAAGCCTGTACGGAATTGGCCAGGTGCAAGGCACATGCCCACGCTAAGGCCAAACCGTCATAGGTGCTGGTACCACGCCCGATCTCGTCGATGAGCACGAGGCTCTTTGACGTGGCGTTGCGCAGAATGCCCGCTGTCTCATTCATTTCCACCATGAATGTAGAGCGCGCGGAGGCCAGCTCGTCGCCCGCGCCGATACGAGTGAATATCTGGTCAACAGGGCCTAAGCGCGCCGACTCGGCCGGGACGAAGCTACCGATGTGAGCGAGGATCACGATGAGCGCTGTTTGCCTCATGTAGGTGGATTTACCACCCATGTTGGGCCCTGTGATGATCAGCAGGCGTCGCCCCTCGCCCATCTCCAAGCCGTTGGCGACAAAAGGTGTGCTCGAGCTCTGTTCGATGACGACATGGCGTCCCGCTACGATGCTGAGCTCGGGCTCCGCGACAAGCGTAGGCGCCGTCATCTGCAGGGTTTGCGCACGCTCTGCAAGCGTTGCCAGAACATCGAGCGTGGCAAGCGCGTGGGCCGAGCGTTGTAGCTCGCCCAGGCTCGCAGCCAAGCTTTGCAGCAGGTCTTCGTAAAGCGATTTCTCCAACGAGAGCGCACGTTCCCGCGCGCTCAAGACCTTGTCTTCGAAGCTTTTGAGCTCGGCGGTGATAAAGCGCTCGGCGCCTTTTAGTGTTTGCCGCCGGATGTAGTCCGACGGAGCGCGTTCGGCCTGCGCCCGGCTGATCTCGATATAATATCCGTGCACACGGTTGTAGCCCACTTTTAGATTTTGCAGCCCCGTGCGCGAGCGTTCCCGGCTTTCGAGGTCGACCAGCACTTGGTCAACGTCCCGGCTCAGCCGGCGCAGCTCGTCGAGCTTTGGGTTAAAGCCATCGGCGATGACACCCCCGTCGCGGATGGTGACCGGCGGACTGGGCACCAGCGCTGTTTCCAGCAGCTCCACAAACTCGGGGAATTCGAGCAGCTCGCCCAACAGCTCTCCTACCAGTGGTGAATCGACCGCTGCAAGCTGCTCGCGCAGCGCGGGGATCTCGCTCAAGGCCTCACCAAGCTGTGATAAGTCCCGCGGCCGCGCCGAACCCAGCGCCACGCGCGCCAAAATGCGCTCTATATCCCCGACCCGACGCAGTGCGTCGTGGAGCGGCGCGGCAAGTCCCATGTCGATAAAGCAGGCGATACAGTGATAACGCTTGCGCAAGCATTGGTGGTCGCGCAGCGGTCGGTTGATCCAACGACGCAGCAGACGACTGCCCATGGTGGTTGTGTTGCGGTCCATCACGCCGACCAAGGACGGCTCGCTGTCGCCCGCGAGCGACTGGGTCAGCTCGAGGTTCTTACGCGTGGTTGCATCGAGCACTAGCGCATCCTCGCGCTGCTCTATGCGCAGCTCGCGGATGTGCGGGAGCGACCGGCGCTGTGTCTCTTGCGCGTAGTCGAGCAGCGCACCGGCGGCCCCCAGCAAATGCGGCTTGCTTTCGTAACCGAAGGCGCTCAGGTTGCTGGTTCCAAACTGTTCGCATAGCGCGCGATGCGCGTTATCCGCGTCAAAACTCCATGCGGGTCGGTGCCGGGTGACGTACCCGTGCTCTAGGCGTGGGTCCTGCTCGCTTAGCAAGAGCTCGACCGGGCGCACTCGCGCGAGCTCCGATTGCAGAGCGCCGTCGGTGTCGAGCTCCATCCCAACCAGGTCGCCCGTCGTCAGGTCGAGGGTGGCAAAGCCCATGCCCTTTGGCGTGCGGCACACCGCCCCGAGCAGGTTGTCTTGCTGGTCTTCCAGCAGCGCCTCATCGGTCACCGTACCGGGCGTGACGATACGCGTGACCTGACGTTCGACCGGGCCGCGTGCCAGTGCGGGGTCGCCGACCTGCTCGCAAATGGCGACCGATTCGCCTTTGCGGACGATCTTGGAGAGATACGCATCGAGTGCGTGCGCGGGGATACCGGCCATGGGGATAGGCTCGCCGGCGGAGCGCCCCCGCGCGGTTAGGGCGATGTCCAGAAGCTGAGACGCCCGACGCGCATCGTCAAAGAACAGCTCGTAGAAGTCGCCCATCCGGTAGAGGAGCAAGATATCCGGGTGCGCGGCCTTGATGCTCAGGTACTGCGCGATGACCGGTGTATGCCCGGAGTTTCCGGGTTCAGCCATACCGTGCTCCGGCGCGGCAGCGCCCATCTCGCGTGTGCCCGCTACGCTCGGTCCGGCGGTGTGCGAGCCGTCCGCGCGGACCGAGTGTTTCGGGACGCGGCGCTGCACCATCCGTGTGGGCGACGGGACGGCGCCCTGCCGCCCATGTTCTGGTCATGTGTTCCCCGTGACGCATATCCCGGGTTATACGGGAAGGGGCGCGCGCAGTTCAACCACGGGACGGCGATGTTGCTTGTCTTGAATATATTGGTTGTGCCCATATATTTCGGGATGGCGCACGCTCGGATAGTGGCGTGCCGTCGCCGCGAACAAGGCAAAGCGAGAGGTCGTGATGAGTGTAGAGGCTCGAAAGGAGAACCTGGGTTTCCAAACCGAGGTGAAGCAGCTATTGGATCTGATGATCCACTCGTTGTACAGCAATAAGGAGATCTTTCTCAGAGAACTGATTTCCAACGCCTCGGATGCCGCAGACAAGCTGCGCTTCGAGGCCTTGTCGAACGGGGATTTGTACGAGGGCGACGGCGAGCTCGCGATTCATATTCACTTCGACAAGGATGCGCGCACGATCACCGTGAGCGACAACGGTATCGGTATGAGTCGCGACGAGGTCGTGGACCATCTGGGGACCATCGCCAAATCCGGCACCCGGCAGTTCTTCGATTCATTGACAGGCGACCAGGCCAAGGACGCACAGCTCATCGGTCAGTTTGGCGTCGGCTTTTATTCCAGCTTTATCGTTGCGGACCGCGTTACGCTCACCTCGCGCCGAGCCGGTCTAGCGGCCGAGGACGGGGTGCGTTGGGAGTCCAGCGGCGAGGGTGACTACACCGTGGAAACCGTAGAGCGGCCATCACGCGGGACCGAAGTCGTCCTTCACCTGCGCGAGGGTGAGGACGAGTTTCTCGACGCTTTCCGGCTGCGTGACATCGTCCACAGGTACTCGGACCACATCTCTTTACCGATCTCGATGCCCGCCGAGGGCGAAGACGCTGAGGGCGAAGAGACCGTCAACAAGGCCACCGCGCTTTGGACCCGGGCGAAGAACGACGTGAGCGAGGAAGAGTACAACGAGTTCTACAAGCACGTCGCACACGACTTTCAGGACCCCTTGGCGCATATACACAGCAAGGTAGAGGGCAAGCTCGAGTACACCTCTTTACTCTACATCCCGGCGCGCGCGCCCTTCGACCTTTGGGACCGACAGGGGCGGCGCGGGGTCAAGCTCTACGTACGCCGGGTATTTATCATGGACGACGCGGAGCACTTGCTGCCGCCATACTTGCGTTTCGTGCGCGGTATCGTCGACTCGAACGACCTGCCGCTCAACATCTCGCGTGAGATCCTGCAACGCAATAAGCAGATCGATTCGATAAGGGCCGGCTGCGTAAAACGCGTATTGGGTTTGCTGGAGGGGATGGCGAGAGATGACAAGGATAAGTACACGACCTTCTGGAAGGAATTTGGCCGGGTTCTGAAAGAGGGCCTCATCGACGACAGCGCAAACAAGGACAGCCTCGCGAAGCTGTTGCGTTTCTCGAGCACGCACGACGAGCGGGAAGAGCAAGAAGTCTCGCTCGAAGACTACGTCGGGCGTATGAAAGAGGGGCAGGAGAAGATTTACTACATCACGGCCGCCAACTTTGGCACCGCGAGAAATAGCCCGCATCTCGAGGTGTTTAGAGAGAAGGGAATCGAGGTGCTGTTGCTCACCGATGAGGTTGATGAATGGGTTGTTTCACACCTTCCGGAGTTCGATGGTAAAGGGCTGCTGTCGGTCGCAAAAGGCGACCTGGAGCTTGGTGCGCTCGGCAGCGAGGAGGAGGGCGCGGAGTCCGAGACACCATCGGAGGACCACAAGAGCTTGGTCGAGCGTCTAAAGACGGTGCTCGATGCCCAGGTCAAGGATGTGCGGGTGACCAGCCGGCTCACGCAGTCTCCCGCGTGCTTGATTGCGGATGAAGGGGAGATGGGGGCACACCTGGAGCGCTTGCTCAAGGCGGCCGGACAGCAGATCGCGGCCTCGAAGCCCATTTTGGAGATCAACCCCGACCATGCGATTGTAAAACGCTTGGGTGAGGAGGCGGACGAGCGTTTTGCCGATTGGGCGCATATTCTCTTTGACCAGGCGCTGCTGAGCGAAGGCGGGCAGCTCGCGGACCCGGCGGGGTTTGTACGCAGACTCAACAGCATGTTCGCCGACTTTGCCGAGCCGGTCGTGGTAAAGGCAACCAAGAAAAAGGCGGCCAGCAAGAAGACCACGGCCAGGAAAACCGCGAAGACGACCAAGAAGAAGGCTGCCAAGAAGGACACCGCAGCCCAAGCTGAAAAGCCACAGTAGCGCATACGCGCTCGCAGATGGCCGACAAGCCACAGCAGGTGGTCGACAGCTCGCTACCGGAGCTCGGTAGTGTGCGTGACTTCATACGCTGGGGTGCGAGCGAGTTTGCCCGCGCCGGGCTGCATTTTGGCCATGGCACGGACAACGCGCTGGATGAGGCGATCGCGTTGGTGCTGCATGCCTTGCACCTGCCGCACGACACGCCGGACACCTTGCTTGGAGCCGCGTTGACCGAGGCCGAGCGCCGCGAGGTTCTGGCACTACTGCGCCGGCGCATCGATGAGCGTATCCCCGCGGCCTACCTTACCCACAGCGCACGTTTTGCCGGTCTCTCCTTTTACATTGACGAACGCGTCTTGGTCCCGCGCTCACCAATGGCGGAGTGGATAGAACGCGGTTTCGAGCCCTTCGTCGACCCGAAGCGTGTAGCCAGAGTCTTGGACCTCTGCACCGGGAGCGGGTGCATCGCCATTGCATGCGCGCTCGCCTTTGCGGACGCATGCGTCGAAGCGGTGGACATCTCCGCCGATGCACTCGAGGTGACACGCATCAACATCGAGCGCCACCAGTTGGAGCATTGCGTCGCGGCCACCGAGTCCGATTTGTACGAGCGGGTCGACGGGGCCTTTGACCTGGTTGTGAGCAACCCCCCATATGTGGACGCCCGGCACATGGCGGCGCTGCCGCGCGAGTATGAGCATGAGCCCAGCGTGGGGCTTGCCGGCGGTAACGATGGGCTGGGTGTCGTGCGTCGAATCATCACCCAGACTGCCGCTTACTTAAACGACGGCGGCGTGCTGGTGTTGGAAGTGGGTGCCAGCCGAGATACCTTCGAAACCGCTTTCCCCGGGTTGGACGTCGTGTGGCTCGAGTTCGAGCGCGGCGGGGAAAATGTGCTGGTGACCACCAAAGAGGCTCTGCTAGGTAGCTTTTGCTGAGGTTTCGCGACCTGCTCCAGCACAAGCGGTAGAATGTAGCGCCATGTCTGCTAACACCATCGGCAAGCTTTTCGCGGTCACCTCCTTTGGCGAGAGCCACGGGCCCGCCATTGGCTGCGTGGTGGACGGGTGTCCACCGGGGCTCGAGCTCTCGGCGTCGGTTCTGCAGCGCGAGCTCGAACGACGTCGACCGGGCAAGACGCGTCACACCACCCAGCGCCGGGAGACGGATGAGGTCGAGATACTCTCGGGCTTGTTCGAAGGCCGTACCACGGGTACACCTATCGCCTTGCTGATCCGAAACGTCGACCAGAAGAGTAAGGACTACAGCGACCTCAAGGACAGCTTCAGGCCGGCGCACGCGGATTACACGTACATGCACAAGTATGGACTGCGCGACTATCGCGGTGGTGGACGGGCCTCGGCGCGCGAGACCGCGGTGCGCGTAGCGGCCGGCGCCATCGCGAAAAAGTTCTTGAGCGTCCGTCACGGTATCGTCATCCGCGGATTTCTGGCCCAGCTAGGACCGCTCAAGCCACGTCGCTTCGACTGGGCCGAGGTAGAACGAAACCCCTTCTTCTCGCCTGATGCGGAGCTCGTGGCGGAGCTCGAGACCTATATGGACGCGCTGCGTAAAGAGGGGAATTCAATCGGTGCGCGGGTCACCGTTACCGCGACCGGTGTGCCGCCCGGTTTGGGTGAACCGGTCTACGACCGGTTGGATGCGGACATCGCGCACGCGCTCATGAGTATCAACGCGGTAAAGGGCGTGGAGATCGGCGCCGGCTTTGCCGTCGTGGAGCAAAAAGGCACCGCGCACCGAGACGAGATCAGCCCCGAGGGGTTCTTGAGCAATCATGCCGGTGGCACCTTGGGCGGGATCTCATCGGGGCAGGACCTGGTCGCGAGCATCGCGCTCAAGCCGACGTCCAGCCTGCGTTTGCCCGGACGCAGCATAGACGTGCGCGGTAAGCCCGTCCAAGTCGTGACCCACGGGCGCCACGACCCTTGTGTGGGTATCCGTGCAACCCCGATCGCCGAGGCGATGCTGGCCATCGTGGTCATGGACCATTTGCTACGCCACCGGGCCCAGAACATGGATGTAACCACAGACGTACCGGTGGTTCCGGCGGGGACGCCGGTGGACTTCATAAACCGCTAAGCAAGCGCGAGAACAGCATATGCCGGGACAAACTCTTTACGATAAGCTTTGGGCGCAGCATGAGGTGCGGCGCAACGACGATGGCAGCTCGTTGCTCTACATCGACCGGCACCTGGTCCACGAGGTGACTTCACCACAAGCCTTCGAGGGGCTGCGTCTCGCCGACCGCAAGCCGTGGCGCATCGATGCCAATCTCGCGGTCTCGGACCACAACGTCCCAACGACCGACCGCAGCCAAGGGATCGCCGACCCGGTCTCGAAGCTTCAGGTCGATACCTTGGATGCAAACTGCGAAGCCTTCGCCATCACGCATTTCACCATGCTCGACCCCCGCCAGGGCATCGTGCACATCATCGGCCCCGAGCAAGGTGCGACCTTACCCGGGATGACGGTCGTGTGCGGCGACTCGCACACCTCCACGCACGGCGCACTGGGTGCGCTCGCCTTTGGCATAGGCACCTCGGAGGTCGAGCATGTGCTAGCCACGCAGTGCTTGACGCAAATTAAATCCAAGAACATGCGGGTCAGCGTGTTGGGGGAGCTGGGCCAAGGTGTTTGTGCCAAGGATATCGTGCTCGCCATAATCGGGAGAATCGGTACCGCGGGCGGGACGGGTTACACCATCGAGTTCGCCGGCGACGCCGTCTGGAATCTATCCGTGGAAGGGCGGATGACCGTGTGCAACATGTCGATTGAAGCGGGCGCGCGTGCCGGGTTGGTCGCCGTGGACCAGCGAACTATCGATTATCTGGAGGGCCGTCCGTTCTCACCCAAGGGCGAGCTATGGACCCTCGCGGTAGAAGCTTGGCGAGAGCTGAAAAGCGACCCCGATGCGCGCTTCGACCACGAGGTCGAGATCGATGCAGGCGATATCGCACCGCAAATAACCTGGGGCACATCGCCGGAGATGGTTGTGGGCGTCGACGGCGCGGTGCCCGACCCGGCGTTAGAGCAAGACACGACGCGGCGTGAATGGATGGAACGTGCGCTCGAGTACATGGCGCTGCGCCCTGGGACACCGATCACCTCGGTCGCTCTCGACAAGGTGTTTATCGGCTCTTGCACGAACTCGCGCATCGAAGACTTGCGTAGCGCCGCGATGATGGTGCGTGGGCACAAGCTCGCACCAAGCGTCAAGCTCGCCTTGGTGGTCCCCGGGTCGGGTCTTGTCAAAAAGCAAGCCGAGGAAGAAGGGCTGGATATGGTGTTCAAGCAGGCCGGATTCGAGTGGCGCGAGCCGGGGTGCTCGATGTGCCTGGCGATGAACGCAGACCGGCTCGAGCCTGGCGAGCGCTGCGCATCGACGTCGAATCGCAACTTCGAAGGCCGCCAAGGGAAAGGCGGGCGGACGCATTTGGTCAGCCCGCAAACCGCTGCCGCTGCCGCGGTCGCGGGGCACTTTGTGGACATACGCAATTGGTCTTAGCCGGTTTGGGTGCCGCCGACGGTTAGACCGTCGACCCGCAAGGTGGGTTGACCCACACCTACCGGTACGCTTTGGCCTTCTTTTCCACAAACACCGACGCCGTGGTCCAACTCGAGGTCGCTGCCCACCATGCTGACCCGGGTTAGCACGTCGGGACCATCACCGATCAAGGTGGCGCCTTTGACCGGGCGCGTGACCTTACCCTTTTCTATGACATAGGCTTCGCTGGCGGAAAACACGAACTTACCCGACGTGATGTCGACTTGGCCGCCGCCAAAGTTCACCGCGTACAATCCCTTGTCCACCGACGCGATGATTTCGTCCGGGTCGTACGCACCCGCCAGCATGTAGGTATTCGTCATGCGGGGCATGGGCAGGTGCGCGAAGGACTCGCGCCGTCCGTTGCCCGTGGATGCCGTACCCATCAGACGCGCGTTTAGCTTGTCCTGCATGTAGCCCTTGAGAATCCCGCCTTCGATCAACACCGTGCATTCGGTGGGCACACCCTCGTCATCGACGTTGAGCGACCCGCGTCTATTCGCAAGCGTGCCATCATCAACCACGGTGCACTGCTCGGTGGCCACCCGCTCGCCGATGCGCCCGGCGAATGCCGAGCTTCCCTTGCGGTTGAAGTCGCCCTCCAGACCATGCCCGATCGCTTCGTGCAGCAGCACGCCGGGCCACCCCGGTCCAAGCACAACCGTCATGGTTCCCGCCGGCGCATCGCAGGCTTCGAGATTTACCAGCGCTTGGCGCACCGCTTCGCGCGCATAACCGAGCGCGCGCTCGTCCTCCAAAAAATACCCGTAATCATAGCGACCGCCCCCGCCGGCATGCCCCTGCTCGCGTCGACCCTTTTGCTCGACCACGACCGACACGTCCAGCCGCACCAACGGGCGTACGTCACCGCACAGCGTGCCGTCGCTCGCGGCGACCAGCACCTGGTCGAACTCCGACGCCAGGCTGACGATCACTTGGTTTACACGCGGGTCCAGACGTCTCGCCTCCTTGTCGACCGATTCGAGCAGGGCGATGCGTTTAGCTTCATCGATGGCGCATTGCGGGTCCCGGGGTTGGTACAGGCTGTGGCCACCGATGCCTTGCCAGGCCTGTAGCTTGCCCTTGCCACCGCTACGCGCAATGGCACGGGCCGCCGACGCCGCCTCGTCCAGCGCGGGCAGCGCGAGCTCGTCGGAATAGGCAAAACCAGTCTTCTCACCACTGACCGCGCGCACACCAACGCCGTATTCGATATTGTGGCTTCCATCGCGAACGATGCCGTCCTCCAAAAGCCACGACTCATAACGCGTGGACTGAAAATAAAGGTCGGCGATATCGATGTCGTGATGCAGCAGTCGGTCCAGCGTCTTGCCAAGCTGTTGCTCGTCGAGCCCGACGGGCTCGAGAATCCCCTCTTTTACCAACTGCAACGTATCGCTCATGGTGTCTTCCAAGTTAGTCGAATATGTTCAATAGCGGGAAAGGTCTTACGCAAACGCTTTTGCTTGGCGGGGTCGAGCTCCGCCACGATGACGCCGCTACCCTTTGGAAACCGGGACACTATCGTTCCCCATGGGTCTATCATCATGGTATTGCCGTGGGTTTCGCGCCCGCTCACATGAAAGCCGCCCTGTGCGGGTGCGATCACATAGCAAAGATTCTCGATCGCACGTGCCCTTAGCAGCGGTTCCCAATGCGCTTTCCCCGTCATCGCGGTGAACGCGGACGGCAGCGCCAACAGCTCCATTCCTTGGACGGCCATGATACGAAAGAGTTCTGGAAAACGCAGGTCGTAGCATACGGAGAGCCCCAGCCGGCCAAAGGGGGTATCGAGCACCACGACCTCGGTGCCGGGCTCGACAAACAGCGATTCGAAATACGTACGTTTGGCGTCCCCTTCGACGTTGACATCGAACAAATGCATCTTGTCATAGCGTGCGACACAGCCGCCTTGGTCGTCGTAGAGCAGGCATGCCGCCCGGATCTTCTTGCTGCCGTCTAGAGTGAGCGGGATCGTTCCCCCGATGAGCCAAACTCGGTGGAGTTTGGCCTGTTCCGCGAGAAAGGCCTGTATGGGGCCTGAGCCCCGTGTTTCCGCGATGGCCAAGACATCGTCATCGCCGGCTCCCATCATCGCAAAGGATTCCGGCAGCGCGACCAGCTCGGCGCCCTGCCTTGCGGCCGTCTCGATGTGCCGTGCCGCTTCGTCCAGATTGGCCGTCACGTTTGAACCAGAGGCCATTTGCAGCGCGGCCACACGGTAAGTTGTCATTGCCGGTGAGGAGTCGAGCCATGGCTGATGAGGCCGGCAGAATACCATCTCCCATGCTGCTAAACACGGCTGTGCGCTGCGGCCAGGAAAATTGACAGCGGATCCGCGCTTTCGCTATCGTCAGCGCCCTTTATCAACGTGTTAAGGTGCTTATGCGAGCGGGTGCTTGACCCGATGCCTGGACGAGGAGAGAGGCTGTTTTGGAAGCGGTGAAGATTGGGATGCTCGGGCTCGGCACGGTAGGCAGCGGCACCGTGAATGTGCTGGCACGCAATCGCGACGAGATCGTGCGACGCGCGGGCCGGGCTATCCAAGTCTTGCAAATCGCCGTGCGCGACCCGCAAAAGCCACGCGGCTGCCAGCTTGGCGACATAGAGCTGACCAAGGACAGCGTGGGCATTGTCGACAACCCCGCGGTTGACATCATCGTCGAGCTGATCGGTGGCGTGGATGAGGCCAAAGAATTGGTGCTGCGCGCGATCCGCAACCGAAAACATGTGGTCACCGCGAACAAGGCGCTCATCGCCTTGCACGGCAATGAGGTGTTCGAGGAGGCACAACGCCATGGCGTCATGGTCGCCTTCGAGGCCGCGGTGGCCGGCGGCATCCCCATCATCAAGGCAAGCCGTGAAGGACTGGCCGGAAACCGTATCGAGTGGGTTGCCGGTATCATCAACGGCACCTGCAACTTCATCCTCACCGCGATGCGCAACGAGGGCCGCGTCTTTGCGGATGTCTTGGCCGAAGCTCAGCGATTAGGATATGCCGAAGCGGACCCCAGCTTCGACATCGAAGGGACAGACGCCGCGCACAAGCTCGCCATCCTGGCGGCCATCGCCTTTGGCAAACCGCTGCAGTTCGACAAGGTTTACACGGAGGGAATCGCGCATGTCACACCGGAGGATGTGGCCTACGCCGAGCAGCTCGGGTACCGGATCAAGCACATCGGTATTGCACGACGTGTCGCTGGAGGCGTGGAGCTGCGTGTGCATCCCACATTGATCCCCGAGCGACACCTGCTCGCAAATGTCGATGGCGTAAAAAACGCGGTCCTGGTAAAGGGCGATGCCGTGGGTCAGACTTTGTACTACGGTGCGGGTGCCGGCGCTGAGCCCACGGCTTCGGCCGTGATTGCCGACTTGATAGACGTGGTTCGCACGCTGACGACCGACCCCGGCAATCGTGTTCCGCATCTCGCCTTCCAGCCAAATGCGCTATCGGATGTCCCGGTGGTGCCGATAAGCGAGGTCGAAACCGCGTACTACCTGCGCATGCAGGTGTCTGACCGCCCGGGTGTACTCGCCGAGATTTCGAGCATCCTCGGTGAGCGTGGGATCAGTATAGAAGCGCTGGTTCAAAAGGAGCCGGCACCCGGTGTCGACGAGGTTTCGCTGATCATGCTCACGCACCGGGTCAAGGAGCGGCGCATGAACGAGGCGAACGCGAGCATCGAGCAGCTCGCGAGCACGACGGGACCGGTCATCCGGCTGCGCGTGGAACACCTCGATGATGATTGAGACGACCTGTCGCCTGTCTTGCAACCGAGGGTAGAACGCGAACACCCATGGCACACTACACTGGTCTGATCGAGCGTTATAGAGAGCGGCTACCGGTTTCGGACACGACCCCGGTAGTCTCCTTGAACGAGGGCAACACGCCGCTTATCGCGTTGCACAACCTGGTGAACGAGGTGGGCGTAGAGGTTCGCCTGTACGCCAAGTACGAGGGTTTGAACCCGACCGGCTCGTTCAAGGACCGCGGTATGACGGTTGCCGTCAGCAAAGCGGTGGAGTCGGGTAGCCGGGCGATTATCTGCGCCTCTACGGGCAATACCTCGGCGGCCGCGGCGGCCTACGCGGCGCGCGCCGGCATACGCGCCTTCGTGTTGATACCGGACGGCAAGATCGCGTACGGCAAGCTTGCGCAAGCGATGATGCACGGCGCGGTCGTGATCCAAATACGAGGCAATTTCGACCAGGGCATGCAGCTCGTCAAGGAGGTCGCCGAGGACGCACCCGTGACCATCGTCAACTCGATCAACCCTTTTAGGCTGCAAGGGCAGAAGACGGCCGCGTTCGAGATCGTAGATGCGCTGGGTAACGCCCCCGACTACCACTGTTTGCCGGTTGGCAACGCGGGCAACATCTCCGCTTACTGGATGGGTTACTCGGAGTATTTTGCCGACGGCATTGCCGTGGAGACGCCGCAGATGTGTGGGTATCAGGCGAGCGGCGCGGCGCCTTTTGTGCATGGTGGGCCGGTGGAGCATCCCGAGACCGTGGCAACGGCCATCCGCATTGGCAACCCGCAATCCTGGGCAAAGGCGTGCGCCGCACAGAGCAAGTCCGAAGGCTGGTTCGATGCCTTCTCAGATGAAGAGATACTGGAGGCGCAAAAGCTCTTGAGTGAGCGTGAAGGGATTTTTTGCGAGCCCGCGTCCGCCATTTCTATCGCCGGCGCGCTGCGCGATATACGCAGCGGACGTATACGCCCCGGCAGCACGGTTGTGTGCACGCTGACGGGTCACGGTCTCAAGGACCCGGACACGGCGGTCGCGCAATGCAGCGATGGCACGGTGTCCATAGACGCGCGCTTAGACGCGGTACGAGCTACCATCTTGGATAAGCTCTGACCGGAACGTAGGCGCGGGGGCGAGGCGTCTTTAGCACCGATGCGCGGTCAATGTCTGACTCTATTTGTTCCCGGCTTGTCGGGCCCGGCCGAGGCTTTGGCCGGCACCAAGACGGGAAACTGCGCGGTAACGCTGGATGCGACCGTGGAAACAATCGGTCTCACCCGGCTCGAGACGCTTTTGTCCAGAGCGGTGCATAGCCGCGCCGTCTTCCCGCACGCCCTGGAAGCACAGGTGTTCTCGCTGTTCGGGGTATCCACACCGTCCAACGCCGACCTGCCGGTGGCCGCGTTCACCCACGCTTACGACAGCGGTCAGCGGGACGCCAGGTGGTATGTGCGCTCGGACCCGGTGCATGTGCAAGCAAACTTGCGCGAGGTCGTACTGAGCGATGCAAGCCGCTTCTCGCTGGAGCTTGATGAAGCCGAGGAGCTCGTTGCTTTGGTAAATGCACACTTCGCGGCCGAGCGCTGGTGCATGGAGGCGTTGCACCCACAACGCTGGTATCTGGGCTTTGACCGACCACAAGCGTTTACCACGACGCCGCTCTCGCTGGTCGACGGCTCGAGCATCGAAGGCTGCATGCCGGTGGGTGAGGATGCGCCGCGTTGGCATAGTGTGCTCAACGAGATACAGATGCTGTTCCACGACTGTGCGACCAACCGACGGCGTGAGCAGCGGGGGTTGCTCCCGGTCAATGCTTTGTGGTTGTGGGGGGGCGGTGGCTTGGCGTCGGTCGAGCCAGCCGGGTGGGACCACATCTACACAGATAACGTCGTGGCCGGGGCGCTCGCACACGCAAGTGGGAGCCGCACCGCCGGGCTCCCGGGGAGCTTTCAGAGCTGGTGTGAGGGCCCGCGCCGTGGTGGCCGGCATCTGGTCATACTCGACACGCTCTTTGGCCCGGCGCGACTGGCGCAGGTGGAGCAGTGGTACGCTGGCTTACAACAGCTCAACGCGCAGTGGTTCGAGCATCTGCCGGAAGCCTTGAACAGCGGCGTCGTGAAGAGCGTGGAGTTTCTCACACCGCCTTTGGGACGCTACACTGCGACCCGACGAAGTATGGCGCGTTGGTGGCGTCGTCGGCGCAGCTTTGGGAGCCTTGTAGAGGCGCGCCTTCGACCCACTGCATCTCTAGAGTCGCGGAGCTTGGTCTGAACAGTACTCACAAGATCGTGAGACGTCCGGTCGCCGACCCCTGCGAAGCCCTGTGCACGGGGCTGCACCCGGTGCTCGCACGGGTTTATGCGGCACGCGGTGTGTGCTCCGCGGACGAGCTGGACTACAGCCTGGGTCGACTGCTCCCGTTCGAGACGCTGCTCGGTGTCGACCGGGCGATCGCTTTGCTACACGGCGCGCTCGAGACGCGTCAGCGAATCCTTGTGGTGGGAGACTTCGATGCCGACGGCGCGACGAGTTGTGCCTTGGCGGTTCGCGCCTTGCGGTCGATGGGCGCGGCTTGGGTCGACTATCTCGTCCCGAATCGTTTCGAGTACGGCTACGGCCTCACGCCGGAGATCGTCGAGGTTGCCGCGGCATCACGTCCAGACTTGCTGATCACTGTGGACAACGGTATCGCCAGCATCAAGGGTGTCAAAGCGGCACACCGGCTTGGCGCCAAAGTCATCGTCACCGACCATCATCTACCGGGCGCCGAGCTGCCGCCGGCGGATGCGATCGTCAACCCCAACCAGCTTGGCGATGTGTTTGCGAGCAAGAACCTCGCTGGTGTCGGCGTCATGTTCTATGTGCTGATGGCGCTGCGCGCGCGGCTACGCACAAACGGCTGGTTTGATGCCACCCGACGTCCCGAGCCAAATCTCGCGCAATATCTCGATCTGGTTGCCTTGGGTACCGTGGCCGATGTCGTGCCCCTGGACCGCAACAACCGCATCCTCGTCGCGCAGGGTCTTCGGCGCATCCGTGCGAACCGGTGTCAGCCTGGTGTGCGCGCGCTGCTGGAAGTGGCGCAGCGTCCGATCACACGCGCGGTTTCGAGCGACCTCGCCTTTGCCGTCGCGCCCCGGCTCAACGCCGCCGGTCGGTTGAGCGACATGTCCTTGGGTATAGAGTGTTTGCTCGCCGATGACTTTGGCATCGCCACGGCGCATGCCCAGCGGCTCGATGCCTTGAACCGGGAGCGGCGTGAGATCGAGGCCCGTATGCACGACCAGGCCTTGCAGAGCATTGATACCATGGACCTGGACGGTGATAGCGTCGCACATGGTCTATGCCTGTACGAGCCGGCGTGGCATCAAGGGCTGATTGGTATTGTCGCGGGTCGGGTCAAAGACCGGGTCAACCGCCCTGTCGTGGCCTTTGCAAGCGCGGAGGAGCAGGGTTACTTGAAGGGCTCGGCGCGGTCTGTTCCCGGTTTCCACATCCGCGATGCGCTCGATGCGATCGCGACACGCTACCCGCATCTGATCGAGCGTTTCGGGGGGCATGCCATGGCGGCCGGTCTGACCTTGCGCGCCCGGGACCTGGATGCGTTTAGCATTGCCTTCGACGAGCAGGCGCGCCACTGGTTGGAGCAAAGCGACTTCACCGGTGCCGTGTTTAGCGACGGGGAGTTGACGGAAAAAGACGTCAACGTGGGCTTTGCCCAGGCGCTTCGGGACGCGGGTCCGTGGGGGCAGGGTTTTCCGGAGCCCATCTTCGACGGTGTGTTCGATATTGCCGAGCATCGAGTTCTTCACGACCGTCACGTCAAGCTCGGGCTTCATCTGCCAGGTGGAAAACGCCATCTTGGCGCCATTGCCTTCAACGTGGATACCGGGCAGTGGCCCTCGGAGCTGCATTCGATCCGGTGCGCGTACCGATTGGATGTCAACGAGTTTCGGGGTGCGAAGGATGCACAGCTTGTGATCGAGCACGTCGAGGCTATCGAGTAGAACCAGAAGTCTTCGCGAGCGTGTAATTTGCCACATCGATCTGGCGGTGTTGGCATAATATGTCGCTCGCCGCCGCTGTCTTAGTCGGCGTAAAGCGGAAATACAAATACAGGCCGGAGATGTTTGTCACACATCGACCCGTGTGCGGGGGGCAAAAGCAATGCCGGTGTGCTGCCTAAACTATGCTTATCAACCGTAAGTAGCGATTGCTTCCTGCGGCTGACCGGCACCTAAGTCCCGGGATTTGTTGGGATTAGCGTTTGCGGGATTACGTAAGAGGAAGAGCGTAGTCGGCCCACTTCGAAGTCCACCAGACATGACCAGAATCCTGCTCGTAGAAGACAACGAGAGCCATGCGTGCTTGGTCGAGAAGCTGCTCGACAGGGTCGCCGTTGGCGAGTTCGAGGTCGAGTGGGTAACCCAGCTAAGCGACGCCATTTCCCGTCTTTATACCGAGCCCTTCGATGTCGTGCTCTTGGACCTCTCCTTACCGGACGCGCAGGGCTTAACCAGTCTGCGTACGCTGCATTCGACCGGTATAGATGTGCCTATCGTGGTACTGACCGCAACCGACGACCAAAGCGTGGCGCTAAAGGCGGTTCAATGCGGCGCGCAAGACTTTCTGGTCAAAGACTTCCAAGACGGCGAGTCCATCGCCCGGGGGCTGCGCTACGCTATCGAGAGAAAACGCTACGAGGAACGTCTCGTCCACCTCGCGCACTATGACCACCTCACCGGTCTTGCGAATCGCGCCTTGTTTCTTGATCGCCTTGAGCATGCAGTCGCCCGAGCGCGGCGCGTAAGCACATGGATGTCGCTCATGTATTTGGACATCGACCGTTTCAAGCCGATCAACGACACCTTGGGCCACGCCGTTGGCGACCGCCTTCTGCAAGAGATAGCCGCTCGGCTAAAGGAGTGTGTACGCGAGGCCGATATGGTCGCGCGTCTAGGTGGCGACGAGTTTACGGTCATCATCGAGGGCCCCGGTCAGCTCGCCGACGTGGAGACAGTCGCAAAAAAAGTGTTGAGTGCGGTCAGGCCGGCTCATCGTATCGACGAGCACGAGATCTACGTGACTTGCAGTATCGGCATCGCGGTGTTTCCGGAATGCGGTGAGGATATGAAGACGCTCACCCGCAATGCGGACACGGCCATGTATCAAGCGAAGGCGCGCGGGGGTGATACGCACGAGTTCTACACCGTGGATATGACCAGCCACGGTTTGCAGCGTTTGGAGCTGGAGTCCCGCCTGCGTCAGGCCCTGGCGCGAGGTGAGTTCTATCTCGAGTATCAGCCGCGCGTCGACCTGGACACGGGTCATATCGTCGGCTTGGAGTCTTTGCTGCGCTGGCGCTGCGACCTCGGGGAGATCGAGCCCGATGAGTTTGTGCCGCTCGCGGAGGAAACGGGTCTTATTACTTCCATCGGCGAATGGGAGATCCGCGCGGTGTGTTCGCAGCTCGGCGAGTGGCAAGCGGCTGGGATCCCCGTGGTGCCGGTGTCAGTAAACCTGTCGGCCCGCCAGTGTTGGCAATCCACTTTGTTGAGGCACGTGAGTGAAGTTCTCGAGGCCACGGGTGTTGCCCCCGAGCTGCTCGAGCTGGAAATCACCGAGAGCTTGTTGATGGAGGAGCGGCGTAGCTGCGAGGCGGTGTTGTCCAAGCTCAAGCAGCTTGGTGTACGCCTGGGTATAGACGCATTTGGGACCGGCTACTCTGCCTTGCGCCACTTCAAGCGTTTGCCGGTGCAATTCATCAAGATCGACGGGTCTTTTGTCCGTGGTGTTTGCACCAACCCCAACGATGCGACAATCATTGAAGCGATCGTCGCCTTAGCGCATCGTATGGGTCTAGAAGCGGTCGCGGACGGTGTCGAAACCGAGGAGCAACGCTTGTTCTTGCGCGACTGCCGCTGTGACGCCGGCCAGGGGCTTCTCTTTTCCTCTTCGCTGCAAGGCGGCGAGATTGCCGGGATGCTGGCGAACAAAGCCGCAACCGGTCTCAGTACCGGCGCGTCGACTCGATAAGGCACGGTCTCGTTGTCCTCCTCGGGCTCGCGTGAACCTCCGTGTGGCGATGGTGTACGATCGCGCACGGCTACAGGGGTCGCTCGAGGAGACAAAACATGCAGGAGCTAAATCCAGTCTTTGTCCGGGTCAAGGAAATGCGCACGCGCGTCGATGCGCTCAGGGGGTATCTTTGACTACGAGACCAAGCACGAACGCCTCGAGGAGGTTCAGCGCGAGCTAGAGGTCCCATCGGTGTGGGAAGACCCTGCCCGGGCGCAGTCGCTTGGTAAGGAACGCGCCCAGCTCGAGCGGGTGGTGCAGACGATAACGGGGCTGTCCAGCGGGCTCGAGGATGCCGAGCAGCTTCTGGAGCTCGCCCGCGACGACGATGACACCGAAACCGCGAGCGCGGTACGCGAGGATCTGGACGCGTTGGAGTCCCGGCTCGAGGAGCTGGAGTTCCAACGCATGTTCTCCGGCGAGATGGATGCCGCCAACGCCTTTGTCGATATTCAGTCGGGGTCCGGCGGGACCGAGGCTCAGGATTGGGCGGAGATGCTGTTGCGTATGTATTTGCGCTGGGCCGAGAACCACGGCTTCGAATCCGAGATCATCGAATACTCCGAGGGGGATGTGGCGGGGATCAAGAGCTGCACCCTGCGGCTGACCGGCGACTACGCCTACGGGTGGTTGCGTACCGAGACCGGTGTACACCGCTTGGTTAGAAAGTCGCCCTTCGACTCGGGCAACCGTCGGCATACGTCCTTTGCGGCGGTGTTTGTCTCGCCCGAAGTCGATGAAGACATCGACATCGAGGTGAACCCCGCCGAGCTCAGGGTCGATGTATACCGCTCCAGCGGTGCGGGCGGTCAACACGTAAACAAAACCGAGTCCGCGGTGCGTATCACGCACTTACCCTCCGGTATCGTTGTGCAGTGCCAAAACGACCGTTCACAGCACAAGAACAAGGCCACCGCCATGAAGCAGCTCAAGGCAAAGCTGTACGAGCTCGAGCTACAAAAGCAGCGCGAGTCGCAGCAGGCGGTGGAGGCGAGCAAGGCGGACATCGGCTGGGGCAGCCAGATTCGCTCTTATGTGCTGGACCAATCCCGGATCAAGGATCTTCGTACCGGCGTGGAGACCGGGAATACACAGGCAGTGCTCGACGGCAACCTCGATAACTTCATCGAGGCGAGTCTCAAAAGCGGTCTGTAGCGCACGCCGATGGGCGGGCGCCGCCGTTTGCACGAACGTTGCCCGGACGAGTACATTGACGCGTCCCGCATCCCCGGTCGACCCAAGGCATAGATGAATAAACCTCAAGCTTCCGAGTCCGAGCAAGTTGCCCAACGGCGCGAGAAGCTCGCGGCGTTGCGCGAGCGCGGTCCCACCTACCCAAATGACTTTCGACGCGATGCATTCGCAGGCGATCTGCTTGAGCGTTTTGGCGACGCGAGCGCCGAGGCGCTGGAGCAGACGCCTCATCCCGCGACTATCGCCGGGCGAATGATGTCACGTCGTGTGATGGGCAAGGCAAGCTTTGCGCACTTGCAGGATGTTTCCGGGCGCATCCAGGTCTACGTGCGGCGTGACGAATTGGCGGAGGGCGAGTACGCGGAGTTCAAGCGATGGGACCTCGGCGACATCGTTGGCGCAAGCGGGGTGTTGTTCAAGACGAAGACGGGCGAGCTTTCGCTGCATGTGTCTGAGCTGCGACTGCTCACGAAGTCGCTGAGGCCTCTGCCCGAAAAGTTTCACGGGTTGGCGGACCAGGAAACCCGTTATCGCCAACGTTACTTGGACTTGATCGTCAACGAGGAGTCGCGTCGGGTCTTTCGCACACGTACGGCGGTCATCGATTGTTTGCGCAATTTTCTAAAGGCGCGTGGCTTTCTCGAGGTGGAGACACCGATGATGCAAGTGCTGCCGGGTGGGGCGGCAGCGCGGCCCTTTAAGACCCATCACAATGCGCTCGACATGGATCTGTTCTTGCGCATCGCACCCGAGCTCTATCTAAAGCGCCTGGTGGTGGGCGGGTTTGAGCGTGTCTTCGAGATCAACCGCAACTTTCGCAACGAAGGTTTGTCCACACAGCACAACCCCGAGTTCACGATGCTCGAGTTTTATCAAGCCTATGCGGACTTCAACGACTTCATGGATTTGAGCGAGGAGATGCTGCGCGAGACCGCTCAAGAGCTACTGGGCACGACGGTTGTCACCTATCAAGGTGAGTCTTATGACCTTGCCAAGCCTTTCCCCAGAATGTCGCTGGTGGATGCCATCTTGCACTTCAACAGTGGTGTCGCCGCCGAGGATCTGGCTTCGCTCCAACGCGCGCGGGGTGTCGCGGATTCGCTCGGAGTCGCGCTGGAGCAAGGCTGCGGCTTGGGGAAGGTGCTGCTGGAGATTTTCGAGAAGACCGTCGAGCACCGTCTGATGGAGCCCACCTTTATCACGTCTTATCCAACCGAGGTGTCACCGCTTTCGCGGCGCAGCGAGACCGACCCTTTTGTCACCGATCGGTTCGAGCTGTTCTTGGCCGGGCGCGAGGTCGCAAACGGCTTTTCCGAGCTCAACGACCCGGATGAGCAGGCGGCGCGTTTTAAACAGCAAATGGAAAGCAGGGCCTCGGGCGACGATGAGGCGATGTTGTACGACGAGGACTACGTAAAGGCGCTCGAGTACGGGTTGCCCCCCTCCGCCGGCGAGGGCGTCGGCATCGACCGGTTAGTGATGTTCTTGACGGATTCTACGACTATCCGCGACGTCGTGCTATTTCCGCAGATGCGCCCACGTGACAGCGGGTGAATCCAGCCCGCATATTGCACCAAGGCGCATTCGGCTATCGCGTAAGCCCATGAAGGCCAGAGATTTCGAGGACGACATCGAAACAAGCGAAGCGCTGCGGGAAGTCAAGCTGCTGCGCTCGCGCACCGTGCGCCTCGTCTTGGTCGTCGTCGGCTCGCTGTGCGTGGCCTTGGGTGTGGTGGGTATTTTCGTTCCCGGTTTGCCGACCACCATATTTATTCTGACCGCGGCGGCGTGCTATGCGCGCGCCTCGCCAAGGTTCTACAACTGGCTGCTATCGAACCCCGCCTTTGGTCCCCTGGTGCACGAGTGGCGAACGCATGGCAGCATGCCCCGGCGCGCCAAGGTCGTCGCGATTACTCTGATCCTGACAAGCTTTGGCGTAACACTGGTGTTCTTCGTCGACAACCATTGGATACGCGCCGCGCTGGTCGCCGTCGCGCTCGCCTTGGTCATGTATCTGGCCCGTATTCCGTCGCGTGATACCAGCGTCTAGCGGGGCCACGCCGTCGCGACGGCGTGGCCTAGCGCGATGGGTAGAGCTCGGGCAGCGCGGTCGCCTGCCGTGATGCGATGGACCCGTTGAAGGCATCTTGCAGGGCGGGAGCTACGCGGCGGAAGAAGCCGGTCCCATCCCAGTCGGCGTCTCGGTGCACGTACAAGAAGCGGTCCAGCGCCTCTATAGCCGCGCGCGCATCGGGGTCTCGCACGCGTCTGGCGACTGACACCAGCGTTGCCGCCTCGTGTGCGCCCCAAAGCTCCGCCGACCAGGCCAGCAAGGCGTCTCTTGCCTCACGGGCTTGACCCGCGGCACAAGCCGTTTCAAAACGCCGGCGCGTCTTTGTTGGTAGCTTCGCGGAACCCGTTTGTGCCACAGCAGACGGGGAGCGGGCGGCATGGGCGCGCCACCACAACAAGAGCGTAACAAGCCATACCACGAGCAGCGCGATAGTGGACCAAATCCACACGCGTGGACTACCCCCCGCTGCGGCGCCTTGCGCCCCCGCTGCGGCGCCGAGCTCGGGGTCTCGTGAGTCGGGCAAGACCATGCTGTCTGGCGCTGCCGCCGTAGCGGCCGCCGGCAGCGCGATGACCTCCCGCTCGGGGAGCACCGCCTCTTCCCAGCGCTCTGTTCTGGTGTTCCACCACGGGATGCGAATCTCCGGAAGCCGGTGTACACCCACATTCGCGGGGACGATGGCAAACTTCTGCTCGCGTGTGCCGACCAAATGTGTGCCTTGGGTGACCGTCTTCAAGGTCGGCATATCGGGGTAGACCTTGAAGCCATCGGGTGCCGGCTCGGGCAGCTCGGGGAGCTGGGCGGCGGTCAAGCCGCGCGCAATGAGGGTAATGGTGCGGGTCCCCGGCTCCCCAACCCGGAACTGCAGCGGCTCGCTGGTCCAGCGCTCCTTGATATTGAGCGACTCGGCCGGTAGCCACGGGTCTGCCGTGTCGGGCCCCGGCCGTGGACGGACATTGAGCGTTACGGCTTCGCTAGCTCGACGTATGCTGCGTGACGGTCTGAACATGCTGCCAAAGGGGTCGGCACCAAACACGCCGCGCCGGTTGCCAAGAAAATTGTTGGACAAGGCGCTTCGACTTTCCGGGACGCGTCCGTCAAACACCGTCGGCGGGATGACAAGCTCGCCGCTGCTTTGTGGGAAGATCGCATATCGGCGCTCGGTGACCTGGTATCTCTGACCATCCCTGCGCGCTTCGTAGCGTATGTCCCGGCCCAAACGTTCCACCGTGGCATTGGTCGGCTCGGGCTCGCTCAGTGCGCCCTCGCGAATCTCGACGGCGCTTAGCAGACGCACGATGTAGGTGACCTGGCCCTGCACCACCGGGTCTTGCGGTGAGACCTCGGTTTCGATGTACAGGTCGGGTCCGGCGCCGGTGCGCTTGCCAAGCTGCCCCTGCTCGGCCACGCGGATGGGTATGGGTTGGCTGCGTTCGTTTGCGACCTCGAGGGGCGGGATCGCGAGCTCACCGGTGCGCTTCGCCATCAAGCTTATCTGCCACTCGGTACGGGAATCGGCGCGGCCGTCGCGCAAGACCACACGCGTGCCGCGCGAGGTACCGAGAATATGGAAGTTTTTCTCGAGCGGGGTGAGGTTCGGTTCCGCATGGCCCTGGCCAGGCGCTTCGACCAGCAAGGTGAAGGTCTCGTTCAGCACGATTTCTTCACGGTCGACGCGTGCGGTGACACCAGCGGCCAGCGCCATTGACGACAGCGTGGCCGCGAGCGCTACAGTGATGATTAATCGGGTCACCATGGTTGCTCCGAGTGCCCCGTATCGGCGTGCAGACGGCGGTGCTCCAAGTATATTTTTCGGCGCAGCAGACCACCGGGGTCATCCGGGATCTTGCGCAGCCACTGCTGTAAGGCTTGATGTGCCTCCTTGCTTCCAAGTGGCGGCGCGTCCTCCGGCCCGCTATCGGCACGTTGGGTTTTATCGCCGCCTTCACGCGCGTCGTCGGTGTTCGAGCCGTCGCGCTCGGGACTGCTTTGCTCACCACCCTCGTCGGTGCCATCGCCGGTGGCTTGCTCCGAGCGCGGTGTGTCGTCGCGCTCGGTTCCCGGCGCGGCAGCCGCGCTGCCCTCGTCCTGTGTGGAGCCGTCGCTGTCGTGTTCACCTTCGTCGGGTGATTGCTGTGGCTGGCCGCCTTGTTGGTCCTCTGGGTTGGGCGTACCGCCACCGCGCTCCGGCTGGCGCTGGCCTTGGCTTTGCTCCAAGAGCTTTGCCACGAGCTTGCGGTTGAACAACGCGTCGTCGTGACCCGGCGCTGTGGCCAACGCCGAGTCGTAGGCGTCGAGCGCCCCCTTTAGATCGCCGGCTAGCGCACGGGCGTTACCGAGGTTGTAGTGGTCGTCCGGCGTATCGCCCTCGGAGAAGTACTTCGCCGCGGTTTCCAGGTCACCCGCGCGATAGTAGGCCGAGCCCTTCCAAGCCGGGTCCTCGAACAGCTCGGCGGCACGGCTTGGGTCGCCCTGCGCAAAGGCTTGACGCCCCTGCTGGTCCAAGCGCAGCCAAAGGTCGGACCACTCCACGGCGAGGCTCGGTCGCGGCGCGGCCAGGGGTAGCGCGACCAGCATCAGCAGCCAGCCCCGCCGGAACCCGAACGCGGCCAGCGGGAGTAGGCCGGCGACCAACCACGGACCCTGGTCCAGCCAAGACTCGTTGCTGCGCTCGCTTTGCTCGGTGTCCAAAGAACGCTCCGGGTCCGCGGTATCGAGCAGCACATCGAGGTCGGCATCATCCCCAGCAAGCCCGGCATACGCACCGCCCCCGGCTTGTGCCAGCTCGCGTAGCGGCGCGTCGGCTAGCTGTGGGATGACGATGGCGCCGTCGGCATCGGTCAAGAACCCCCCGGTGGCGAGTGGGATGGGTGCGCCGTCCTCGGTGCCGACGCCAAGCACGGATATTCGATGACCTTGCGCGCGTAGTCTGCGCGCGGTGTTTAGCGCTGGCGCCGTGTCGCGCAGACCGTCGGTGATGACCAGAATACTACCGCGTTTGGCGCCCACACCGTCGAGCAGCCGCTCGGCCTCGAGTAGCGCGGGTTCGAGCCGGCTGCCTTGGCTGGGCATCAAGCTGGTCGTCAATACCGGTACCATCTCGGCAATAGTATTCGCATCGTTCGTAAGCGGCGAGACGACGTAGGGGTGCGCGGCGTAAACAAGCAGCGCCGTCGAGCCCTCTTTTGCGCCGCGCAGAATATCCAAGGTCTTGAAGCGGGCGCGGGCGAGGCGCGAAGGCCGCAGGTCGTTGCTGTCCATGGACAGCGACAGGTCGAGCACCAGCACCCGCGCTTGTAGGGTTTCGTAAACCGGTTGCGGTTGGCGCGACCAGGAGGGGCCCGAGAGCGCCAGCACCGCTAGCAGCCAACCCGCAAAGAGCAACACCATGGGCACCCGGCGCCGTGGTGTGTCCTGCGTCAGCACGTGCGACAACAGGTGCTCATCGCACACGCGGCGCCATGCGCCGTAATCGCCGCGCCCACGCCGCGCCTGCCATACAATCCCGAGCAGCGGTAGCAAGGCTAGCAACCACAGCGGGCGCAAGAAATGAAACTCGGCAAGCTCGCTCATGCGACGTGCTCCGCCCCCGACCCGCGCGCGCCAAGCACCGGCCAGTTGACGCGGCGAGCGGCAAGCCCCACGGTGATGACCAGCGCCAGGGCCAGCGGCAACATAAACAGCTCGCGCAGCGGTCGCAAGGTCTCCGCATCTCGTGCGGTGGGCTCCAAGCGGTCGAGCTCCGCGTAGATTTGCTCCAAGCTGTCCGTGTCCGTCGCGCGGAAATAGGACCCACCGGTAGACACGGCCATGCCACGCAGCGTGGCCTCGTCCAGCGTGTCGTTTGGGTTGAGGACCCGGAGCCCGAAGAAGGTTCCCGACGCGGTGGTCTCGGACCCGATGCCGATGGTGTAGATCTTCAGACCCGCTTGGCGGGCCAGCAGCGCCGCCCTGCGCGGCTCGACCGCACCCGCCGTGTTCTTGCCGTCGGAGAGGAGCACCAGCACCCTGTCCGAGCCGCGGTCGGTGCCGAGACGCTTTAGCGTGAGACCGACCGCGTCGCCGATCGCCGTTTGTTTGCCAGCCAGACCGATGGCAGCGTCGCGGAGCATCGAGGCGACCGTGGCCCGGTCGAAGGTGAGCGGTGTTTGCACGTAGGCCCGGGACCCAAAGAGGATCAGCCCGACACGGTCTCCGACGCGCCGTTCGATGAATTGCGACGCGACCTCCTTGACGATCCCGAGCCGGGTGATGGGCTGGCCGGCGAGCTCGAAGTCTGCCTGCTCCATGCTCCCCGAAAGGTCGACCGCGAGGATCAAGTCGCGACCGGTCACCGGAAGGTCCAGCGGCTCACCCAGCCACTGCGGGCGCGACGCCGCGACCACGAGCGCCAGCCAGGCGGCCGCCATCGCCAGGTGCACCCACCGGTTCCCTTCTTGTTTGGCGGCCCCGGTGACGGTCGCGAGGTCGCGGTAAAAGGGGGCCCTCAGAGCCGCGCCGTGAACCCCCGGCGCGGGTGGAACGAAGCGGTAGACCAGCCACGGTAGCGGTAGAGCGAGCAACAGCCAGGGCCATGCGAGCTGGATCATCTTGCCCGCGCGATCCACGCTTTGGTGACCGCGAGCAGACCCACGGTGTCCACATCCGGGTTCGGTTGATAGCGAGCGTCGGCAAGCGCGGCGCCCGGCCCACGGCTAAAGGCGCTGGTCGCCCCGCTGCGGTCCAGAAAACCGAGCCAGCGCTCGCCTTCCAGCCCCGCCACCTGCTCGCGCGGAAAACATGCCAGTGCGTAGCGCCGCACGAGCTGCGAGACCGCGCCAAGCAGCGCGCGTGTGTCTTGGTCTTGCGCGAAGCTTCGCTCGAGCCGCGCGAGCTCCTTGAGCGCCAGACGCCGCGTGCGTCGGCCCGGCGCGCGGAGGTATTTTGACAAGGCCCAGGCGCCAAGAAGCAATAGTGCGGTCAACACCCACCACCCCGCCGCGGGCGGCCACCAGGACACCTCGGCCGGAAGATGGATATCGCGAAGTTCTGCCAACGGCTGCATGACTCAGATGGCGCGGGTCGCTTGACCACCATAACGGTGCAGACCGCGCCGTAGCGCGGGTACCAGCGGCGCGTCGCTAGCGAGCGTCAAGAAGTGCAGGCCGAGCTGCCGGCACGCATCGCGTATACCGGCGCAGCGTTGTTCGAAACCCGCGCTGTAACGCGCGCGCAACGCCGTCGAATGCGTGTTGAGCAGCACGCGGGCGCGCCCGTCGGTGACCGGGTAATAGCCGGGTTGCGGGGCTTCGGCCTCGATGGGGTCATACACGAGCGCCAAAACCACGTCATTGTGATGCCTCAAGTGCCGCAAGTAGCCATCGCTATCGCTGTCATACCCGTAGAAGTCGCTCACGATAAACACCAGGCTGCCCGGGCGCGCAATATGGTCGAGACGTTTTAGCGTTTCCGACAAGGCCGAGGTGCGCGCACATGGGTCTGGCAGCTCTTCGCCGCGCACCGTGGCGAGCGCCCTGCACAGATGCAGCACGCCGGCGCGCCGCGCACTTGGGCGCAGCTCCAGCCGGTTTCTTTCCGAGAACACCAAGCCGCCCACGCGGTCGCCATTGTCCGCGGCCGCCCAGGCGATGACCGCGGCGGCACGTGCGGCCGTGACCGTCTTGAATGCCACCCGCGTCCCAAAACACATGGAAGGGCCTTGGTCGACCACGAAGATCACCGGACGCTGGCGCTCCTCACGGTACACTTTGGTGTGCGGCTGACCGCTGCGAGCGGTTACCCGCCAGTCCATGTAGCGGATATCGTCGCCGGGTTGATAGGCCCGGGACTCGTCGAAATCCACCCCCCGCCCCCGGTAGGGTGAGATATAGCCGCCGCATTGGACCGAGCGGATCTTGCTCTGATAGGACAGACCCAAGGCCGGGGCTTCGGCACGCAGTCGAATAAGGTCCTGGAGCACGACGTCCACGCCGCGCCGTGTGTGGTCGCGTTCCGGAGCTAGAGGTGCGCCGCTCGCCATCTTCGCTTAGGGGACGGGAACCCGGGCCAGCAGCTCCAGCAACAGTTGGTCGGTGGAAACCGCCTCGGCCTCCGCCTCGAAAGACAGCAGCACGCGGTGGCGAAGCACATCGAGCGCGATCGCGCGGATGTCCTCCGGGCTGACGTAATCCCTCCCGCTCAGCCAGGCGTGGGCGCGCGAGCAACGGTCGAGGGCGATGGTGGCCCGTGGGCTGGCGCCAAAGCGCACCCAGCTTGCCAGCTCCGCCGAGTAGGGGCTGGGGTCGCGGGTCGCGGCGACCAGCTCGATGATATAACGCTCCAGCTCCGGGGCAAGATACAGGTCCAAGACCTCGTTTCGAGCCATGAAGAGCTGCTTTTGGCTGAGCAAGGGAGCATCGGGCTCGCGGCCGACGGTTCGCCGCCGTGCCTCCTGGCGCACGGTTTCCAAAATCGCGTGCTCGGCTTCGACATCCGGGTACTCGATACGCACATAGAGCAAGAAGCGGTCGAGCTGGGCTTCCGGTAAGGGGTAGGTGCCCTCCTGCTCGATCGGGTTCTGGGTCGCCATGACCAAGAACAGCTCGGGCAGCGGGAAAACCTCCCGGCCGACCGTGACCTGGCGCTCGGCCATCGCCTCGAGTAGCGCCGACTGTACCTTGGCGGGGGCGCGGTTGATCTCATCGGCCAACAAGAGGTTGTGAAAGATAGGACCGCGCTGAAACTCGAAGCTACCCGTTTGCGGTCGGTATATCTCGGTTCCCGTCACGTCGCCGGGGAGCAGGTCCGGTGTGAATTGTATTCTATGAAAGTCGCCCTCCAGACCGCCCGCAAGCGTCTTTACCGCGGTGGTCTTGGCAAGCCCGGGCGCGCCCTCGACCAGCAGGTGGCCGTCGGCCAGCAGCGCGACGAGCAGACGTACGTTGAGGTCCTGCTGCCCGATGATGCGCCGGTTGAGATGGGCGAGCAGGCGCGCCAATGCGTCACTGCTCGTGTGGCGCTCATGCCCGGCACGGTTGAATGCTTCAGTCATACGCACGTCTCGTCGAGTGTTCAGCCGTTGTCATCATAAGCTCCGGTAGGCAAGATACGGCGCCTTGTGCGCCTTGTCATACTGCAAAGGCGTTAGCCGACTGAAGGTACTAGTCCCAGCATGCGCCGTCTACTTTACATATTTTACCAAGCTGGCCCGTGGCTCGCCCATGGCGATGGCTTCGAGACAGCGCTGGCGTCGAAGGTATAGCACCGTGGCTATGTTGGGCATAGACACAGGCGGAACCTATACCGATGCCGTCTTGTTCGATGAGACGGCCGGTGTGTTGGCATCGGGAAAGTCCTTGACCACCAAGCATGACCTCGCGCTCGGCGTGGGCCGCGCGGTCGACAGCGTGCTTGGCGAGTCTGCCGCCGACATCGAGCTGGTGTCGCTTTCGACCACATTGGCAACAAATGCCATCGTGGAGTCCCAGGGCAGCCCCGTCGGTTTGATCCTGGTCGGCCAAGGACCCGAGGCCCTCAAACGCTCGGACCTGAGCCGGGCCTTGCGCGGCGACCCGGTGGTGTTTGTCACCGGTGGTCACACCGCGGCGGGCGACGAGCAAGCGCCCCTGGACGAAGCCGCGGTGCTGGCCGGGCTAAGCGAGCACAGCTCCAAGGTCGCCGCCTTCGCGGTCGCTTCCTTGTTCGCCGTTCGAAACGCCGCCCACGAGCAGCGCGTGCGCGACATCGTACGCGACCACACCGGGCTGCCCGTGAGTTGCTCGCACGAGCTGAGCTCGAACCTCGATGCGCCGCGTCGCGCGCTCACCGCGCTGCTCAATGCACGTCTCATTCCCTTCTTGCAGCAGCTTATCCTGGCTACCCGCCAAATGCTCGAGGATCGAGGCATCGGCGCCCCGTTGATGGTGGTTCTCGGCGACGGGTCCTTGGTGGCGGCCGAAGAGGCGCTCAAGCGACCCGTTGAAACCATCCTGTCCGGGCCGGCGGCAAGCGCCGTGGGTGCCCGTTATTTGAGCGGAAAGAATGACGTCCTCATCTCCGATATCGGTGGGACGACCACGGATATCGCCATCCTTCGTAACGGCTGGCCAGCGCTGAACGTCCAGGGTGCGACCGTGGGTGGATGGCGCACGATGGTGGAAGCGGTCGCGGTGCACACCGTGGGTCTTGGCGGCGACAGCGAGGTGCACGCGGGCGCCGGGCTGGCGCTTGGACCGCGCCGCGTCGTGCCCCTGAGCTTGTTGGCGAGCGATTATCCACAAACGCTTGGCTGGATTCGAGAGCAGCGCGGGCGGCCGACCATCAAGACCTTCGATGGCCGCTTCGCCTTGCCGCTGCGCGCGCTGAATGTGGACCGCGCCGCGCTGACACCGGGCGAGCTTCGTTTGTGGAATGCGCTTGCCGATGGACCGGTAACTCTTGAACGCTTGTTCGTGGACCACCCGCTGGAGCGTCAGCTTCGGCGCCTAGTAGAAAAAGGCCTTGTCGTGGAAGCCGGGTTTACACCGAGTGACGCGGCCCATGTGCTGGGGCGTCACGATACCTGGTCGACCGAGGCCGCCCGTTTCGGCGCCGAGATTTGGCTGCGTCGCGACCGGCTCGACCACGGTGCGCGCTTTGGCTGCGTCGAAGATTTTTGCGAAGCGGTGCTCGAGTCCATGGTGCTGGGGTCGGCTGAAGCCCTGCTCAACGCCGTGCTGGAAGAGGAACAAGGGGAAACGCTTAGCGAGAAGCACCCGCTGGCGCGACGTATCGTACGCCAGGCGCTGGCCGCGGGGGGCACACGCGAGAGTCTCTTGCAGACACGCTTCTCCTTGGGCTGCCCCATCGTGGCCATCGGCGCCCCGGCCGCCGCCTACTATCCACAGGTAGCATCGCGCTTGCACACAGAGCTCGTGTTGCCCCGGAGCTTCGAGGTTGCCAACGCCGTTGGCGCCGTGGCGAGCAGCGTGATGCAGGCCTTGCGCGGTCTGATCACATCACCGACCGAGGGTCATTTCCGCGCGCATGTGGCGGGGCGCGTTGAGGACTTTTCGCGTCTGGAGGAGGCCGTTGGGTTTACCGAGGCGCGGCTGCGTGCCGCGGTGCGCGAGATGGCGGAACGCGCGGGCGGTGACGACATCGAGATTCGTATCCGGCGCGTCGACCGCAGCGTCGCGGTGTCCGGTCGAGACCTCTTCCTGGACACCGAGTTGACGGCGACGGCGGTCGGCCGGCCGCGCACAACTAGCCGTCCCACAAGCGGGCAGCGCTAGCCCGCTCGAGCGGGTTTGTCCGCCGTCGGGGTTGAGCTACGCCAGTCCTCAGTTTGCACGACCGCGTTGTGCGGCGATACGCATGCGCAGCGCGTTGAGCTTGATAAAGCCTTCGGCGTCGCGTTGGTCGTAGGCGCCGCGGTCATCCTCGAAGGTGACCACGTTGCTATCAAACAAGCTGTCGCTTGCCGACTCGCGCCCCACCACCATCACGTGACCCTTGTAGAGCTTCAGACGCACGCGGCCGTTGACGGGCACCTGCGAGTCATCGACCAGCGTTTGCAGCAGCGTGCGTTCCGGGCTCCACCAGTAGCCGTTGTAGATCAAGCTGGCATAGCGTGGCATGAGCTCGTCTTTGAGGTGGGCGACCTCGCGGTCCAAGGTGATGGACTCGATGGCGCGATGCGCCTTTAGCATGATGGTCCCGCCCGGCGTCTCGTAACAGCCGCGCGACTTCATGCCTACATAGCGGTTCTCGACGATGTCCAGTCGGCCAATCCCGTGTGCCGCGCCGAGCTCGTTGAGCCGCGATACGACCTCGGCGGGGCTGCATGCGTAGCCGTCGATGGCGACGATGTCACCGCTGCGATACTCGAGCTCGATATAGGCGGGGTCGTCCGGCGCTTCCTCGGGCTTGACCGACCAGCGCCACATGTCGTCCTCCGGCTCGCACCACGGGTCCTCGAGGTTACCGCCTTCGTAGGAGATATGGAGTAAGTTGGCATCCATCGAGTACGGCGACTGGTTGCGGCGTTTTTGCTCGATCGGGATGCCGTGGGTGCTGGCATAAGCCATGAGCCGCTCGCGCGAGTTGAGCGACCACTCCCGCCACGGTGCGATCACCCGGATGTTCGGGTTCAAGGCATACGCGCCGAGCTCGAAACGAACCTGGTCGTTGCCTTTTCCGGTGGCGCCGTGCGAGATGGCGTCAGCACCGGCGTGCGCGGCGATCTCTACCAAGCGTTTTGCAATCAGCGGCCGGGCGATGGATGTGCCGAGCAAATACTCTCCCTCGTAGACCGCGTTGGCGCGAAACATCGGGAATATGTAGTCGCGGGCAAAGGTCTCGCGCAGGTCCTCTATGTGGATCTCCGATACCCCCATCGCTTTGGCTTTCTCGCGCGCCGGTTCCACCTCCTCGCCTTGACCGATATCGGCCGTGAAGGTGACGACCTCGCAGCCGTACTCGTCCTGCAACCACTTCACAATGATGGATGTGTCAAGTCCACCCGAGTAGGCCAGGACCACTTTGGAAATATCCGGCATTGCCAAATCCCATGAACACGCGAAGCCCGTCATCATACGGATTTTTGCCGGCGTGAGAACACGCGCGTGGTTGTAGGCGCAAGACGCAATGTTTGTAGGCCGAAGGCACGTCTGCGTCCAGACCATCCCTGAGACCGGGCAAAGCGCCGCTCACGGGGTGGCGATCCCCCCGGGGCGATAATACACTCGGCGACGCCGCCGTATCGCATAGTAAGCGTTTGCGCACGGGAGACCGCTGTGACAGTAGACCTCGACCTTTGCTATACACCGGCGCTGGAGCTACAGCGTCGAATCGCCACCAAAGCGCTGTCTCCAGTCGAGCTGATGGAGAACTGTCTGGCCCGGGTGGAGGCGCTCAACCAGAAGCTCAACTGCTTTTGCTTCGTGTTTGCCGACGAGGCCTTGGAAGCGGCGCGTGCAGCGGAGCGGGCGGTGATGTCGGGGCGCGCGCTTGGCCCTCTGCATGGGGTACCGCTTGCGATCAAGGACGTCACACCCACCAAGGGCAAGCGGACCACGCGCGGCTCGAAGATGTACGAACATTGGGTGCCGGATTACGATGCCCTGCTCGTGCGGCGTCTCGCGGCGGCCGGCGCGATCATGGTCGGCAAGACCACGACGCCCGAGTTCGCGTACGACAGCTTTACCCAGAGTCCTTTGTGGGGGGTGACGCGTAACCCCTGGAACCCGCGGCACACCCCAGGTGGGTCATCGGGCGGTTCGGGTGCGGCGGTCGCATCCGGCTGCGTGCCGGTGGCGGAAGGTACCGATATGGGCGGCTCGGTGCGCATTCCGGCGTCCTTCTGCGGTCTCGTCGGGCTCAAGCCCAGCCTGGGTCGTATCCCAATGGACATCTTGCCCACGGTGTTTGACACCATCTCGCACTTTGGACCGCTGACGCGAACGGTGGATGACGCCGCGTTGTTTATGAATGCCGCGGGCGGTCCGCACGAGCGCGACATCAGCTCCATCCCCCAAAAGCTGACCTTCGATGTACCGGGTCAAGGCGACGTGCGCGGTATGCGTGTCGCGCTCAGCGTCGACCTCGGTTATTACGCGGTCGACCCCGAGGTGGAGCAAGCCATTCGCGATGTCGCGTCAACGCTTGCCGAGCTCGGGGCCACGGTGGAGGAAGTCGAGCTCGGTTGGGACCGGCGGATCAACGACGCCTGGTATGCACAGTGGGGTGTTTATCTCGATGTGTGCTTTGCCGAGGAGTTCGAGCGCTGGCGCGACCACATGGACCCGAACGTGGTCACCCTGATCGATGAAGGTCGGCGTATGGATGCGGTGAGCTTCAAGCGCATCGAGGTGCTGCGAACCGAGCAGTGGTATGCGCTTTGCCGTGTCTTTGACGAGCACGACGTGTTGCTGTGCCCGACAACGGCGCACCCCGCGCCGCCGGTTGGCGGTAGCGACAGCGACTATCAGGGCGACCAAAGCGACAGTCGTTTTCACGGTTTGGATATGACCTGTCCGTTCAATTTCGTGGGTCAATGCCCGGTGGTTTCGGTACCGGCAGGGTTCAATGCGGCACGCCTGCCGCTCGCGGCCCAGGTGGTCGGACATCGCTTCGACGATACAGCCGTGATGCGGGTGGCCGCCGCGCTCGAAAAGCGTCGGGCGTGGGCTCAACATCGTCCGCCTGAATAGTGGGCGTGCTCCGGCGTTTCAAGGAGGTCCCGGACACCGAGTCCGAGCAGGCTTTGTTGCGCTTGGCGATCTGTTTCCTCGCCGGGAGCTATCTCTACTGGACCGGCGCCCTATCGGACTTCTCCAACCCGTGGACCGAGCTCCATCGCTTGGCGGTGGTGTCGAACCTAGTCTACGGGTTTGTCCCTTTATTTTGGATCTATCTCAATCCGCGTAAGTCGATATGGCGACGCGGGGTTTGCCTGGCGGGGGACGCTTTCTTTATCTCCTATGCATTATTTGCCTGCGACGCTTCAGGCCCGCCCTTTGCGTTCTTGTATATCTGGATCACCTCGGGCTATGGGGTGCGTTTTGGTCTGCGCTACTTGTTTATCAGTCAAGCCTTGTGCTTGATCGGGATGTCGGTTGTGATCGCCGTGACACCCTACTGGGCCGAGCGGCCGGTCATATCCGCTTTCACCGTTTTGTGCTTGATCACCGTGCCGCTCTACGTAGCAAGCCTCATTGCGCGTTTGACCGCCATGGTGCGGGTTGCGGAAACGGCCAACCGGGCCAAGTCGGACTTTCTTGCCAACATGAGTCATGAGCTTCGTACCCCGCTGCACGGCATTATGGGCTTTCTCGACCTGCTTTCCCGCACGCGCCTGGAGCGTGACCAGGATCGATACGTGCGCTGTGGGCAAGAGGCCGGACGCACCTTGACCACGCTCATAGACAACCTGCTCGACTTCGCGCAGATCGAAGCCGGGCGAGTACATATCAAGAAGGAGGAGTTCGACCTCTACCGCTTGGTTCTCGACACCATCGCCGTGTTCTATGTCCACACGCAGTCAAAGGACGTACGACTACGCTATTCGCTCGACCCGAGCTTGCCGATTTCAATCTACGCGGACCCGACGCGTTTGAAGCAACTGCTCGTAAACTTCGTCGGTAACGCGTTGAAATTCACGGAGCGTGGTGAGGTGCGTTTGAGCCTGCGCCGGGCCAGCGACAAAGAAGGTCGTGACTGTTTGGAGCTTGTGGTCGAAGACACCGGTCGTGGGATAGAGGCGGCCTTCCAGTCGCAGATGTTTGAAAGCTTCACCCAGGAAGACACCTCGAACACACGCACCACGGAGGGCTTGGGTTTGGGGGCCGCCATTAGCAAAGGCATCGTCGATTCGCTTGACGGCCGCATAGAGGTCGAGAGTACACCTGGGCGCGGCACCCGTCTCACGGTCAGTCTGCCGCTTGCAAGCGGACGTTTTGCACAGACGCCCTGGTTGTTGCCGCAGGTTCGGCGGTGTTTGGGCGAGGCCCGACCTCTCGCCGTTGGCTTGGATGAGCGGCTTGTGGTCGACATAGGCCGCCGGCTCTCCTGCGCATTGCCTCTAGCGGTCCGCAGCACGAGCATAGCCGAGGCACGGGCGCTGCTCGCTGCTCGGGCCGCCACCATCCCCGTGCTGCTTTGCTCCGCGGCCGCGCTAGCGGAGCTCCAGCCACCGCATGCAATCCTCATCGCGCACGAAGCGAAGCGCCCGTCCGCCCGCGACGGTGTAGACCGGTTGGACTGCATTGCCCGTCTCAGCGAGGGCTTTTCCACCGCCGAGCTGGTCCGGTCCCTCTATGCCGATGCATGCGACCGCTTTGCGGCGCGGCTCCGCTCGCCCCCTCTCATACTCTCGGCCACGCGCCATGTACTATTGGCCGAGGACAACCAGATCAGCCAGAAAGCGACGGATTCCATGCTGACGCATCTTGGTCATACGGTGGACCTGGCCGACGACGGCAGCGAGGCGCTGGGGCGTTTGCTTGCACATGAGTACGATGTGGCCGTGCTGGACTTGCGGATGCCGCGCAAGGACGGGCTAGAGGTAATCCGCGACTACAGGGCACAGAGACCGGGCTCCATGTTGAGCTTCTTGATCCTGACTGCGAGCGTCACCGAGGCTGTGAAGCAGACCTGCGAGGAGGTCGGCGTATGGTGTTTGGAGAAACCACTGGCAGTGGCGGACCTGGCGGAAGCGATCGACAAACTCACACCGGCCCCTCGCAATGCGGCACTTTGAGCGCGTCGAGCAGCTTGTCTCGGAGCTTCGCCCGGGCTACCCGATCTACTGTTTTCGCCCACAGGTGCTCGAGCGCGAGGCGCGCCGCTTTGGACGCTTGTTCCCGGGTACGGTCCTCTACGCGGTAAAAAGCAATCCTCTGCCGGCGGTCATCCAGACGCTCAGCCGTGCAGGCATCGGGCACTTCGATACCGCGTCCTTGCCAGAGATTGCGCTGGTCAACGAGCTGGTGAGCGGTGCGCACTGCTACTTTATGCACCCGGTAAAGGACCGAGCCGCGATCCGCGCGGCGTATAGGGTATACGGCGTGCGCCACTTCGTCGTCGACCATGTGGATGAGCTGGGCAAGCTGCAAAGCGAAATCGGGCGTGAGGAGGTCATCGTGGTCGTGCGGCTCGCGACGCCGGGGAGCGGCGCGACCTTTGATCTGTCGACGAAATTTGGTGCCACCGCGCGGGAGGTTCAGGCATTGATGCGGCGCGCGGCCCGCGCCGGCTACCGTGTCGGTATTTGCTTCCACGTCGGGTCGCAGTGCGCGTCGGAGCACACCTTCGTGCGAGCGCTTCGCTCGGTGGGCGAGGTCATCGCACAGGCGCAGGTCGAACCGTGTTGCGTGGATGTGGGTGGCGGGTTCCCGGCGCCGTATCTTGGCGAGCGTCTCCCCGGGTTGGAGCGCTTCATGGATGTCATCCGCGATGGTGTTGCCGGGCTGGGGCTCCCAAGCACATGCCAGGTGATGTGCGAGCCCGGGCGCGCCCTGGTCGCCCAGAGCATGTCGTTGGTCGCCCAGGTGCAGCTCAGGAAGGGGGCGGCGCTCTATATCAACGATGGCATCTACGGGAGCATGATTGCGGCGACCATCGGGATTCGTTTTCCGGTTCGCCTTGTCCGGCCCGATGCGCCAAGCCGGGCGGACCCAATGGATTTCACCGTGTATGGACCCACCTGCGACGGGCTTGATACGCTACCGGGGACGGTGTCTCTGCCGGGCGATGTGCGCGAAGGCGATTTCCTCGAATTTGGCCTGGTCGGTGCCTATGGCAACGCGTTGCGCACCGACTTCAACGGCTTTAGGCCGGATACCTTTGTCACCGTCGATACCCCCTTTCTAGCGGAGACCAAGGACCAAGCCGGTCTGCAGGTAACCGCCGGCGCTGACGAACGAGGCGATTGCGGCTATCTTTAGGTCAGCATCTCCCGACACATGCCCCGATGTTTCGAGCGCTATCTTGGTTGTTGTCATGCTTGGCCCTCCTGCTGGGTCTGGCGACAGCGCACGCCGACGCGGTCTTTCCCGAGCCCGCGTCCCTGCGCCCCGCCGTTGCCTTTTGGCAACGCGTGTACCTGGAGGTCACCACCCGGAGCGGGTTGATACACGATTCACGCCATCTTGGCGTGGCATACGAGACGGTTGACCTCACCGGGATTGCCGGTACCCGCAAGGCACAAAGGCGCGTCAAGACGCGGAAAAAGTATTGGTCGGATGTGCTCAGACGCTTGGCGGCGGGCAACCAGCCGCGCAACAGCGAGGAACGCGCCGCCGTCACCGCGCTCGAGCAGGCGCTGGACCGGCCACCGCGGGCGAAGGACTATACGGACGCGGCGGCGCGGCTGCGCTTCCAGCTAGGGCAGCGCGACAAGTTCCAAGCCGGGCTGGTGCGCTCGGGCGCATGGGAAGCGGAGATGCGCGCGGTGTTTCTCGATGCGGGGTTGCCCGTGGACCTCATCTACCTGCCGCACGTGGAGTCTTCTTTTGATACCGCCGCGTACTCCAAATTCGGTGCTGCGGGCATGTGGCAGTTCATGCGTTCGACCGGCAAGCGTTTCATGAAGGTGGGCTATGTCATCGACGAACGCCTGGACCCCTACCGCTCCACGGAAGCGGCCGCCCGGTTGCTGCGCGACAACTATGGGCGGCTCAAGTCATGGCCCTTGGCCATCACGGCATACAACCATGGCGCCGCCGGTATGGCCAGGGCGAAACGCAAGCTCGGGACCTCCGATATAGGGGTCATCGCCTGGCGCTACAAGAGCCGGACCTTCGGTTTTGCGTCGCGCAACTTCTATGCTCAGTTTTTGGCCGCGCGGTCCATTGCCAAGCAGTACCAGCGGCACTTTGGCGAACTCGGACGCGACCGGCCGCGGGACTTCGAGCGGGTGCGGCTGCCGTTCTATGTCGAGGCGCGGCACCTCAGTCAGTACTCCGGTGTGGGGCGCACCACGCTCAGCACCTACAACCCCGCGTTGCGGCCACCCATACACCGCTCCGAGAAACGTATCCCAAAGGGCTACGAGCTTCGTTTGCCACCGGGTACGACGGCCGGGAACGCGAAGGCTTGGTTGGCGTTGATCCCGCCGGAGCATCGGCATGACGAGCAAATACGCAGCCGTTTCCACACCGTGCGACGCGGCGAAACCTTGAGCCGCATCGCGCGTTTGCATGGGACAAAGGTCAGCACCATCGTCGCGCTCAATGGGTTGTCAAACAAACACCGTATCTATCCGGGGCAGGTGCTCGAGCTGCTGGACACGGGTGAGCCCCGTCCCATCATGGACCTCAGCGCGCAAACGGCCGAGGTGAGGCTCGAGCTCGCGGACGCCAGCGAGGCCAAGCAACCCGCGCCGGTCGCCGCCGCGCCGAGCACGCACACCAAGCTGCTCGATGGGTTGGAGATCCAGACACTCACGGTGCACACAAACCCGCCAAAGACGCTGCGACGTTCGTGGAAGGACACCGGTGCCGGCAGGTTGCTGGCCGGTATTCGTGTCGAGCCCATCGAAGCGGAACCGTTGGACCTCGCCGAATTGCAGGTGCGCGAGCTACTGGTGGGCATCACCGTCGCGCGACTCGACCTGCAGCCCTTGGACCTGAGCGGGCTCGCGAGCAGCGGCATCGAGTCCTACCCGCTACCCAAGCTACCTCCCGATTCGGGGTGGCGTTTGGTGAAGGGTGATTCGGTCACCGTCTACGCCGGCGAGACCCTGGGTCACTACGCCGACTGGCTCGAGCTGCCCACGCAAAAGCTGAGGCGTATCAATAGTCTTCCTTTTTCGCGCCCGATTCATATCGGTCAACGCTTGAAGCTGGATTTTTCCAGAGTCTCGCGCGCGCGCTTTCTCGAGCGCCGTGTCGAGTACCATCGCGCCATCGAGGAAGACTTCTTTGCCTCGTGGAGGGTGACGGGAACCGTGGACCACACCTTGCAACGCGGCGAGAGCTTGTGGGCCTTGGCCAACCAAATCTATTCGGTGCCCACCTGGCTCATCCACAGGTTCAACCCGACGGCGGACATGAGCCGTCTCACCCCGGGGATGCAGTTCAAGATTCCGGTCGTAGAACGGCAAGCCTCCTCCTAGACCGCATATTGCACCAAGGCGCATATCAGCTATCGCTCAACCTTATGAAAGTCATTGCATTGAACGGACAAGCTTGGCATGACACCCCTGTCCGTCGCCATCATCCGGGCTCCTGATGCAATATCCGGTCTAACCCCCCAGACTTGACCTTGCGCGCGGTTCCGGGGACGCTTCGAGCCGACATGCAGGATTCTCTTTGCAAGCAACTGCCAAGCCGCCGCATGCAAGCCGTGCAGGACCCGGTGATCCCGTTGGTGGCGGAGCTCATCCAGCGCAACCCGGGCACGATCTCCTTGGGTCAAGGCATCGTCGCCTACCCGCCGCCGCCCGGTGCGCTCGAGATGGTGCAACGCTTTGCCGCCGACCCCGCGAACAACCACTATCAGCATGTGCAAGGCATCCCTATGCTGCTCTCGGCTATCGAGCAAAAGCTCGAGAGCGACAACGGCATCCAGCGCCCGGCGACGGTGGTCGTCACCGCGGGAAGCAACATGGGTTTCTTGAACGCGGTGCTGGCGGTCGCGGACCCCGAAGACGAGATCATCGTGCTCAGTCCGTTTTACTTCAACCACGAGATGGCTATCAACATTGCCGGATGCCGTGCGCGCGTGGTGGCCACCGATGCCGACTATCAGCCCGACATAGACGCGGTCGAGTCGGCGATCTCCGCGTCTACCCGCGCCATCGTCACAGTCTCGCCAAACAACCCCACCGGTGCCGTGTATCCCGCCCAAACCCTGCGTGACATCAATCGGCTTTGTCGCGACCGAGGTCTTTATCACATCAGCGATGAAGCCTACGAGTACTTCGTCTACGGGGACGCGACACACTTTTCACCGGGCTCCATCGAAGATAGCGCCGGCCATACGATCAGTTTGTTCTCGTTGAGCAAGACCTACGGTTTCGCAAGCTGGCGCATCGGCTATATGGTGTTGCCGGAGCACCTGTGCGCCGCTGTCAAGAAGATTCAAGACACCAACCTGATCTGCCCGCCGGTCATCAGCCAGTACGCGGCGTGTGGGGCCTTGCGCGCGGGCGCGGCGTACTGTCGTCCGCATATCGAGCGTCTGGATGGGGTACGCAACACGGTCATCGATGGGCTCAAAAGTCTTGGCGGCCGTCTAGCGGTGCCCGAGGCGACCGGCGCGCTCTATGTGTTCGCCCGGGTCGACACGCCGCTACACTCGATGGAGGTCACCGAGCGTCTGGTGCGCGACCACGGGGTCGCGGTCATTCCCGGCAGCGCCTTCGGCATCGAGTCGCCGTGTTGTTTGCGCATCGCCTACGCCGCGCTCGACGAGGAGACGGTCGTCGAAGGTCTAGAACGCTGCGTGGACGGGTTGGGCGCCCTCCTAAGTTCCGCTTAACCGGGCGGCGGGGTTCCCGGAACCGCCCTAAACATGTTGATGTAGGCTGGGGTGCGGCTCCCTGCCCAAAACGGTCCGGCCACACCATACCAGGGCCTGCGGGAAATTCACGTCCAAAGAACCCGGCTATGCCGGCGCGCACTCGGCGCGCAGGGGACGGTCGGCAATGGGTACGTGCAGCGCGGCGGAGGCAAGACCCAGGGCGGTGGCGAATATCCATGCCGTATCGTAAGAGCCGGTGAGGTCGAACACATAGCCGCCGACCCAGGCGCCAAAGAACCCGCCCAGCTGGTGGCTCATCATGACGACCCCGAAGAGGGTGGCCATGTAACGCGGGCCGAATATCTGCCCGACCAGCCCGCCGGTCAAGGGCACTGTGCTAAGCCACAACACGCCGATACACGCGGCAAGCAAGACCACCGTAATCTCGGTCATGGGCGCAATCAAAAACGCAGCGAACACTATGCTTCGCAGCAAGTAGATCCAGCTCAGCACATACTTCTTGCGGTGCGTGCCCCCCAAGATGCCCGCGGCAAAGCTGCCGACAACGTTGAACAAGCCGATGGTTGCCAAGGCCCACGCGGCCAGACTGGGGTTGAAGTCGAGCGTGGCGAGATAGCCGGGCAGATGGGTCGCAATAAATGCGACGTGGAAGCCGCATACGAAAAAGCCCGCGTTCAGCAGCCAGTAGCCACGATGCGCCGCCGCCTCGCGTACCGCATCGCCAAGACTCGCTTGTGCGCCGCCGTGGGTCACCCGGTCGGCCCTCGCAATGCCAAATGCCAGTGGCATCATCATCCCGGCAAACACGCAGAACACGAGCATACCGGCCAGCCAGCCAAAGCTGCCGACCATCCCTTGCGCGACCAGCGGCATCACCACCTGACCAAGCGAACCGCCCGCGCTCACGATGCCAAGCGCGAGGCTGCGCCGCTCGGCGACCGTTGCACGCGCGACCGCCGCGAGGATCAAGCTAAATGAAGTGCCACTGACGCCAAAGCCGACTAGAAACCCCGTGCCCAAGTAAAGGCTTCCCGGTGTGCCCCCATAGGCCATCACCAGCAAACCCAACAGATACAGCAAGGCACCTAGAAGTGCTGTGCGCACGACACCGACACGGTCAGCCAGCACACCAAACAACGGTTGGCTCAAACCCCACAGCAGGTTCTGCAATGCCACGGCGAAGGCGAATACACCCACGTTCCAGCCGAACTCCGAGGTCATCGGTTCGAGGAAAAGCCCGAAGCTCTGGCGGACGCCGAAGCTGACCGCTAGGATAAGCGCTGCGCACACGAGTAGTGGGACGGGTAACTTATGCATTCCTGGCAGCATAACCGTATCGCAAGATGAAGCGAAACCTCGACTTGATGCGCGACATCCTCTTTGCGCTCGAGGCGCACCCAACACCCAGTGAATGGATAGACCCTGGCGTCGAGGGGCACTCGGACGTCGAGATTTCCTATCACATCATGCTGCTACACGAGGCCGGTTTGCTCGAGGGTACCGACCGCTCCGCGATCGGGGTGTTTCGGTGGTCGGCAAGACGGCTCACCTGGGCGGGACACGAGCTTTTGGACCTGGCTCGTCGCGATGCTGATTGGAAGGAAGTCGTCGCGTTGGTGGAGGAGCGCACGGGGAGCGGCGCCTACGCGGTGCTAAGGCAGGCGCTGCTCGCGCGGGCCGAGGAAAAGCTTGGGGTCGCGCGCTAGCGTCGGTACGCGTTCTTGGGCAAGTCGAAGCAACACGGTCAAACCAAGACGCGGGAAGACGTGGAAGTCCTGACCCGCGCGACGACCTTCGAGGGATACTTCCAGGTCGACGAGTACCGGCTTCGACACACATGTCACGACGGAAGCGTCAGCGATGAGCTCGTTCGTGAGGTCTTCGAGCGCGGGCATATCGCCGCGGTGGTGCTGGTAGACCCCGAGCGTGACGCACTCGTGTTGATCGAACAGTTTCGGCCCGGCGCATACGCGGCCGGATGGCAACCGTGGCTGGTCGAGTGTGTCGCGGGGATCGTCGAGCCCGGCGAGAGCACCGCGGAGGTCATTGTCCGCGAGGCCTTGGAGGAAACGGGTTGCGCGATCAGCGACATCGTGAGCATCGCAAGCTTTCTTTCGAGCCCGGGCGCCAGCTCCGAGACGGTTGCGCTTTACTGCGGACGGGTCCAGTCCGATGACGCCGGCGGCGTCTACGGGGTCCGTGAGGAAGGTGAGGACATTCGAGCCTTTGTCGTCGGTATCGAGCAGGCACTACGTATGCTGAAGCAAGGCCGCATCGTCAACGCCAAGACCATCATCGCGTTGCAGTGGCTCGCTCTAAATTACCGCGACCTCAAGCAAAAGTGGCTTTAGCGCGGTGTGACACCGCTCAGCGCGGGTCGAAGACGATCGCGTACTCGCGCAACACCTTGCCGCCATCGCGGCTCTCTATCTCGAGTATGAAGTTGAGCATCGGCTCGCGGATGCGGTCGTGGCTGGAGAGTTGGATGTAGGCGCCGGTCTCGCCCGGGACGACGTCGAAGTCTATCTTCGATAAGATGTGAGGGCGTGCCAAACCGGCAGCCGCGAAAACGGTGGGGCTTGCGACGCGCACCTGGAGGTCGTCAATCTCACCCGAACGCTCGGAGCGAAGCTGAACCCGCGCGTCGAGCTGCTCGTTTAGCTTGGAGCGAAGCTCGATGTCACCGACCGAGAGGGCGGCCGTCAGGGTCGGAAGTAGCGCGCATAGAGCGGTTACGACGGAGACGGCGGCTTTGTTCATCGCGGTGCAGCCTAGGTGGGGTGTTTCGATCCAGTCTAGGCCAGACGCACCGGTGGTCAATCAAGTTTGCCCGCCCTGTGAACTGGTCGCGTCGTCGAAGAGTCTATAAATATAGAGACCATGACCAAGCAAAGTTTGATGATCCTGCATGACCGCGGCTCTCGCACGGGACGGTTGGGCAAAAAGCTCAGGTCACGTGGCCACACGCTGGACATCCGCTATCCCTTAAACGGCGACGAGCTGCCATCGGGGCTAAACGGCTATGCCTCGGTGATGGTCTTTGGCGGCGCCATGAGCGCCAACGACGAACGCACGCTCCCGGCAATCCGCACCGAGCTCGACTGGATCGAGACGGTACTGGACGAGGCAAAGCCCTTTGTCGGGATTTGCTTGGGCGCACAGCTCATTGCCAAGGCGCTGGGCGCGCAGGTCAGACCACACCCGGAACGCGCCGCCGAAATTGGCTACTTCGAAGTCATGCCGACGATAAATGGCGGCGAGATCTTCGACGGTCCGCTCAATGTTTACCACTGGCACAAGGAAGGCTTCGACCTACCCTCGGACACGCACTTGTTGGCCCAAGGCGACCGCTTTCCAAACCAGGCCTATCGCTATGGGGAGCGAACCTACGGGTTTCAGTTCCATCCCGAGGTGACTTACGAGATCATGAGCTGCTGGCTCAACGATGCGAGCGAGTCGCTGGCGATGCCGGGTGCACAGGCGCCCGAGTCGCACTTCGCCGGTCACGACAAACATGACCGAGCGCTGGATGAGTGGGTGGATGATTTCTTGGACTTGCTGCTAAAGGATTGAGGGCGGCTCGGGGGAGGAAAGCAAGATGATCGTAGAGCAGATCTGGACCGCGAATGCTTATCGAAACTTCAACTATTTGATCGTCTGTCCCGAGACGGGCGAGGCGCTGGCCGTCGACCCGCTCGACCATAAGAAGTGTCTTGCCAAAGCAAAGGAAATGGGCTGGACGATCACCCAGGTGGTCAACACCCACGAGCACGGTGACCACACGGGCGGTAACAAAGCCGTGATCGCCGCGACCGGTGCAAAGCTGCTCGCTCACGAGAACGCGGGGTCGAGGATCCCAGGGGTGGACCGCGGCCTGGCCGCGGGTGATGTGGTCAAGGTAGGGCGCAGCGTCGAGCTCGAGTCGCTGGATACGCCCGGGCACACCATGAGCCATGTGTGCTTGTTGTCACACACCGACACCCCGGCGCTCTTTTGCGGCGATACTTTGTTCAACGCCGGTGCCGGTAATTGCCACAACGGCGGTCATCCAAACGAGTTGTACAATACCTTTAGCACCCAGCTTGCAAAGCTGCCCGATGAAACTCTGATCTACCCGGGGCATGACTATATCGAGAACAACCTGCGCTTTACGCTGGACCGCGAGCCGGACAACAAACACGCACAGACGCTTCTGGACAATGTGAGCGAACAGGACCCGGCGAGCGCCTTGGTGTCCACGCTCGCACTGGAGAAAGAGGTCAATACCTTCTTTCGCTTGCGCAATCCGACGGTGATCGCCGCGCTGCGTGAGGCGTTCCCGGACCTGGAAGAAGACCCCGACCCCAAGACGGTTTTTCTAAAGCTGCGCGAGCTCAGAAACAGCTGGTAGCAGCCCCTAGCGAAGGTCCGCGCGGTAGGGGCGCGGGAAAAGTACAGATGGTGTTGGTGCTCGACCGCGAGATGGCAATCGATGCAGTACTTCACCTTGGCCGACCGGAGTCCATTGGTTTCTCCAAGCACGCTGCCATCGAGTAGGACCAAGCTGCACTTCCAATCGCCGCTGACATAGTTGATGCCAGCTGGCATTCTCTCCATCACGAACAGGGCCCCGAGCGAGATCCAGCGCCGTACACCCACACCCTTATTGACCGGCTTGTGGTCCGTCTCATTTCGTCGGATGCAAAAACCATTGCCCAGTGAGTTGTGAACTCGATCTTACCGAGTTCCAAACAGTGCTGTGACCATCGTCTCAATGTGTTGTTTGGCGTGCCGAAAATGCCTAATTACTGCTGAGGTTCTTCCACGCTTACCCATGCTTTGGTGTCGTAAAACCCTTGAATTACTGCATTGTCGTCGCCTGGCACGTGAGTTGCTTGACAACGACCTCGAGCATGGACACCGCACACAACGAGGAATAAGACAAATGCTTGCGGCAGATAAGAATACAGCGGAGGCAGTCCAAATAGAGGTCAGTGCTCAGGAGGAGATCGCCATGGTGATGCTTCTCGGACAGCATTACGGCGACGGTCTCGTCTACCTGCATGGTGACAACGACCGCATTGTTCTAGAGCGCGCGATGGAGCTCGGCCTGGTAAGCGACGAAGGGTATCTCACACCGGCCGGTCACAAGTTCTGGCAATTGCACCAGAACTGAAGCAAGGGTCACACTTCGAAGCGCTCGCGTAGGTAGCGAAACACGCCGCGCAAGCCCATCGCCTCGCCACCTTCCGCGCGCCCCGGCTTTGCGCGCAAGTTCCATGCCATCGTGTCGAAGTGAGCCCACGGCGTGGTGGCAGGTACAAAGGTCTCCAAGAACAGCGCCGCGGTGATGGCGCCACCGAAAGGTGTGCTGCCCGCGTTGGCGACGTCCGCAACTTTGCTCTGAATCAGCTCGCGATAAGGTTGGTGCAAAGGCAATCTCCACACGGGGTCGAGCTCGTGTTGGGACGCGCCCAGCAAGCCTTGTGCGAGTGCCTCGTCGTTGCAAAACATCGCGGGCACCTCCGTCCCGAGCGCGACCCGCGCCGCCCCGGTAAGCGTCGCGAAGTCGAGCATGAGCGCGGGCGCTTCGCTGACCGCGTCCGCAAGCGCGTCGCAAAGAATAATGCGCCCCTCGGCATCCGTGTTATCGACCTCGATCGTGGTGCCTTGGCGGGTCTGGAGAACGTCGCCTGGCCGGTATGCGTTGGCTGATACGGCGTTCTCCACCGCCGGCACTAGAAGCCTGAGGTGTACCGGGAGACCGGCACGCATCACCATCCCTGCCAACGCTGTTGCGTAGGCCGCGCCCCCCATATCCTTCTTCATCAAGCGCATACCGCTGGCGTTCTTCAGATCCAGTCCGCCGGAGTCGAAGCACACGCCTTTGCCGACCAGCGCGAGACCGGGCTGTTCTCGCTTGCCCCAGCGTAGCTCTATGAGTCGCGGCGGGTTGGCGCTGGCGCGACCGACGGCGTGGATAGCGGGATAGTTCCGCTCGAGCAGCGCATCACCCACGATTTGCGTTACCACCGCATCGTGACGTTCGCCCAACTCGGTAATGGCGTCGCCTAGCGCGGCCGGCATCATATCCTGCGCCGGCGTGTTGATGAGGTCACGCGCCAGATAAAGACCGCTTAGCTGCATGTGTACGAGCTCGCCATCTCGTTTGGGGTCGATCGCCAGCCGGGCCGGTCGGCGGTCGGCGGCGCGATAGCGGGTGAACTGGTACGCGCCCAGGCCCCAGGCGAGCGTTGCGCGTTCGCGCTGCGCCTCGTCATGCACGCTTGCCAGATGGTACACCCCCTCGGGGAGCGCCAGCGGCAGCGCGCCATAAGACCAGTAATCGTCGGCATCTTTGAGACCGGTGACAACGCATCCGGGCTCACCATCAGCGGTCGGCAGTCGGCAAAAGGTGGCGGGCTTTGCACAAAAGCGCTGCGACTCCACCCAGGCGCGGACCTTAGCCGGCTGTCCTTCGAACCAGGCGTCGAAGTCACCCTCGGCCACCGCGTCGATGGGTGTGCTATCGGGTGCCGGGCCCATCACGAAACAGTCCTGCATAAACCCTCCTCTCAACTATTCAAGCTTTCGACCTGGCTGAGGCCGCGCTCGATGCGCAGCCGCGTGATGCCGCCGTAGTCCACCTGTAGGCGCGCCGCGTTGGCGAGCGGCAATCCAAGCACATGGGCGACCAGGCAGCGGATCACACCACCGTGGGTCAGCACAAAGGCGACCTCGTGCGGCGCCTCGGCAAGCTCGGTGAAGAAGCGCGCCGCACGCGCGTACACATCGTTGAGCGCTTCGCCACCCGGTGGCGGCACGTTCGCCAGGTCACCAAGCCAACGGTCGATTGTTTCCTTTGGGACGGAGTCCCACGGGTTGAGCTCCCAATCGCCAAAATCCATCTCCTGGATCAGCGTGCTTGTTTGCACCGAGTCCGCAAGCTCATTGGCAAGCAGCACACATCGCTGCAGTGGGCTGGAGTAAACATTGGTCCCGGACAGCGCGTGCAAGGGTAAGCGTTTGCGGACCTCGGCAAAATGCTTGCGCCAATCAGCATGAAGGCCCACATCGCTGCGCCCGTAGCAAAGCCCCTTGGGCACATCCACCGGAGTGTGTCTGATCACATAAACAAGCATCGGGTCAGCTAGCGACAAAGAGCGCGGCGCAGGCAAAAACATACAACGCCAGCTCGGTGGTTTGTTGTACCGCGCCCAAACAGTCCCCCGTATAGCCCCCGAGCCGACGCAAGAATAGCCGACCCGTCAGGTGACGCGCCACCAGCATGGCAATCAGCCCCGCCAGCATCCAGGGCGTCGTCAACCCCGACAAGAACAGCAAGGGCAACAGCGCCACGAGCGCGGACACGCTGAGAGCGAGCGTTGTCGGAGCACCGGTCACCGCCGTGGACTTCGCGTTGTGCTCCGTGCTCACATACACCTGCGTGCGCATAAAGGAGACCGCCAATAAACGGCTGAGCCCGTGCGCGGACAAGAGCAGCAAAGCCATCGACCCGAACGCGTTGCCGCTCAGCCGGGCAAACTCGAGCAGCGTGAGAAACTTGAGCGACAGTGCGAACACGAGCGCTACCACACCGTATGCGCCCGTACCCGAGTCTTTCATGATCGCCAGCGTGCGTGTCTTGTCATGAAAGCCGCCAAACGCGTCGCAAAAGTCGGCCAAGGCGTCCTCGTGCAGCGCGCCTGTCACCCAAACGCTGGTCGCCATGCCGAGCAGCACGGCGATGGATGCCGGTAGAACCGCCGTGCTTAGGGTGAACACGCATGCCGCGGCGAGCCCGACCACCCAACCGGCCGCGGGCGCGTAGGTCGCCGAGCGCAGTTGCCGCGATGCCGTGTGCTCGACCCAGCCCGGGCTCGGTATACGCGTGTAAAAGGCGAGCGCGACAAAAAGCTGCTGGACGGTCTCGCGCACTACTTTCGCCCGCTCACACCGGCATCGGAGAAGGAGCTCATGTCGTTGAGAAAGTTTGCCGCGGCGTGGACCAGGGGTAGGGCAAGCGCGGCCCCCGTGCCCTCGCCAAGCCGAAGCCCCAGGTCCAGCAAGGGTCGTGCGTTCAAATGCTCTAGCATGGCACGGTGACCGTGCTCGTTGGAGCGGTGCGAGAACACACAGTACTCGAGCACCCGCGGGTCGAGCTTCTGCGCCGCGAGCAACGCGCTGGTCGCGATAAAGCCGTCGACCAGCACCAATGCCCCGGTCTCGGCTGCGCCAAGATACGCACCGCAGATCATTGCGATTTCGAACCCGCCGAACTGCCGCAACACCTCCATCGGACTCAGCTTCTCTGCCGACGGATCCGCGGTCGCCAAGCGCTCGCGTGCCGCACGCAACACCTCGAGCTTCTTGCACACGCCACCGCGGTCCAGTCCGGCGCCCGCGCCCACGCAGGCGTCCAGCGGCAGACCACAGTACACCGACATCAACATGGCGCCGGCCGAGGTATTGCCTATACCCATGTCGCCAAAGCCGATGACGTTACAACCCTGTGTGCACCACTCGCGCGCAAGCGCCGCCCCGCTCGATACGGCCCGAGTGCATTGCTCCATGCTCATCGCCGGGTGCTTCAAAAAATTCGCCGTACCCTTTGCGACCTTGGCGTCTATCAACCCATCGGCATCGCCGAAGTCGTGGCTCACACCGGCGTCGACGATCTTCAAGTCAAGACCGTTTTGACGCGCAAAGACGTTGATGGCCGCGCCGCCCGCGAGAAAGTTGTACACCATCTGCGCGGTCACGTCGGCAGGGTAGGCGCTTACCGGCTCCGCGGTGATCCCGTGGTCTGCGGCGAAGACCGCGACCGTCGGTTGTTCGACCCGCGGTGTGAGTGTTTGCTGAACTCGACCGAGCTGGACGGCGAGCGCTTCGAGTCCACCCAGCGCGCCAAGCGGTTTTGTCTTGTTGTCGATTTTTTCCAGCAGGGCCCGTTCGACGCTGGTGGACACGGGCGCGATATCGAAGTCCATGACCCTAGACGCTCAGACGCACTTCGCCGAGCTCAACCGTTCCAGGTCATCCAGCGCGGAGTTCGAGCGTGGCTGCCAAAACCCCCGGCTGCGCGCCTCCGCGAGCCGTTGGGCGATCTCGCGCAAGGCGTCGGGGTTTTTTTGCTCGAGAAACTCGCGCACCGGTGGGTCGTTCAGGTAGGCATCATAAACGGCGTCGAAGTGATGCGCGTCCACCGCGTGCGCGGTAGCCGCGAAGGCAAACAAATAGTCGACGGTTGCGGCCATCTCGAAGGCGCCCTTGTAACCGTGACGCATGACACCCGCGATCCACTTTGGGTTGACCACACGCGCACGTACCACGCGCGCCACCTCCTCACGCAAGGTGCGTACTCTAGGGCTCTCCGGTCGCGAGTGGTCCGAGTGGTAGATGCTTGGCTGGGTACCCGAGAAGTGTCTTACTGCCGCGGCCAAACCGCCCTCGAACTGGTAGTAGTCGTCCGAGTCCAAGATGTCGTGCTCGCGGTTGTCCTGGTTGTGCAAGACTGCTTGCACCTGGCCAAGACGTCTCTTAAAGAGCCGGTGCTCGGCCGCGCCCGTCGAGCCGGAACCATACGCGAAGCCGCCCCACGCCAAATAAGCTTCGGCCAGGTCGGCATCCCCGCTCCAGCCCCGCTCGTCGATGAGCGCCTGCATCCCCGCGCCATACGCTCCTGGCATGGACCCGAATACACGATAGCCTGCGCGCTTGGCGGCGGTCTGCGGGTCATCGCCGTTGGAGAGCAAGCGCTCGGTATCGGCGTTCACCTGCTCGGCGAGCGGGTTTGCATCGGGTGGCTCGTCAAGCGCCGCGACCGCACGCACGGCCGAGTCGAATAAGTCGATCTGACCCGGGAAGGCGTCGCGGAAAAAACCGGAGATCCGCAAGGTCACATCTACACGTGGGCGGTCGAGCACATCGATGGGGATGATCTCGAAGCCGGTCACGCGACCCGAGGCGACCTCCCAGGTTGGCTGTACCCCAAGCAGCGCAAGCGCTTGCGCTATGTCGTCACCACCGGTGCGCATGTTTGACGTGCCCCAGGCGGAGAGCGCCATCCGGCGCGGCCACGCACCCTGTTCTTGCCTAAAGCGCTCGATGAGCAGGCATGCGGACGTCCACCCCAAACGCCAGGCGGCGGGGGTGGGCACGGTGCGCGTGTCCAGCGAGAAAAAGTTGCGGCCCGTGGGGAGCACGTCCGGTCGGCCACGGGTGGGTGCGCCCGACGGTCCAGGCTCCAAGAATCGGCCGTCCAGCGCGCGCAGCACACCTGCCGTCTCGAGCTCGCCGCAGGCCTCAACTGCCGGTCGTAGCGTGTCGTCGATCGTCTGCAAAACGGCCCGCGTCTGCGACCAGCTCGCTTCCGGTGCTGCACGACCCGAGACAAGGTCGGACGCGAGATGCTCCATGCGCTCCAAGGTGTCGCCGCAGCTACGCCATACGCCCTCGTTGTTGCCCAAAGCTCGCGGCCGCGAGCCTTGCCACTCGGCCCCAAGCTCGCAGTCGAGCGGGTCGAACCCCTCCAGCCCCAGGTCCGCGGCCAGCGCGCGTAGCAGCGACGCATCACCGGAGCCGCCGGTGCCGCGCGGGATGCGGGTCAGCGCAACCAGCAAGTCGACGAGAAGCCGGCCGCGCGGTGACTCGCCAAACACGTGCAGACCATCGCGTATTTGCATTTCCTTTAGCTCGCACAAGTAATTGTCGAGCTTGCTCAATGCGCTCTCGGGTGTCTCCTGTTGTTCGATACCGCAGTCCTTGTCCAACCCCAGGCTGCCGGTCAACGTCAGTATCTCCTCGCGTAGCACCCGCAGACGACGCGGGTCCACGCCCGCCGCCTCGTAGTACTCGTCCACCAGCCGCTCGAGTTCGCTCAGTGGGCCATAGGTCTCGGCGCGTGTGAGCGGCGGCGTGAGGTGGTCCACGATCACGGCTTGGCTGCGGCGCTTGGCTTGGGTGCCTTCGCCGGGGTCGTTGACGATAAAAGGATAAACATGCGGCAGCGGGCCAAGCAGCGTCTCCGGATAACAGGCGTTGGACAAGGCCAGTGCTTTGCCCGGCAACCACTCCAGGTTCCCATGCTTGCCCATGTGGACGATGGCGTGGACGTCCATCGCGTCGCGCAGCCATGCGTAGAACGCAAAGTAACCGTGCGGCGGCACCAGGTCCGGGTCGTGGTAGCTGCGCGCCGGGTCGATGTTGTAGCCGCGCGCCGGCTGCACGCCGACAACGACCTCGCCAAAGCAAACGGCGGGTATGGCAAACCCTGCACCATCTGGATTGGTCACAAAGAACGGGTCCGTCTCGGGTGCGCCCCAGCGTTCGAGCACGGCCTCGCGCGTGACGGCGGGCAGCGTGTCGAAGAAGGCTTGATAGCACTCGCGGGCGAGCACATGGCGTATCGTGCGTCCGTCGACGGCGGCGTTGGTTGGACCCTCGCGCAGCGTGTGCACCAGGGCATCGCCGTCCTCGGGGACGTTCTCCACGCGGTAGCCTGCCCCGGCCAGCGCACGCAGCAGCACGATGGTCCCCGCCGGTGTGTCCAGACCCACGCCGTTGCCAAGACGCCCGTCGCGGTTGGGGTAGTTGGCGAGCACCAGCGCGATACGTCGCTGCTTGGCCGGTGTGCGCTTCAGACGCAGCCAGCGTGCGGCCAGCGCGGCAACAAACTGGACCCGGTCGGGGATGGGTTTATACGCGACGATCTGACACTGGGTGGCCTTGTCAAAACGGGCCTCGTCCTTGAACGAGACGGCGCGGCTCAGCACTCGGCCATCGACCTCGGGTAGCGCCACGTTCATCGCGATATCGCGCGCGTGCAGCCCCTGTGTGCCGTCGCGCCACTGGGTCTCATTGCTCCCGGAAAACACGACCTGAAGGATGGGTGCACCCGTGCCCTCCAGCGGCGAGCACTTGCGCTCACCCGAGGGACTGGACACGGCAAAACCCGTGGTATTTAGCACCAGCTCGGCGTTGGCATCCCGCAACAGCTGCTCGACGATCCCCGCCGATATAGGTTCTTTCAGGCTGCTGCAAAAAATAGGTAGCGGGTTGACCCCACTCGCCTGCAACGCAGCGACCAAGGCGTCCACCGCCGACAGGTTGCCCGACTGTAAGAGCGCTCGGTAGAAGACGACGGCCGCGACCGGCGCGTCCGCGCGCCACTGCCCGCGCAGGTCGTCCACCGCGCTTGGCGTTGTCTCCGGCCAATACAAACCGGCGCGGGCGAGGACGACCGGCTCGCCCCACTCGAAGCGTCTGCCGATGGTGGTCGCCGCATAGGCAAGAAAGTGGCGGATGTTTTGTGGGCCGCCGTGCACCAGGTATTGCCACAAACGGTGTGCGGTGTCCGGTGCGACCGTGCACAGCCCGGCCAGCTCGGGGTCCGGCTGGTCGTCACCCGGGAGCAATGCCAGCGGGATGCCGTGTGTCTTGCACGTCTCCACGAGCTGTTCCACCCCGTAGGACCAGTAGCTGCGACCACCGAGCAGCCGCACCACGACCAGCTTGGCGTGGGACACCGTCGCCTCGCAGTAGAGGTCCACCGACGCGTTGTGCGAGAGGTGCATGAGGTTCGCGAGCCGCAGGCTCGGGAACAGCTCGCCAAGCTCGACGTGCGCGGCGGCCAGACTCGCGATCTCGGTATCGGCCGCGGTCAGTACCAGCAGGTCGGCCGGGCTCTGACCCAGGTCCACCGCCTCGGAGCCGTCGCTGATGGCACCGGGCTGTGCTTGCAAAAGATGCATGACGATCCCGAGCAGTTAAGCTTTAGAGGCCGCTGTGGTCATTGTAAGCGGGCATCGTGTTCCAGGACCCGCCGTAAATCGTCCCTGTAGGCTCCAGGATGGCTCCCTGCCGCCCACGGTCCCGAAACACGAAACCTGCTCACCCCAATTGCGCTCGGTCCAGCCGCCCACGCGCATTCTGACCTCAACCTCCCAGCGCCACCAATCCACCGCGGATTGCGTTCTCGTCGACCCCGGTCTCGCCGATCACTACCAGCCGCGTCGCGCGCCGCTCGTCGCCGCGCCAATCCCGGTCGTAGTAGTGCTCGATGCGCTGACCCACCGCCTGGACCAGCAAGCGCATATCCTTGCCGGTCACCGCGGCAAAGCCCTTGACCCGCAGGATGCCGGGCATCGCAAGTAGCTGTTGAAGCGTTGCCAGCAATGTCCCCGGCGAGTCCACCTCGGCCAGCTCCACATCGAAGCTGACAAAGTCGTCGTGGTCGTGCGGCTCGCCGTCGTCGTGGTGTGAGTAGCGGCTGTCGAGGTCCAATTCCGCCGCGGCGTAAAGACCAAGCACGACGGTGGGGTCCACGCCGCCGTGTGCGGCGTGCACCAGCTTGACCGCAGGGCGCACCGCGCTCGCGATGTCCGAGCGTATGCGCCGCGTCGTCGCCTCGTCCAAGAGGTCGGTCTTATTGAGCACCACCAGGTCCGCGCAGCCAAGCTGCTCTTCGAAGAGCTCCTCCAGCGGGCTTTCGTGGTCCAGCGCATCATCGGCTTCGCGCTGCGCTTGTAGGGCGGCCGGGTCGCTCGCGAACTGCCCGTCGGCCACGGCACGCGCATCGACCACGGTGACGACACCGTCCACGGTCACGCGTGTTCGGATCTCCGGCCAGTTGAATGCCTTGACCAAGGGTTTTGGCAACGCCAGCCCCGAGGTCTCGATGACAATGTGCTCCGGCGGCTCGGGGAGCTTTAGCAATGTCTCCAAGGTGGGTACGAAGTCGTCCGCCACGGTGCAGCAAATACAACCGTTTGTAAGCTCGACGAGCCCGTTGGCTTCGCAGTCCGCGACACCGCAGCCGCGTAGGATCTCACCGTCGATACCGCACTCGCCAAACTCGTTGATTACCAGCGCGATGCGTTTGCCGCGCGCCTTTGCCAGCAAATGCATGATCAAGCTGGTCTTGCCGGCACCGAGAAAACCGGTGATGACCGTGGCCGGGATCTTGTAGCTCATCGGGTGTGGTCCTCTGGAGACGAACGGGGCTCTTTTATGATGACAGGGATACCGGCAACAACCAGATACACGTGCTCGGCACGCTCCGCAAGCCGCTGGTGAACCACGCCTATGTGGTCGCGAAACTGCCTCGCCAGCCGATTCTCGGGCACGATGCCCATCCCGACCTCGTTTGATACAAACACCACCGGGCCCTTGAAGGCGGCGATGGATTGTAAGAGAAGTTCCACCTCAGCGTCGAGGTCGCGTTGCGCGTGCAGTAGGTTGCTCACCCACAGCGTCAAGCAGTCGACAAGAACCGCACGCTCGGCGCCGGTGTGCTCGCAAAGCACCTGGGCAAGCTCCAAGGGCTCCTCCACCGTGCGCCAACGTTGCCCGCGGCGTTCGCGGTGGGCACGTATACGCGCCGACATCTCGCTGTCCAAGGGCTCGGCGGTGGCGAGATAAACCGGTTCGAGCGCGCGCTCGACCAAGGATTCGGCAAACCTGCTCTTCCCCGAGCGTGCCCCGCCCAGGACCAAGGTCACGGGGGGCGGAGACGGGCTAGTCATGCGGGTTCATGCCGAGCCCCTCGTCAAGCGAAGACGAGTCCGGCGCGAAGAGCTCCAAGCAACAGACCATCCCTTCGGGCACGGGTACCGGGGTCTCGAAGGGTGGCGTGCGCCGGAGGCGGTCCGGCAACAGATGCGTGTGCGGCGCCGCGGGTGTCTTGTGCGCTGGGATGGGCAAATACACCTCGATACGCGCGAGCCGGGTTCTAAACACCCGGTGCGGGCCGTGCTCGAGCACCAGCGGTACCACGCGCGAGCCTGGATGCAACACCACTTCACCGCAAAGCGCGCGCAGCGCATCGCGCAGCCGCATGTCGGACACGCGCACGCACGCCTGCAGGTGGGCGATGCCGAGACCGAGGTCGAACAACGTGTCACCGCTGTCGCCCGGTCGCGCGCTTTGCTCGTCCGCGCCGAGCTCGGTCAGCGTCGTGTGACAGGGCAACGCCGCCGCCGTCTCGTCCAGGCAAAAGAGAATACCCCGGCGCAGCGACCCCGAATGCGGGCTCGGCACCTCGTATGGGACGGGGTGTGGGTTCTGGTCGTCGACCACGATGGCGCCCGAGCCCGATATTAACCGCAGCGGGGCGCCGTCGAGATCCAGCTCGACCGGGCTTTGGTCGTGGATAAACTCGGCCGCCGCGCCCATTACACCCACGCCCCACGCGGACTTTGGGTCCGAAAGACAACGTGCGAGTGTGGTCGACACTGTTCGGTTCCTGCCCGGGCTTATTGACAAAGCACCGGGGATCTTTTAAACCGTGCGGGCGCTTTGGGTGTTTTGCATGGCGTCTGTCATGTGAGATGAAACGGGAAGTCGGTGCGCATTGCAAGTGCCAAGCCGACGCTGCCCCCGCAACGGTAGACGGAAGAGGTCGCCCACACACGCCACTGTAAGTGCGCTTACGGGAAGGCGGGCGGCTGAGGCGGTTGCCTCGTCCGTGAGCCCGGAGACCGGCCTCGAGCGCCAGGCATTCTGCGTCACGGGAGGGTGATGCAGACGTTCGATTACTAATCAACAATCTGCATCGTAATCGCGTCTGCCACCCTATGGTTTTTGCCACTAGGGAGGGGGATTTCACTATGTCGACCACCACCACACATCCGACACTCGTCGAGCAAGGCACGGAATCACGCCGAGTCTTGCCGGCCCTGAGCGCCGCGCTGCTCGGCTTGGTGATATTGTTTGCGGTCGGATTTGCAAACAGCGACGTGCTACACAACGCGGCCCACGACTCACGCCACTCCTTCGCCTTTCCCTGTCACTAAGGGTTGCCGCGATGTTTAGACGTATCGTGTTCTCGGCCTGTTTGGCCGGGCTTGTCGCGGGTCTTGTTTTGACCGGCGTGCAGATGATCCGCGTGACGCCGATCATCCTCGAGGCCGAGACTTACGAGAGCTCCGCCGCGCCGGCCGCTCATACGCATGATGCGCATGACGGACATGCACATTCCCACGAGGCGTGGGCACCGGCTGACGGGCTGGAGCGCACCATGTGGACCGCGTCCTCGAACGTGCTGAGCGCCATTGGCTTTGCGCTGGTGCTCGCGGCGATTTACTCGCTGCGCCGCGGCGTGACCTGGTGGCAAGGTATGCTTTGGGGTGTGGGCGGGTTTGTGGTGTTCTTTGTCAACCCTGCCCTGGGACTGGTGCCGGAGATCCCGGGAGCCGCGAGCGCAGAGCTCTCGCAGCGCCAGGCGTGGTGGCTGCTTACCGTGCTGTGCTCAGCGGGTGGTCTCGTCTTGGTCGTCCTCAACCGTGTGTGGGCATGGAAGGTGCTCGGTGTGGTCTTGCTGCTGGTGCCGTATGTCATCGGCGCGCCGCAGCCGGAGGTTCACGGTGGCAGCGCGCCCGAGGCGCTTGCCGACGCCTTTGTCACCGCGGCAACGCTCGCCAACGGCGTCTTCTGGGTCGTGCTCGGCGTGGCGACCGCCGTCGCCTTCAAGAAGCTGGCCTAAGCCGTGGTTTTGTGTCCGTAGAAACCGAAAGCGAAGGGGACTTCAACCGCCGCGCCAACGAGAAGTCACGCAAGCGCAAAGCGGCGCGTGACAAGATCCTCGCCACCAAGACCATCGAGAAAGGTCTTCTCATCGTTCACACCGGCAAGGGTAAGGGCAAGTCGACGGCTGCCTTTGGCCTGGTCATGCGCGCGCTTGGTCATGGCATGCGGGTCGGCATCGTCCAGTTTGTAAAGGGCAAGTGGCAAACGGGCGAGCGCGAGGTGCTCGAGCGATTTCCGGACCAAGTCGAGATCCGCACCATGGGTGAGGGCTTCACCTGGGAGACACAGGACAGGGCGCGTGACATGCGCGCGGCCGAGGCCGCGTGGGAGGCGTCGAAGGCCATGGTCGAGTCGGCCCGCGGCGACGACCCGAAGCTCGACATGGTGTTGCTCGATGAGCTCAACATCGTGCTCCGCTACAAGTATTTGCCCATCGATGAGGTCGTGGCCTTTCTACAGGCAAAGCCACACGACCTGCACGTCATCGTCACCGGTCGCAACGCAAAACCCGAGCTCATCGAGGCGGCGGACCTGGTCACCGAGATGACCATGGTCAAGCATCCCTTCCGCAGCGGTGTGAAGGCGCAAAAAGGGGTCGAGTTTTGAACGCGGCCACGGCGTTCATGCTCCAAGGCACGGGCTCCGATGTCGGCAAGTCGCTGCTGGCGGCCGGTTTGTGCCGGGCGTACACGCGCCGCGGTCTGCGGGTGCGACCCTTCAAGCCGCAGAACATGTCAAACAACGCGGCGGTGACCGTCGAGGGTGGGGAAATCGGCCGCGCTCAGGCGCTGCAAGCACGCGCGTGCCGCGTCCCGCCCTCGGTTCACATGAACCCGGTGCTGCTAAAGCCGGAGAGCAACGTGGGCTCTCAGATCGTCGTGCAGGGTCGCGTGTGGGGCCGGGCAAAGGCGCGCGAGTACTACGCCTACAAGCACCGGCTCATGACACAGGTAATCGAGAGCTACGAGCGGCTACGCGCCGAGGCCGACCTGGTGGTGGTCGAGGGTGCCGGCAGCGCCGCCGAGGTCAATCTACGCGCGGGTGACATTGCCAACATGGGGTTTGCCACGACGGCTGGCGTACCGGTGGTGCTGGTCGGTGATATCGACCGCGGTGGGGTGATCGCGAGTCTTGTCGGCACCCACGTATTGCTCGCGGGCTGCGAACGCGCGCATCTGCTGGGTCACGTGGTCAACAAGTTTCGAGGCGACGTCACGCTGTTCGACAGCGGTCTCGATATAATCGAGCGCGAGACCGGCTTGAAAGCCTACGGCGTCGTCCCCTTTTTTGCCCCGGCAGCCAAGCTGCCCGCCGAGGATTCGGTGGGTCTGGCCGAGCACGGCGCCAAGGCTGATGCCACGGGCGCGATAAGGGTCGTGGTGCCCGTCCTATCGCGTATCGCAAACTTCGACGACCTGGACCCCTTGCTGGCCGAGCCGGATGTGAGCGTCGAATTTGTCGAGCCGGGCCGCGCCTTACCGGGTGATGCGGACCTGGTCATCTTGCCGGGGTCGAAGTCGACCATCGGTGACCTCGACCATGTGCGCGCGCAGGGCTGGGACCTGGACATCCGCGCGCATCTGCGCCGGGGTGGTTGGTTGCTGGGTCTGTGTGGGGGCTATCAGATGCTCGGCAACTCCCTCACCGACCCGACCGGTTTGGAGGGTGATGCCGCTACGGTGCCCGGTCTGGGGCTGCTCGAGCTCGACACCGTGCTTGCCGATGAGAAGACGCTGCGCGAAGCGAGCGGTGTGGACCCGGTGAGTGCGGCGCATGTGCACGGCTACGAGATGCATCTGGGCCGCACGACCGGGGCGGCACTGGTCAACCCCATGCTGATGCTGGAGGGACGACCGGAGGGTGCGATGTCGGCGGATGCCAAGGTCATGGGGACCTACTTGCACGGTCTCTTCGACGCGGATGACTTTAGGTCCGCATTTCTTGCGCGGGTCAAGACACGCGCACACAGCGGGGTGGGTTACGGCGAGCAGGTGGAGACGACTCTGGACGCCTTGGCCGACCACCTGGAAGCCAACATCGACCTCGATGCGCTGCTCGGGGACGCGCGCCGATGGCCTGTGCTCAGCCGGCCAACAGCGACGTCAGCGCCAGACCGAGCGCTAGCCACATCGTCGCGATGACATAGAGCCGTAGAGTCAGATGAACATCGGCGGCATCCAGTGCTTTGCGACCATGGCCCATCCACGCGTCATCGATGTCTTGCTCGGCGTATTGCCGCGGTCCGGCCAACGCAAACCCGAGCGCGCCGGCGACCGCGGCTTCTTGCCAGCCCGCGTTTGGCGAGCGGTGCCGTGGTGCGTCGCGCCACATGGTATGCCAGGCTTGTTGCGCATCCGCCTCGCGCATCACCATCGCGGCGAGCACAAACAGCACCCCGGCCAAACGAGCGGGCACCCAGTTGACGATGTCGTCCACACGCGCCGCCGTCTTGCCAAACGCCTCGTAGCGCGTACCCCGGTGACCCAGCATGCTGTCCATGGTGTTGATGGCTTTGTACGCAAACAAGCCGCCAAGACCGAGCAGGCAATACCAGAACAGCGGCGCGACCACACCGTCGGAGAAGTTCTCGGCGGCCGACTCCACGGCGGCGCGGGCCACCCCCGGCGTGTCCAAGAAGTGGGGGTCGCGCCCGACGATTTGACGAACGGCGTCGCGGGCCGGCCCGATGCCTTTTTCCAACGCGTCAGCCACCGCGCGAACGTGCTCGTACAAGCCGCGCGCCGCGACCAGCGTGCTGGCAAGCAAGACCTCGAGCACCCAGCCACCGGGCACCCGGTCGAGCACGCCCGCAATCACGGCGCCAAGCAGCAGCGCGGCGACGGCGAGCGCCACGGTCAACACGCCACCCTGCAACCGGCGCATGCGCTCCGGGGTCTGCGGGGCGTTGAGCGTGCGCTCCGCCTTTTCGACCAACCGGCCGAACAGCGCGACCGGGTGTGGGACACGACGGTACAAACGCGGCGGGTCGCCCGCCAACGCGTCGACGCCAAGCGCCAGCAGCGCTGCAAGGGGGTTGCTCATCGTGGTTGCTCGCGGTTTTGCGCGGGGAGGATGAGCCCATGTCAGTAGACGGTCAACTCTTGGAGGAAGCATGAACAAAGTCGGTGTGATGGTGTGCGGGCACGGAGCCGAGACGTAGCGGCGGTGCGCGAGTTTGACGGGGTCGCGCGCGGCATCCGAGAACGACTGCCCGACTACGATGTGGAGAGCGGGTTCTTAGAGTTTGCCACGCCGATGATACGCGAGGGCTTGGACAAGCTGCGCGCGCGTGACAACACGCTGGTGCTCGCGGTGCCAGGGATGTTGTTTGCGGCCGGTCATGCAAAGAACGACATCCCGTCGGTGCTACGTACCTACGAGGCGCAGTATCCCGGCATGGAGATCCGTTACGGGCGCGAGCTCGGCATCGACCCAAAGCTGTTAAAGGCCGCGCACGACCGCGTGCAGGAAGCCATCGACCAAGCGGGTGACGACGTCTCCTTGCACGAGACCTTGCTGATGGTGGTCGGGCGCGGCGCGTCGGACCCGGACGCCAACTCCAATGTCGCCAAGGTGATGCGCATGCTTTGGGAGGGCTTTGGATTTGGCTGGGGCGAGACCTGTTACTCGGGCGTGACCTTTCCGCTGGTCGAGCCCGGTCTGGAGCACGCGGTGCGGCTCGGTTTTCGTCGCATCATCGTGTTTCCTTACTTCTTGTTTACCGGGATCCTGGTGCGTCGTATCTACGAACACACGGACAAGGTGGCGACGCGTCACCCCGACGTGGAGTTTATCAAGGCGGGGTATTTGAACGACCACCCTTCTGTGCTCGACGCCTTTGCCGAGCGTGTGGAGGAGATCCTGCGTGGCGAGAACACCATGAACTGCAAGCTTTGCAAGTATCGCGAGCAGGTGATCGGGTTCGAAACCGAGGTGGGTCTGGCGCAGGAGAGCCATCATCATCATGTAGAGGGCATCGGCACGGGCGAGGTGCACGACCATGGGCACGGTCACGGCCATCATCACCCGTACCCACATGCGGACCATCCTTTGGGCCCGGTCAGCATGAAAGAGGATGCTTGAGGGTTGCCGGCGGTGCTGGATTACTTGCGTGACCCCGAGGCGATCTACCGCGAGTCTTTTGCGCGGGTGCGCGAGGCAAGCGACCTCTCACGGGTACCCGCCGGGCTGAGCGACTTGGTTATTCGTTTGGTACATGCCTGCGGCATGCCCGACATCGTGCCCGAGCTACGTTGGTCCGGTGACCCCGTAGGAAGCGCCACCGCCGCGCTTGCCCGCGGTGCGCCGCTCATCGTCGACTGCGAGATGGTCGAACGGGGTGTGATCGCCGAGCGTCTTCCATCCCAAAACGAAGTCTTGTGCACCTTGAATGACTCGCGGGTCACGCCGCTCGCCAAGCGTCAGGGCACGACACGTTCTGCGGCCGCGGTGGAGCTGTGGCGGCCGGTGCTAAAGGATGCCGTCGTCGCTATAGGCAATGCACCCACCGCGCTCTTCCGACTGCTCGAGCTGCTGACCGAGGGCGCAGACCGTCCGGCCACCATTCTTGCATTCCCCGTCGGCTTCGTCGGCGCGGCCGAATCCAAGGAGGCCTTGGTCGCGGCTGAGCTGGATGTCCCCTTTGTGACCCTGCGTGGTCGGCGTGGCGGAAGCGCCTTGGCAGCGGCGGCGGTAAACGCCTTGGGTCGGAGCCCCCGCGTGTGACCCCGTGGCTTTCGGTCGTGGGTATTGGCGAGGACGGCTTGTCCGGCTTGTCACCGGCCGCGCGCGCGCTGGTAGACCAGGCGGAGGTGCTGGTCGGCGGTGCGCGGCATCTGGCGATGCTCCGCGACGACCCGCGCGAACGTCTGCAGTGGCCGTGTCCCTTCGACCCCCTGGTCGCGGAGCTCGAGAAGCGCCGCGGGCGTCGCGTGTGTGTGCTCGCGACCGGTGACCCCACGTGCTTTGGTGTCGCGCCATTGCTCGGGAGACACTTTGCCGCCGACGAGATGCAGGTGGTGCCGGCGCCCTCCGCGTTTAGCCTCGCCTGTGCACGGCTCGGTTGGAACGCGCTGGACGTGGATAGCGTGAGCCTGCATGGCCGGCCGCTCGGGACCTTACACCCCTTTGTCCAGCCGGAGGCACGGGTGTTGGTGCTAAGCCGGGATGGTGACACACCCGCGCAGGTGGCGTCCTTGTTGCGAGAGCGTGGTTACCCCCAAAGCCGCATCACCGTCTTCGAGCACATGGGTAGTGCAAAGGAGAAGAGCGTTACGCACACGGCCGAGTCGTGGACCGAGCCACGCTCGGCGGATCTAAACACCATCGCGCTGCACTGTGTGGCCGGCGACGACGCGGTCACCCTGCCATGCACCCCGGGGCTCCCCGACGATGCTTACGAGCACGACGGTCAGCTCACCAAACGCGAGGCGCGCGCAATGACACTGGCCTCGCTGGCCCCGGGTCCTGGGCAGACCCTGTGGGATATCGGTGCGGGCTGCGGGTCGGTCTCGATCGAGTGGATGCGCGCCGCACGGCGCACGCGTGCCATCGCGGTAGAGAGAAACGCAACGCGGTGTGGGTTCATACGCCACAATGCGAGCGCGTTGGGTACGCCGTCGCTCGAGGTGATCGAGGCCGCGGCGTCGGGGGCGCTCGCGGGGCTGCCCACACCCGATGCGGTGTTTGTGGGCGGCGGCATCGTGGCGCCCAAGGTCATGGACCTGTGTTGGACCGCGCTCCCGTCCGGCGGCCGTTTGGTTGCCAACGCGGTGTCGATGGAATCCGAGCGTGTGCTGACCGATTGGCAACAGCGAACCGGTGGCAACTTGGTACGACTCAGCGTCGCGCGGCTCTCACCCGTCGGTCGATTGCATGCATGGCGGCCCTTGATGCCGGTGACGCATTTCGCCGTTACAAAACACGGGGCGCTGTCGTGACCGGCACCTTGTACGGTCTTGGCATCGGGCCGGGCGACCCCGAGCTGATCACCGTCAAGGCGCTGCGTATTCTCAAGGCGTCGCCCGTGCTCGCGTATCCGGCGCCCGAGACCGGCGAGAGCCTGGCGCGTCGGATCGTCTCGACGCATCTAAACGGTCACCATCGCGAGATCGCGATCCGCATGCCGATGGTGCAGTCGAGGTTCCCGGCGCAGGATGTATACGACTGGGCGGCGGGCGAGGTAGGCGCGCATCTAGACGCGGACCGCGACGTCGCCGTGCTCTGCGAGGGCGACCCCTTTTTCTACGGCTCCTTCATGTATTTGTTTGGCCGTCTCGCCGAGAAATACCCGGTCGAGGTCGTCCCCGGTGTGTCGTCCTTGACCGCCTGCGCGGCGACCTTGGGTGCACCGCTGGCGGCACGAAACGACGTGTTGGTCGTGGTCCCAGCCACCTTGAGCCAAGAAGAGCTGTCGCGGCGGCTACAGTCAGTGGACGCGATGGCGATCATCAAGGTGGGGGGGCACTTTGCAAAGGTGCGCGAGGTGTTGGAGACGCTCGGGCTAGAGTCGCACGCACGTTACATCGAGCATGCCACCATGAGCACGCAGAAAATCTTGCCGCTGGATGCAATCGAGCCCGAGCAGGTGCCGTATTTCTCGATGGTGCTGGTACATGCGAGGGGCACGGCATGGCGGGTGTGAGCACGGTTGCCGTGGTGGTGCTAAACGAACGTGGGCGCGAGCTTGCGGCGCAGCTTGCGGGTTTGGGCAAGGGCGTCGAGGTCTTCGGTTTGCGAACGCGTGTCACGCGTTGCGATGTGCACTTCGACGATATCGCGACCACCCTGCGCCAGCTGTTTGTCGCTGGCAGACCCATCGTCGGTGTGTGCGCGGCCGGGATCCTGGTTCGCAAGCTCGCACCCGTGCTGTGTGACAAGCAAACGGAGCCGCCCGTCATCGCGGTGTGCGATGATGCGAGCGCCGTGGTGCCGCTGCTCGGCGCGCACAACGGCGGCAACGCGCTGGCAACCAGCATCGCCGCGCTGCTTGGTTGCAACGCTGCGATCACCACCGCAAGCGACCGACATTATGGCGTCGCGCTGGACGCACCGCCCGCGGGCTGGCGGCTTGCCAACCCGGAGCACTACAAGGCTTTTGTCGCCGACTTGTTAGCCGGCAGCGGCTGTCGCATCGATGGTGATGCAGGATGGATTAGCAACAGCAGTTTGCCCGTCGGCGACACGGGTGAGCTTTGCATCCAGGTCACCGAGTACACGCAGCCGCCTTCGCCAAAGACGCTTGTTTATCACCCCGCGGTGTTGGCGCTTGGCGTCGGGTGCGAACGCGGCACCGACCCAGACGAGCTGCGGTCCTTGGTGCTCGACACCTTGAGCGCGCAGAAGCTCGCGCCGGAGTCGGTTGCCGGTGTGTTCTCCGTGGACCTCAAATCCGATGAGGCGGCGGTCCACGCGCTCGGCGAGGACCTGGGCGTGCTTGCACGTTTCTATGATGCCGCGTCCTTGGAGCGTGAGACGCCACGTCTTGCCAACCCATCCGAGCGAGTGTTCGAGGAAGTCGGCTGTCACGGTGTGGCAGAGGCCGCCGCGCTTGCGGCGGCGGGTGATGCAGGTGAGCTCCTCATTGTCAAACGCAAGTCAAAACGCGCGACATGTGCCGTGGCGCGCGCACCCGCGGTGTTCGACCCCGAGCAATGCGGCAAGCGGCGAGGCTCCTTGGCGGTGGTTGGGCTCGGTCCGGGGGACCCGCGGTGGCGTACCCCAGAGGCCGATGCGATGGTGGCGCGGGCCACACACCTCGTCGGTTACCGCGGCTATCTGGACCTGCTTGGTGAACCCGACCCGGCGAAGCACTACTGCCCCTACGAGCTTGGCGAAGAAGCACAGCGTGTGGGCGCGGCGCTCGCGCTTGCCGGTGACGGTGAAGCCGTCGCGTTGGTGTGCTCGGGCGATGCGGGGATCTATGCGATGGCCTCGCTGGTGTTCGAAACGCTCGAGCGTTGCGACGACCCGGCGTGGACGCGTGTTTCGGTGACCGTGGTGCCGGGGATCTCCGCCTTACAAGCCGCCGCGGCCCGCGTGGGCGCACCGCTGGGCCATGACTTTTGTGCCATCTCGCTCTCGGACCTGCTCACACCGTGGTCCGTCATCGAGCAACGTCTGCGCGCGGCCGCGCAAGGAGACTTCGTGGTTGCGCTCTACAACCCGTTCTCGCAACGACGCCGCACACATCTCTCCCGCGCGGCAAGAATACTGCTGAGCTCGCGACCGGCGGCAACCCCGGTTGCGGTCGCGAGAAATCTTGGCCGCGATGGTGAAACGGTTCAACTGGCGACGCTGGCCGACCTCGAAGGGCTCGAGGTGGATATGCTCACCATCATCATCGTTGGTGCCTCGCAAAGCCGGCGCATGCGTATGAACGATGGTACGGAACGCATGTACACGCCGCGTGGCTACGCGAACAAAACAAAGTCGGACGCGGCCGCATGACGGTTCACTTCATAGGCGCCGGCCCGGGTGCACCCGACCTCATCACGGTGCGTGGTATGCGGCTCATACGGAGCTCACGCGTCGTGCTGTACGCAGGGTCGCTGGTGCCCGAGGAGATACTGACTTGGGCCGCACCCGACGCGCGTGTGGTGGACACGGCATCGATGACCTTGGATGCGATTATCGAAGACATGCGCGACGCCGATGCGCAAGGGCTGGACGTCGCGCGCGTGCATTCGGGTGACCCCTCGCTCTATGGAGCCATCGCCGAGCAAATGCGTCGTTTGGACACGCTGGAGATCGCTTACGACATCACCCCCGGCGTGCCCGCCTACGCGGCGGCCGCCGCCACGTTGAAGCAAGAGCTGACGCTCCCCGATGTGAGCCAGACGGTCATACTCACGCGGACCTCCATGCGCAGCACGCCAATGCCAAACCGGGAAGACTTGAGCACGCTCGCCACCTCGGGTGCGACCTTGGCGATTCACCTCTCGGCACGCAATGCGCGCCAGGTGCAAGACGATCTGTTGCCGAAGTACGGTGCCGAGTGCCCCGTGGCCATCGTGTACCGCGCAAGCTGGCCCGACGAGCGCGTGGTCCGTTGCACGCTGAACGAGCTATACAAGCGTATCCAGGAGGAGAAGATTCGACGAACGGCATTGATCCTCGTCGGACCCGTCCTCGGCGCGACCGCGTGGCGCGACAGCAAGCTCTACGACCCGGAGCACTTTCATTTGCTGCGTCCAAAGAAGAAGGCCAAGGGTTGAACATGGCCGATAAGGTGTTCTCGGAACACGAATGCCGCGTGCTCGAGCGAGTCATGCGCTACCGCCGCGATGTGCGTGGCAACCACTTTACCGCGGAGCCCGTCAGCGACATGATCATCGACCGCATCCTCGATGCGGCGCTGCGCGCACCGTCGGTCGGTTTCTCCCAGCCGTGGGAGTTCGTCGTCATACGCGACCCCAAGCTCAAGCAGGGCGTGCGCGCAAGCTTCGAGACGGCAAACCAGACCGCGAAACCGTTATTTGACCAAGGCGGACGCTCGCAGTACGCAAAGCTAAAGCTCGAAGGGATCACCGAGGCGCCCGTCAACCTCGCCGTGTTCTACCGCCCAAGCGATGGCCCCGTGCTCGGCCAGACAACGGTCGCGGAGGTCGGTCTCTACAGCGTCGTGTGTGCGGTACAAAACATGTGGCTGATGGCCCGCGCGCTAAACATCGGCATGGGCTGGGTAAGCATCCTCGACCCTGAAGAAGTCAAACAACTGGTCAACGCACCAAAGGCGTGTCGGCTCGTCGCCTACATGTGTCTCGGCTATGTGAGCGATTTCGGTGACACGCCCGAGCTCGAGCAAATCGGCTGGGAGACACGCAAACGACGCGCCGAGGTTATACACAAGGACTCGTTCCGTGTTGAACGGGCGCATGCC
>CAJHYW010000228.1_pt1 | contig 104537 bp, 93 predicted proteins | sample 9198811 | NCBI WGS metagenome assembly CAJHYW01 (sample SAMEA7708378, study PRJEB35096) | sediment metagenome | biome: marine neritic benthic zone biome [ENVO:01000025]; feature: sediment [ENVO:00002007]; material: shallow marine sediment [ENVO:03000034] sea grass bed [ENVO_01000059] ...
GAAAGGGCGGCACTCGCCCTTCGACGCTCGCCGTGCACAGGACCCGAGTATCGCCAAACTCGGCCAGCACCGAGCCCTCGGCGTGACGTGTGAAGTGACGCTGAAGCTGCACGGCGCGCATATCCGATTGCGCTCTGCCACTGGGGCGCATAATTCGTTCTCCGTTGGGGAAGCGCGACAGTATAAGGCCTCATTATCTTTTGGCTCAAAGCCGCGGGCCTGCCCGCGCGGCGGCACGGCGTGCACCGGCAAAGCGCATCGACGGTCTGTGTGGTCTTGCCCGTGCGGGCCACCGACGTCGTGGAATACCGGTACCATACGCGTGTAATCGACGGGCTCCGCGGGTTAACATCCGCGCTTTGGGCACCGAGGGTTCTGGGCAGATGATACGTAGCATGACCGCATTCGCGCGCCAGGAAGACACGGGGGCGTGGGGGACCGTCACGTGGGAGCTGCGTTCCGTGAACTCTCGGTACTTGGATGTGAGCACGCGCCTGCCCGAAGACTTTCGCGTCATGGAGCCCGTGATTCGGGAGCGGGTGGGCACGAGGGTGTCGCGCGGGAAGATCGACTGCACGCTGCGCTTCCAGCCCGGCGCCGAGCAGATGGCGCAGTTCTCGGTCAATACGGAGTTGGTCTCGAGGCTTGCCGCGGCACTCAACCAAATCGAGCATGTTCTCGACCAGTCCTCGACGGTACGGGCGATTGACATCATGCGTTGGCCCGGGGTCATAGAGACCAGCGCGCTCGATGTGGACGTCGCCGCCGAGCACGTCCTGGCAGTGCTGGACGCGGCGCTATCGGAGCTTGTGGAAACACGAGGGCGTGAGGGCGCCAAGATCACCCAGCTGATCGCCGACCGTTGCAACGAGATCGACTCCATCGTGAAGCAGGTTCAAGTCGAGCTCCCGACCATTCAACAGCTTACGCGCGAAAGGCTGATCGCAAAGCTGTCCGAGGTCTCAGACAAGCTCGATACGGACCGCCTCGAGCAGGAAATGGTGATCTTCGCTCAAAAGATGGATGTCTCCGAGGAGCTGGAGCGCCTGGCGACACATGTCACGGAGGTGCGCCGCGTGCTGGCACAGCAAAAGCCGGTGGGCCGGCGTCTCGACTTCTTGATGCAAGAGATGAACCGCGAGGCCAACACGCTTGGCTCGAAGGCCGCACATGCGCGCACGACGCAAGCGAGCGTGGAGCTCAAGGTATTGGTCGAGCAAATGCGCGAGCAGATCCAAAACATCGAATAGACCCGAGCCTATGAGCGAGAACAGCGAACAGGCCGGCGCCGGTCAGCTCTATGTCATCAGCGCCCCCTCCGGTGCCGGCAAATCCAGCTTGGTGGAGCGGCTGGTCGAAAACGAACGCGACATCGTCGTGTCCGTGTCACACACGACACGGAGCGCCCGTGCGCATGAGCGCAGTGGCGAGCATTATTTCTTCGTAGACGAGGCGGGGTTTCTTGCGATGGCCGCCGAAGGCGCCTTTCTCGAGCACGCGCATGTGTTCGGAAACTACTACGGAACATCGCAGCGGGCCGTAGAAGAGGCCTTGGGCAAGGGGCTGGACGTCGTTCTGGAGATCGACTGGCAGGGAGCGGGCCAGGTAAGAAGAGTGATGCCGGGCTGTATCGGAATATTCGTGCTGCCACCCAACGCAGCGGCGCTCGCCGAGCGGCTGCGTGGACGAGGTCAGGATTCCGAAAGCGTCATCGAGCACCGCCTGCGCCAAGCGCGCGACGACGCGTCCCACTATGGAGAGTTTGATTACATCGTGGTGAACGACGACTTCGAGAGCGCGGCGCGAGACCTGTCGGCTATCGTACGCGCGGAGCGGTTGCGCGAAGAACGCCAGGCCCGGCGTCACCGCGCGCTGCTTACCGAGCTTCTAGCAAGCTAGCACGCCTGTAGTTATACTTAGGTGTTGAATTAATCACATGAGATACTTGATATGGCGCGTATCACCGTAGAAGACTGCCTTCACAGCGTCGAAAATCGCTTCCAGCTCGTCTTGGTCGCGACGACGCGAGCACGGCAGATCGCCATGGGCAAGGCACCCCTGGTAGAGGAGAACAACGACAAGCCCACCGTTATTGCGCTACGCGAGATCGCGGAGGGGAAGATCGACGCCTCAATTCTGGACGAACAGCTCGAGGAGTCCATCGAGGAAATCGACCTAGACGAAAGCGGTATACTCGGCGCCGGTTAGTGCGGGCGGCACGGTCTCCGTGTCCTAGCGTAGCCCTTGCGAGCGACGCCACCCGGGGGGTATAGCCCCCCTTCCGAGTCTGACCCCGCGCCGCGCGGACTCTTGGAGGTGTGGTGCCCCCCATCAGAGATCTCTGCAGCCTGACCGAAACCTATCTCGCCGCGGGTCAAGTAAAAGAAATCTACCGCGCCTACGAGTTCGGCGCCCAAGCTCACGAAGGCCAGCAACGCGCGTCGGGTGAGCCGTATATTTATCACCCGGTTCAGGCCGCGCACATTCTTGCCGAGATGCACATGGACGCCCAGAGTATCGTGGCAGCCGTTCTGCATGACGTCATCGAAGACACCCCCACGGCGAAGGAGCAGATTGCGCACGAGTTCGGTCAAGAGGTCGCAGAGCTCGTCGATGGTGTCAGCAAGCTCGCGCAAATCTCCTTCGAAAGTCGGGCCGAGGCACAAGCCGAAAATTTCCGCAAGATGCTGCTTGCGATGTCGCGCGACATCCGCGTCATCATGGTCAAGCTCGCGGACCGCCTGCATAACATGCGCACGCTGCGCGCGCTGCCCGCCGCAAAACGCCGTCTGATCGCACGCGAAACTTTGGAGATCTACGCGCCCATCGCGAGCCGACTGGGGCTGAACAACATCCGTCTGGAGCTCGAGGATTTGGGCTTCGCCTCGCTGTATCCCATGCGCTACCGCGTGCTCGCCGCCGAGGTGAAAAAAGCACGCGGTCACCGCAAACAAGTGGTCAAGAAAATTCTTACCGCGATCCGCAGACGCTTACGTCAAGAAGAGCTGGGGGCTCAGGTCATCGGGCGGGAAAAACACCTCTATAGCCTGTATCGAAAAATGCGCAACCGAGCGCTGTCCTTCTCCGAGGTGCTCGATGTGTACGCCTTTCGCATTGTCGTCGACAGCGCGGACACCTGTTACCGCGCGCTCGGTGTTGTACACAATCTCTACAAACCCGTGCCAGGAAAGTTCAAGGACTACATTGCTATCCCGAAGGCCAATGGTTATCAGTCCTTACACACCGTGCTTTTCGGCCCTTACGGTGTTCCCATCGAGGTGCAGATCCGTACGCATGACATGCACGCAGTGGCAGAATCGGGCATTGCCGCACACTGGATGTACAAAACAGGGTCAGCGCGAAACAACGCGGCGCAGAAGCGAACTCGAGAATGGCTGCGCGAGCTGCTGGAGCTGCAAAAGCAGGCCGGGAATCCCGCGGAGTTTATCGAGAACCTGAAGATCGACCTGTTTCCCGACGAAGTCTACGTATTCACCCCGGTCGGCGACATCATGCAGCTCGCCAAAGGCGCCACGGCGGTAGACTTCGCTTACGCGGTGCACACCGACGTCGGCAATAGCTGTGTCGCCGCCAAAGTTGACCGCCGTTACGTGCCGCTGCGCACCCCGCTCGAGACGGGTCAAACCGTGGAGGTCATCACCGCGCCCTGGGGACGGCCAAACCCGAATTGGCTGAACTTTGTGGTGACGGGCAAAGCGCGCGCAACCATACGCAGCCGTCTAAAGAATCTTCGCCAAAGCGAAGCGGTGGAGCTCGGGCGGCGCTTGCTCAATCAATCACTCAATGCCGAGTCCTTATCTCTGGAGAAGATACCCGAGCACCAGCTTCAAGAGCTACTCAACGAGTACGGCCTCGACAATCTCGATGGGCTACTCGAAGAGATCGGTCTTGGTCAGCGCCTCGCCCCCTTGCTGGTGCGCAGAATGGCGCCCGCGCGCAACGCCACCGACATCGCCGCGCCGCAAAGCAAGAAGGACACGCCGCATCGCCAGCCCTTACACATTAGAGGGACAGAAGGCATGGTCGTGACCTTTGCGAAGTGCTGCCACCCAATACCCGGCGACCCCATCCTAGGCTTCGCTAGCGCCGGACGCGGCATCGTCATCCACACCCAAAGCTGCAAGAACTTGCTCGAGTTCATGGACAGACCCGAGAGGTGGATCGATGTGGAGTGGGAAAAACCCATTGACGCCGAGTTTCCAGTCGAGCTTCGCATCGATGTCGCCAACCGCAAGGGGGTGCTGGCAACGGTAGCCGCGACGATCTCCGAAGCAGGCGCGAACATCGATAACGTCGTGTTTGAAGACCGCGACGGTCAACATTCGGCATTGAAGTTCGTCGTCGAGGTTTCCGACAGAACGCATCTGGCACGTATCATTCGCCGACTCAGAGCAATACACGAAGTCTGGCGAATCACACGGACCCGAGGCTGAGACGCATCACTGCCGGTGCCGCCGGACCGACGCTTCTTGGGCACTCACGCAACCAAGAGAGAACACACATGACACGACAAATCATCGCTACGCCAAACGCACCAAGCGCGATCGGGACCTACTCACAGGCCGTACGTACCGAAAGTACCGTGTACATGTCCGGACAGATCCCACTCATCGCCTCGACCATGGAAGTGGTTTCAGAAGACTTTGGCGAACAAGCACACCAAGTATTCAAGAATTTGAAGGCGGTGGCCGAAGCAAGCGACGGCTCGCTTGCCAAAATCGTCAAGCTCACCATCTACCTGGTCGACCTTGCCAACTTCCCGGCGGTCAACGAGGTCATGTCTCAGTATTTCGAAGAGCCGTATCCTGCCCGCGCGGCGCTCGGCGTCTCCGCGTTGCCAAAGGGCGTGCAAATCGAGATCGATGCCATCATGGTCTTGGATTAAAGACGCGACCCCGGCTCAAACCAGGTCTTTGCTACACGGTGCCCAACCGGTCGCTCGCCAAGCTGCCGATCACTACGTTGAGCGGCGTCGGTCCCCGTATCGCCGAGCGCCTAGAGCGGCTCGGTGTGCACACGGTGCAAGACTTGTTGTTCCACCTCCCAACGCGTTACCAAGACCGCACACACGTGTCACCCATCGGCACGCTGCGTCCGGGCCGGGTTGCTGGGGTTGTTGCAAATATAGACTTGACCCAGGTGAGATACGGGCGCAAACGTTCCCTGCTGTGCGCGGTCTCCGATGGGAGTGGAAAGTTGCTGCTGCGTTTTTTTCACTTCTCCACCATCCAGCAGCGCAATCTGGCCCGGGGCGCCCGCATACACTGCTTTGGCGAGGTCCGCGCCGGCGCGGCAGGGATGGAGATGGTACATCCCGAGTATCGGCTGATCGGAAACGACGAACCGGTCAAGATGGAAGACCATCTCACCGCCGTTTACCCCACCACCGAGGGTTTGCATCAGCTCATGCTACGCCGGCTCGCGGGGCAAGCGGTGGCCTTGCTCGCCAGCGGCGAAGGTATTGAGGAGTATTTGCCGGAACAAGCCTTGTGCGAGCTCTGTCTGCCATCGCTAGAGGACGCTTTGTACACCGTGCATCGGCCACCACCCGATACGCCGGTGGACACCTTGGAGGATGCCCGTCACCCGGCGCTAAAACGCTTGGTGTTCGAGGAGCTGCTGGCCCAACACCTAAGCCGCCGGCTGGTTCGGCGCGAGATTGACAAGCAGCCTGCGCACCCTATTCGACCCGACGGCGCTCTAGCCCGGCGCCTCATGGAGCAGCTTCCCTTTGCGCTGACCTCCGCGCAGCGCCGCGTGTCTGGGGAAATTGCACAGGACCTCAAACGGGACCGACCCATGATGCGCCTGGTGCACGGCGATGTTGGGTCTGGAAAGACGCTGGTCGCCGCTCTGGCGGCTATGCAGGTTATCGAGTCAGGCTTTCAAGTCGCCATCATGGCGCCGACCGAGCTGCTGGCCGAGCAGCACTATAAGAACTTCGATGCATGGCTCACGCCGCTAGGTGTACACACCGTATGGCTGGTCGGGAAGCTTGTCGGCAAAACACGCACGCAAACCCTGGAGAAAATTCGCGACGGCGAGACCCAGGCGATCGTCGGCACCCATGCCTTGTTTCAAGACGAGGTACGCTTCAAGGACCTTGCATTGGTCATCGTGGATGAGCAACACCGTTTTGGCGTCCAGCAGCGTTTGGCGTTGCGAAGCAAGGGCGCAGACGACGGGCTCTACCCGCATCAACTGATCATGACGGCGACCCCGATACCGCGCACATTGGAGATGACCGCCTATGCTGACCTGGACTGTTCGGTGATCGACGAGCTGCCGCCGGGGCGCCAAGCCGTCGAAACCGCGGTCGTCCCGAGCACGCGCCGGCCGCAAGTGATCGACCGGGTGCGGGACGCCTGTCAAAGCGGTCGCCAGGCGTACTGGGTCTGCACTCTGATCGATGAATCCGAGGCGATACAAAGCGAGACGGCGGTGGACACGGCCGAGCGTCTGCGCGAGTTGTTCCCGGATCTGCGTATCGGTCTGGTTCACGGTCGCCTAAAAGCAAACGAGAAAGAGGCGGCGATGGGCGCGTTCAAATCGGGAGAGCTCGATGTGCTGGTTGCCACGACGGTGATAGAGGTTGGCGTGGACGTGCCGAACGCAACGCTGATGATCATTGAGAACGCGGAGCGGCTCGGTTTGGCGCAGCTACATCAGCTACGCGGACGCATCGGGCGCGGTCAGGAGAAGAGTGCCTGTTTACTCATGTATCAGGGTCCGCTTTCGGGGCATGCGCGCGCGCGATTGCACGCGATGCGCGAGACCAGCGACGGTTTCGAGATAGCACAGCGCGACCTCGAATTGCGTGGGCCGGGTGAGGTACTAGGAACACGTCAAACCGGGATGGCACAGCTTCGGATTGCGGATTTCGTCCGCGACAGAGCCTTACTACCCATGGTTCAGCGCACCGCGAACAGCATGATCAATGAGGACCCGCGACGCGTTGCCGGCCTGGTGCAACGTTGGGTCGGTCATGCTGTAGACTACGCCGGTGTTTAGCGCAAAGACGGCTTATCCCCACATGCGCCTTGGGGCACGATGCGGGCTCGGTCGCGGTGTGCCTCGGTTCGGAAACCCGGATGATGGCGTCGGACAAGGGTAGGTCGCCATCTGCGCACCGTGGCAAAGTTGCCGGCTAGGCTAGATGGCTGCGAAGTCACCCTGGTACCCGCCGCGACGGCAAGCCGTATCGACCGTGCCACCAGCCTTGCGTCAATGGCTTAGCGACCCCATGTCGCTCACGCAGCGCATCCAGCGTATATGCCCGGAACGCTTCGCAGTGCGCTTGCTGCAACAGCGCTGGACCCGGCCGCTACTCGACGAGGCGCATGCGCTCGGTCTTGGTCCGCGCCGGTTCGCGTTGACCCGAGAGGTCATTTTGCAGTGTGGCGACACGCCCTGGGTGTTCGCGCGCAGTGTCGTTCCGGCGAAGACCGTACGCGTGGCCCGGTACCGCCTGACACGCTTAGGCTCGCAGTCGCTCGGCGCTATACTGTTCTCCTCGCCACGACTTTCGCGCAGCGGTGTGCAGTTTGCAGAGTTGAGAGCGCCACACGAGCTCTACCGGCTCGCGCGCAGCGCGACTGAGCGCTCCTTTCGCTCGGTGTGGGCTCGCCGCTCGGTGTTTCTTCTCCAGCGACAACCGCTGTTGGTGAGTGAGGTTTTTTTGCCTACGTTGCTTGATGCCTAAGCAAATCGCGATAGAGAAGCTTCGTTGCTACGCGCAGCTAATGCGTATGGACCGGCCGATCGGTACACTGCTGCTTCTTTGGCCAACGCTGTGGGCGCTGTGGGTTGCGGGCGAAGGACGGCCCGACCCCCTCATCACGACTATCTTCGCCGTGGGTGTTTTTTTGATGCGCTCGGCGGGTTGCGTCATCAACGACTTCGCGGACCGCGAGCTGGACCCGCATGTGCAACGCACGGCGAGCCGGCCCTTGGCCAGTGGGCGGGTAAGCGAACGAGAAGCCCTGATGTTGTTTGGCGTGTTAGGGCTTCTCGCGTTTGCTCTGGTCCTTCTGCTCAATCCCCTGACCATTGCTCTTTCGGTGGTCGGGATCCTGCTCGCCGCCACGTATCCCTTTATGAAGCGCTTCACCTACTTGCCCCAGGTACACCTGGGTATCGCCTTTGGCTGGGCCGTTCCCATGGCATTCGCCGCCGAGACCGGCGCGGTGCCCGCCGGCGCCTGGCTGTTGTTGATCGCCGTGGTTCTATGGGCGGTAGCCTATGACACCATGTACGCCATGGTAGACAGGGAGGATGACCTGCGTATTGGCGTCAAATCCACGGCCATTCTTTTTGGCAAATCCGACAGGGCATGGATTTGTGGCATCCAGCTTGGCGTGCTTGCCGTCTTGTGTTTATTCGGTGGGCAGATGGAGCTCGGGTTTTGGTACTACGTCGGCGTCATGGGTGCGGGCGCGCTTTTCGTGTACCAGCAACGGCTCATCCGAGAGCGCGAGCCTGAACGATGCTTTCAGGCCTTTCTCAACAACAACTGGCTTGGTGCGACGGTGTTCGCGGGGATCGTGCTGGACTACGCGTGGGGCTAGGCCAGGGCTTGAATCGGACGCGGGCGCCCCGTCGCATAGCCCTGAACATAATCGACGCCGATCTCTCGAAGCTTTGCCAGGATAGCCTCAGTCTCCACAAACTCGGCGATCGTTTGCTTGCCCATGACTTTAGCGATTTCGTTTATAGACCTAACCATTGCCAGATCGATAGGGTCTTCCATGATGTCCTTTACAAACATACCGTCGATCTTCAAGTAATCCACCGGCAGCGTCTTGAGGTAGGCGAAAGACGATAACCCACAGCCAAAGTCGTCGAGTGCAAAGCGACACCCACGTTCGCGCAATACATGCATCGCTCGCTTCGCGGCCGCCAGGTTGGCAACCGCGGCGGTTTCGGTGATCTCGAAACACAGTTTGTGTGCCGGCATCTGGCTGCTGTCTAGCAGGTCCGTCACGAGGCGCGGAAACTCCTCATCGGCCAGGGACTGACCAGAGAGATTGATGGAGCAGAGAAAGAGACGTCTCAAGCGCTCCGGATGCCGATTGAACCAGCCCAAGGTCGCCTCAATCACCCATTGGTCGATGGCGCCCGCCATGTTGTAGCGTTCGGCTGCGGGTAAGAAGGCACCCGGCAGCACGGTGTGGCCCTTCTCGTCTTCCATACGCAGCAAGACCTCGTAGAGGTCAATCTCGCCTTCCTGCCCGGGTGGCTCGAGCGGGAGTCGCGATTGTATGGGCGTAACGGTTTCCGCGGCGATGATGGGTTGCACGCTGAGGTGCAAACGCTCCTCGTTCAACGCACGGTTGAGCCGGGTCACCCAACGCGCCTCACCAAAGCGGCGCGCGAGCTCCGCGTCGCCGGCTTTGTATACATGTACTCTGTTCCGGCCCGATTCTTTGGCCGTATAGCATGCGGTGTCCGCCGCCCGCAGCACGGAGGTCATATCGCCGATGGTGCTGGAGATGGGGACCACCCCGATACTCACGCCAATATTAAAGGTGTTTTCTTCCCAGCCAAACTTGAACTCCTCGACCGAGCTTCTCAGGGTTTCCGCAACGCGCTGGGCCTGGTCCAAGCCACAGTGCTCCATGAGGATGCCGAACTCATCGCCGCCGAGCCGTGCCAGCGTATCGCGTTTGCGGATACGCTCGGCAAAAAGCGTGGCGAGCTGGCGCAGCAGCTCGTCGCCGGCCAAATGCCCACAGGTATCGTTGATGAGCTTGAACTGGTCCAAGTCCAGATAACACAGCGCGTGCTCACCCTCTTGGGTCTTGACCGTCCCCAGCACCCGGCGCAAGCGCTGCTCGAACTCGCGGCGGTTGACCAAGCCCGTGAGCGCATCGTGGCTTGCCTGATAGCTGAGTTGCTCGGAGAGGCGATGCTGCTCGGTAATGTCCCGGCAAACGATCCGCAGCTCCGCGGTGGACTGGTCGACGTTTCTGACCAACCGCACGCGCTCGTGGACCCACAAAATGGAGCCGTCCTTACAGAGCATGCGAAACTCTAACTCGCTTTCGAAAATGCTCTGCGAAAAAAGCGTCTTCACCTGTGCGCGCAGCCGTTTTACATCGGACTCGTACACGATGCGCCACAGCTCTTGCCCGACCAGCTCATCTTTGACGTAGCCCAGGTAATCGGCGCCGAATTTGTTGACCGACAACACGGTCCCTTGCTCCGAAACAGTGAAGTGCATATCGGGAGCGTTGTCATACAGGTCTTGGTGCAGCTGCTCGCTGGTGGCGAGCGCTTGCAACGCCCGCTTCTCTTCGGAGATGTCGCTGACAGAGCCAACCATGCGGTGCGCATAACCATGCTCGTCACGCAGCGCATAGCCACGCTGCCACACCCAGCGCCAATCGCCGTGCACGTCCCTGTAACGCGGCTGACATTCGAAGCGCTCGCTATTGCCCTTGAGATGCTCGATCAGCTTCGTGCGGTAGACCTCGCGGTCCTCCGGGTGCAAGCGGTCTATCCACGTCGAAGCGTCGATCAGCTCCTCCGCGGGCACGCCCAGCAGCTGGCCGACTTCGTCGGCGAAGCAAACGTGGTTCTCGCGGATGTTCCAGTCGTAAAGCACATCGCTGACTGCCCGCATCGCCAAGGCATAACGTTCCTCGCTCTCGCGTAGCGCGCGCTCGGTGTGCTTGCCCTCGGTCACCTCCTCGGCGGTGTGGATGACACGTACCCAGGTGTCCCTGGCACCATCGGGGACAAACACGGTGTCTCGGACGCAAATAACGGCGCCCTCGTGCGTCCTCTCCCACACTTCGACGACGACTTCGGTATCACCGGCAGCAAGCCCGCTCAAGACGCGGCGGAAGGCCCTGAGTTCGTCTCCCGTGTGGCACGCGCTCGCAAAAGGCCTGTAAGAAGCACGCTCGTGCACGCCATACATCCGCATCGCCGCCGGGTTGACATCGACCACCTCATGCGTCGCCGCCAATCGCTGCAAGAGGTCGGGATGGCTTTGAAAGTGGGCGTCGAAATCGCTCACCCCCTGTCGGCGCAGCTCCTCTATCGCCGACTTGGCGCGTGACCAATCTTCCTCCCAGATGGAGATGGGCACTTGGTCGAAAAGGGTACGGTAACGCGCATCGGAATCGCTCTCGTGAGTGAAGGCGAGGCTAGCGATGCTTTTCTCTTCGCGGCTCGAGGGGCTCATGGAAGATCGTGTAGCGAAGTGGTCCCGAAAAACGCGCTTCGCGCAACGCTGCACGCTCGGGTTGTCTCTGGAAAGTTTAGCGCAAGAACCCGGGTGACGCCCGAGAAAGAGCGCCACGCGGCATCTAGGTGACGGTCACAGCCGCTGGATGTCGCTCAGCAGGCGCGCGTAGATTTCGGTGACGGCTTGGTTGAAGGCGAGCACCGCGCTAGACACTTTGCTGTCCCCGACCTCCACCTCCGAGCGATACTCATCCACCCACAGTATGTCGCCCCGCCCCGAGCGCAAGGCAAACTCCATGTCCACGACGACCTTTGAAGGGTCGCCCCGCAAATGCTCCAGCCGACGGATCTTGCCCCTGAGCTCGAAATCCGGACGGATGCGCAGCTCCGGTGTCACGGTCTTCTCCGCAAGCCCGGCCAGACGCAGGTAGCGCACCAGCTCTTCCTGGAGCATGCGCGAAGGCGGCTCGACCCAGTAGTCGTAGTTGTACTGCTGGAGCTGATTGGGGGACTTTGCAGCGCCGTAAACCAAGGGCCGTTCCGCGATCAGACCATCCGCCAGAAAACGGTCGACCACCAGCACACCGTCGAGCTGCGGCGTGCTAGAGCTGCTCACATCGGGCAACCGGACCCGGTAGAACCGGTCATCGGGCACCTCGGGGGTTGCACATCCATAAATCATGGCCATCGCGAGACAGACCATGCCAAGACGAATGCCTGGTGCAAAACTCACACGCTCCCCCCCCTCAATCACCGCGACGTCGCGGTCGCATTGTCCGCGGGCGCCTTGCCGCTAAGCAACACCCCCGGGTTACTCCGTATCTGGCGGCTGAATTCGTAGATGTTACGACTCGACCCTTCTAGATTGTACGTGATGGCATCGATGTGCCTGGCGATAGTGTGCAAGGTGTGGCGCAAATCGCCAACCGCCTGGGCGATATCCGGGCGCGCATCTGCGACCAGACCGTGGGTCTCATCCAACAAGGCATCGACCTTTGCGCGTGTCGCAATGAGCTCGCTCGACAGCGCCGCGACATTTCTTGCGGCGTTTGCGACATCGTCCAAGGCTCGGCGCACCTTGGCCACGGTTTCCTCCCCAAGCAGCTCGTCCAGGTTCGCCGATGCGCGTTGGATATTCCCAACGGTTTGCGACAACCGCTCATCGGAGGTCAACTCCGCGACATTGCGCGATGCGGTTGCCATATCCGCCAGCAGGTTGGAGAGATTCTCCGAGTTTGGCGGTCCGAGCATCTCTCGGGCACGTTCGGCGACGTCATAAACGTTTTCTATGAGTTGGGGTCCGCGTTGCTCGAGCTTGTCCGCTACGACTGCCAAGTCGGCAATCAGAGCCGTGCCATCCTTGCTCAGCGCCTGCCCGAAGGTATTGATGTACTTGGAGACGTTTTTGATCAAAGGACGAATGTCGCTCTCGGTGAGGTCGCGTAGCGTGTTGGCGGCGTCCGTGATCGCCGCAAACACGTCGACGCGCGCCTGCCCCTGGATTCGGCCCCCCGGCTCCAGCATCTCTTCGCTCTCACCCGCGCGGATATCGATGGCCACAGCGGACAAAAGACCGGAGGTACGGATGCGCGCCACGCTATCGATAGGGATGGACCAATCACTGAGCGCTGAGATCTCGACCAAGAAGTTCGACCCAGACGCCTTATCGCGGTCCGACCGGATACGCTCGATCTGGCCAACCGGAAAACCCATAAACAGCACCTTGCTACCGACCTTTAGACCCGAGACGTGGTCATAGCTCGTGAAGTAGCTGTGGGTCGCACCGGTTCGACCGCTGAGTATCGCAATCGCCGCAATCGTGGCGACCAACATCGCCACCACAAATGTTCCAACGGCCAGGTAGTTGACCTTATGACTCTTCATTTTCTCGCAGCACCCGACTAGTTCGGCCTGACCTCTTCGCCGGTCAACCGACGCAAGTAAGCATCTGGGTCGAGCTCCTCATACTCCGTCTTTCGATTGAGCAAATTCTGCACGCGATTGTTGTCGCTTCTCTTGACCTCATCGACGCTGCCCACGACCAGCACATGCCCGTGGTCGAGCACGGTAATGCGGTCGGCGATTTTGAAAGCACTATCGAGCTCGTGTGTCACGACTACGATGGTCGTCCCCAACGCATCCCGAAGCTTTAAGATCAGGTCATCCAGCGCCGATGCCACAACCGGGTCGAGACCGGCGGAGGGCTCGTCGCAAAAAAGAAGCGTGGGGTCCATGACCACCGCTCGCGCGAGGGCCGCGCGCTTGACCATCCCGCCCGATAGCTCGGAGGGCATCAAATCCTCGAAGCCCGCCAGATCCACGACCTCGAGCTTCAATCGGGCCATGATTTGGATCGTGCTCTCGTCGAGGTCCGTGTGCTCGCGCAATGGCAGGGTAATGTTCTCGCCGACGGTCATGGAGCTAAACAAGGCCCCGAATTGGAACGCGACACCCATGTCCTTTTGCAGCTCGTACATCTCCATTGGGGTGACTTTGGTGATGTCTTTGCCGAGGAGCTTGATGGAGCCCGAGGTTGGCACCTCCAACCCGAGCATATGCCGGAGCAGCGTGCTCTTGCCCGACCCGCTGCCCCCCATGACCACCATGATCTCCCCTTCCTTAACATCGAGCGAGATGCCTTTGAGTATCTCGCGCTCGCCATAGTGGGTGACGAGGTCGTGTACCTCGATCATGACGTCTTTGTCGGGGAGCGCGGACATCTCAACGTGTCACCACGAAGACGAAGAGCATATCGGTAATCACGATGGCCGTGATCGCTTGCACAACGGACCGCGTCGTAAATCGGCCCACACCTTCGGCACCACCTTTGACGTTCACACCGTTCACAACGCCAACGAGCGTGATGAGAACCGCAAATATCGCGCTTTTACTCAAGCCGTGCATCAGGTCGTCCACGCTCAACGCGTCAATCAACTGGCTGGCGTAGGCTTGCATGTTGAAACCCAGGTCTACGGTCACAAAGAGTCCCGCCGAGAATAGCCCAACGATCATGGACCAAACCGTGAGCGCGGGCACGGTGATGACCATGGCCACGAGCGCGGGAACCACCAAGAAGCGCACCGGGTTTATCCCCATCACTTGGAGCGCGTCGATTTCCTGGTTGATGTTCATCGTACCTAGGCGCGCGGCCAAGGCCGAGCCCGAGCGTCCCGCGACCAGAATCCCGGTGATCAGCGGTGAGAACTCACGCACCATGGACAGCGCGATGCCTATCGTCACCTGCGACTCCGCGCCAAACTGCTTGAGTGTATGAATACCTTGTATCGCCAGCATGAGGCCGATGGTCGCCGCAAGAACGGTTACGATGGGAATGGCGTAAATGCCAGTCTCCATCATCTGCACGAACACGGCCGGCAGACGTACGGGTTGACGACGTCGGCGGCCAACCAAGATCCAAGCGATGCTCTCCAGCAGCAGGGAGGCACCGTAGCCGAACTCTTCGAGGCTGCTGACGGTGTTCTGGCCGACACGCTCGAGCCAGCCTCGTACTGGATTTGCCGGCGGTGTCGCCATGGGACCCGCTTATTGTCCGCCCTGTGCGAGGCTTTCTTCGACGGATGCGTAGATCGCAAAAATCTGGTCCAGCCGCGCCAGCTCGAGCACACGCATCGCGGGCTCGCTGACTGCCGCGAGTGCAAACAAGGTGTTGGCCTTGCGTGCACTCTGGAAAGCCTCGACCAAGCTCGCGACGCCCGAGCTATCGATGTACGCGACCGCCGACATATCGACTACCACGCCCGAGCGGCTATTGACGCTATCGAGCAAGGCAGTACGCACCTTTGGAGAGCTCTCCAAGTCGACGTCCCCCGACAAGGCCACCACCGTGACGTCGCCCTCTTTTTTTATCTCGTAAGACATAGTCTCCCCTTCAATAGATCCTTTTTACCATTTCCAATATGTTCCCCGCGCCGTCCGGCAGCGCCCTGAATTCGGTCTCGTCCATGCACTCCTTTATGAAGTGAGTACCAAGCCCGCCAGGTCTGAGCTCATCCAATGGGCGGGGCTTTATCTTGTCGATGTTTGCGGGAGGTCCAAAGTCGATGACGTAAATAACGAGGTAATCGGGTATGTACCGCATGTCCACGACGACATCGTGGCCGGGTTGGCCTTTGTACGCGTGCCGGATCACGTTCTGGCATGCCTCGTCCACCGCGATGACGATGTCTCGAATGCACGCTTCGCCGCATCCACTTGCCGCCGCCGCGTCAGAAACGGCCGCGCGCATCGTGCGCAGCCGGTCGGGCTGCGAGGGGAAACGGATCTCGACAACGCGTTCGCCCACGCGCTCCGAGCACACGCGCGCCGCACTACGGGCAGGCTTCTCTGTACTACTCACTGCGAGCACCCCGCTAACAAGCGGGGCGTACCCCCAAAGGCAGAGCGCTTTCTTTGCCGCGTGCCGGCATCCGCGTGACCGCGATAGCCGGCCCCACATTGACGCCGCCGCTCATCGAGGCTCATGAATGTCGGCCAGTGGTGCTGCAGGCTGTCTGGGTGCGCGCCGGGCTGCGACCAGGTTGAACTTCTGATTCCAACGCAGCCAAAATGCCCCGAGGTCTTCCATCATGCCGGCGAGCCGCCCATAGTCATCCGGCTTCACCACATACCCGTTTGCGCCCGCCGTATAGGCCAGAGCGATATCACGGTCCGCCCCAGACGTCGACAACACCACCACGGGGAGATAGCGCGCCGTGTCCGATGCGCGGATCTGCTCCAGCAGCTCCAAACCATCCATACGCGGCAGCCTTAGGTCGAGCAAGACGAGGTCCGGTGTCGGACTCGTCGCCGGGTCAGCATATTGGCCATGACGCAGCACATATTCCAGCGCAACCACGCCGTCGAGCACGTGGACAACTCGTGCTGGGCAAGACCCAGCCTGCAACGCGCGCATCGCCAACTCAGCATGAGCCGGGTCGTCTTCCACTAACAGCACAATACGCGCCGGCGTGTCTTGTGTAACTCTCATACGTTATAAACCAATATAACACACGAAAACCACGCGCCATCAAGCAACCTGCGTCGCTTTCAAACACCCATACAAACCTGGCTCGGCGCCTCGGGGTCGCACGCGCACGCGGCCCGCGTTCTAACCGTCGTGCGCGACGAACTTCATGGCTTGGCGCGCCGTTCGTCGAACATGCTTGCGACGCAGCGGCGCCTGCGAGAAACGCTTTAAGGCGGCGAGCAGGACACCGACAATCTCGTCGCTCTGCTCGCGACGGCCCACCAGGCGTCTGACCGCAAGCGTTGTCTTCAATACGTGCACCGACTCAATGTATTCGTCGCGCCCATGGTCGAGCAATGCGTCCAAGGCACGACGCAAGAAATCCGCCGGGTCGCCAACCTCCCAGCGACGCCAGTCGGTTTCGGGAGAGGTATATGGGGCGTTTCGTCCGGCAAAACAGGCGAGCTGCAGCAAGGCCTGCGGCCACAGCCTCGGGTGTCGCGAGCACTGTGTATCGACCGCATCGGCAAAGGTGATGCCATGGGTGAAGTCCAACCAGCCGACGTTGTCGGCCACCGAACGGTCCACATGGGTCTGAAATGAGTCCTCGAAGCTCGCCATGTTGTGGGCATTTACCCCGCTTAGCACCCAAAACAGCTCGGACGCGTCGCTACCGCTGGAGCGCAGCGTGAGCTCCACGGCCTTGCTTATGCCAAGCCTGCGGAACTCCGAAACGGTGGGCCGGTGGCCACCCGCGCCCCAGCCCGAAAGCGCCCGACCATAAACTCGAAACTCAGGGACGTGGTCTTCGCGCACGGCGAATACCAAGCTTCGGCACAAGGACAACAACAGCGGTTCGGCCACGCGGTCTCCAAAGCGGTTTATGAGCTGCATCGCCTTGGTGACATAGATGAGCGAGTGGCCGAAATCGTTGTAATGTGCCAGCGCGGCGCACGAAAGAGCATTCTCGAGCGTTGCGTAGGGCACCGCGTCGCGTAACGCGCCACGCAGCATGCCGACGGCACGCGGCTCGTCCTCGTCCTCTATCGCTTGGACGAAGGCATCGGCGTCGAAGCCGTAAACCGCCGCCGGGTAGGCATAGCCTGACTCGCGGAGCACGTCGTAGGCCATGTGCGCTAAGCTCTCAAGCACACAAATGAGCTGGCCTTCGGCATCATCGCCGAGCTCGTCGTGGAGCTGCATCCAGTCCGCCGCGCCCGCGTAAGCATGTGTCCAGCCAAACTCCAGCCTGTCGAAAGACCAGCCTATTCCGGCCACCAGGGCTTCACATGGCTCCACGCCGATGAGACGCAGCCGTCCCAGCTCGCGCGCCAAACGTGTGTAATCGTGGTCATCGAAGGCGTCGCGCAGACTGCGCATGGTCTCACGGTGGCGTTCGTCCCGCCCCAAGTCGCTGAGGTCCACGAGCACCTGTTCGTCGACTACACGCGTCGGGTAGACACGCAAACGGTCGCCACCAAACTTGTTTGCACCGGTGGCCAGGTCGAACTTCCAATTGTGCCAATTGCAGGTAAGCGTGCAGTCAGTGTCAACGTGTCCCTCGCTCAGAGGGTAACCTTCGTGCGGACAACGGTTGTTGCAGGCAAAGACCCCGCGCGACGTGTGGAAGAGTACGATCTGTTTGCCGGCGGAACGGAACACCGTTTTTTGGCGATGTGCCAGCTCGTCGGCGGATACGGCTGCGACCCAATGCTCTGACATCTTGCCCTCACGGTGCTTGGACGGCACAGTTTATGGGAAGTGCAAATAGGAAACGACTTGGGTACAAACTCTAGGGCGTTTGTTGCTGCACTGCAATAATGCTACGGCCGACGCGGCTGAAAGTGCAGGCGTGGAACAAACCGAGACATTGGCGACCATGAATAGAGAGGCCGTAGGGAGCTGCTCCAACGTATCTACATTGGGGTCCGGTGGCGGACTCGATGTGCCCGGGCCGCTTGGCACGGTGCTATCGCGAGCCAAAGGCTGCGAACTCTGGGACACAGCGGGCCGCCGTTACTTGGATTTCTCCATGGGTCGCGGCTCGGTCTTGGTGGGTCACGCCCACCCGGGCGTCGTCGAGGCGGTGGGACAACAAAGCAATCGCGGTTCGAACCTCGCCTTTACAAACGAGCAATCGCTCGCGCTCGGCGAAGCGCTGCGCGCGCTCAGCCCAGCCTGCGAACAGGTGCGGTTCTGCCTTTCAGGAGCCGAGGCGACCAGGTCCTGCGAGCGCCTAGCACGGGCCCATACCGGTGGTACGACAATCCTCCGTTTCGATGCGAGCCATCACGGCGCCGTCGCCGTGCCGGCTACACGCTTGTTCACCGGGCGTTCGAAAACCCCACAAGCACCGGGGGTCACCGAGCCCGACACCCCTGGGACAAACGACGACGCGGTGCTGGTCGCGCAATACAACGACCTCGCGGCTGCCCGGCAGACCATCGAGCAGCGAGCGCTCGCGGGCGTGGTGGTCCAACCGCTCCAGCAATGCATACCGCCGAAGCCCAACTTCCTGGCGGGCTTGCGCGCCGCGACGGCGGCACACGACATACCGCTTGTCTTCGACGAGACCGTGACCGGCTTTCGTCTATCCTACGGCGGTGCGCAGGAGTACTACGGAGTCGTACCGGATTTGGTAGCCTACGGCGAAGCGCTTGGCGGTGGTTATCCGATCGCGGCCCTTGGTGGACGACGCGAGATCATGAGCGGGCTGGATGAGGACTGGCCGACCTCGCCGCACGCAGGTAATTCGGTCTCGGCAGCGGCTGCTCTGGCCGCGCTGGCGGTGTATCGCGAGCCGCAAAGCTACGCACATCTTCACGACCTAGGCGCCTATTTGCGCGCGGGTATGCGTTGCGCGCTTGACGCTCGCTCGCGCCACGCCAATGTGGTGGGTGACGGCCCTCTGGCTCGCGTGCTGAGCTCGGCGCACACTCATGCGCGCTTGGCCCGCGCTTTGCTTGCGCGAGGTGTGTTCTTGCATCCTGCAGATTCGGCGCTCTACGTATCGCTCGCGCATAGCAGAGCGAGCTGCGATGAATTCCTCACGCATTTCGGTGCCGCAATAGACGAGGTCACAAATGACTGAACGAGGACCCCGCAAGGACCAAAGCATGCGCGCGATGGTGTTAACCGCACCGGGTACGCCGTTGACCCTGAGGCAGTTACCGGTGCCCGAACCCGGCGCTGGCCAAGTCCTCGTACGTGTGAGCGTATGCGGGGTCTGTCGCACAGATCTTCATGTGGTGGACGGCGACCTAGGCGAGCCGCGCTTGCCGCTGGTCCCCGGGCACCAGATCATCGGGCGCATCGAGCGCTGTGGGCCCGGTGTGGACACGCTCAGCACGGGTCAGCGGATCGGCATACCGTGGCTGGGTGGGAGCTGCGGACACTGTGCGTTCTGTGAGCACGGGAACGAGAATCTGTGCGATTTAGCCGTGTATACGGGTTACCAAATCAACGGCGGCTTCGCGGAGTATTGTGTTGCCGATGCGCGTTTCTGCTTCCCCATCGCCGAGATGTACCCGGACTTACAGGCGGCGCCCCTGCTGTGCGCGGGCTTGATTGGCTACCGCGCATTGGCAAAAGCGGGCGATGCCGAGCACATTGGGCTCTACGGGTTTGGGGCGGCCGCGCACATACTGGTACAGGTAGCGCGCTATCAGGGGCGCCATACCTATGCCTTTACCCGCCCCGACGACATCCAAGCCCAGCAGTTCGCGCTGGACCTGGGGGCGAGCTGGGCGGGCGCGTCGGGCGAGCCACCGCCTCGTCTGCTGGATGCGGCCATCATTTTTGCACCGGTCGGCGCCTTGGTGCCCGAGGCACTCACGGCACTGCGCAAGGGCGGGCGCGTGGTCTGCGCCGGGATCCATATGAGCGAAATACCAAGCTTTGCCTATGCGTCGCTTTGGGGAGAGCGCAGCATTTGCTCGGTGGCAAACCTCACCCGTCGAGACGGCCGAGAGTTCCTGCGCCTGGCACCAAAGATACCGGTCAAGACCGAGGTTCACCGCTACCCGCTGGAAGCGGCCAACCAGGCGCTGGACGACCTGCGCCACGGCCGGTTTACCGGCGCCGCCGTGGTGGACGTGGCCGGTTGAAACCGCTCGCGGCTGGCAGGTTGCACGGCGCGGGCTGTCGCCGCCGCTCTTGGGCGCTGAGCTGTTCAGGGGTTTGCGCTTAAGTTCTCGCTCCACCAATCGGGCAGGCATGCGATGGAGTCGATAACGGCGTGTGGCTCGATGCCACAGCCAAGGTCGGCAGGGCGAAACTTACCGGTACGTACGAGCACGCCGCGTATCCCAAGCGCTTGAGCCGCTTCGATATCCCCACGAATGTCGTCGCCGACCATGATGGTCTCGGCCGCCATCTCTTCGAGAATGCCGAGGGCGCTGCCAAAAAACTCGGCCGCCGGCTTACCGAGCACCACAGGCGCTCGCCCAGTTGCATGGGCCAGCGCCATAACGAAGGGGGCCGTGTCCAAACGCAGGCCGTCCGATGCACGCCAAAAACGGGTCATACCGAGCGCGACCAACGGCGCCTCGGTGTTGTCCATCAAAAGCCGGAAGGCGCGGTTTAGCAGGTCGAAGCTCCACTGTCGACCGAGGTCGCCGAGCACGACCGCCGCCGCCCCCGCTTCGGCACCATCCTCGAGTAACGGAATCCCAGCGAACTCGCTCTTTGTCGCCTCGGGGACAAAAAGCGCGGTCTTGCCCTCCACATGTGCCTCGAGCCAGCGCCGCGTTGCCACCGGTGGGGTGAGGATCTCGGACTCGGTCGCGGCAATGCCCAGCCCGGCAAGCTTTGTGACCAGCGCGCTGCGTGGTTTGGAGGTTGTGTTGGTCAAAAACAAATGCGCGATGTGCTGTTCGCAAAGCCATAGGACCGTCTGCGCGGCACCCGAGATGGGGCGGTGGCCCTCGTACAAAACCCCATCCAAGTCCAACAGCACTGCAGTCATATTCGCACCCGTATCGCCAGTTTACTCCGCGGTGGCGGCCGCGGTCACCGGCGCTAATCGCGACGCAGCCGGTCGCTCACGGCAATCGGTGTAGGAAATCGCAGCATGATCAAATAAGAGGACGCGATAAAGGCCAGCACGGTCGCCGCCTCGATGAGATATGAGGCGCGCGTGCCAACGATCTCGACCTCGGCCGCGAGCACCACGATCAACAGCGAGAACTCGCTGATCTGCCCGAGCCTAAAGCCGATCTCGTGCGCGAGCTTTGGCGACTCGCCCTCGCGAACGAGCAATACCCTAAACACAAGCGGCTTGAGGACGAGCATTACGGATGCCAACAACAGGGCAGGAATCGCGATATCCGCCAGCGTGGATAGCTTGAAGGTCGCCCCCAGGGCAAAGAAGAACATGATCAAGAAGAAGTCACGCAGAGGTTTGAGGCTCTCGGCGATATACGTGGAGATGCGGCTGGTCGCGAGCGCGACGCCCGCGATGAAGGCCCCCATCTCATGCGATAAGCCGAGCACGTGGGCAAGCTGTGCCAGCCCGATGCACCAGCCGATCGCCACCAGGAACACGTACTCGTGGATAGTATCGAAGCGTTGGATCAGCGGGTCCAGCACAAAGCGCTCCACCACGTAGGCAAACACGGCCAGGGCGGGCAGCGACAAGAAGAGCACCACCATCTGCGCCACCGGCAGGTCGGGTCTTGCATACGCTTCCAGCACGAGCAGCATGACGATGGCGATAATGTCCTGTAGCAACAGGACGCTGATGATGATCTCCCCCATGCGGCGATGATGTAGCGCGGTGGTAGGCAAGAGCTTCAAACCCAAGATGGTGCTTGAAAACATCATCAACGCGGCGACCAAGAACAGCTCCATGCCTCGAAACCCGAAGACCAAGGCGATAAGCGCGCCAACGGCCGCAAACACGAGCGAACTCAGCACGGTCACCTTTGTCGCCTCTCGCAGCATGCGTAACAGCTTTTGCGGGTGAAGGTTCAGACCGAGCAGGAACAATAAGAAGATGATCCCGACGTGACCGATGTTCGCGATGGTCTCGAGGTCCTCGACGACGCCGATTCCGGAGGGTCCAAAAAGAACCCCGAGCACGATGTACGCTACCAGCAACGACTGGCGGGCGATCAAAGCGACGCCGCCGAGCAACGCCGCCCCGGTAAATATGAGAAAGATGGCGAATAGTATGGCGTCGTGCGGCATCGCTACCGGACGGCCGACTCGCTCGTCGGGGGCCTGGCGCCCGCCAGCCACGCGTCCACGCGCGGGGCGGTCTCGGCGTTGCAAAAGAGCCCCAGCTTGGAGCGCCGCCACAATACGTCGTCGCTGGTCCGGGCCCACTCGTGGTCGCGCAGGTATTGAAGCTCCGCTTCGTAGAGCTCCGCCCCAAAGTGCTCACCAAGCCCTGCGATATCCCGCGCGCCGTTGACCAGGCGCTCTATGCGGGTTCCGTAGTTGCGCGCATAGCGCAGACCAAGCGATGGCGACAGCCAGGGATACCGGCGGCGAACCACGTCTACGAAGGCGTCGAAGTCACCGCGGTCGATGTCCCCACCCGGCAGCGTGGCCGCACTTGTCCAAAGCGGCCCTGCATGGGGCAGCGCACTGCTGAGCTTTTTCAGCACCTCTTCGGCGAGCTTTCGGTAGGTCGTCAGCTTTCCCCCAAAGACGTTGAGCAGCGGAGCACCCTTGGCATCCAGCTCCAGCACATAGTCCCGTGTAACCTCAGAAGCATTTTGCGCCTGGTCGTCGAACAAGGCACGAACACCCGCGAAGCTCCAAACCACGGAGTCGGGCGATACCGGCGTAGCAAAATACTCGTTGACGGCTGCGCACAAGTATTCGACCTCGTCTCGCTCGGTGGTCACTTCGCTCGGGCTTGCGCGCCATTCCACCTCGGTCGTCCCAATCAAAGTAAACTCGTTTTCGTAGGGGATCGCAAAGACCACGCGCCCGTCGGCGTGCTGAAAAATGTATGCATAGTCGTGGTCGAACAAACGCCGCACAACGATGTGACTGCCCTTTACCAGACGGAGCTCGCTCGCGCCCTGGCGAATTCCGGTGCTCTGCAAGAAGCTGCTTACCCACGGTCCCGCCGCATTGACCAAGGTGCGTGCGCAAACCGTATGCTCATAACCAGCGCCGTCGCGCACATCGATCTGCCAACCATCGGCCTCGCGCCGCGCACCAGTGCAGCGATACCCGGTGAGGATAGTCGCACCGCGCTCGGCGGCATCGACCGCGTTCAAGACTACAAGCCTCGCATCTTGCACCCAGCAGTCCGAGTAAACGAACCCGCGGGAAAAGCCGCCTCTTAGCGCAGCGCCGGTCTCATGACCCGCGAAGGACACCGTGCGGCAACCGGGCAACCGCTCCCTATGACCGAGGTGGTCGTAGAGGAACAAGCCCAGGCGAATCATCCACGCCGGGCGCAGGCCTCGATGATGCGGCAGCACAAAGCGCAACGGCCAGATTATGTGTGGGGCGGCGCGCAGCAAAGTTTCCCGCTCCTGCAGGGACTCGCGCACCAACCGAAACTGGTAGTGCTCTAGATAACGCAGGCCACCATGGATCAGCTTGGTGCTGCGCGAGGAGGTGTGCATGGCCAGATCGTCCTTCTCGCACAGCAAAACACGCAGCCCGCGACCTGCGGCATCGCGGGCGATGCCCGTTCCGTTCACGCCGCCACCAATGACAACCATGTCGTACGGACTGCTATTCACGGGTGCGCTCCCACACTTTAAGCCTACCTTCGCTCCACGTCATTATGAACATAGATGGCAATTATCCAATACCGGCAGCCGGTGCGCCTTTGTGAAACGCCCGTGGATCGGTCAGACTTTTGGGCTATCGCCACGCCCATAAGCAGCACGACAATGGAACACGCTCCCCTCATTCTCAGTATCGACCAAGGCACCACGAGCACTCGTAGCATCGTATTTGACGCGACAGGCCACCCGCTCAGCTCCGCGCAACAGGAGTTCAAACAGATCTTTCCACGCGGTGGCTGGGTCGAGCACGACCCAGAGGAGATCTGGGCATCCACGCTCTCGGTGTGTCGTGAAGCGCTCGAAGGCATCTCGCCGAGCGAAGCGCGGCTGGAGACCATCGGCATTACAAACCAGCGCGAGACGACGCTAGTATGGGACCGCAAGAGCGGGGCAACGATTTACAACGCCATCGTCTGGCAAGACAGACGTACGGCGTCGTCTTGCGACGCCCTCAAGGAAGCCGGGCATGAGCCTCTGGTCACGGAGAAAACCGGTCTACTGCTGGACCCCTACTTTTCTGCAACCAAGATCGCGTGGGTCTTGGACAACGTGGACGGCGCAAGACGCCGTGCCGAGGCTGGGGAGCTCGCCTTCGGTACGGTCGACAGCTTCCTGCTCTGGCGGTTGAGCGAAGGCCAGACGCACGCCACCGACGCAACCAATGCGTCGAGAACGCTCTTGTTCAACATTCACACACAGCACTGGGACGGCGAACTGTTGGATCTCTTCGGGATCCCCCGCTCGATGATGCCGTCGGTGCTCGATAGCGCCGCTGAGTTTGGGCGTGTGGGCGAGACATTTCGCGCCGCAATGCCCAGCGGCTTTGACGGCGACACGCCGGTCAACGGGGTCGCGGGCGACCAGCAGGCGGCCGCGGTCGGTCAAGCCTGCCTCACACCGGGTATGTTGAAGAGCACTTATGGTACCGGGTGCTTTGCCTTGCTAAACACGGGACAGCAGGCTCTACGGTCCAATCACCGGCTGCTGACCACGGTTGCGTATCGTTTGCAGGGGGAGGTCCACTATGCGTTAGAAGGCTCTATATTTGTGGCCGGCGCGGCGGTTCAATGGCTGCGTGACGGGCTCGAGATCATCGAGGGCGCCGCGCAAAGCGAGGCGCTTGCGCGTGGACTGGACAGCAACAAGGGGGTTTATCTGGTGCCCGCCTTTACCGGGTTGGGCGCGCCACACTGGGACCCACACGCACGCGCCGCGATCTTCGGGCTCACCCGCGATAGCGGTCGGGCCGAGCTGACGCGCGCCACGTTGGAGTCCGTTTGTTATCAGACGCGAGACCTGTGCCGAGCGATGAGCAAGGATGGGGCCGACACACCACAGACCATACGTGTGGATGGCGGCATGGTTAACAACAACTGGATGGTGCAATTTCTCGCCGACATTCTGGGCGTCGTCGTAGAGCGACCGCGCGTCACCGAAACCACGGCGCTTGGCGCCGCCTATCTTGCGGGCCTGCAAAGCGGGGTGTTCGAGTCGCTTGCCGCAATCGCGTCGCTGTGGCAGCGCGAGTCGAGCTTCGAGCCCGCTATGGATGGGCAACAGCGCGCCGCGCTGCTCTCGGCTTGGGATAACGCCGTCGCCCAGACACGAGGGTTTCGCGTCCCCTGACGGTTATCAACCCTTGACCAGCGCGCGCACCGAGGAAGACATCCTGATGCGGTCCGCCCCCCGGTATGCCTCGTGGTTTGTCTCGATCTCGGCAAGCTTGTAGAGATAGTTGACCATCAGGCCCATCGATTGCTGCATGCCCTTGCTCGAGGTGTCCCCCAGCCAGTTCAAGCGCTGCACGCGGGCGCCGTTTAAAAGGTGAAAGTGAGCAACAGGGTCCAGCGCGACACCCTCGGCACGTCTTTGCTCAACCAGATATTGCGCGCACAGGCGCAAGAGCATGGGCTTTAGCACCTGACCAAGCTCCGCGTCCGCCCGCCAGCGGGTAGAGTCCAGAAGGGCTGCAAGAAGCTCCGTTCTGCCACCGCCCACACCAAGGCTCTCCAGCTTCTTCTGCTCGGACGGGTTCGGCAACCAATTCGCGGCATCGCCGGACAACGCAGCCGGGTCCGATTCCAACCATCGTCTGAACCCCGGTATTGGGGAGAGCGTCGCAAAGTATTTGAGACCTTTGAACTCGGCCGCGAGCAGGTCCACGACGCGCTTGATCAAGAAGCTCCCAAAGCTGATCCCGGCAAGCCCCGGCTGGGCATTGGAGATCGAATAGAAGATGGCCGTATCCGCGCTCTGCGGCTCCAAGGTCGGCGCATTCTTGTCGAGCAGCGTTTGTATGCTGTCGGCCATGCCGTTGACCAGGGCTACCTCGACGAAAATAAGCGGCTCGTCCGGCATGCGCGGGTGGAAGAACGCGAAGCAACGCCGGTCGGATTGAAGACGATTCTTTAGGTCGTCCCAATCGTGTATCGCATGCACCGCTTCGTAGGCGATGAGCTTTTCTAGCAGCGCTGCCGGTGAATCCCACGTGATGTGCGCCAGCTCCAAGAAGCCAACGTCAAACCAAGAGCTCAAACGCGACTTGAGCTCGGATTCCGCCACCTCGAAGGCCGGGTCCGCTTTTGCATAGCGCAACAGCTCCGCACGTAGATCAACCAAGAACTTGACCCCTTCGGGCAGGGTCGTGAACTGCGAGTAAAGCTTGAACCGGGGCGGGCGCAAGGCGACGCGTAAGGCACGCTCCGCCACGCGTCGCTCTTCGGGTGAAGCCGCCTGCCGCACGGCCTCGATACAGCGGTCTACGGGCTCGGTTTGAATGTTGATATCGTGCGCCAGGATATCGAGAAAACGCTTGCGACCGTCCTCGTTCAAAGACAGATAGGCGCGGCCGACGGCCGCCGCCCGCGTGCGCGCGGACACCTCACCCCCCCTCGCCTCCAAGCAGTCTCTGAGCTGCTCGCGGATCCGGTCCACGTCGTCATCGGGCAAATCCGGTTTGGGGAGGTCGTTGGCTTTGCCGCGGGCGGCGCCCGCGATGCTACCCCAGGCCCCGCGCAAATTACGCAAGGTGCGGTCGAGTAGCCCGTCGCGCGTCGTGTCATTCATGAGCGCGAACCGGTCCAGAATCACGGGTGTTTGGCGCATGGAGCAGACCTCCTCGGTGCAGCCTAGCCCATGACCCGCACCCCGACCGCGCACCGCGTCTCAACCCAAAACGCGTTTGCACCCGCCGGAAATGTGGCGTGGTGTAGCCACGAGACGACAAGAAAAGGGCCGCACGCCCTGACGCCTCAAACGCCAAAGCGCGTTCGAACCATGGGTAACGGACCTGTCGCAGCAGGCTACTGTTCGGATGTGACAACATTGTGTTGACGAGCGCGAGCCGCCCGCAGTGAGTGGTGTCGCGGGCGCCCCGGGGGTCGTTGTCTTGGCCCCACTGCCCGCGTTCTCTTGTTCTGCGAAGACTGCTGCTCATTATCTCAGAGATGGGCGAAACCGGCCTCGGTGCAATATGGGTAAAGCATACACGGTGCGCAACCGGCTCCGCGCCTCCATCGTCGTGGAGCCCGGCCTCCGGCAGTGCGAGCACCTTCGCACGGTGACCCTTCGGCCACGCGCAGCGCCCGTCTTGGATATCAACGCCGTGTGATATGCTCGACTAATGAGCCAGGTCAAAGCCGCCCGGAGCCCAATCGAGATACAGACTCGCGGCGTATGTGTACACGATTGCCCCGTCGTGTTGGCGGATTTCGCCGGCCAGAGCACTTTTTACACAAGCCGCGTGTGGATACGCAACGTCGCAAACGAATGAGCGACATCCCTACCCTGCGCCGGATCCTAAAGCAAAGCTCGACCGTGGCGGTGGTCGGCTTGTCGGCAAACTGGTACCGACCCAGCTTCTTTGCGGCCAAGTACCTGCTCGACCACGGGTACCGGGTCATCCCCGTCACACCGACCTATCCCGAGGTGCTGGGCCAACGCGCATATCCGAGCGTCCTCGACATCCCTGAGCCGGTCGATGTGGTGGATTGCTTCAGGCGCTGCGAGGACATACCGCCGCTTGCCGAGCAAGCCATCGAGGTTGGTGCCAAGGTGTTGTGGATGCAGCTTGGCGTGGTGAACCACGATGCCGCCAAACGCGCCCGCGATGCGGGCTTGGAGGTGGTGATGGACCGCTGCATGAAAATCGAGTACGCGCGCCTTTTCGGCGGTCTGAACTTTGTGGGGGTCAATACCAAGGTCATTTCGGCAAAGCGCCCGATGTGGTTGCCGTACTAAGCCGTAGGCGCGAGAGCTTGGAGTAGCGCGGGATGCCCGACCGAGAATTTGGAATCGAGACGCTGTGTTTGCACGCCGGTCAGCTCCCCGACTCGGCGACGGGTTCGCGTGCCCCACCGATTTACCAGACCAGCTCCTATGTGTTCGACAGCGCCGACCACGCGGCGAGCCTGTTCAACCTGCAGACCTTTGGCAACGTCTACACGCGGCTGATGAACCCCACCAACGCGATGCTGGAAGAACGCATGGCAGCGCTCGAAGGTGGGCGCGCCGCCGTGGCCGTCGCCTCGGGCATGTCGGCACAAATGGTGGCCTTGCTGACGCTGTTCGAGGCGGGCGACGAGCTGGTCGCGGCCAAGACGCTCTACGGCGGCACCTATTCGCAATTCGACGTGAGCTTTAGAAAGCTCGGTATCGAGACCGTCTTTGTCGACCCCGACGACCCGCGGAACTTTGCCGACGCCATCACCCCCAAGACCAAGGCCATTTATGCCGAGACACTGGGTAACCCGGTGATCAACGTACTGGATATCGTCCCAGTGGCGGATGTCGCCCACGAGGCGGGGATTCCCTTGGTCGTCGACAACACCTTCGCCACGCCGTTTTTGTGTAAACCCATGGACTTTGGCGCGGACATTGTCGTGCACTCGGCGACCAAGTTTATCGGTGGTCATGGCACCTCGATCGGCGGCGTGCTGGTCGAGTCGGGACGCTTCCCGTGGGACAACGGCAACTTTCCGGGTATGGTGGAACCTTCAAAGGGCTACCACGGAATCCGGTTTTACGAGACGTTTGGCGATTTTGGCTACACGATGAAGGCACGATGCGAGGTTTTAAGGACTTTTGGTCCGGCGATGAGCCCGTTTAACGCCTTCTTGTTCTTGCAGGGGCTGGAGACCTTGCCGATACGCATGGAACGACACTGCGACAACGCGAGCGCGGTCGCCGAGTTTCTTACCGAGCACCCGGCCGTCGCCTGGGTCAACTATCCCGGGCTACCCGATAACCGCTACCACGCGCTGGCACGCAAATACTGTCCGCGCGGTCCAAGCGCGATCATGACCTTCGGGATACGCGGTGGCCATGGCGCCGGTGTCAAATTCATCGAGCAGGTCCAGTTTCTCAGTCATCTCGCCAACGTCGGCGACGCTAAGACACTGGTGATCCACCCGGCCTCGACGACCCATCGTCAGATGTCCGAGGAGGAGCAATTGTCCGCCGGGGTAACGCCTGACATGATCCGGGTCTCGGTTGGTCTGGAGACCATCGACGACATACTCTGGGACATCGACCAAGCGCTCAGCGCATCTCAGGGGCAGTAGTCCACCCATTGCACCAAGATCCATATAAGCTAGCGGTGACGTCCGGGGATGTGACAGCGTTTGACGACGAGCGATGCATGAGCGGCATCGCGTGGTTTGTCCCCGCCGAGATGCTGCCCGGCCCTGGCTCGTCTATCCGCGAGTGCGCTTGGTCTTCGCTCAAACCCTAGCTACTGCTATGATTTGCGCTCCAGCCCGGCGCCCAGACCCACCTGTCGGTCGCCATCATCCGGGCTCATGATGCAATATGCGGGCTAACGTGACCGACAGCCACACAAAGACCAATATCTTCGAGCAGAATCTCGACCGGGTCGCCGCCAACTACGAGCCGCTGACACCGATCAGCTTTCTCGAGCGCTCCGCCTATGTGTACCCCGAGAAGGCGGCCGTCATCCACGGCGAACAAGTCTTCACCTACGCGGAACTCTACGAGCGCTGCAAGCGCCTCGCCTCCGCGTTGCGCGGTGCCGGCATCGGACCGGGGGATACCGTTTCGGTGATGGCGCCCAACGTGCCCGCGATGCTGGAAGCGCATTATGGCGTACCGATGACGGGCGCCGTGCTAAACGCGCTGAACTACCGGCTGGACGCGGCCTCGATCAACTTCATCCTCCAACACGCCGAGACAAAGCTGTTAATCACGGACCGCGAGTTCTCAGGCACCATCGCCAAGGCCTTGGGCGGGCTTGCCAACCCGCCGCGGGTTATCGACATAGACGACCCACTGCACGAGGGTGGCGAGCTTCTCGGCGACCTCGACTACGAGAGCTTTATCGCGAGCGCAGACCCAGAAGCGGAATACGCGCACCCCGACGACGAATGGCGAGCTATCAGTCTCAACTACACCTCCGGGACCACGGGAAACCCCAAGGGCGTGGTCTATCACCATCGGGGGGCTTACCTGAACGCGATCGGCCAGCTCTTGGCCTTTGGCGTCACCGACCGCACCGTGTACTTGTGGACCCTGCCGATGTTCCACTGCAACGGCTGGACCTTTACCTGGGGTGTTACGGCGGCCGCGGGGACTCACGTTTGTCTGCGTCGGGTGGACCCCGCGTTGATTTTTCCGATGATTCAGCGCCACGAGGTCACGCACCTGTGCGGTGCTCCCATCGTGCTGAACATGTTGATCCATGCACCAAAATCGGTACGTAGGTCCTTTGAGCATACGGTGGAGGTGGCCACGGGTGGCGCGGCCCCCCCGAGCCAGGTCATACAAAGCATGGAGGAGATGGGGTTTAGGGTGACCCATTTGTACGGTCTGACCGAGACTTATGGACCGGCGACGGTCTGTGCCTGGCAGCGCGAGTGGGAAGCCCTCGCGGCGGAGCCTCGAACGCGTTTGATGGCGCGCCAAGGTGTAGGTTACACCACCTTGGAAGACATCATGATCGCGGAAAGCAAGACCATGCAGCCCATGCCAAGCGACGGCGAGAGCATGGGCGAGCTGATGCTACGCGGCAACACGGTGATGAAAGGCTATCTCAAGAACCCGACCGCGACGGACGAAGCGTTCCGCGGCGGGTGGTTCCACACCGGGGACCTTGGTGTTCGTCATCCGGACGGTTATGTGGAGATCAAAGACCGGGCGAAAGACGTCATCATCACCGGAGGCGAGAACGTGTCCAGCCTGGAGGTCGAGGAGACGCTCTACAAACATCCGCAGATTATGGAGGCGGCAGTGGTTGCCCGCCCCGATGACAGGTGGGGTGAAACGCCCTGCGCGTTTGTCACCCTGACCGAGGATGCGGGTGAGGTGACCGATGAGGAGATTATCGCCTGGTGCAAGGAGCGCATGGCAGGGTTCAAAGTTCCAAAAACCATCGTGTTTGGGCCCTTGCCAAAGACCTCGACGGGGAAGATCCAGAAGTTCGCTTTACGCGAGAGAGCCAAGCAGCTCTCTTGAGTCGAAACCCGACCCCGTCCTCTTTGGAATTGATACACTCTGCCTATTGCTAGTGAATCCAGCTTATGGGCGGCTTTTGGGCCCGATGCTGTATTTGGCTCACCAACGCGCAACTGATAACAAGCGCGCCGCATGACGGAGGAACCGGACCGTGCAACTCAACGATCCAGCGCTCTTGCGCGATAAATGCTATGTGAACGGTGCTTGGGTCACCGCGGCAGACGGTGCCGAAATCGACGTGACCAACCCGGCCGACGACGCGTCAATTGGTACCGTCCCCTCGCTGAGCACCGAGGAGGTTCGCCGCGCGGTCGAAGCGGCCGATGCGGCCTGGCCTACGTGGCGGTCGAAAACGGGTAAGGAACGCGCAAACTTGATGCGCAAGTGGTTTGAGCTTATGGTCGAGCACGCCGACGACCTCGCCGTGGTCATGACCACCGAGCAGGGTAAACCCCTGACCGAGGCGCGCGGCGAGATTCTTTACGCGGCCTCGTTTATCGAATGGTTCGCCGAGGAGGCCAAGCGCATCAACGGCGATGTGCTCCCCCATCCCTTACCAGGGAAACGTATCGTCGTACTGAAGCAACCGATCGGTGTGGTTGCGGCGATCACGCCTTGGAACTTTCCCGCCGCGATGATCACGCGCAAATGCGCACCGGCCCTAGCCGCCGGCTGCCCGGTGGTGATCAAACCGGCGTCACAGACGCCGCTCTCGGCGTTGGCGCTGGCGGAGCTGGCCGACCGCGCCGGGATACCCAAGGGTGTCGTCAATGTGATCACGGGTAAGGCAAGCACCGTCGGCGGGGAGCTGACGGGCAACCCCACCGTACGCAAGCTGAGCTTCACGGGCTCGACGGAGATCGGCAAGACTTTGATGGCGCAATGCGCCGGCACGGTAAAAAAGGTCTCCTTAGAGCTTGGCGGCAACGCACCGTTTATCGTGTTTGACGACGCCGACCTGGACGCGGCCGTCACCGGGGCGATGGCATCGAAATACCGCAACGCCGGCCAGACCTGCGTATGCGCCAACCGCATCTTGGTCCAGGATAGGGTGTACGACGCTTTCGCGGCCAAGCTTTCGGATGCAGCCAAGAGCCTCAAGGTCGGGAACGGTTTAGACGACGGCGTCCAGCAAGGACCCCTGATCGACATCCACGCGGTAGAGAAAGTCGAGTATCACATCGCCGATGCAACCTCGCAGGGCGCGCAGGTCGCGGCCGGCGGTGCGCGTCACGAGCTTGGTGGCACCTTCTTTCAACCGACAGTCTTGACGAACGTCACCGCGGCAATGGCGATCAGCCGTGAGGAGACATTTGGGCCCGTCGCCCCGCTGTTTCGTTTCACCGATGAGCAAGAAGCCATCCAGATGGCGAACGATACGGAGTTTGGTCTTGCGGCGTATTTCTACAGTCGAGACGTGGGGCGCGTGTGGCGTGTGTCAGAGGGTTTGGAGTACGGTATTGTCGGGATCAACGAGGGCATCATCTCCAATGAGGTGGCACCCTTTGGCGGCGTCAAGGAATCGGGCATCGGCCGCGAGGGGTCAAAGTACGGGATGGATGATTTCCTAGAGATCAAATACCTCTGTATGGGCGGTATCGAATAGCGCCTGGAGACGGTCGCTCGCGCAAAAAAGAAAGGCCCGAGAGTCATAGACTGTCGGGCCTAGTTCAAACGCTACGTGACGTTGTTACGTCATTATTGTTGTTAGTCGAATCCTCGTTTCGTCAAATCCCCGCCTAGTGATGCAAAATCTGGCTGAGAAACAGCTTAGTGCGATCGTTCTGCGGATTGTTGAAAAACTCCTCGGGCTCGTTCTCTTCAATGATCTGACCCTCATCCATAAAGATGACCCGGTTGGCGACCGTCTTGGCGAAACCCATCTCATGGGTGACGCACAACATGGTCATCCCTTCTTGAGCCAGCTCGACCATCACGTCGAGCACTTCCTTGATCATCTCCGGGTCCAGCGCCGAGGTCGGCTCATCGAAGAGCATGACCTTTGGGTTCATGCACAAGCTGCGCGCGATGGCGACCCGTTGCTGTTGTCCACCGGAGAGCTGTCCCGGGAACTTGTCCGCCTGTTCCGGGATCTTTACACGGTTCAGATACTTCATGGCGACCTCTTCCGCGTCGCGCTTTGGCATCTTGCGCACCCAGATCGGCGCCAAGGTGAGATTGTCCTTGACAGTGAGATGCGGGAACAGATTGAAATGCTGGAAGACCATCCCGACCTCGCGGCGGATCTGCTCGATGTGTTTGAGGTCCCCGGTAAGCTCGGTCCCCTCGACGACGATCTGCCCGCGCTGGTGCTCCTCGAGACGATTGATGCATCGGATCACGGTCGACTTACCCGAGCCCGATGGACCGCAGATGACGATACGCTCGCCTTTCTTGACCGTGAGATTGATGTCTTTTAAAACGTGAAACTGCCCGTACCATTTGTGCATGCCGATGAGCTGGATCATCACCTCTTCGGAAATGGTCATTTCCTTGGTGGGTTTTACAAGGTCTTCGGCGCTTATTTCTTCGGTCATTGCATCTACCTCTGATTCCTCGACCACACCACTAATGCCCGGTGTGTAGCTTTCTCTCCAAGTGCTGACTGTAGCGTGACATAGCAAAACAGAACATCCAGAACCCGAACGCTACGAATACGTAGCCCTCGACCGAAAAGCCCAGCCAATCGGGGTTGGTTGCAACCAGCTGCGCCATACCCAGAAAATCGAACAGCCCGATAACCAACACCAACGTGGTGTCCTTGAACAAGCCGATAAAGGTGTTGACGATACCGGGGATAACCAGCTTTAGCGCCTGTGGCAGGACGATCAGCCCCATCATTTTCCAAAAGCTCAAGCCCAGCGCTTGGGCGGCTTCATACTGACCCTTGGGGATGGCCTGCAGCCCACCGCGAACGACTTCGGCCATATACGCAGCGGAGAACAGCATCACACCGATCAAGGCGCGTAGCAACTTGTCAAAGTTCATCCCCTCGGGCATGAACAGCGGGAACATGACAGAGGCCATAAACAGCACCGTGATCAGAGGCACACCGCGCCAGAGCTCGATAAACCCGACACAGATACCGCGCACGATGGGCATCTCGGAACGCCGTCCCAGGGCGAGCACGATACCGATTGGCAGCGATGCGACAATACCCGTCACGGCAATCACCAGGGTCAGAAACAGCCCGCCCCATAGCGGCGTTTCCACCAGGGTCAGACCAAAGGAGTCCCCTACAAACAGGAAATAGGCGATGATGGGGTAGCCTACCAGCAAGAAAAACCCTACCCAATGCTTGTGCCGAAACTTTGGGAGAAACAACGGGATGGCAAGCGCAATCGCGAAGAGGTACGCGAAGCGAATCCGCCACAGCTCCTCGCCCGGGTAGCGACCGTACATCAGCTGTTTGAACCACACCTTGATGTACACCCAGCAGGCCCCTACCCGACTACAGTCATCACGCGAATCGCCCACCCAATCGGCATCGAAAAAAGCCCAGTTGAACAGTGGAGGAACGACCAAATACAGTAGATAGATCCCCCCAAGGGTCGCAAGCGAATTCAGCCAACCGGAGAAAAGATTCTCCCGTATCCAACCCTGCACACCGACCATGGAGGCGGGGGCCGGCAGATCGGGGTGCGTACCTGGGGCGTAATGTTCGGCCTGCTCTGCCATGTCAACGCTCCACCAAAGCCATCCGCTTGTTGTACCAATTCATAAAGCCCGAGATCAGCAAACTCAAGGTGAGATATACGCCCATCGTGATCACGATGATCTCGACCGCCTGTCCCGTCTGCATCAAGGTGGTACCGGCGAAGATCAGCACCAGGTCGGGATAAGCGATGGCGGCGGCCAAGGATGAATTCTTGGTCAGGTTCAAATACTGGCTGGTCAGCGGCGGAATAATCACCCGTAGCGCCTGGGGAATGATGACCAATCGCAGGGTGGGCCCGGGACGCAGCCCCACCGCGTAGGCCGCTTCGGTCTGACCATGGCTCACCGCCATGATCCCGGCACGGACGATCTCCGCGATAAACGACGCCGTATACGTCGACAGTGCCAGTAGCAGCGCGGTGAACTCGGGCGACAAGGAGACTCCACCCACGAAGTTGAACCCCTTCAGAACCGGCAGCTCCCACGACAAGGGAAACCCGGTCACGACCGCCGCAAGCAATGGCAACCCGACCACCAAGCCGAGCGAGGTCCAAAAGACAGGAAACCATTGACCAGTTAGCTCTTGACGCTTATGCGCCCAACGGGCGATGACAAAAATTGCGACAATAGCGACAATAAACGCCGCGATAATGAAACCAAACCCTTCTTCTAATAGGGCGCGCGGCATATACAGACCGCGATTGTTCAAGAAAATCCCTTCTCTGACGTTGACGCTATTACGCGGCGCAGGCAGCGGGCGCAGCACGGCGAAGTACCAGAAGAAAATCTGCAGCAGCAACGGGATGTTGCGTAGCGTCTCGATGTAGACCGTGGCAAGCTTGGATATCAGCCAGTTGTGCGAGAGTCGCGCCACACCCATGATAAAGCCGATGATCGTGGCGAGCACGACCCCGAGCAGCGAGATAACCATGGTGTTGATAAAACCGACCAGAAACGCGACGCCGTAGCTGTCCTCCTCACGGTAATTCAACCAGCCTTCGGCGAACCCGCCGCCGATGCTGAACCCGGCGGTCTTGGAAAGAAAGCCAAACCCCGAGGCGATACCCTGCCTCGCCAGGTTATTGAGCGTGTTGTTGACCAGAAAAAAGGCGAATAGGAGGACAAGCCCCAGAACCAGCCCTTGGAAGAACAGGGCCCGATAGTGCGGGTCGTTCCATACGGGTGGTTTCGCCGGCGGGGCGGCTATCGGTCCATCAACGTCTTTTGGGTCCGCTGCCACGACGCTTCTCCCAGAGTTTTAGAGTTCTAGTTCCGGGGGGGAAAAGGCGTCGCGTGCCCCCCTGGGGCACGCGGCGTAGGTTTAACACACTCTCGCGTACTTATCGCACCGGCATCGGGTACATCAAACCGCCGTCCTTCCACAGCGAGTTGACGCCACGCGGCAGCTGCAGGGCTGTCTCGGGCCCGACATGCGCCTCGAAGACTTCGCCATAGTTGCCGACTTGCTTGACGATATTGTATGACCAGTCATTGCCTAGCCCGAGGTTGGAGCCCATTTCGCCCTCGGTGCCCAACAGCCGCTTGACCACCGGGTTTGTTGTGTTCGCCTTCATGTCATCCACGTTCTTGGAATTGATACCTGCCTCTTCGGCTTCGAGCTGCGCGTACAAGGTCCATTTGACGACGTCAAACCAGTTGTCGTCGCCATGCCGTACGACAGGACCCAAGGGCTCCTTGGAGATGACCTCCGGTAACACCATGTGCGCATCGGGGTCTTTGAGCTTTAGACGCTGCGCCGCCAAACCCGACTGGTCGGTCGTGTAAACGTCGCAACGACCGGCATCGTACGCAGCCACGACCTCGTCGGCCTTCTCAAACACCACCGGCGTGTAATTCATGCCATTGGCGCGGAAAAAGTCGGCCATGTTGAGCTCGGTGGTGGTGCCAATGTTCACGCAGACCGTGGCGCCATCGAGTTCGAGGGCGCTTTTGACGCCAAGCTTCTTTGGAATCATGAATCCTTGCCCGTCGTAGTAATTGACACCGGCAAAGTTGAGACCGAGCGCCGTATCGCGGACCAGCGTCCAGGTCGTGTTGCGCGACAGCATGTCCACCTCGCCCGACTGCAGCGCGGTAAAACGCTCCTTGGCCGACAGCGGGCTGTACTTGACCTTGCCTGCATCACCGAGCACGGCAGCCGCCACCGCGCGGCACATGTCCACATCGATACCGGTCCAGTTGCCTTGCTCGTCGGGGTTCGAGAACCCTGGAAGTCCCTGACTGACACCGCACTGAACAAATCCCTTGGCCTTTACATCCTCAAGCGTACCCGCCTGTGCGGCGCCTGCGACGGCAAGGGTGGAGAACGCCGCGGTCACGGCGAGGCTTTTGACGAATTTCATGGTTACTCCTCCACGAGACGTAATTCTTGTCGAAGACTATTGTTTTAGTGAGCGGTAGCAACCCACAGCCCCGCTTCCGGTGCCGCCAGATCGTCCGCTATCGCTGACAAACCCTAACACAACCAAAACATACGGCCAAGCGCTTAGGCATTACCGCAGGTACGGTCGCGCAACGGGATTGACCGGCCGGATTGGGGGACGGGAGGGACTTGCCAGGGCGCTATCGCGCTGCGCGGCGCCCCGGCCAAGGGCTGCGCGAGTGCGCGTCGGAGGCTAGCCCTTTTTTTCGAACAGCTGTGACGCGACGTCATCAAGCAGGCTCTGTGCGGCCTGCTTCGCCTCCGCCTTTGCAGCGTCGGCGCGTCGTTTGATACGCGCCACATGTTCCTGACCCATGACCTGTGCCTCCTTGGCGTTGCCCACCTCTTCCTCTTTCTCTTGTTCCAGACGCCAGTCCTCGGCTTCCTTTGCAAGCTGTTGGTGGGTGAACTCCTCCGCCTCTTGCTGTCGCTTGAGCTCGGCCTGATTGGCCTCCTTCGCAGCCTCTGCAGCTCGGTGCGCATCTTCCGCCGCTGCGAGCTGCTCACGAGCCTGGTCGACCTCGACCTCGATGGCTCGGATCTCGGCTCTGATCTTGGCCTCTTTCTTGGCATCCTTGAGACGCTCGGCTTTTTGCTCGGCTACGCGTAAACGTTTGGCTTCCGCTTCGGCCGATTGTCGCGTCACGTCGGCCTCGCGCTTCATACGCCGCGCCTGGAGCAACGCTCTTTGCACGCGTTGCGCCTCGCCCTCGAGACGTTGGCGCTCGGCACGAAGCTTTGCCTGCTCACGCGCCACGCGCTGGGCATGCGCCGTCTTGTACTCCGATATGATGCGTTTGGCCTCCTCGCTGGCCGCCTTTCTGGCGGCCTCGGCGGCCGCCCGCTCGGACTGCAAACGCTCGATCTGCTCCGCATTGTTTGCAAATTCGAGCTCGAGCTTGCGCCGCTCTTCCTTCATTTTTTCATTGAGCTCGTCGCGAAGCTGCACTTCTAAGTGTTCACGCTCGCGACGCTTTTGCTCCGCCTCGGTCTCTACGGCACGCCGGGCCGCCTCGAGCTCTTGCTTGATGCGCCGTGCCTCCTCGAGTCGTACTTTTGCCTCGGTGGCCTCCGCTTCTATACGCACACGCTCTTCACGCAGCCGACGTGCGGCTTCCGCCTTTTCACGCTGGAGCTTCTCCAGCTCCTCGGCGTTGCGCTGATACTTGCTCGAGAGCCGGACTTCTTCCTCGCGCAAGCGTGCCTCCGCGTCCTCCTTGAGTCGTTTGAGCTCCGCTTCCTCTTGGTCCCGGCGACGCGCTGCTTCGATCTCCGCTTCCTTTTTGGCCGCCTCGATCTCTTCTTTCATGCGTTGCGCTTCGGCAAGTGCCTCGGTGGCAAACACTGCCTCCGCCTCGAGTCGGTCCCTTTCTGCGCGCACCTTCTCATCGGCAATCTGGTCCGCCTCACGGCGGACCGCATCTGCGTCGCGCTTGAGCCGCAGCGCCTCCACGACCAGCTTGCGCCGCTCCTCTGCGACACGTTCTTCCACTTGCCGGTCGGCCACCTTTCTGGCCGCCTCCGCCTCATCCTTGAGCCGCTGCGCCTCCGCCTCCAGCCGTTCGCGCTCCTTGGCCTGCTCTTCCTCCTTGAGGCTCTTCTCGCGGACAAGCTCTTCGGCCGCCCGGCGTGCCGTGTCGGCCTCCTCCTTGAGCCGCTGAGCTTCGGACTCGAGCCGCTCGCGCTCGGCGATTAGCTTGTCCTCGAGCTGCTGCTCCAAGGACCGCTTTGCGGCCTCCGCCTCCTCTTTTAGCCGCCGCGCCTCCGCCTCCAGGCGTTCGCGTTCCTCGACTTGCTCGCGCTCGCTGCGCTGCTTTGCGAGTGTCAGCGCTTCGGCCGCCTGACGCGCGGTCTCGGCTTCCTCCTTGAGCTGCCGGGCTTCCGTCTCGAGCCGCTCGCGCTCGGCGTTTAGCTTGTCCTCGAGCTGCTGTTCCAACGAACGCCGGGCAGCCTCCGCCTCCTCCTTGAGTCGCCGTGCCTCCGCCTCCAGCCGTTCGCGCTCCTCGACTTGCTCCTGCTCGTTACGGAACTTCTCTCGCGCCAACTGTTCGGCGGCGCGCCGCGCGGTCTCGGCTTCTTCCTTGAGCTGGTGCGCCTCGGCTTCCAGCCGCTCCTTCTCCTGCGTCAATTTTTGCTCAAGCTGCTGCTCGAGCGAGCGTTTTGCTTCCTCCGCTTCTTCTTTGAGCCGCCGCGCCTCGGCCTCGAGCCGCTCGCGTTGCTCATCGCGTTCACGCTCCGAGCGCGTCCGGCTCTGCTCGACCTCCTCGACAGCGGCCCGTGCCGCCTCCGCCTCCGCCTTGAGGCGTTTTGCCTCGACTTCCAGACGCAGTCGCTCCTCCGTCAGCTTTTCCTCTAGCTGCTTCTCGACGGCACGCTTGGCGTGCTCGGCCTCCGCTTTGAGCCGTTGCGCCTCGGTCTCTAACTGCTTCCTCTGGCCTTCTTGCTCGGTCTGGGCGCGGTAACGCTGGTGCTCTAGCTGCTCCAGCGCCGCACGCGCGGCCTCGGACTCCTCCCTCAGCCGTTTCGCCTCCGAGCCAAGCCGCTCGCGCTCGCGCCTCAGCTTGTCATTGAGCTGTTCCTCTACCGCCCTTTTGGCATTCTCCGCCGTCTGCTTCAAACGCTGCGCTTCGTTCTCCAGGTGCTCGCGATGCTCGGCGACTTGTTTGCGTGCGGCGGCCTCGACTTTGTCACGAGCCGCCTCCGCCTCGGCTTTGAGCCGCATCGCTTCTTCGAGCTGGAAGTTGGCCTTGGCGAGCTCCGCGTTGAGCGCGCTGGCGCGAATATCGGCATCCAGGGCGGCTTTGACCGCAAGCTCCTCCGAGAAACTTTGGCCGACGGTCCCCGCTGTCCCGTCGCCCTTTGTGCGCTTGCCGTCTTTCTTGGTCTTTTTCTTACTCTTCGTAGCGGCTGCTTTGCTCTTTCGCTTCGCACGCGGCGCGTCTGCCGCGCTCTCCTTTTGGGATTGTCTGGGGATAGCGTCCGGTGCCTCGATCAAACCGCCGATCAGGAAGAAAACATCGTAGCCGCGCTGAGAGAGTAAGAACGCAGCAACCGAGCTCCGGCTTCCGGTATCACAGTACACGACATAAGCTTTTGCCGGGTCCAGAAGGTCTAGCTTGGCACGCAGCACATTGAGCGGCACGTTGATGGCGCCGTCTATGCAAGCTTCTTGAAACTCGTCCGGAAAGCGAACATCCAGCCATTGGGCACCCGATTTGACCAACGTCGTGGCCTTGGCGTGTGTCACCGACTCCAGGAGTGGTTTCTTGATGAGGTCAACGAAGTCCTCTTTTGTCAGACGCATCAGCTCACCGTCGCTGAGCATGATGACCGAGGCATTGCGTGTTGCATCGGCGACTAGCGCTTCTTCACCGAAGGTATCGCCGTCGCAGAGCTCGGCGAGCTTGATCGGTTCGGCGTCAGGTGAGGCCTTACGGGTGACCTCGCAGCGTCCGCGCTGGATGAAGTAGTAGTAGTCGCCCGGCCCGCCTTGCTCCACCACGACCTGGCCCGCCTCGACCTCGAGCGAACACATGGTGCTGAAAATACGTTGAATGTTGGCGGCGGGGATACGCGAGAAAAGCTCCGACTGGAGCAAGCGCGTCATCCAATCACCCGAGTCCTCTGACTCGATCTCGGCGACCTGCATTTCGCCGTCTTGGGCGACCTCTTCCACGGTCAGAAGACGGTCGACCAACAAACGGTCGATACGCACCAGCTTTGCGGGTGTCTTTGCCTTGGCCGCCATCTGCCGCGGCTGCAGCTGAGATAGGGCGTAGCGTGCCGCCTCGGTCCCGCCCGTGACCTCCTTGACGAGTTCCTTGTCGTGTAAGAGTTCGACCGTGCCTTCTAGGAGGTAAAAAGCGTAGTCGTCGCGGGCGCCCTGCTTGAATACATGCTGGCGGCGCCGAAGCTCCAGGATCTTGGCCTGGTTGATGATCTCGTTCTGATACTGCGCCGACAGTCCGTTCAAGGGGACCAGCGTACGGATAGCGTTGGCGAATGCTTCGGTCTTTTTGTCCATGTGGTCGAGTGTTACGGTGACCGCGCCAGCTCCGCTGCCGGCTGACGCGGATCACATGCGAACGCCCCATCTAGCCCGTTGTTTATATTGAAGAAATATAAAATCGCGTCACACTTGTAGCGTTGCCGCTGGCCCCTGCTCAGAGGATTGTAGGACCCGAACGAGCGCGTTTTGTGGGCGATACAAGAGCGGATGCTAGAACAAGCTTAGTAGCCGCGGAGCCAAGCACAAACCCTGGCAAGCCCGCATTCTGCGCCATTGCGCACATCGGATATTTCGTGGTTCCGGGCGCCCCGCGCGAGGCGCCGTCCGGCGCGTCTAGCTGTTGTCCGAAACAGCGCCGCGAAGTACTGTTTGTCCCACCCAAACCATGCGAGCGAGGTCGCTATGGGAGCACACGAATTCGACTTCACTGACATCGACGGAGAGGGCCTCGCGCTCTCCCGCTTTGCCGGCTGCGCGCTTCTGGTCGTCAACACAGCATCCGAATGCGGCTACACACCACAGTACGAGGCGCTGGAGGCGCTGTGGGAGAAGTATAAGGGGCAGGGCCTAGTCGTGCTTGGGGTCCCATCAAACGACTTCGGCGGGCAAGAGCCGGCGGACGAACAGACCATCAAGACCTTCTGCCAGACGCGTTATGGCGTGTCCTTTCCCATGACGGCCAAGACCATGGTCGTCGGGGCCGGGGCGCATCCCTTCTACCGCTGGGTAGAAAAGGAGTTTGGCGAGGCGGCCACACCGCGCTGGAACTTTCACAAATATCTTCTTGGCGCCGATGGTGAGCTGCGCGATGCTTGGCCCTCCGCCGTCGAGCCACTGGACCCGCGCATCGCGTCGGCTGTCGAAGCCGCCTTGGGCGAGACACAGGGTGGTTGAGCCGCCGCACCGACGGCGCGTGCGGCCGGCAGCCGGGCCCCTGCTCGCCAAGTGGCTCGGGCAGAAGGCGCGACGGGTTCGTCTGGGAGAGGCCCACGACCGCACCGTAGACGCATCAATCGGCGCCCGCACCTGGGGTTGAAGTCGCCGCCAAAAGGTGAGTTGACACTACCATCTCGCTGGTTAGACTGGGCCCCAGACGTACCGTCGATTCCTGCGGGAGACACCGGTGCGCGGCTCGGCTTCTTGCCTCCCACCGCGCATTGGGGCCGAAGGAGCAACCACCCCGGAATCTCTCAGGCAAAGGTACCGCAGGCGGAGGGATCTCTGGAAAGCAGGGCGTGGGGCCCTCACCGAAGGGGAAAGTCGAACGCCGCGGTGCGTTTGGCAAAACTCTCAGGTTCCAAGGACAGAGGGGGTTTGCGAGCCGAACAGGCTCCCACTTTGCGTGAGGAGCGCCAATGGCAAACGCCCCGGACGACGACGCACTTCTAGTTACACCGCTACACGCGCTACACCACGAGCTTGGCGCAAAGATGGTGCCCTTTGCGGGCTATTCGATGCCCGTTCAATACCCCGCGGGCATCATGGAAGAGCACAAGCACACGCGCGCCCAGGCCAGCTTGTTCGATGTCTCCCACATGGGTCAGGTGACACTGGGCGGAGCCGAAGCGGCTCTCGCGCTGGAGACGCTGGTGCCCGTTGACATCGTCGACCTCCCAGCGAAGCGGCAACGCTACGCTCTGTTTACCAATGAGCAGGGGGGAGTCTTGGATGACCTCATGGTGACCAACACGGGCGAACATCTTTTCCTGGTGGTCAATGCGGCGTGTAAGACCCAAGACCTCGAGCACCTTCGCACGCACATAGGCGAGCGATGCGACATCGGCGTCCTCGAAGAGCATGCTCTGCTTGCCTTGCAGGGCCCGGCGGCGGCCCGAGTCGTCGAGCGCATGGCACCCGCCCTCACCGAGCTCGGCTTCATGTCGGCCGCCAGCGTACATATCGCCGGTGCCGGGTGTTTTGTGACGCGCTCGGGATATACGGGAGAGGACGGCTTCGAGATCTCGGTCCCGAACGAACGGGCCGAAGCCCTCGCTCGCGCGTTGTTAGACCATCCGGAAGTGGCGCCCGCCGGACTCGGCGCACGAGATTCCTTGCGTCTGGAAGCGGGTTTGTGTCTTTATGGTCACGATTTGGACGCCCAAACGACGCCGGTTGAAGCCAACCTGCGTTGGGCCATTTCCAAGTCGCGGCGCCGCGAAGGACAACGCGCCGGCGGCTTCCCCGGTGAGCAGCGGATCCTCGCGCAGATGGAGGGCGGCGTAGAGCGAAAGCGCGTGGGCATCTTGCCCGAGGGACGCGCACCTGTTCGCGAAGGCACCGAGCTGCTCGATGAAAAAGGCGGCGCGCTCGGCGCCATAACCAGTGGCGGCTTTGGCCCCACCGTCGGCGGCCCGGTCGCGATGGGCTATGTTACGAGCGCCCATGCGCAGACCGACACGCTGATTTTTGCGCTGGTGCGTGGCAAGCCGCGGCCGGCCAGGGTCGCACGTCTGCCCTTTGTAGCGCAGCGTTACCATCGCGTATGAGAGGCGCGCCGGGCGCCGTGTGCGACCCGTCGATTTTCCCGTGAGTAAGCAACCCCGGAGCCATAGATGACCCAGGACAGACGAACACTCGAGGAATTGGAAATGCGCGGCGACTTCATCCGCCGCCACATTGGTCCGGGCGCCGAGCAAATCGCGGAGATGCTTGACGCACTCGGTCTGGATTCACTCGACGCGCTGGTCGACAAGACCGTGCCGCAAGGCATTCGTACCGATGATTCGCTAGACCTCGCCGCACCCATGAGCGAACGCGCTACCGTCACCTATTTGCGGCGTATGCGTGAACGCAACAAGGTCTTTATCTCGATGATAGGGATGGGCTACTCGGGGACCGTCTTGCCTGGGGTGATCAAACGCAATGTGCTGGAGAACCCGGGCTGGTATACGGCCTATACACCCTATCAGGCCGAAGTCAGTCAGGGGCGTCTGGAAGCGCTGCTCAACTATCAGCAAATGGTGATCGACCTCACTGGGATGGAACTGGCCAATGCTTCGTTGCTGGATGAAGCCACCGCCGCCGCCGAAGCTATGGCGATGACCAAGCGCGTCAGCAAATGCAAGTCCAACCGGTTCTTCGTCTCCGATGATTGCCACCCGCAAACCATCGCCGTGGTCCAAACCCGGGCACGTTCATTCGGGCTCAACGTGACGGTTGGCAACGCCTTCGAGGACTTGGCGGACCTGGACGTGTTTGGCGTTTTGCTCCAGTACCCGGGCTCGAGCGGCGACGCACGGGACCTGCGTCAGCTCATCGAGCAAGTCCATGCGCGCGATGCGCTCGTCACCGTCGCGACCGACCTGCTCGCGTTGGTATTGCTCACGCCGCCCGGGGAGATGGGTGCCGATGTCGTGGTCGGCAACGCGCAGCGTTTTGGTGTCCCCATGGGCTATGGGGGGCCGCATGCAGCCTTCTTCGCGACCCGCGACAATTTCAAGCGCTCAACACCCGGGCGTATCATCGGCGTGTCGGTGGATTCCTTGGGTCGGCCCGCGTTGCGGATGGCGCTGCAAACGCGCGAGCAACACATACGCCGCGAGAAAGCGACAAGCAACATCTGTACATCGCAGGTCCTGTTGGCCGTAATCTCCGGTCTGTACGCGGCCTACCACGGTCCCGACGGCTTGCGGTCCATCGCCGGGCGTGTGCATAGAATGACCCAGATCCTCGCGGCCGGGCTGACCGAGCTTGGCTACAGCGTGATCAACGAGAGCTTCTTTGACACTATCACCGTTCGCGTCCGTGGACAGGCGCGGCGTCTCGCGGCCAAGGCGCGCGAATCGCGGATCAACCTGCGTATCGTCGACTCGGACCATTTGGGTATCGCGCTGGATGAGACGACTCGGCGTAGCAATCTAATAGCCCTATGGCGTGTTTTTGCAACCAAAGCCGACCAAATGATCAGCATCGATGCGCTCGACGCCAAGGTCGAGGAGTGCATCCCACCCGAGCTCAGACGCACCAGTGATTTTCTCAGCCATCCCGTCTTCCACCTCTACCACGCCGAGACCGAGATGCTCCGCTATCTGCGCTGGCTGCAGGCCAAGGACATCGCGCTGGACCGGTCGATGATCCCATTGGGCTCGTGCACCATGAAGCTGAACGCGACGACCGAGATGCTCCCGGTGACCTATAGACAGTTCAGCGCGATGCACCCCTTCGCCCCCCTGGACCAGGCGCAGGGTTATCAGCAGCTTTTCGAGGAGCTCGAGGAAATGCTGTGCGCGTGTACCGGTTTCGATGCGGTCTCGCTACAGCCAAACGCCGGTTCACAGGGCGAGTACTCCGGTCTGCTGACTATCCGCAAATACCACGACAGCCGTGGCGAGGGGGACCGCGACGTGTGCTTGATCCCCGCCTCGGCGCACGGGACAAACCCCGCAAGCGCCAAGATGGCCGGGTTAAAGGTGGTCGTCGTTAGCTGCGACAGCGAAGGAAACGTGGACGTCGAGGACCTCAGGGCAAAGGCGGAACGGCACAAGAGCCAACTAGCCGCCTTAATGATCACCTATCCCTCAACCCACGGCGTGTTCGAAGAAGCGGTGATAGATATCTGCGACATCATCCACGAGTGCGGTGGCCAGGTGTATATGGATGGCGCAAATCTCAATGCGCTGCTGGGTATCTGCAAACCGGCGGAAATTGGCGCCGATGTGTCGCACATTAATTTGCACAAGACCTTCTGCATCCCGCACGGGGGCGGCGGACCCGGGATGGGCCCTATCGGTGTTCGAAAGCACTTGGCTCCGTTCTTACCCGACCATCCGGTCGTGAGCGGGGTAAACCCGGCAGCCGGCGACGCGGGAACCATTGGGGCGGTCTCCGCAGCGCCGTGGGGCTCGGCCGGGATCCTCCCCATTTCGTGGGCCTATATCGCAATGATGGGTGCCGACGGCTTACGCCGTGCAACGCAGGTGGCGATTCTTAACGCAAACTACATCGCCTACCGTTTGGCACCGCACTATCCCATCCTCTACAAGGGCAAGAACGGCATGGTCGCCCATGAGTGCATCATCGACCTACGCCCGATCAAGGAGTCATGCGGGCTGTCGGTAGACGATATCGCCAAACGTCTGGTCGACTACGGTTTCCATGCACCGACGATGTCCTTCCCGGTCGCGGACACGCTGATGATCGAACCCACCGAGAGTGAGGCCAAGCGCGAGCTCGACCGTTTTTGCAATGCGATGATCGGGATCCGCGAAGAGATCGCGGCCGTCGAGGCCGGTGAGGCCGACCCGGAGGACAACCTGCTCAAGAACGCGCCGCATACTCACCACATGTTGGTGGAAGGCGATTGGACAAAACCCTACACGCGACAGCAGGCCTTCTTTCCGATGCATTCACTGCGCAAGGACAAGTACTGGCCACCCGTGGGCCGCATCGATAATGTTCACGGTGACCGTCATTTGGTGTGTAGCTGTCCACCAATGGAGAGCTACCAAGACCTGGAGACTGAAAGCCCTTAAACAGTGGGGTGTGGCCCGCGGCCCGTTGTCGGGCGCGCCCGGCAGCACAGGCCCACGCGTCGCGTAAGCGTGTACCCTTTTGCGGCCGCCAAGCGCGGCAAAGTGCATTGCTCAAACAAAGAAACGAAACATGTGATGAACACTCTGGATTGCACCGCACAGGTCTCGCAAAGCTCTTTATTGGGCGAGGATGAGCCTGCATCCGTGCGGGTTTTGAATGAACCCACGAGTAGCCCCATCGTGCTCTTGTGTGACCACGCGAGCCCACGCATACCGAGGAAACTCGACAATCTCGGTCTTGATTGCGAGACGCTGACCAGGCACGTCGCCTGGGATATAGGCACCCCCGAGGTTGCCTTGCACCTTGCAAAGCGTTTTGATGCCAGCGTTGTGATGACGACCTACTCCCGGTTGGTCATCGATGTCAATCGGCGCCCGGGGCACCCGACATCCATCCCCGCCGTAAGTGAAGATGTGGTCATTCCAGGCAACCAGTCGGTGACGCATGAGCAGGCCATAGAGCGCGAGCGCGTATTCTTTTGGCCCTACCACAACGCCGTAAGCGCGGCCCTGCAGCGGGTCGCGGATAGCGGCCGGACGCCGACCTTAATCTCCGTGCACAGCTTTACACCGGTTTTTCACGGCGTGCAGCGGCCGTGGGACATCGGGGTGCTTTGGCACAAAGATGGGCGTATCGCGGAACCCCTGATCGCCGGGCTGCGCGCCGAGCAGACCTTGTGCATTGGTGACAACGAACCCTACCATGCGGGTGACCCGATGGGATACACGATGCCGGTGCACGGTGAAGCGACGGACTACCCGCATGTGCTCCTAGAAATTCGCCAGGACCGAATCGCCGACACCGCCGGCGCCGGGCGCATGGCCGAGAGGCTCGGCGACGTACTTCGCGAAACACTGAAGAATCTCGGCCTAGTTGACGACGAGCAATACGCACATGGATAGCACGCCAAGCTTTACCATCGGGGTAGAAGAGGAGTACTTGCTCGTCGACCCGACGACGCGAAACCTGATCACCGAAGCTCCGCCGAGCATGTTACCGGAATGCGAGAAGCTGCTCGAAGGACAGGTTACGCCGGAGTTTCTGCAGTCTCAGATCGAGGTCGGAACACGGGTATGCCATAGTATGGCCGAGGCGCGCTCGGAGCTGGGCCGGTTGCGGCGCGCGGTGATCGACGTCGCCAATGGTCATGGTCTTGCGGTCATTGCCGCCTCGACGCACCCCTTTGCACTGTGGGATACCCAACAGACCACACCCAAAGAACGCTACGCGGCCATCGCGCGCGACCTCCAGGCGGTCGCGCGGCGGTTGATGATTAGCGGTATGCACGTGCATGTGGGTATCGAAGACCCGGAGCTTCGCATCGACCTGCTCGGACAGGTTGCGTATGTGCTGCCGCACTTTCTCGCGCTTAGCACCTCCTCACCTTTTTGGGAGGGGTTCGATACCGGGCTCAAGTCATACCGCATCTCGGTGTGGGACGAGCTGCCGCGCACTGGGCTTCCAGAGTACTTCGAGAGCTTCGCGGAATTTCAGCGCCACGTCGACGTCATGCGCCAAGCGGGCGTGATCGAGGACGCGACAAAGCTATGGTGGGATGTCAGGCCTAGCGCGCGTTTTCCGACTCTGGAGATGCGCATATGCGACATCTGCACACGGATCGAGGATACGCTTTGTATCGCCGCCCTGTTTCGCTGCTGGCTGCGCATGCTCTACCGGCTGCGACTTCAAAACCAGCGCTGGCGTAGATACTCGGCATTACTAGTCAATGAGAACCGCTGGCGTGCCCATCGATATGGCATCGACAAGGGCTTGGTGGATTTCGGTAAGAGCAGCCTGGTCCCCTACCCGGAGCTGTTGCAGGAGATTCTCGACTTGACCCGACAAGATGCCGAGCACTTCGATTGTGTCGCCGAGGTAGAACAAGCACACACGATTCTCGAACGCGGTACCAGCTCGCACTGGCAACTCAAGGTGTTCGAACAGGCCAAGGCTGCGGGCGCCGATGACGAGGAAGCGCTGCGCGCCGTGGTCGATATGCTCATCGAAGAAACCCAGCGCGGTACTTAAGCATCTGACGATACCGGCAAGCGTCCGCTCGACCGTCTTCCTATGCAATGCGCTGGCGCGATATACGACTCCACGTCACGCGTCGTCATCGGTATACTCTGCCGGGGGACCATATTGTTGACAAACACCACGCATCATCCGTGCGTTTTCTTACACGAAGAGGGCATCGCAATGGCAACAGCAAAGAAAGCTAGCACCAAGAAAAAAGTGACGGCCAAGAAGAAGGTGGCGGCCAAGAAGAAGACGACCACAACGACCTCAAAGGTGACCGCCAAGAAGCGTGTCGCGAAAAAAGCCCCCGCCAAAAAGACGGCGGCAAAAAAGACTACGGCGAAAAAGACCACAAAAAAGACCGCGGCCCAGACCTCCGCCATTGCCAAGCGCAAGAAGCAACTCGAAGGTCAGATCAAGTCCATCGGCAAAGAAATGGAACGCGTGGGAAGCGAGGCGAAGAAGACAGTCACGAAAACGGAGAAGGAATACGTTCGTCTCATGGGTGACCTCAAGAGGCAGGCCAGCGCCGCGCAGAAAGAGCTCAACAGCTTGGTGCACAAAGGAGAGGACGCGTTCCGAGACCTGAAAAAGGGCGTGTTCGCATCGGCCAACGAAGTAGAGGCGGCGATCAAGAAAGCCTTTAGGCGCTTTACCGGATAGCGCGGATGACGACCGCTGTAGGGTCCCATGGACGTACGTCGAGTGCCGGTTTGGGCACTCGGCGTACTCGCGACCAATGAGCGCCAAGGTCGACGATGTCGTGGGCGAACACCTAGCTTGAACGGCCAGTGGGTTGCAGGCAATGCAAGGAATTATGAGGCTCATTTCAGGAGTGATCGCCGCGGGGGGCGCTTTTGCGGTCGGTGAGCTCGCTCCTTTGTTTGGCGTCGATTCGCTACCGGGGCGCTTTGGCGTGTTCCTGCTGGTCTACATCATCGTAGCGGTTGTTGCCGAACGAGCGATGCGCAGCTATGGGAACGGCGCCAAAGCGTGACACTCGAGACGCTTGGCTGACCCTCGGGCTTACCCAATCGGACTATCGCGACGTAGGAGCGCCATGGCAACAGCGAAAATTGAAACAACAATCTCGACCGAGGAGCTCGCTCGGGAGCTCGCGGAGCTACGCATCGAGGTGGAGAAGTTGAGGGCCTCGATGGCGGACGGCGGTGTGGAGCAAACCCTCGAACAAATAAGAACAGCAGCCGATGAAGTTCGCAAAGGGACGGCCGGGGGCCTAAGCACCCTCCGGCGCGAAGTGCGTGCGCAACCGATACCCAGCATACTCATCGCCTTTTGGGTCGGGCTGCTCTTTGGTATGTTGATATCGCGTTAGGCTCGAGGGTCACGCCCGCATTCGCGAGCGTGGGTCATCGATAAGCTCGGTTTCTTGTTTGTAGGGAACAAAGCCCGCACGCTGATAAACCGCGAATGCCCGCGGATGGTCAAAGTTGCAGGTGTGCACCCAAACGCGCCCGACGTCCTTGTCCCATGCGGTATCCAGCGCCGAGCGCAATAAGAACTTGCCAAGACCGCGACCGATGAACTGCGGAACCAAACCAAAGTACGCGAGCTCTACTTCACCCGGTACACGCGCGTCCAGCTCCGCGTAGCCAGCCGGGACGCCGTGTGCATAGAGCACGTAGATCTCGACCTTCGGGTCGTGGACGATCCGCTTGAGCGTCTCATCACACATTAGACGACGCTCGTACCACATCCACGGCTCGCCAACGCTATCGTATAAGTACCTGTAAAAGGAAATGGTCGGCCGCTCGGCTCTGAGTAAAGCCACCCTCTCCCCCGGGTGCGTCACGGGTGGGTGCGCGGGACGCCGCTTCATCTGCAAATAGGTGATGACCATCTCGACTTTGCCAGGCGGTAGTGCCGCGGCCCGCACTGTAGACACCTCGCTAGTCGCCGATATCCCAAAAAGCTTCTTGTCTTTGTCGTTCATGAAGGTCTCTAACAAACGATCGGCGTATCGTCACGCGCTGCCCACTCCGCCCAAGAGCCGTCATACACCGCGACGTCCTCTTTGCCAAGCTGGTAAAGGCTGAGAGCCAACACACACGCCGTAACACCGGAACCGCACGTGGCAACGATGCGGCGGTCGGGGTCCACGGCTGCATCCTTTAGCATCCGTGTGAGCTCGCCAGGCCGTCTGAGCTCACCCGACTCGAGCAAGTCCGTCCAGGGGACGTTCGTTGCTCCAGGCATGTGCCCACGACGCAGCCCCGGGCGTGGTTCCTCGCTCTTTCCAGCGAAACGACCCACCGGCCGCACGTCCACGATCTGCACACTGGGTTCCTGCAAACCGAGCAGGACTTGGTCGATGTCCACGACCAGCTCATCTCTGCGCTCGGCGTGGAACTCACCGGGTGACCGTTTCACGGGCCCTGCCTCAACAGCTCGGTTCTCGGCGCGCCACTTTGGCAGGCCGCCGCGTAACACGGAGACCCGCTCGTGTCCGAACACGCGAAGCATCCACCAAAGTCGCGGTGCGCTTGCCATGCCATACACGTCGTAAACCACGATATGCGCATTGTCGGCGAAGCCAAGCTGCGCTGCCTCGGCCGCGAACGCGCGGGCGTCCGGTAGCATGTGCGGGAGATCGGTATGCGGGTCGCAAATCCGGTCGATGTCAAAAAAGACCGCGTCAGGTAAGTGACATTGCAAATACTCCGCATGGGCGTCGCGGCCGACGCCGGGCAGATGAAAGCTTGCGTCGACGAGGCAGAGATCGCTGGCCCCTATTCTTTCGGCCAGCCAAAGAGTATCGACCAGCGCGGGTGCCTTTGCTGGGTTCACGGGTAAATGTGGGCGCCGCTGGGGGATCAGCGCAGATTAGGGCGTGTCGACAGACACCGGTGCGTTCGCATCCGAGTTGCGACCCTCGACTCTGCGCGCCGGGGGGTCTTCCGACGGACGGCGGCGGTAAGCGATATTGCGCTCTTCAACCAACACCGGTATCTCGCCGGGATCCGCGTTGCCGGAGAATTGCTCGATGCCGACGATGGTCGGTCGTTTCGTTGCAATCCGCGAGAGCATCGGCTCGAGGGCGTTGCGGGGAATTCCTGGCAGTGGGCGCGCCCGCGTCCGGTCCTCTGTCGCCGTGTCGCCGGCAAAGTACTCACCCAAGGTGCGCGCCGATGTGGTGCGCTTCAACATAACCAGGCGTCTATTGCCCGGGTCAATCTCCAGACCGCGCGCCATATAGGCAACTGCCTCACGGTACTTGCCATTGGCCGCCGCCGACAGTGTCAACTGAGCATAGAGTTCGCCGAGGCGCTTCACGCCCTGCTGCGCCGACTCGTTCCCTGGCTCGAGCTCCAACACGGCGGAAAAATAGTCAAACGCGCTGTCGCTTTCGGGTGTAGTCAAGCGATACTCGGCGATCGCGGTTTCGGCAAGTGCCAACAGCTCCTCGACCGTCGGGCGATGAGGTGTTTGGTCGAGTTGCAACTGGGGAACGGGCAACGCGAGCGTGTTGACCCTCGACGTGTGCGGCGCGAAGGCAGCCACGCTTGGGGATGAACTCTCCGTCGCCGTCGTGACGGCCGCGGGCGACGCGAGCGCGAACGCGGCTTCGTCACCCACCTGCGCCTCGCGCAAACCATCGAGGACCACCGCCGACACAAACATCGCCGTCCCGGCCGCCATGGCCAATCCCAGCATCTTGCGCAGACGCGGCCCAGCGCCGTGGCGCTGCTCCGCGGCCGATGGCACCCAGGTTGGGACCGGCAGGTTCAGCTCGGTCGCCGGCTCGGGGGAGTCGTACACCATCGGCGCCAAAGACAAATGGCGCGTCGTTGGCGACGAGTGCTCACGGTACGCCCGTATTGCCTCTAGCATCTCATCGGCGCTTGCAAAGCGGTTGTGGGCCGCCTTGGCCACCATCCTTTCCAACAGCGGTTGAAATCTCGCGACGCTCCCTTCTAAGGCCGGAAACGGCGAGGTGCACAGCTGAATGATGGTATCGACATCGGTCTTGCCCACATATGGCTTCTTGCCCGTGAGCATTTCGTAAAGGATTACGCCGACGCTGTAGATGTCAGCACGGACGTCGACTTCATAGCCCCGCGCCTGCTCTGGGCTCACATAGTTCGGGCTGCCAAGCGTCGTGCCGGGCGCAGTCATCCCATCACCGCCGTCCAGCCGCTTCGCGATACCAAAGTCGGACAGCACCAAGGTGCCGTCGCCACGGAAAAGAATGTTGCTCGGCTTGATGTCGCGGTGGACGATGCTGCGTGAGTGCGCGTAGGACAGCGCCTCACAAATCGTTTCGGCGTAGTCAAAAGCCTCCTCGATGCTCACGCCCTGGGCAACGCGGGACTTCAAGTCCTGTCCATCGACGTACTCCATGGAGATGTAATGCATTCGCCCCTGGATGCCGATGTCGTGGATAGTGATGATGTTGGGATGATTCAATGATGCAACGATGCGCCCTTCGTTTAGAAAGCGCGTCGAGAATTCAGGGCTGTCGGCAAAGGCCGGTTTGAGCACCTTCAAGGCCACAGACCGATCTAACGACTCTTGGGTGGCCAGGTAGACGACCGCCATGCCGCCACGGCCAAGCTTAGCTTGCGTGTGATACCCGGAGATATTCATGTCCCCTACCGCCGTCCCCGTTTGCGCGGTTGCTATTATTATCGCGTTTGGACCATGGGACGGACTGCTGCGTTTATGCCTACTCCCCTTTTAGCCTACGCTACGGAATCCCCGTTTACAAGTTTTAGGCCTATCGGGTCGAAGTTAGCTCGAGACCCCTAACCCCCCCAAAAAACCCGCTACGCTCCGGGCGGCTTCGAGCAGATTTTGCTCCAGAGTACGACCCGATTTTTTGCGTGGTTTGAAGCTGTGGTCACCGTCGCCCAGCCAGTGCAGCCCGATGGCAGGCGACAGGGTGTAGCTGTCGGTGTCGGCCTCAACCCCAAAGGGGTCTCGTGCCCCCTGCACGATCAGCGTGGGGGTACGCAAAGTCGCCAAGTGCGCGGTTCGAGTCCGCTCGGGCCGGCCCGGCGGATGAAAGGGGTAGCCTAGGCAAACGAGACCGCGAACCCCGGTTTCATCGGCGACCATGCTCGCAATGCGCCCGCCCAGCGATTTACCTCCCACCACCAGACGCTCCGGACCGAGTGCGTCGACCACCGTCGTCCAGCTTTGCAGCAGAACAGCCTCGCGGTCGGGCGGTCTTCGTTTGTCATCGACGCGGCGCTTGGCCATGTAGGGAAATTCAAAGCGTGCGACTCGCCATCCGGCTGCGGCGACGTGGGTCGCCATAAATTCCATGAACGGGCTGTCCATAGGTGCGCCCGCACCGTGCGCCAAGGCGAGCGTCAAAGATGCGTTGCAAGGGCCGTCGAGCAGAAAGGAAGGCAGCTTTTGAGATGCAGCATCCATCCCCGTTCCTTACACTAAGAGTTTGCACTATTTCACCAGGGCAGCACGTCGAGAGCCAGCGCTAGGCGCGCCACGGGAGGACGGACAAAGCTAAAGCCATGCCACGAAAATTCCTGCGCACAATCCGCTTGGACGAATCCGACACGCAAGTCTATCCACTCCCCGCACACCCCGGAGAGTGGGCGGTGCCGGGTTCCTTCGCCTTTTTGGAGGTCGACCCTCAGACACTCGCCGGTAAGCAGCTCCAGGCCTTCAAGAGGGGCTTTCTCGGCACCAGTAGCTTTGGCTGGAGCACCTTGGTGGAGATCGCCGAGATCGACGATGACGAGTATCAAGACGTTATCGACCGTCTCGCCGCTCACTTCATCGAGGATTACGGTGCACCACACCTGCAGGCTGCCCTGCCCGCGGCCGGCGAAGAGGCCGAATACACGGGCAGCCTATGCGCGCACCAGGTGCATACTTTGCTCGCCTTGGAGCGCGAATTTAGCGAAGAAGGCATCGTGGAGAGTCTAAAGGTGTTTCGCGCCGATGCGTCCGACCACAGCAAGATGCGTCTTTGGGGCGTGGCGGAGGACTAAACCGTGCCGGAGGCTCCGGTCTCGCGCCGACCCGGAATACGGCGTGCGTCAGCCGCCATGCCCCGGGCGTCAGTGCCTCTGGCACGTCTTGAAAGACGTTGCGAAGCAGCACGGAGCGTCTAGACATGATGTCTAGGGGTGGCTGCGCTTTAGCAGACCGTTGGCCAACCCAGCCGAGACCAGGTCTTGGCACTGGCCCTGCGTCAACAAGTCACCGTGCGCGCTGGTGCTTTCGTGCATCAAATTGCCCGGCTTATCGCTATGTGCACCGCTGTCACCCAACACATGCACGAGTTCGTGCGCGAGAGCCACGCCGGGGTGTTGCACGTCGTGGACCAGCCAGACGCTGTCGGCGAGCTCTACACGACCGCGGCTGTTCGCTCTGCCGATCGCTTCGCCCTCGAACTCGACCGACTGCAAGGAACCTTTGACAAAAAACACTGCCGGCCGCGACACGGGGTGACTACGCACCAGCGTCGTCGCCGTGTCATCACGAAAAAACTTGAGCGGCTCGGGCACCGCCAGCACATTCAGCGTAACCGCAGACATGTTGATGTCGCATTGGGCCAGGGTGTGCGCAGCCCGACGGCTTGCAGAGCGCACCTGGGCCAGGCTCCATCCCGCCTCGCGCAGCAGCACCATCGAGGGCCGCAGCTCATAGGCACCCGCTTGCGCGGGTGCGCCGAGCTCGAGCTGGTAGCGCCCGACGCTCTCGACCTCGGTGCGCGCGGGCTCGCATGCCCCGCGGGCGAACGCGTCGGGGTCGGGTAACACACCATGGGCCGTATACGCGGGGCCGGGCTCGGGGTGCGCGAACGATACGACCGCCGCCTTGAGCCTAGCCGCATCCCATTGCGGGTTCTCGGCGAGCAGACAGCCCGCCAGCGCCGAGACACGTATCGCCGCATAGCTCGAACCGGACGCGACACGCGCGCGGCCGTCGTATCCCAAGACGAGCATATCCTCGGCCGGCACCGCCACGTCGACCGAGCGCTGTCCCCAGTTCGAACCCTGGGCCCTCTCGCCGTTGCCCAACGATGAAGTCACCGTGATCGAGTTCGCCAGCGCAAGACTGGCCGGGTATATCGGCTGCTCGTCGATGTCGCGGTCGTTGTTTCCCGCGGAGAACACGAACAACATGTCGGGGCTCATCCGTGCGGCGCGCTCGAACACCTCCCACTCGTCGCGGCGATTGCTCCCCATCGAGAGATTTAGGATACGCACGCCCTTGGCGCGCGCATCGCCCACCAGGTGCAGCATGCGGCTCATGTCGGGTCGCGGGTATCGATAGGGCACCAGCGAGACAACGGGCGATTCACCCAAGAGCAGACTCGCAGTCTGGGTCCCGTGACGCTGCACGAAGAACGGCGAGCGCATGGGGTGGGCGTCATAGGGACGGTCATCCATGTCCCAGAAATCGTACCCCAAGAACTCACCCTGCTCGCCGACCGCTAGACGCGCCGCGATCTCCGGCAATAGATAATTGACCCCCGAGTCCACGACCGCGACGCGTACCCGGTCCGGTCCGACACGCTTAGCCTTTGGTAACGGTGGATTGAGTAACGACGGCGGGCCCGACTGGCGCAGCGACTCGTCCAGCTCGTAGAGCGCCTGGGGTCTTCCTTGGGCATCGTATACGAGCTCCCGGGCTACTCTGAGCTCGCAACCGCCGTCGAAGAGCGCAATGAGTTTGGGGCGTACGCTCTCGCGCCCCGGTACGCGTTCGTCGTATTGAACGCTCAGCCGACGCAGTGCGCCGGTAGGCGCGAATCGTTCGACGACCAGCGCATCGCGGGTACTGAACACGAAACGCCACCGCGAGCCCAATCGCCTGCTCGCACGCTCTATCGCTTCCTCCTCGTAATCGGCCACATCCCCGACAAACGCTGCCATTGACGCGATCCCGCCGTCCGGAAGCTCGCACACGAGCGCAGCGGCGCGGAGCACGAGCTCGGGCCGTGCGCTCACCTGGCCCGACAGAGCGAGCATGACAGCGAGCAAGCTCGAACGAAAAATCAATCGCTTTGAGGGTCGGGTCGCGCGCACGTGTTCAAATTGGTGTTGTGACTGCGTAGGATTATGCCGCATACAGACGACTGCGTGATCCGTTCAGCGGAGACAAACAAACCACGGGTGGCCTATGCTCACTGACCTTGGCATTCCTTCGCCCTACGAGCTCGACACCATCGACACCGTGCCATGCCTGGTGGAGCACACCCGTCGGCTTGCCATGCAAGGGGCCGAGGAAGGCACCCTGGTTTGGGCCGGCGAGCAAACGCGCGCCCAGGGCCGCCGCGCACAGCGCTGGGACGCGCCGCCGGGAAACCTGTACTGCGCCCTGGTCATGCGACCGGAGTATCCGTCGAGCAGTGCGACTCAGCTTGCATACGTCGCGACGCTCAGCCTTGGCAAAGCCCTGGCCGAGCTGTTGGAGCCGACGACACTGCGCTACAAATGGCCGGACAATATCCTTCTAAATGACGCCAAGGCAGCGCTGGTGAAGCTCGACGGGGAAGGCACCGCGGGCGCCCGCTGGGAGTGGCTAAACATCGTCGTCGCGGTCAACGTTGGCTCCCACCCGGGCTTGTCGGTACCGCTCAGCGGTTCCGTGCACGAATCGGGTTCACCCGGGGTCTCCGTCAGCCAAATTCTCGAAGGCTTTACGCGTCACTTCCTGTCCGGCATCAACCGCTGGGCGGAATTTGGATTCGAGCCCGTGCGCAAAGCGTGGATGCAACGTGCGGAGCTCATCGACGAGGTCGTCGTGCTGTCGACGGATGCCGGTGATGTCGAGGGCCGGTTCAAAGGCGTAGGCGCACGCGGCGACCTCGAATTCGACTGCGTGGACGGCGAACGCCGCGTGAGCGTCGCCGAATTTTATGGTCTCTAGCCCGCGACGGTCTGAGCGCATGGGCTCAACCGGGTTTTAGCCCGACCCAGAAGCTCGTCGCTTCCCGGTTCGACGCCGTGTCGTTTGTGGCGTAGGTTTCGAAATCGGCGAAGGCCGCGCCGAGTTCGCCCGGAGAGAGGACGAAGGCCGGGTTGAAACCCGGCGACTCCAGCAGATGGTTTGTGTTGAAGGTCGAGTACACAAGCACGCCCCGAGGACGCAGCGCCTGCTTAAGACGTGGGATAAGCGGCCGGTTCAAGTAACGGAGCACCACAATGAGGTCGAAAGCAGCGCGGCGGGGGTGGAAGTAATCCAGGTCCGCGGCAAGCAGAGTGATGGGTAAGGCCGCCCTCTGGGCTAGCCGGCGGCACTCGCGCAGCGCCACCACGCTGATGTCTACCGCGACGACCCGGTTGCCGCACTCGGCGAGATAGCGTGCGTTTTGACCGCGCCCACAAGCCACATCTAGCGCATCGCCGCGAGCCTGCAGCAGCGCTCGGTGCTCCAGCAACAGCGGATGGCAGGTGCCGGGCTGTGTGCCTGCACCCGCGCGATACTTCTGATTCCAACGTTGTGCATCATCCAGCACCGATGGTCCCTCCGCCCGACCTCAGCCTAGACGCCCATGGTACACGCGCAGCGGTGCGTCCAGCGTACACGTGTTGCGCAGCTCGTGGGCGTCCTCTTGCGAGCTGATATAGAATGTCCCGCTATCGGGAAAGGAGCAAAGACGGAGGCCGCCTTGGTACCGGAAGACAAGAGCAACAGACGCAGCTTCGTTAAACTCTGCGCCTCCGCGGTGGCCGCTATCTCCGCAAGCCCCAAGGTGCTTGCCAAACAAGACGCCCCCTTCAACGGTTACTCGCGAGTCACTCTAGTGGGTGCGAATGGGAAACGCTTGCGAGCCTCGGAGCTGAGTGTGGGCGAGACCTACGTGTTCAATTACCCATACCAGGTGACGCCGTGTTTTCTCATCAATCTGGGCCGGCCGGCTAGGGTTCCGCAGCGGCTCAAGACTCGGGAGGGGCGCGAGTACAGCTGGCAAGGCGGCGTGGGTCCCAATGAGTCCATCGTCTCTTTCTCCGCGATCTGCGCGCACAAGATGACGCATCCCGCGAGAAACGTCAGCTTTATCAACTACCGGCATGCACCGGTTACCTTCTTCGACGGCGCAAAGAAAGTCTCACAGCGTGGTCAGGTCATTTACTGCTGCTCGGAGAAGAGCGTCTACGACCCGGCACAAGGTGCGCGGGTGCTCGGCGGGCCCGCACCCGAGCCCCTGGCTACCATTGCGCTTGAATACGTGCCCGCCGACGACACCTTGTATGCGACAGGCACCCATGGTGGAGAGATGTTCAAGCGCTTCTTTAGCACGTTTAGCGAGCGCCTACAGCTCGAGCATAAAACAACCGATATCCACCAGGGGGTCACGCAAAGCGCGCCGGTGCTGAAGCTATCTGAGTACACGCGCACACAGATAAGCTGCGGCTGAGCAACCGGTCCCAGTGCGTTTCGCCGACACGCAGGCTGCTTCATTTATCTTGGCTATGGCGACAACGCGCCCTCGAGCCTTCTCGCAATCTCGACGTGACCGCTTTGTCGCGCGACCTCCTTGGCCGTTCGCCCCCCGAGGTCGATGATAGCGCCATCAGCGCCCCGAGCGATCAGAGCGCTCGCAATGTGTTCATGCCCTTGGCGTGCGGCGTGGTGCAGCGCCGTAGCGCCTGACTCGTCTTGTAAGTTGACCTCCACATCCGGGCGCTCCAACAGCACGGCTACCGTCTCGTCACGCCCCTCCACGGCCGCGCGCATGAGCGGGCTCCAGCCATAAGCATCGACAGCATTGGGGTCGGCACCGCTTTCGAGCAAGACGCGCGCCGTGTACGCACGGCCTTTGACCGCCGCAACCATTAGCGCGGTCCAGCCAAATTTGGCCACCGCGTTGACCGACGCGCCATTGGACAACAGCAGCTCGACCGTATCGGGGTCGCCGGAGATCGCGGCAAACATGATCGCGGTACCGCCGTTGCGATTCTTCGCATTGACATCGGCACCGGACGCCAGCAGCAGGGACACGAGGTCGGAGCGGCCATCCCTAGCGGCCAACATGAGCGCGGTGCGCCCATCTGGTGCGCTCATATCGACATCCGACACCCGTCCTATCAGCGGTTCCATCGCACCGATGTCACGGCTCCTGATCGCACGCACGTAGTCGTCGTCGACACCGGCAAACCCGCTCGCGCTGGCGCCGAGAAGTACCAATACACCAAAGAGCTTGAGCGCGGCTTTGTGCCGGAGCAGCGGGGAACCGGTCTGGTAACCAGCCGTGCGGTTTCGCCGAAGCACGCGCTATCCGGTTCCGGAGGTGTAACGAAGGGCCCGCCCAGCAGCGAGCTCGTAGTGCGACACGATGTGCGACAGCGCGGCCCGCGCATCATAGCGCCCGGTCATGCGAATCATCGTATCGTGGCGCAACGCGTCGCGTTGCAGCGCGGCGAACTCTTGGTGCTGGGCGTCTTCGAGCGGGTGCGCTTGGGAGAAGACGGACCAATAGTTTTGGTCGCCGAAAAACCAGCACAGGCGAGTTTGAGTCGCCAGTAGCTTTAGCGATTCGAAATGCGTTTGCGACTCACCCGGCACCAGCAATATTTCGGCGGCCAAGGGGTCGTCGCGTCGTGTAAATATCTCGAGGCGCAGCATCACGACGGACGCATTCTCGTGCTCCACCAGATCCGTCTCTAAGGCGATTGCTAACGCGCCCGTCGCGCGCCGCATAGCGCGGCGGTCCTCCTTGCATTCTGCTCCGGACACCTGCACGAATATCGCGGTCTCCCATCCACAGCCGTCCAGCTGCACCGGCAAACAGGTCGCCGCTGCCCCGGCTTTTGACATGGCATCGCGGACTGTCTGCGGGAAGCGCTTCATGGGGATACCGGGAAACAAAAAGCCTCCCGCTCCGGTGAGCGGGAGGCTCGTACTGACTCGTGTAGCACCCGAATCGCTAGGTAGGTTGTTCTCGCGGTGAGCCGCCGAGCTCGACTTCGGCTTTGGTCGGCTCCACACCCGCCTTCTTGAGGTCTTCGTACCACAGATCGTGGTGCTGCTTGGCCCAGTTGACATCGACATGGCCGGTCGTCATCGCTTCCAAAGACCCTTCGGACCCGAGGGAACCAATGTAGGCATGGCCCAAGAAGACAGCGATCCAAAGCAAGGACAGCCCGCCGTGCAGGAAGTTGGCAATCTGCATGGTCTCGCGGGTTTGCCCATAGTTGGGGAAGTTCATGACAAAGCCGGTGATGATGACCGCGACGCCGACCGTGGCAACCAGCCAGAACCACATCTTCTCACCGGCATTCATCCGACCCGCGCTTGGATGTCCTTTGCCGATGATCCCGCCGCCCTTTAAGAACCAAGCAAGGTCTTCCTTTGCCGGGAAGTTGTGTCGTATCCACATGATGATCATCAACAGCACGCCGACCGAGAAAAAGGGGCCCAGGTAATTGTGCGCGGCGATAGCAAAGCTGGCCCAGGCCGCAAAACCTTGGGAGCCGAGCAACGGTATTAGCAACACGCGGCCGAAAAGCATGCTGAGACCGGTCACCGCGAGCACGATAAAGGAGATAGCGGTAAACCAATGGACTATACGCTCGAACACCGTCCATCGCTGCACCCGCAGTCCAGACATACCACCTTCGAGCGCGACACGACCCCTGACCGCAAAAAAGACCAGGATCGCTATGGCCACGAGGAACAAGGTCCAGCCACCGTATTGTGCGGTGATCCCGTTTCGAATCTGGCGCCAATTCTGACCGCCGTTTTGGATCAGCACGTTCGCTTCCGGTCCGTCCACGGCCGTGTAGCCCTGAATCCCCTCACGCACCGCGCGCCAATAATTTGCCCGGGGGTTGGTTTCCTCCACGGCCTGCGCGGAGGCATCTTGTACACCTACGTAGACGTAGCCGAGCACGGGGAGGACCAGAGCGGCCACCGTGACCGCCAACATGCCCCAGAGCGTTGCCCGCCAGCGCCGGCGCGCGCGCGGAATGCTACGGGTCTTTGTTGTTTTCGCCATCGCCTTCCTTCCTCCTTATCTATCCGTCTGCGTCGTCAATATGCGGTTCTGCAAATCCTTGGCCTGTGTCGCCGAACGCTGTGCGCCCGGGTCGGCTGGTGAGTTGCACCCGGTCAACCCGAAGACGATCAGCAGCAGCGCCGCCAAAGCCGCATGAGACGCTCGCATCGCCACTCTGCCGCTAGCGCTGGTCACCGGTCGGCTTGAACAAGCTGGAACCGCTTCTTCAAGGCCTCTTCACGTGATGCTGCCTGCTGAGAAAGCAGCGGGTCGGCTTGGCCTTTGTATTCGCCTGCCTTGTGGACAACCACATCCGCGGAGTCCCAGCACGCGCTGAGCCCCATACCGGCGCTCAACACGACAAACAATGCTGCCCATTTCACGTTCATACCCTATGCCCCTTCCGGTTCTTGGCAACCCTACCCGCCTTCGGGCGGGGACAAAAAGCCTGCACCACATCCGGGGTCGGCCGTCGCCGACCGTCCCCGGAATCCGAGCGTGTCAGGACGCCGCTTTGTAGGCGGTTTCCCAACCCCAGGTCTGAGGCCGTCCCCCGCGCTTGAGCACCCGCTGGCGATAGATATCCGCGACCATGTCGCCGTCGCCAGCAATCAGAGCCTTGGTGGCGCACATCTCAGCGCACAGCGGCAGCTTCCCCTGCGCGATACGATTTGAACCATACTTCGCAAACTCGGCCTCGCTGTTGTTATCGGCCGGACCACCCGCGCAGAAGGTGCACTTGTCCATCTTGCCGCGCACCCCAAAGGCCTCCTTCTGCGGGTATTGCGGGGCGCCAAAGGGGCACGCATAAAAGCAGTAGCCACAGCCGATACAGAGGTCCTTGTCGTGGAGCACGATGCCGTCGTCCGTGGTGTAAAAACAATCCACGGGACACACGGCTGCACAGGGCGCATCGGTGCAATGCATGCACGCGACCGAGATTGACTTCTCGCCCGGCACGCCATCGTCCAGCACCACCACGCGGCGGCGGTTCACGCCCCACGGCACCTGGTTTGCGTTCTTACATGCGACAACGCAACCGTTGCACTCGATGCACCGTTCGGCGTCACAAAGAAATTTCATACGAGCCATGCTGAATCTCCTCTACTCAAGCTGGCTTGACCCGACACAGGGTGACCTTGGTCTCCTGCATCTGGGTAACCGAATCATAGCCATAGGTCATCGCCGTATTGCAGGCGTCACCGCGCACGATTGGAACCGTGCCTTCCGGATACTTGTCCGCCAGGTCTTTGCCCTCGAACCAGCCTCCAAAGTGGAACGGTGTCCAAACCACACCGGGTGCCACGCGGCGCGTGACCATCGCCTTGGCCTTGATCTTGGCAATCGGTGACTCGATCCAGACCATCTGACCGTTCTTGATGCCTTGGTCGTTTGCGTCCTTGGGATTCACCTCGACAAACATGTCTTGCTGCAGCTCGGCCAGCCACGGGTTTGCCCGCTGCTCCTCGCCGCCACCCTCGTACTCGACTAGACGACCGCTGGTGAAGATGATCGGGAACTCCTTGGAATAATCCTCCTTCTGGATTGACTCGTAGCGCGTCGGTAGCCGGTAGTGCATCTTCCGGTCTTCGTAGGTTGGATACTTGGCCACCAGCTCCCGGTCGGGGGCGTAAAGCGGCTCTCTGTGTATCGGCACCGGGTCCGGGAAGGTCCACACCACGGCGCGCGCCTTGGCGTTGCCAAAGGGTGCGCAGCCGTGCTTGATAGCAACGCGTTGAATACCCCCCGACAGGTCTGTCTTCCAGTTCCTGCCCTCGGCCATTTGCTTCTCTTCGTCGGTGAGGTCATCCCACCAGCCAAGCTGTTTGAGGATCTTGTCGCTAAACTCCGGATAACCGTCTTCGATCTCCGAACCGACGCTGTAGGAACCCTCCGCAAGCAGATTGTCTCCGTTGCGCTCCACACCAAAGCGCGCGCGGAAGACCAACCCGCCCTCGGCGACGGGCTTGCTTGGGTCGTAGAGGATCGGTGTACCGGGGTGTCCCATTTCCGCGGTGCCCCAGCAGGGCCACGGCAGACCATAGTAGTCGCCATCCACGGGACCGCCCTCGGCGCGCAAGGTCGTCGTGTTGAAGGTAGCGCGGTGCTCGGCGTGCAGCTTCAGCCGCTCGGGGCTTTGTCCCGTATAGCCGATGGTCCACATACCGTTGTTGAACTCGCGGGTCAGGTCCTCCACCAGCGGCTCTTCGTTGATCACCTTGACGTTCTTGAAAAGCTCTTGGTTGAAGCCGAGCTTCTTCGCGAACTTGTACATGATGGTCTGGTCGGGCAGCGACTCCCAAACGGGGTCGATGACCTTCTCGCGCCATTGCAAGGAGCGGTTCGACGCCGTTACCGAGCCGTAGGTTTCGAACTGCGTGGATGCCGGCAACAAGTACACACCGTCGGTACGGTCGTTCATGACTGCCGCATGTGTCGGATGCGGGTCGATGATGACCATCAGGTCCAGCTTCGACATGGCCTCCTTCATCTCCGGGCCACGGGTCTGGCTGTTGACCGCGTGGCCCCAGTAGACCATGCAGCGGATGTTGTCCTTCTGACCCATGTTCTTCGGGTCCTCGAGCACACCATCGACCCACCTGGACACCGGGATGCCCTTGGTGTTCATCGGCTTTACCGGGTTGCCCTTGGACTGCTCGTAGCTGCCTTGGTCGAAGCGTTGTTCCAGCCATTTCATGTCCACATCCCAGACACGACCCCAATGTGCCCAGGAACCGGGCGCGAGCCCGTAGTACCCCGGCAAGGAGTGCGACAAGATGCACATGTCCGTTGCGCCTTGGACATTGTCGTGACCGCGGAAGATGTTGGCGCCGCCACCGGACTTACCCATGTTCCCAAGCGCAAGCTGGAGCGCACAGTAGGCACGAGTATTGTTGTTGCCGATGGTGTGCTGTGTGCCGCCCATACACCAAACGATGGTGCCCGGGCGATTCTCAGCCATAAGCTGGGCCGCTTTCTTTACCGATGCCTCGTCAGCACCCGTCACGCGCTCGACCTCATCCGGGGTCCACTTGGCGACCTCTTCACGGATCTGGTCCATGCCCCAGACGCGCTGACGGATGAACTCCTCGTCTTCCCAGCCGTTCTCGAAGATGTGCCACATCACGCCCCAGATGATGGGTACGTCGGTGCCCGGACGGATACGCACGAAATGGTCGGAGTGCGCCGCGGTGCGTGTGTGGCGCGGGTCCACGACGATCATCTTCGAGCCATTCTCCTTGGCGCGAAGAATGTGCTGCATCGCCACCGGATGCGCTTCCGCCGCGTTGCTGCCGATGAAAAACATCGACTTGGCGTTGTGCATATCGTTGTACGAGTTGGTCATCGCACCGTAGCCCCAGGTGTTGGCAACACCGGCGACGGTGGTCGAATGACAGATGCGCGCCTGGTGGTCGACGTTGTTCGAGCCCCAGAAGGCCGCGAACTTGCGGAACAGATACGATTGCTCGTTGCTGAACTTCGCCGACCCCAGCCAGTACACCGAATCGGGGCCGGACTGCTCGCGTATGGAGAGCATCTGGTCGCCGATCTCGTCGATGGCCTCGTCCCAGGTGATGCGCTTCCATTTGCCGCTCACCAGTTTCATCGGGTACTTGGTACGCAGCTCACCCATGCCGTGCTCGCGGACCGAGGCCCCCTTACAGCAATGGGCACCGAGATTGAGCGGTGATTCGTAGTCCGGCTCTTGACCGGTCCACACGCCGTTTTGCACCTCCGCGATGACACCGCATCCCACCGAGCAATGCGTGCACACGCTACGTCGCCGCTCGATCGGAACACCGGGTTGGGGTGCGAACTCCGCGCTTGCGGCGCGCGCTTTGCGCAACATCGTCGGCGGCAGCATGCTGGCCGCGGCAACACCGCCGAGGGTCAACCCCGAACGACGCAAGAATTTCCGCCGTCCGATCGCTTCACCCGGGCCTGCGAGCGTCGCGCCGCCGGCATTTGATTCCTGCCGAGATTTCCTAACTAGTTTCATGGCTAGACTCTCCTCAAGGTGCTACGGCCCGCTCAGAACCGCGCCTTCTGGTAGTACTTGGCAATATGCGGTGTTAACCGGTAACCCGTAGTGGACGCCGTCGCCGCCTTTTCGCTTGCCGGCGCCTGCTCGACTTCGGCCACTGCCGACGTTGCAGCCGCCAGCACGGACGCTGTACCCCCGGCGGCCACTACGCCCTTCAGGAACCTCCGTCGACTGGGTCTAGCCGTCTGCGTTTTCTTGCTCATGTTTCCTCCATTTTGGCGTCCAAAGACCGCCCCAGAATCAAACCTCGCCGGTCTATGCCGGCATACTCAAGTACGCCTTTTCGAATTCCAAGAATCGACATCCAAACTGTCCTACCGCGCGATAGAAGCGCGCGGACTTCGCTTTTTGCAGATCCAGAAAGAACGTGCTAATCCAGGGCTGCATATGTTCTTCAAAAAAATGCTTTTGGGTCGCTAAAGGGACCTCTTCGGGCAGCGAGATGATGATGCTCATGGTCTCGCACAACGCCGCCACGTGGTCCTCCGGCTCATGCACGTCCGATTGCCGCTCGAAGCCCAATGCCTGGAGATCTCGGCGCAGGACCGCCAGGGGTTGGTCCATCATAAAGCCGGTCAAGTACCAAGACGCGTAGGGCACGAGCTCCCCTCTGCCCAAACCGATAAACAGCGCATGGTACTCGTCATCGAGGTCCTCGACCCTGGCTCTGGCTGCCGCCAGACGCAAGACTTCCCAGGCCTCGCCCATGGAAGAGCTGCGGTCTTCTACCACCGGGTCGATCTGTCTGAGTAGCGATACGAGTTCCTCTTTAGGAGGCGCTGCCAACAAAGCGCCGAGCAGACCATATGCATTGGCCCGCGGCGCCTCGTCTTGACCCTCCTGCTCGATCTCCTCCGCCGCGCTAAGCTTTTTCGCGACCGTCGATGCAGTCATTCTTTGCTTGCTGTTGTTTTCTTCGTTAGTCACATGCTGCAATTTCCGCGCCAACAATCATGCCAGCCAAACGACTCAAACGCACAAATCCGGTAAAGCCCCGTACAGTCCCGCGTCGCCAGACGGATGTGATAGGACAAAATGTCGCAGTCATGCGTCTAAATCCACCGCCTGGCACGTCTCGCGTCGCTTACAGCTCCAGCCTTCCACCGCCCTCACGCATCATATCTTTGACTCGACAGTCCTCGCACATCTCCAGACGTCGCAATGCTTCGGGCTTTGCAAACATCCAGTGCCCGCTCAGCTTTTCGCGCATCGCGTTCATGATGCTTTGTGTCGCAAACGCCTTGCCACAGCGTATGCAGTTGAACGGCGCCTCCTCGTTCAACACACGCCGCGCGCGTCTTGCCTCTATATCAAACAAGAAGCGTGGGTTTCGCGTGATCACATCTTCGGGGCATGCGGTCTCGCACAGACCGCATTGGACGCAATTCATCTCGATGAAGCTGAGCCGCGGCGAATCGCCGCCAGCCTCCAAGGCCGCGGCTGGACATGTCGACACGCAAGCCATGCACAGCGTGCAACCCTCTCGCACCTCGACCTCGCCAAAGGAGGCGTTTTCGGGGAGCTCCACAAACGACGCGTCTGACCCTGTCTCGCGGTAAAGATGGTCCAGTGCCAATCGTATCGTGGTGCGTTTCTCGTCGGGCGCACGGAAGCTTGCCGGCGAGAGCGGAGGCATCCGCGGGTCGGCAAACGCCATGGACTCGGCAGCCTGCTCCGCGTCCACGATTCCAAGCGCGTCGGTCGGCACCCCCAAACCACGCAGCATGGCGTGCGCAAAGGAGATTTGCTCGTCCAGCTCCGCGGCCACCAGCGCGGGCACGGCCGGGGTGCGAAGCAACGCGACACCGCTCGCCCCGTAGGCCAAGGCGCTCAGCCAGATGTCGGGCCCGACGGAGCCGATCTCCTCGACCGCGTAAGGCAAGACCCGCTCGGGTAGCCGCGAGGCATGCGCGGTCAACCATTCCAGCCCCTGCGCCATGTCGTAGAACAAAACCACGGGGTCCACCCCGCCCGCCTCACGATAAACGCGGAGCGAATCGCGCAGCGCATCGAGATTGTCGGCGGCGGTCGGATAGGCATAGCTAATCGCGCCCGTCGGGCACGCAGTCGCACAGCTGCCCGCCCCCTGACACAAGAAGGGGTCGACCTCGATGCGCTCGCCCACGGAGGCGATCGCCATCGTCGGGCAGCGGTCTATGCATCGCGTGCACCCGCGAAGCCCGTTCGCCCCGTGCGCGCAAATGTCCGGGTCGTAGCGAAAAAACTTTGGTTTCTCGAATTCCCCCACCATCTGGGGGATCTCTTCCAGGGCCAGCGCCAAGACCTTGTCATCGCCGCGCGGCGCGTAATAACCGGGCGGCGGCACTTCCCAGCCGATGCTCGGTGGGTCCAGCAAATCGAGCACGATGTCAAAGCTGGTCTTTTCTCGGCCAAGCGTCTCACCCAAGGCGACCTCGCGCTCGCCGGCCTCGACGACGGCGTTAAAGTCCCCCAGATGCCCGCTCAGTGTCTTGAGCGGAGCGTAGAAGGTCGGGTGTCGCACGCCGGTCTGCGTGGCATCGTCCGCGGTTGGAGCGGTGCTGTCCGTTACGAGCACGGTAACGCCCAGGCCCTCTCCAATCGAGTCGGCGACTTCACGCCCGGCGGCATCCCGGGCTATGACCAGCACCTGCCCCTTGGACTCGTAGGACACCAAAGAGGTCGGTGTGCGCTCCGCCGAAAGACGAGCCATCAGCGCCCGCGCGCGGGCAATACCATCGCCCGTCGTACCGGGCAGCTCGAACCCCAGGCTCTGCCTCAGGGTCTCAAATTCTTCGGTTGCCGGTTGGGACATGCTCAACTCTTGGGTGCACAGGGGTTTGGGGAAAGCACGTCATCCTCGGGCTCGACGCTTAGAGCTTGCGCGGTCTGCACGGGCGTAGGCTCGGGCTCCGGCGACTGCGCTTCGACCGGCGCGTCACTCTCGTCTTTGTCCTCCGCGGTGACCCCGGGCTCCTCGGCCCCAGCGGCATCCGCGAGCTGCTCCTTGGCGCGCTCCGCTTTGCGCCGCATCTCGTAACGCATGTCCGAGGTGACGACATCGCCAAGCGGCTCGTAGACCGTGAAATCCTCATCGTAATCGTCCAGACCGTCACGCACGTTGAAAATCGCGCTGCGAAAAAGCTTGCGTAGCGCCACGCGGCGCAGATCCTCCGAAACCTTTGGGTTCAAGAACGCGCTGTAGTCGCTGTTCGCATCGAGATCCTCGAGCCGTGGCAGCTCGACCTCGGCCGTCTGCTCCGCGGGCTCGACCTGGGGTTCTTCCGCGCCGGACGTTGGCTCCCCCGGGTCCTGGCCCGCCAACACATCGCTCCGCGACTCGGCCCGGCTACGCTTTTTGCGCTGCGACCAACGGCTGAGCAAGGCGCCCTGCGGCTCCGGCAACGACCGGTCGTCGTCACTCATGTGCGCATCCCGCGGCGCAAACCGTCCGGTGTGTTGCTATCCTCGCTCCAGTTCTTCCGCTTGCGTTTCTTCTTTTGCTCGGGCACATAGTTTTCAACCACATAGCGCTCGACCCACGCGCAAATCTCCGGCGGCATCGGCACCGAAAAGACCGGGTCATCGGTTTCCATATGCCCATTCGCCGCATCTTGATTCGCCGTCACGAGAAACGGGTTCAGGCTTCCACCCCCATCGTCGTCGGGGTCGGCGGGGTAACACACCACAAACAAGTAAGGCGTCTCGGCCATCAAGTTGTACCAGTATCCCTCGGCCTCGTCTCTATACAGCTCCAGCCGCATTCCCGTGTGCAGGTATCTAGCGCACGCCTCGTCCGTGTGGATCAGCGTCGGCTCGCCGGGCTGCTCGTCCGCGGGGCGCGGCATCACGCCGACGACCCGCCAGCTCGCGGTTTCCCATTGTCCCCTGCGTACAGACCTGCGCTCGATCAGGACCGCGACTTTACAGTGCGTGGGTTCTTTTGCAGCCCTCCGCTGCAGCATTGTTTCCATACCTCCTGGTGCAGGCAGTCGATAACGATACCATGCTCGCTTGGCCATCACACGGCAACGATTGTTGCTCAAGACATGAGACATTTTGTCCCATTCACTGCACCTTACTCATGCAGTCGGATGACTCCCTTCTCTCTCTGCCCGCGGCCGAGCCCTCTCCATGGTGTAGGATCGAGGCTTGCCGGCAGCGGTGAGTAGTCAACCGCAGCGGCCAGCTTAGACGAGGACGAGGAACCCGATGGCGCGATCATCCGACACGTACCGCCCGCACATGTCCAAAGCCGGTCTTGCGCCCACGCATGACGTGCAGGCCGTGGACGAATTTGGCGAAACCCGGGACTTACAGGTGGCTGGGGAATTTCCGCTCACTATCAAGGTGGACGAGCGCGAGGTCGTAACGCTGATGACGCTTGGAACCTTCCCGGAGGCGCTCACGCTCGGGTATTTGCGAAATCAGCGTCTTGTCGAGCGTCTCGAGGACATCAAGTCGGTGGATGTGGACTGGGACCGGGAGCAGGTGGCGGTGACCACGCAGCTTGGGCATGGCATCGTGGACTGGGAAAACAAGCTTGCCAAACGTACCGTTACCACGGGGTGCGGTCAGGGAACGGTGTTTAGCTGCACCTTGGACAAGCTCTACGATGTACGCTTGCCCGACATCCGCCTACGCCAATCGACCATATATGACCTGCTAAGGGCCATTGCCGCGTACAACGAAATATACAAACGTGCGGGCGCGGTGCATGGCTGTGCCTTGTGCGAGGGGACGAACATCCACACATTCGTCGAGGACGTTGGCCGTCACAACGCGGCCGATGCCATCTCCGGGATGATGTGGCTGGACCGTGTCTCGGGCGCGGACAAGGTCTTCTACACCACCGGGCGGCTGACGTCGGAGATCGTGATGAAGGTCGCTCATATGGGGATTTCTGCCTTGCTCTCGCGGTCTGGGATCACCCACATGGGTCTGGAGCTCGCTCAGGAGCTGGGCATACTCATGATCGCACGCGCCAAGGGCCGTCACTTCTTGGTTTATAATGGTGCGGACCAGGTCGAGTTCGATGCCCAGCCAGAACAAAAGGCGTCCTCCATAAAGAGCAGGCCGGCCGGCGGGTTGAATGCGGCAACGCTGACATGACACGCTACCCTGCCCCCCTGCCACCAGTACCGAATGATGCGGCCGACGACGGCTGGCGCTTTCTCAACGTCAAACAGCTCTCCGATTATTTGCAGATAAACGAGAAGAAAGTGTACGCGCTGGCGAGCGAAGGCAAGCTGCCCGGTACGAAGATCACGGGGAAGTGGCTGTTTCCACGCGACCTGGTTGACCAATGGCTTTACGACACGAGCCATGGCGGAGCACTGACCGACCGTCTGAGCCTTGCCGGAAGCGACGACCCATTGCTTGGCCGTCTCGTCGTCGAGCTCGCGGACGAGCTCGGCGCGACCGCGCTTGTGAGCTATACGAGCACGGGGACACGGCTCGGTCTGGAGCTGCTGGCGAGCCGCCGCGCCGACGGCTGCGCGGTGCATTGGGGCCCGGCCAGCGAGAGCGCTCACCGCCACCCCGCACTGCTGCACCCACACGCGAGACACCGGGACTGGGTGCTCGTGCGCGCCTTTTTGCGCGAGCAAGGGCTCTTGGTCAAAACCGGGCTCGGCGATGCGCTCGACATAAAGACGCTGCTTCACGGCCCTCATCGATGGGTGACGCGTCAACAAGGGGCCGGCTCACAGCGCTTCCTGCTCGAAACCTTGGCCCAACATGGGATGGAAGTCGCTCGGCTCGATACCCGCGTCAGCGCGCTCTCAGAGCGCGAGGCGGCGGCATCCATCGCCATGGACATGGCCGATATTGCACCGGGTGTGCGGGCCGCCGCGCGCGAGTTCGGTCTGGACTTCGTCTCGGCCGGCTGGGAGGCCTTCGACATCGTAGTGTATCGCGACGTGTACTTCCGCACCTTGTTCCAACGTCTGCTGGACACGCTGCGCTCGGCAAGCGCGAGGAGAACGGCCAAACAGCTCGGCGGCTATGACCTCAAGGAAAGTGGAAAACTGGTCTGGGCGAACGAGGATGTTGCGAGTCCGGCACGCTAGCGTCTCGAGCGATAGGCGACCGCGCTTCGCCGCCACGCAGTTACTCGAGCGCGATGGTGTCGTCTATCTCGAGCTCCAAACCGAGCCCCGGGACTCTAAGCGTGACCGTAGCGGCCAAGGTCTCGGAACCCGATAGACGTCCTGCGTCCAGGCCTTCGCGCACCGCTCGTTCCAATTCGCGCTGTGACGTTATGCCAACCTTCTTGAGAAACTTCCGGACCTGAATATTAAAGGTTTCCTCGTTCATCTATCTCTATCGCCTCGGACAATGTTGCTCTCGAAACCGCAGCCCCGGTGTCTGGAAGAATCGCCGGTCGGCGCGGCAGGTACACGCGAAAGCAGGCACCGTGCCCTTCGCGTGACTCGACTTTGATGTCCCCGCCATAACGACGCACGATCCCATAGCTTACGGAGAGACCGAGCCCGTTTCCACCTGTATTCTGCGTGGTAAAAAAGGGGTCGAATATTCGCTCGATGTTGTGTGGCGAGATCCCGACGCCGTCATCCTTCACATACACTACCACACCGTCGCTTGCCCACGCCTCGGTGCAGACCTCCACATGCCCGCCGTAGCGTATCGCGCGCGCCGCATTGATCAGCAGATTTACCATCACTTGGTGTAGCTCTTGACGGTCGATAGAGATCGTGCCGGCGCCCTCGTAGCGCCGTTGGATATGGGCGCCCTTGCTCTCGAGCTCGTGCTTTACTAGAAGCAGCGAGTGCTCCACCGCATCGTTGACGTCGATCGTCTCGAGTACACCCGCGTAGTCCGAGGGACGCGCATAGCGCAGGAGCTTGTCCACTATGGCGCGAATTCTGTAGACCTGGTCGATGATCAGCTCTACCTCGGTGTCGATACTGTCCGAGTGGTCACGAAGCACCTCGCGTAGGACCTCGATGTTGCCCAAGATTACGGCAATCGGGTTATTGATTTCGTGCGCGACACCGGCGGTTAGCTCGCCGAGCGCGGCAAGCTTTTCCGCTTCGACCAATTGACGCCGGGTCTCTAGGAGCTGGGCAATGGCCTCGCGCAGCCGTTCATTGTTTTCGCGCAGCTCCTCGGTGCGCTCCTCCACTTTTGTTTCCAGCTTATCCGCCGCAAGCTGTACCTGCTTGTTGCGCTGTTCCAGCAGGTCCAGCATTTCGTCAAACTGACGTGCCAGCTCGCCGATTTCGTCGCCGGAATCGATAACCCCGATACGCTCGCGCTTGCCACGCTGTGTGGCGCGTACCACGGCGGCCATTTCCTCGACGGGCCTAAAAATTGATTTTGCACCGATGATGGCCAATGACACGGCTAGCATGACGCCGATCAGCAGCACCACGACCAAGATTGCGATGGTGCCGATGTAGGTGTCGCGGACCGGCTTTTCCAAAAACCCCGTGCTCAGCATACCCACGCGCCGCCCGTACACGTCGATGATTGGCTCGATGGCGGCGATATACCAGCCGTTGACCGTGTGAAGACGGTCCACCCAGGCGGAGCCCGACGCGACGACCTGCTTATGCACCTCGGCCGGCACCTTGGTACCGCGCGAAGTCTGTTCCGTGCCCCGCGGGAGATTGGTTGAAATGCGCTCATCACCCAGAAAGACGCTGACCGCCCCATGACTGCCGTCGGGTAAGGTACCCGCGCCGTAGACGAGGTCACGGATGGTGTCGACCACCCTGAAGTTTCGATTGACCAGCACCCCGCCGTCCAGCAGCGCGACGATGGTGCCATTCAAGTCACGCACGGGCACGACGGTGCGAATGACCATGGCACGCAGCCCATCGGCCGGGCCCGACACATCGGCCAAGGTCGCATCGAGCAGCGCATCACCTTCCGAGACGAGGTCATCGAAATCAAACACCTCCACACCCACGCTTGGCACACCCCACAACCCCGCATCCTCGCGCAACGGGGAGAGCTTGCTCCAGCCCACCTGTTTGTTCTCGCTGTGCAGCCAGCGCCCTTGCAGGTCGGTGAGATGCAGAAAATCAAAGCCGACGGTCTGTTTCAAGGCGGCGAGCTGGTCGCGAATCGTGTCCGCGTCCTGCGCCGCGAAAGCCGTGTAGAAAGAATGGCTGCGCGACAAGCTGCGCAGCTCGGTCACATAGTCCTGCTGCACCCGCGCGAACACATCGTGCGCCACGGAGAGATCCGTGGTCACCTTGCGAAAGAGCTGCTCGTAGGCGAAGTTCTTGCTCCAATACACACCAAGCGCCACCACCGTGGGCACAACGACGAGAATCGGAAACAAGACCAGCAGCAACAGCTTGTAGCGCAGACTGGGCGAAAGGACCCGGCGCAAGAGCTTCATGCGAACGCGGCAAAGCGCGACGCGTTGCCAAGCGCTGCGTCAATGCAAAGCGGACTAATCACCGTTGGGCGGCGCCCATTCCTTGAGCTTCCTCTCCAAGGTCTTGCGCGATACGCCGAGCGTGCGTGCGGCCTTTGACTTGTTTCCGCCGGTGGCCTCCAACACGCTGAGCATGTGGCTCTTTTCCACCATCGCCAGCGTCCACTCCACGGGGAACCCCGTCTCCGCCCGCGTGGCCGACGACGACCCGGAGCTCAGACTGTCGCCCGGTAACCGCCCGAGCAGCAGCGAACGCTCCACCACATTTCTGAGCTCGCGGACATTCCCCGGCCACGAATAGGCTTGTAGCTTGAGCATGTCCTCGTACTCCAACGCCAAAGGGGGGGTCCCGAGCTCGGCGGTGAGCAGACGAACAAAGTGCTCGACCAAGTCGGGGATATCCTCGACGTGGTCGCGCAATGGCGGGACGGTCAGTGCGACCACGTTGAGCCGGAAAAACAAGTCCTCGCGAAAATGGCCCGCGCCCACCTCATCATGCAGCCGACGGTTTGTAGCGACGACCACCCGCACATCGGTGGGGATATGTCGGTCGCTACCCACGGGCCGGATAGCCTTCTCCTCCAATACCCGCAAGAGCTTGGCCTGCATGTGAGCGGGCATTTCGCTGATCTCGTCCAAGAAAAGCGTTCCCCCTTGCGCGTAGCTAAACAAGCCCTCACGCGCGCTGGTTGCGCCCGTAAACGCGCCGCGTGTATGACCAAAAAGCTCGCTCTCAAACAGCTCGGGGGAGATGGAGCCACAGTTGACGGGGACAAAGGCGCCGCCACGCAGGCTGAGGCTGTGCAAGGCTCGGGCGACCAGCTCCTTGCCGGTGCCCGTCTCGCCTTCGATGAGCACCGTGGTCGATGTCGCGGCGACGCGTTGCACCAGCGCCAGCATCTCGCGCACCGGGACGCTGCTGCCTACGACGCCTTCCAGACCGCCCTCATCGACTTGCTTGCGGAGCACGAAGTTCTCGCGCGCAAGCCGGCGCTGCTCCAGACAACGCTCGACCGAGGCAAGGATTTGCTCGAGACGAAATGGCTTTAGAACAAAATCTACCGCCCCTACACGCAGCGCGGCAATTGCGGTCTCGAGGTCCGCATAAGCGGTAATGAGAATGACGTCCGTGCGCACGTTGCGTCTGCGCAAACCCTCGAGCCAGTCGAGCCCCGACCCGCCGGGTAAGCGTATGTCGACGATCATCAGGTCGAAATGCACGCGTTGTCGCAGCGCCTCGGCTTCTTCCGCGCTCGCCGCGACCTCGACGAGGGCACACCGCGGCGCCAGCGAGCGCTGCAAGAAGTTGCGCATCCCCGGCTCGTCATCCACCACGAGCACCGACCCGCCGGCCAACGCCAGGTGCCGAGGGGCATCGTGCCCCTCCTCGTTCGGATATGCCAATGCCGTCTGTACCATCTATCCCACTGCCAGCGCGCGAAACTGCGCCAAAATGTACCACTGTCGGTTCGTTTTGCGAATATCTGGGTCAGAATGATACATGCTTTGAACGTATCAGCTCGGTTTAGGCCTGCGAATGCCCGGACGTGGCGTTTGTATCGTGGTGGCGCTCATTTTTCTCGATTAAACTCCGCGGGCGCGTTTTCGGAAAAATCAATGCGAGACCCCGCCTTTATGCCACACAGAGACGACCCCAGAGCGAGTGACAGCCAACCGGGCGCCTGTGTGGTCGGGGACGTCAATCCTAGGCAGCAAATTTCCGCGGTTGTCCTCGCGGGTGGCCGGGCGCGGCGTATGGGGGGCCAGGACAAGGGCCTGGTCACGCTAGACGGCCGGCCGATGGTCCAGCACATCGTGCAACGCATCGCGCCGCAGGTGGGGCGGGTGCTCATCAGCGCGAACCGTAATCTCGACGCGTACAGCACGCTTGGCGATTACACGGTGATACCGGACGGTGTGGGCGATTTCGCCGGGCCGCTGGCTGGGATGGCGAGCGCCCTGCAGGTGGTCGAAACGCCGTATTTATTGACCTTGCCTTGCGATTCACCGCTTGTCAGCGACGACCTCGCCGCTCGACTTTTTACGGCCCTCGGGGCTAGCGACGCCGATATCGGCGTCGCCTCCGACGGAGAACGACTACAACCCGTGTTCAATCTGCTGCGCCGCGGGCTGCTGGCAAGCCTGCTCGCGTACCTCGAATCTGGCGAACGGAAGATCGACCGATGGTATGCTCTTCATCAATGCATCAGCGTGGACTTCTCCGACCGCCGCGACATGTTCCTGAATATCAATACACCCGAAGAGCGGGCCGAACTGGAGCAACGGCTCACCGAGACCGGCGTATGCTGAGAAACGCCAACACGGCCATCATCGGTTTTGCCGCGTTTAGCGGGACGGGCAAGACCACCTTGTTGCTCAAGCTGCTGCCACTGCTGCGCGCGCAGGGCCTGCGCATCGGGGTGGTGAAACACGCGCATCATGATTTCGATATCGACCACGTGGGGAAGGATAGCTATGCGTTGCGCAAGTCGGGAGCGGACCAGATGCTCATCGGCTCGCGGCAGCGGTGGGCGCTAATCGTGGAGGAGCCCACACACGAGCCCGGTTTGGACGAGCTGCTCGGTCAGCTTCAACAAGACAGGCTCGATTTGGTGCTCGTGGAAGGGTACAAATGGGAGCACTTTCCCAAGATCGAGCTGCACCGCCCACAGCTTGGCTTCTCCCTGTTGTTCCCAAAGGACAAAAGCATCGTGGCGGTCGCTAGCGACGGCCCGCTTGCCGTGCAAACCTCGCTACCGCTGCTCGACCTAAACGACCCAGACCAGATAGCAGGGTTCATCGTGCGCTATGTGCTGGACGGTGCAACGCTGGCGCGCTCTCAGAGGCTTTCTTAAACTGGCACGATGGAAGAGCTGACCATCACACGTGGACCCGGGTGCGACGAGCCCGACCCGCGTTTGCTGCCATACAAAGACGCGTGCAGCCGCATCGCACACGCCGTCAAACCCATAGACCAGAGCGAATCGGTGCCGCTAAGAGAAGCGCTCGGGCGAGTGCTCGCGACAGACGTGGTCTCGCCCATAAACGTCCCGGGTCACACCAACTCCGCGATGGACGGTTACGCCGTGGCCGCGAAGGACCTGCCCGCTAGGGATGAGCAGGAGTTCGAGGTGGTGGGAACGGCGTGGGCCGGTCGTCCCTTCGGTGGGCAAGTCCATGGCGCCGAGGCCGTGCGCATCATGACCGGCGCCGTGATGCCCCACGGGACCGATACCGTGGTGCCCGAGGAAAAGGTTCAGGGCACCACCCGTCGAGTCGCGGTCGGTAGTGAACACAAAAAGGGGCAGAATGTACGCGCGGCGGGTGAGGACATCGCCAAAGGCGAGGTCGCGTTGCGCGCGGGCAGGCGTGTGTTTCCTGCCGAGCTGGGGGTGCTCTCGTCCTTGGGTGTCGAGCGGGTCGATGTGGTGCGTCGCTTGAGAGTTGCCTTCTTCTCGACCGGTGACGAGGTCCGATCGCCAGGCGACCCCATCGAGCACGGTGCCGTCTACGACAGCAACCGCCATACCCTGTATGGCATGCTCAAGCGCTTGGACGCGGAACTGATCGACGGCGGCGTCATCAGCGACGACCCGCAAACAATACGCCGAGCACTTGCCGAAACGGGAAAGCGTGCGGATGTCATCATCACCTCGGGTGGTGTTTCGGCGGGTGCGGCCGATTTCGTGCAAGCGCAGCTCCATGCCTACGGCGATGTGTCGTTTTGGCGTGTCTCGATCAAACCCGGGCGGCCCATGGCTTTTGGCTTTGTGGACGGTCGCGTTTTTTTCGGCCTACCCGGTAACCCCGTCGCCGTGATGGTCACCTTCTATCAGTTCGTGCAGCCCGCGCTACGACGCCTGATGGGTGAGAGCGCCGACCAAGTGACGCCGTTGCTGCGTGCGACCTGCATGACGCCGCTGCGTAAGAAAGCGGGTCGTACCGAGTTCTACCGCGCCAATCTCGAGCGCCGCGGCGCCGATGGTGAGCTCGTGGTGCGCCGCACACGCCAACAGGGCTCCGGGGTGCTGCGCTCCATGAGCGAAGCGAATTGCTTTATTGTCCTGACCGATGAGATGGGAGACGTGGCGCCGGGACAGAAGGTCGATGTTCAACCGTTTTTTGGGCTGGTCTAGGAGTGCACATGGCCGGGGCCATCGAGAGGAAATTCATCCCACTCAGAATCGCCGTGCTGACGATTTCAGACACACGCACCGAAGAAGACGATAAATCCGGGCAGCTTCTGGTGGGGCGTTTGCTGGAGGCGGGTCACCGGCTCGCGGAAAAGCAAATCGTCACCGACGATATCTATGACGTGCGGGCGGTGGTCTCACGCTGGATTGCGGACGACGACACAAACGCCGTGTTGTGCACCGGCGGTACCGGCGTCACGGGCCGTGACGGCACACCCGAGGCCGTGCAGCCGCTGCTGGACAAGGAGATAGCGGGCTTTGGCGAGATCTTCAGAACGGTGTCTTATGCGGAGATCAAGACGTCGTCTCTGCAGTCGAGGGCGCTGGCCGGTGTCGCCAACGGCACCTACATATTCTGTCTGCCGGGTTCCTCGGGCGCTTGCAAGACCGCTTGGGACGGTATCATCAAAGAACAGCTGGACCACCGTACGCGGCCATGTAATTTGGTCGAGCTGATGCCGCGTCTAAAGGAATCGTGACAGCGCGCCTGCGTTGTGCTGCGCCCAAGCTAGTTGGATACCGTGGTGCAGCTACTCGCCTGTGGCGTCTCGTCAGGGGTACGAGAGATCCCAAAACCACACTGCAGGGCGAGGTATTTGACATCCTGGCGAATATCCTCCGACCGAGAAACGAACACAAACCCGTGCTGGACGTTTGTGTCGGGTTGGCAACGCGGCGTGGCGCCATCCGAGTAGTGCCGCACCATCAGCGTAAACATCTTGTCACGTTGGAAATCGACCCAATAACGCACCAGCTGGTGTACAAAACGCTTCTTGCCCTCGGCGGTGTCCGTGTAGGTGGTCCAACCCGGGCTGTTCGACTTGCATTTCACCCATTTGTCAGCGAGACCGCCTTCATAGTGCGAGAGGATGTCAGAACGTGGGTAGGTAGTGCGTTTGCGGAAGGACATCTGGCGGGTGCTGCTGCCCGGAACACTATAATCCTGGAGTTTGAATATCTCTCCGGGTAGGGGTGGGAGCCCCTCATCGGCGTTTGCGGCCGTACCAAAACCCAGAAATAGTGCAAATCCGACCAGAAGAGTTCGTTTCAGCTTCATTCGACGCACCCACTTGTTTGTTTTCGCACTGCTAGATGGGGCCAGTCTGGCGCCCTGTCGAAACAAGTGTAGGATCCACCCTCAGCCCGGTCACCATGGCCCGGCGGCGAGCGTGAATTGGGTCACGCTTGGACCCAAGCAGATTCCTACACAGAGCCGCCGACCCGCTAAAAGCGGCGCAAGGCGGCTTGAAACGCAACCGCGTTGTGCTGCTGGCGAGCGGCGCGCGCGCCAGGGGATGGGAGAGTAGCGCGTTGCGCGGGGAACATCTAGAGGAGACCGGCGGGTGGCATTGAGAAACACGAAGGACCGCTTTGGTGTGCTCAGCAAGACACTGCACTGGCTCGTCGCCGCGTTGATCATAGGTCTGATCGTGCTTGGCTGGTACATGGTGGGTCTCACTTATTACGACAGGTGGTACAACACCTCGCTGCAACTGCACAAAGCACTGGGCATGCTCGTGCTCGTGCTTGGATTCGCAAAGATCCTGTGGGCCCACAGCAATACGTCACCCGACCCGGCCCCAACCATAAAGCCGTGGGAGCTCAAGTCCGCGCGGGCAATGCACCATACCCTCTACACAATGATGGTGCTCATCCCGCTAACGGGTTATGTGATTTCCACCTCTGCCGGTGACCCCATCTCCATGTTTGGGATGTTTGACATACCCGCTTTGCTACCCCAGTCCGACACGCTTCGTGACCTCGCCATCGAGCTTCACTTCTATGCGTCATATGCAACCGCGGCCCTGGTCAGCTTGCATACGCTGGCCGCGCTAAAGCACGAGTTTATCGACCGCGATGGGACATTGCGGAAAATGCTCTGAAAAAGGGGAACCTTAAGAAAACGGGGACAGTTTACCAATTACGGCGTCCCGCCCACGGCGCGACGGTATCAGAATTTAGTAAACTGTCCCCGAATTATCGGCGGTTGTTCGACTACGCGCTGTTACTTCCTAATCCCTTCGATGAAGAGCTCCATTTGCATCTCATCGCTCTTGGGACCGAGGTCGTAGGTCATCCCGAAGTCGCTGCGCTTGAAGGTCACCTCACCCGCAAAGCCGGCTCTATAACCACCCCACGGGTCTTTGCCCTCCGCGATCACATCCACCTCGATAGTTATGGGTTTTGTCACGCCATGCAGCGTCAACTCACCATCGAGTGGGCCTCCGGCGTCATCTCCGCGATAGGCCACGCTCTCGAAGGTCGCCGAGGGAAATTTGCTTACGTTCAAGAAATCATCGCTGCGCAGATGCTTGTCACGTTCAGCATGGTTGGTATCGACGCTTTTTGTCTCAATCATTACATCGATTTTTGCGCTGTCCGGCTGCTTGGGGTCCCACACGAAACCGCCTTCCATCGTGTTGAACCGGCCATTGAGCCAGCTATAGCCAAGATGATAAATCTTGAACTGGACAAAAGAATGCGCGGGGTCGATTTTGTAATCCGATGCAAAGGCGCCAAGACTGACACCGCCGAGCAAGACGCCCGCCAGGGCAGCACCGCGTCCGATACGTCCGAGTACCGATTTCTTCATTGAGTTCCTCCTCTATCCAATGCATGAACGTGCATGAACCGCCTCCTAGTAACGGGCCGAACCAGACACCGTTTGACCCCAGGGTAACTCCCCATCGCATTTCGACGCACAAAACGCGATTGAGTTCCTGCCAGGGACGCAGCTTTACGTCTGCAGCTCGACACGGTCGGTGAAAAGGTCCAAGGCTTCCGGGTTCGCCAAGGCCTCCTTGTTTCTGACCGGTCTCCCGTGAAGGACGTCTCGCACCGCAAGCTCCACGATCTTGCCGCTCTTGGTCCTCGGGATATCCGCGACTTGGACCACCCGGGCGGGCACATGTCGCGGTGTGGTGTGGGTTCGGATCTGACGCTTCACCCGCTCGACCAGCGCCTCGTCCAGCATCAGCCCGTCCCGCAACCGAACAAAGAGTACGACACGCACGTCGTTGTCCCACTCCTGACCGACCACCAAGCTCTCGACTACCTCATCGAGCTGCTCGACCTGACGATAAATTTCCGCCGTGCCGATGCGCACGCCCCCCGGGTTCAGGACGGCATCCGAACGTCCGTACACCACCAGGCCGTCATGCGCGCTGAGCTCGACGTAGTCGCCGTGGCACCACACGTTGTCGAAGCGCTCGAAGTAGGCGGCGTGGTACTTTGCGTCCTCCGGGTCGTTCCAAAACCCGATCGGCATCGATGGAAAGGGCTTGGTACACACGAGCTCGCCCTTTTGCTCGCGCACTTCCTTACCCTCGTCGTCGAAAACGCACACCGCCATCCCCAAGCTGCGGCACTGGATCTCGCCGCGCCAAACGGGGAGGGTCGGATTCCCTAATGCAAAACAGCCCATGATGTCGGTACCGCCCGTGATGGACGATAAACACACGTCCTCTTTTATGGACTCGTAGACAAAATCGAAGCTCTCGGGCGCGAGCGGTGAACCCGTGGAGAGAATCGACTTGATACGGCTGAGATCATGCGTGGTGCGGGGTACAAGCCCCGCCTTCTTCACCGCGTCGATATACTTCGCGGAGGTCCCGAAGACGGTCATCCCGGACTCCTCGGCGAAATCGAACAAGATGTTGCCGTCGGGAAAGAAGGGCGAGCCGTCGTAGAGCAACAAGGTCGCTTGGGCCGTGAGCCCCGAGACAAACCAGTTCCACATCATCCACCCACAGGTAGTGAAATAAAACAACCTGTCGTCGCGCTTCAAATCCGTATGTAGCAACAGCTCCTTGAGATGCTCGAGCAGCGTCCCGCCTACGCTGTGGACGATGCATTTAGGGACACCGGTCGTCCCCGAAGAGAACATGATAAATACCGGGTGGTTAAAGGGCACACGCACGAACTCCAGCGGTTGCTCGCGATAGTCCGCCAGGAATTCATCCCACCGCCTGGCGCGCTCCATGCCGACGAGGCTAGAGTCACCCGCATACGGAATCAGCACAACCTGCTCCAGCGTTGGTAGCTCGGCCACGATCTCAGCTAAACGCTTGGTGCAGTCGAAGACCTTCCCGTTGTAGTAGTACCCGTCGACGGCAAACAACACCTTCGGCCCGATCTGTCCGAATCGGTCGACCACGCCACGGACGCCAAAATCAGGGGAGCACGATGACCAAAGCGCTCCAAGGCTCGTCGTCGCGAGCATGGCGATTACGGCCTCGGGCATGTTCGATACATACGCCGCAACCCGGTCACCCTGTTTGACACCGTTGGCGCACAAGGCCTGCGCGAGTCGTGATACGGCGGCGAACAGCTCGGCGTAGGAGACTTCGCGAGACACACGGTTCTCACCCCTGAAAACCAGCGCCGCTTTATCGTCGCTCCGCCGCAAGAGATTCTCGGCGAAGTTTAGACGTACCTTTGAAAACCAGCGCGCACCCGGCATGGCCTCACCGTTTTCGAGCACCGGCGTCGTGTTGCCCTCGGCAATGACCTCCCCAAAGTCCCACACGGCTTGCCAGAACTGCTCCGGGTGCGCTAACGACCACGCGTACAACGCCGGGCCTTCGAGGCGGTCGACCGCGTGAGCCTCTTTCAAGCTCTCGGAAAAGCGTGTCAGATTCGCGCTTGCGACACGTTCGGCCGATGGGCTCCACAGCGGATTGCTCATTGTCTCTCCCCTAAACCGATAAGCGTGCTCCCAACCGCTGAGCCTGCGTCAAAACGCAATGGGACTCAAGTCGTGCGCAGCGGCGAGGGCAGAGGACGTTTTTTGCCCTCCTTGTCGATCGCCACGAAGGTGAATATTCCCTCGGTCACCTTGATGTCCTCGCCGGTGCGCAGACGCCGAGCCCAGGTTTCGACATGCACCCGCAAAGAGGTATGCCCGGCTTTGAGCAGCTCACAATAACAGCTCACCCGGTCGCCAACGTATACAGGAAGATGAAAACTCATCGCCTCGACACCTACCGTCACAACCCTGCCGTGCACCGTATACATGGCGAAGTAGCCACCCGCCAAGTCCATCTGGGACATCAGCCATCCACCAAAAATATCGCCGTTAGGGTTGGCGTCGGCCGGCATCGCGAATGTGCGCAGCATGGCTTGTCCCGCCGGCGGCACTTGCTTTGTGCCCATGGATCCTCTCCCGTTCTTGGTCGCGCACTCACCCGAGACCGAGCGGTCTTTCCCGAGTCCAATGCTTGCAAAGAAGTTGGCCGCGGCGCCGCGGCGGCGTTATTCTCCAACTCGCAATGGCTGACGCGCGCGCTCCCGACGCCGCCATAGAACCGACGACGGCTAACAATGTCTAGCATCTTCGACACCGACCTCGACGCCAACAAAGCAAACTACGCGCCGCTTTCGCCGCTGAGTTTCCTACCCCGCGCGGCTTATGTCTATGCGCACCATCCCGCGGTTATCGACGGCGCGCGGTGCCAAAGCTGGTCCCAGACGTACGCGCGGTGCAGGCGTCTCGGCTCAGCGCTGCGGCGCATTGGGGTCGAGCCCGGAGATAGTGTCGGGGTGCTTTGCCCCAACACGCCCGAAATGTTCGAAACCGCGTTTGGCGTACCGATGGCGGGCGCCGTGCTCAATACGATCAACACGCGTTTGGACTGCGACACCATCGCCTTTATCTTGCAGCACGGTGAGGCCAAGGCGTTGATTGTCGACAGCGAGCTTTGTCCACTCCTCGAGCAAGCATTGGCCAAGCTGCCTGCGCGACCGGTGGTGATCGAGGCACGTAATGCCGCCGGCGACGACGACGCCTCGGCGGACTTCGAGTACGAGGCTTTCTTGGAAACCGGGAGCGCCGACTTTGTCGCACAGGTCCCTGCCGACGAGTGGGCCGCCATCTCGCTCAACTACACGTCGGGCACCACGGGCAATCCAAAAGGCGTGGTATACCACCATCGCGGCGCGTACTTAAACGCGCTCAGCAATGCGGTCGGCTGGAACATGGGGACAAATCCTGTCTACTTGTGGACGCTTCCCATGTTCCACTGCAACGGGTGGTGCTATCCGTGGACGCTCACGGCCTTGGGCGGTACCAACGTTTGCCTGCGCAAAGTGGAGGCAAAAAGCATTTACGACGCTATTGCGCAACATAAGGTGACGCATCTTTGCGGTGCGCCGATCGTGCTCAACATCATCTTGAATGCAAAGCCCGAAGAACGCCGCACATTTGACCACAAAGTGCATATCATGACCGCGGCGGCCCCTCCCCCAGCGGCGGTGCTCGAAGCAATGGATGCGGCTGGATTTCACATGACGCACGTCTATGGGCTGACGGAGACCTATGGGCCAGCGACCATTTGCGCGTGGAAGCAGCCGTGGGATGCACTGCCAGCCGACGAGCAAGCACGCCTCAAAGCACGCCAAGGCGTGCGCTATCACGCGCTAGAAGGTCTGAGCGTCTTTGACCCACGGACGATGACACCCGTGCCGGCGGATGGCAAGACCATGGGTGAGGTGATGTTCAAAGGCAATATCGTCATGAAAGGTTATTTGAAAAATCCACAAGCGACACGGGCGGCCCTGGCAGGGGGCTGGTTTCACTCCGGCGACCTCGGGGTGCTCCACCCGGACGGTTATATACAGCTAAAGGACCGCTCCAAGGACATCATTATCTCAGGCGGGGAAAACATCTCGTCTATCGAGGTGGAGGACGTACTTTACCGGCATCCAGCGGTGCTGGCCGCAGCCGTAGTGGCGCGCCCGGATACAACGTGGGGGGAGACGCCATGCGCGTTTGTGACGCTGCGCGATGATGCACCACCAACCAGCACCGAAGACCTCATCGCCTTTTGCCGCGACAACATGGCGCACTTCAAAGCGCCTAAGACGGTTGTTTTTGGACCCCTGCCAAAAACCTCCACCGGCAAAATACAAAAGTTCAAGCTGCGCAAGCGCGCAAGCGCGTTGGATTAGCTCGAGCCCTGTTCACAAAGTCTAGCGCGGGGTCATACCGCATAGCGTCCGTACAGACCTCGAGGTGACTAAACCGCGTCAGCCTTCTTCCAGACGCGCACGTACAAAGGCCTGCTGGTGGAACGTAGCATGCGGCGTAGAGTACATGTAATCGCGGCCAACGGGGCAACCGCGGCGCGCACGACACCCCAGCTCAATACAGTCTCGGCCGTCACGGCGCGTGACGTGGGACACGCACGAAGACACGTCGTAGCCCGATTCCGAGAATGCACGGACTGGACAGGTAGACAGGCAAGGACGCTGCTCACAGCTATCGCAGGGTCGCTCGCGGGCAGGTTTCGCGGGCAGATGAACTTGACGGTCGAAGACCAGCGCGCCTCTGTACGCATGCCAGAGTCCGTACTCGGAGTGTATCAAGATGCCGATGGGCGATGGCCACACGTTGTCGGCGCGCTGCGCCCAACGCTGAAAAGGGAAGTAGGGCGGACCGGAAAAGGGGAACAACGCACGTCCGTCAAACGCGTCCGCGGTCATGTCGAGCACCGCTTCTACCCAGGTGTTTAGCGGGTGCTCGCCCGCTGTGGTGCCGGCGCGTTGATAGGCCCGCCACATCGCGCTTCCGGCATTGCCGACCATCAGCAGCGTGCTCGCGCTACCACCGTTTACCGATGCCGGCACGCCATCTTCGACGCGTGGGTGAAACCCCCCGCGGAGAATCATGCCATGCTCGCTCAGTGCTTCTTGGATTTCGCTATACGCGCCCAAGCTCCATACCTTGAGAAGAAGATGCCGGCCCGGCTCAATCGATCGGCCGCAGATCCTCTATGACGAGGCCATCGTTTGGCAAGCTGCCCGGCTCAACCGTCTGTACCTCGCCGCGCAGCTTGGTAACCTCTTTCAACGTGAGCGCCACGCGCTCTTCCAAGCTACCGTCCGTGCTCGACCCAACCTCACATCTGAGTGTCATGATGTCGGCATTCGCGCTGCGCTCGATGACAAGGCGAGCCCTTAACACTTCAGGATAGACCTTCAGGACCTCGGCGAGCTGGCTAGGGTGCACAAAAAGACCCTTGACCTTTGCGCTCTGGTCGGCACGTCCCATCCAGCCCTTGATGCGCAGGTTGGTCCGTCCGCACCGGCTCGTGCCTTCGACCACCGCCGATAGGTCGCCGGTGGCAAAGCGCAACAAGGGATATTCGGCGCTGAGCGTGGTGATGACCACCTCACCGACCTCGCCATCGGGTAGCGGGTCCCCGGTACCGGGTCGGACGATCTCGAGGATGACCCCCTCGTCCAGAATCAGGCCATCGTCCTCATTCGTCTCATAGGCAATCAAGCCAACGTCCGCGGTCGCATAGCACTGACGCGCTCGCACACCATAGCCACGGATGCTCTCGCGGAGCTTGGCTGGAAGTGGCTCGCCCGAAACGAGCGCTTTTGACAAGGAATCGGTGGATTTGCTCTGTTCCTTTGCCCGTTCGAGAAGGCTCATCAAATAAGACGGCGTGCCGGCGAACCCTTGTGGGCGCAAGTGTGCAATGGCCCCAAGCTGCTGGTCGCTTTGCCCGGTGCCGGCAGGGAAGACGGAGCAACCAAGCGCGTGCGCACCGCTTTCCACCATCGACCCCGCCGGGGTGAAGTGATACGAAAAGCTGTTGTGGATGAGCTCGCCGCTTCGAAAGCCGGCGGCAAACAGCGCGCGCGCCATCCGCCAGTAGTCCGGGCGTCTCGCCTCAGGCTCGAACATGGGACCGGGGGAACAAAACACCCGCGCCGTCTCACCAGGCGACACGGCGGCAAGACCCCCGAAGGGCGGATTATCGCGTTGTAGCTGGACCAGACCAGACTTGCGCGTGATGGGCAGGGTGGCAAGACGCTTTCTAGAGGTAACTTGCCCGCTGTCTACGTTCTCGAGCAGCGCACCGTAATACCCCGTGTTGTTCTTGGCGTTGGCCACCTGCCTAGGGAGCGCCGCGAGCAAGGCGCCCTCACGCGCCTCCGGCGAACGCCTCTCCAAATCGTCAAAGTACGCTGCTGGTCCCCGTGGGCTGTCTACCGGATCGCCGCCGGCCGCTTTATCCGTCATGGTCTCACGCTAACCAGCGTTTACGACGGCGGTAGTGCTTGACCTCGCGGTAGCTCTTGCGGCTGTTGCCGCTCACCCCGAGATAGAACTCTTTGACGTCCTCATTACTCGAGAGCTCATGCGAGTGCCCATCCATCACCACGCGTCCGTTTTCGAGTATGTAGCCGTAGTTGCAATACTTTAGCGCCATAAACGTATTCTGCTCGGCGAGCAAGATGCTGACGCGCTCGCGCTCGTTGAGCTGCTTTACGATCTCGAAAATTTCCTCTACGAGCTGTGGCGCAAGCCCCATCGACGGCTCGTCGAGCAAAATTAGCGAAGGCTTTGCCATCAATGCACGGCCAACCGCCGTCATTTGCTGTTCTCCGCCGGATGTATAGCCTGCCTGCGAATGGCGCCGCTCGCGCAAGCGGGGAAAGTAGTGATAGACCTTATCCAGGTCAGCTTGTATCGCGGCGCGACCGTCCTTGCGCGTGTAGGCACCCGTCAGCAGATTCTCTTCTACCGTGAGGTGCTCGAAGCAGTGCCGGCCTTCCATAACCTGCACCACACCGCGACGCACCAGCTCAGACGGGCCTAAGCGCTCCACGCGCTCACCGCGAAAAACAATGCCGCCCTTGCTGATATCGCCGCGCTCCGCGCGTAACAACGCCGCGACTGCCTTAAGCGTCGTCGTCTTGCCGGCACCATTGGCGCCGAGCAAGGCGACGACCCCACCTTCCGGAACCGCCAGAGAAACACCCTTGAGCACCAAGATTACGTGGTCGTAGATGACCTCGATGTTGTTGACCTGTAGCAGCGCCTCGGGCGCAGGCTCTAGCTTTCCCGCGCTCGCGCTCACTTCGCAGACCGTAGCGCGCGGCTCACGTCCACCCCGGCAGCAATGGTCTCGGGCATTGCTCTATGTCCGCTGACTCGTGCTCACCCGCAATCGCGGGGGGTGATGCCGTTCTCGCTGGCATACTCCGCGGCGGCCTTCTCGACCATCGGGCGCACAACATCACGCATCGGCTCGATCCAATCACTCACGAATACCCATTTCTCACCATCCCACTGCTGAATCATGACCGGTCCGTTGGTCTCATGGTCCGCACAGGTCACCTTGATCGGGTTGGTAAAGCCTTTCATCCCGAGCTCCGCCAGACGAGCCTCGTCGATCGCGAGATTTTCCAAACCCCAACGAACCTGCGCACCCGTCATCGGCTGGTCACCGTATTTTCCCATGGCCGTGCGGATCGCCTCCACGCCGAACATGGCATTGACGATCCCACGGTTGTACAAGACTTCACCGAGATGCTGCTCCTTCGCCTTCTCGGCGTCTCCACCATAGACATACTTGATGATGTCCGCGTGCACTTCGTAGCTGTCACCCGCGCCATGAAATGTGCCCGACTTGTAGCCGATCGCACCATCACCTGCCGGGACGACGTCGGCCTCGGTACCCGACCACCAAACCCCGATAAAGTGGTCCATGGGATATTTGATGCTCGCCGCTTCCTTGACCGCGACTTGGTTCATCACGCCCCAGCCCCACATGAAGATCCAGTCGGGACGGTACTTTCTGATCTGCAACCAGGTCGCCTTTTGCTCTTGGCCGGGATGGTCAACCGCAAAAAGCTTTAGTTCGTAGCCAAGCTGCGCCGACAGCGCTTCCAGCGTCGGGATGGGTTCTTTGCCATAAGCGCTGTTGTGATAAACAAGCGCGATTTTCTTTCCCGCGAGCTTCTCCATGCCTCCTTCCTCGGCACCGACATAACGCACGAAGGCAGATGCTTGGCTCCAATAGGTGGTGGGGAAATTGAACACCCATTCGAAAACACGACCGTCCGCCGCCGCGGTTTGCCCATAGCCCATCGATAGGATCGGGACTTGGTCAACGGCCGCCTTTGGAATGAGCTGATAGGTGATACCCGTGCTGTACGGGTTGACCAGCGCGGCACCGGTTGGGCCTTTGTTCTTCAGCTTCTCGTAACACTCGACCCCGAGCTTGGTGTTGTACTGCGTCTCGCACTCCTCCATGGCGATCTTCACACCGTTGATGCCACCGTCGCGTTTGTTGACCAACGTGTAGTAATCGCGAAAGCCATTCGCCACCGGGATCCCGCTAGGCGCATAGGGGCCCGTCCGGTAGACGAGCATGGGAATAAACTGTTCCTCTTCGGCTGCCACCAGGGTCGTCGATAGCAAGACATTCGTACCGACAATAATGCCGAGCACCGTCATCGCAAGCGTTCTTGGATACATTTCCTCCTCCTGCTTATTCCGTGTTTAGGCGCGGGCGAAACGCATCGAGCAAAATCCCGGCGCCGACGGACTCTAGCATGTTGCAAAAACACCGGCAAAGCACGCTCTAGGACCCAGCCCCGCGCGTATAGGCCTAGTATGGGAACGGCCAGCGGCGAAGCTTTTCCTTGGCAATCTGCCACAGCCGCGCCAGGCCGTGTGGCTCGACGATCAAGAAATAGATGATCAAGCCCCCGAATATCATGATCTCCAGATGCTTTTGCAGGTCGGTCGCGAGCGTAAGACCGAAAAACTGCGGCGCGTTGGTGAGCAACACCGGCACCAGGGTAATAAACGCCGCACCCAGGAATGAACCGAGGATGCTACCCAACCCGCCGATGATCACCATGAACAATACCTGAAACGAAATATCGATACTAAAGGCTTCCGTCTCGGCGCTGCCGAGCCACAAGAACAAGCTCATCGCACCGGCCAGCCCGCAATAAAAAGATGAGACGGCAAAGGCGAGGAGCTTTGTCTGAAACGGTTTGAAGCCGATGATCTCGGCCGCGATATCCATGTCGCGGATCGCCATCCACGAGCGGCCGGTACGACCTCGTACCAAGTTCTTTGCGACCAGAGCGAACACCGCCACCAAGCTCAAAGCGACGAGATAGCGCGCTTCGGCGCTGGCCCTGGGCCCAGTCACCATCACATCGGCCACCAGACGCGGCGGCGCGGTAATGTTGCCCGACGGGTTGTAGTTGTAGAACCAGCCCACTTTGTTGAACAACCAGCTAAGAAAAAACTGCGCCGCCAGTGTCGCGACCGCGAGATAAAAGCCCTTGATCCGCAGACTTGGTATGCCGAACACGACACCCACCAAGGCCGCACAGCCGCCGGCGAGCACAAAGGCTACGATGATGTTGAGCTCGGGAAAGCTGGTTGTGATCTTGTAAGTCGCGTACGCGCCCACCGCCATGAAAGCACCGGTCCCCAGGCTTAGCTGGCCTGCGTACCCGGTCAGCAGGTTGAGACCAATGGCCGCCATACAAAACACGAGGAAGGGGATCAGTATCGCCTGCAGCCAGTACTCGCTGGCGACCGCGGGAACGACCAGATAGGCAAACAACACAACCGCAAACACAAACCAGCGGTCCTGGGCGATAGGGAACACCGCCTGGTCCGAGGCATAGCTGGTTTTGAACTGACCGGTTTCTCTATAAAACATAGGTCAGCTCATACACGCTCGATAATGCGTTCGCCAAACAGGCCTTGTGGCCTGAACAGCAGGAACACCAGGGCAAGCACATAGGCGAACCAGTTCTCGATGGCACCCCCGACCAGCGGCCCCCAATAGATCTCCGCAACCTTCTCACCCACCCCGATGATCAACCCGCCCACAATCGCGCCGGGTACGGATGTAAACCCACCCAGAATCAGCACCGGCAATGCCTTAAGTGCAATCAAGGACAAGGAGAATTGCACCCCACTCTTCGAGCCCCACATGATGCCCGCGACGAGCGCCACGATACCCGAGACCGACCAAACGATGACCCAGATGGTCTTGAGCGGGATACCTACGGACAAAGCGGCTTGGTGGTCGTCGGCAACCGCGCGCAGCGCGCGCCCGATCTTTGTCTTGTGCGAGAAAAAGGCAAGCAGGGCGACCAACACAGCCGCGATGAGCGCCGCATAGAGGTCGAACTGGTTTAGCAACACTCCCGCGACTTCGAAGGAGTCGTCAGGAATACCCACGTCGAGACGCTTTACGTTGCTCCCCCAAATCGTCTCACCCAGCCCCTCCAGAAAAAAGGTCAAGCCAATAGTCGCCATAAACAGGATGATGTGGTCCTGGTTGACCAAGGGACGGAGCATGAAGCGCTCGATCGCAAAGGCCAGGGCAACCATGACCAGGGCGGTGACCAGAAGAGCACCCCAGACGGGTAGCCCTATTTCCATTAGCCCCACAAGGGTCAACGCCGCGAACAAGACCATGGCGCCTTGCGAAAAATTGAAGACCCCGGACGCCTTGAAGATGAGTACAAAACCCAGGGCCACCAGCGAGTACATAACTCCGGTCAACAGCCCCGCAACCAGCACTTCGACGAAGAAGGTTGGGAACTCCAACATGTCGACAAAGGGGGCGACAAAAATCGCGTGCAAGAACTCCATATCGCTGTTCTATACTCGTCCTTGGCTACTCGTGCGAGACGCCCAGATACGCATCGATGACCTGTTGGTCGTTGCGCACCACGTCCGGTGTGCCGTCGGCGATCTTGCGGCCGTAGTCCAGCACGACCACGCGGTCGGAGAGGTCCATAACCACGCCCATATCGTGCTCGATCAACACGATGGTCGTGTCGAACTGTTCGTTCACATCGAGGATAAAGCGACACATATCCTCTTTTTCCTCGGTGTTCATGCCCGCCATGGGCTCGTCGAGCAACAACAGCTCCGGCTCCGCAGCCAAGGCCCGGCCCAGCTCGACGCGCTTTTGTAATCCATACGGAAGTCGACCGACGGGTGTCTTGCGTATCGCTTGGATCTCTAGAAAGTCGATTATCTTCTCTGCCACCTCGCGGTGGACAAGCTCTTCGGTGCGCGCCGGTCCGACATACAGCGCCTGCCAGAAGAGGTTCTTTCTCATCTTCAGGTTGCGCCCGGTCATAATGTTGTCGAGCGTGGTCATCCCTTTGAACAACGCGATATTTTGGAAGGTGCGCGCGATTCCCGCGGCGGCGGCCTCATGGGTACGCACGCGTCGGCGCGTATTGCCTTTGTAAGTAATAGTGCCCTGTTGTGGATGGTAAAAACCGTTGATCACGTTGAGCATCGAGCTCTTTCCGGCACCGTTTGGACCGATGATCGCCCGGATCTCGGCGCGAACCACGTCAAAGCTCACGCCATCCAGCGCCCGCACACCACCAAAGGAAAGGCTCACATCCTCGGCGCACAGCAATGGCTCGGCGCTGCTCATGCGCGGCCCAACCTAGCTCGCTCGTGCCAAGGGGGGTATAGGCTGCGTGTCGTGGATCTCTACACGGGCGCGGATCTTGCTGACGCGGCCATCCTCGAAAGTGACCGTCGTATCCATCGCGCAGTGTCTGCGGTCCGCGTAGAGCGCATCGACGAGCTCGCCGTAGCGCTCTGCCACCACGTTACGCCTGACTTTGCGCGTACGCGTCAGCTCACCGTCGTCCGCATCGAGCTCTTTTGGCAGAATCAAGAAACGTTTAATCTGAGAGCCGGAAAGCTGTGCGTCTTGTGCGAGGTCCCGGTTGACGGTCGCGATGCACTCCGCCACCAAGTCGCGCACCTCGGGCGTCGAGGCCAGCTCCTGGTAGCTCGCGTACGACAGGTTCTTTCTCTCCGCCCAGCTTCCTACCGCCTCGAGGTCGATGTTGACGAAGGCCCCTACATAGTCGCGGCCATCTCCGAACACGACGGCTTCGCGTATTTGGGGAAAGTACTTGAGCTTGTTCTCCAAGTACTTCGGCGCAAACATGCTGCCGTCGTTGAGACGCCCAACGTCTTTGGCACGGTCGATTATCTTCAAGTGCCCATCGTCGTCGAAGAAACCTGCATCCCCCGTGTGCACCCAACCGTCCTTGGTTTTGGTCTCGGCCGTGGCATCGGGGTTCTTGTAGTAGGAGTGGAAAACGCCGGGACCCCGGTACATGACCTCTCCGTCCGGGGCGATCTTTATCTCGACGCCGGGCGCCGGCGTGCCGACGCTGTCGGGCTTGATCTCGCCGTCGGGTTGCATGGTCACGAACACAGCGGCCTCGGTCTGACCGTAGAGCTGTTTGATGTTTATCCCCAACGACCGGTAGAAATCGAAGATGTCGGGGCCGATGGCCTCGCCGGCGGTATATGCAATACGGATACGCGAGAAACCCAAGCTGTTCTTCAAAGGCTCGTAGAGCAGAAGATTACCGAGCGCGTAACGCAATCGCTGACCCAAGGTGACGGCACGTCGTTCGAGTATTTTGATGCCTACCTCGCGCGCTACGCCCAAAAAATAGTCAAAGACCTTTTGCTTGAGACGACTCGCGTCCTGCATACGCACCATCACGCTGGTCAGGAGATTCTCGTAAATCCGCGGCGGGGCGAAGAAGTACGTCGGTCCGATTTCGCGAAGGTCGTTCAACACCGTGGCGCTGCTCTCGGGGCAGCTCACGCAAAAACCTGTCACGTAGGCCTGACCGTAGGAGAAGATGTTATCACCAACCCATGCCATGGGCAGATACGCGACGATCTCATCATCCGGTCGCAGCCCGTCGCGCTCCACCCCGTTCCTCGCGGTGATGATCACGTTATCGTGGGTCAACACCACACCCTTTGGTTTGCCCGTCGTGCCCGAGGTGTAGAGAATGATGGCGACCTCGCTGCCGCGTCCCTCGGCCACCCGCTGCAGATAATGACCTTCGTTAGCAGCGTCAAAGGCGCGGCCTTCGGTCTGGATCTCTTCGAAGCTCACCAGACAAGACTCGCCATAGTTGCGCATGCCACGCGCGTCTTTGTAGATGATGAGCTCGAGGTGCGGGCAGCGCGAGCGTATTTCCAGCAGCTTGTCTACTTGCTCCTGATCCTCGGCGACCGCAAAGCGGGCTTCTGCGTGGTCGAGCACGTAGGCAAGCTCGTCGGCCACGGAGTCTTGATACATGGGAACCGGCACACCGCCCAAGCATTGAGCCGCGCACATGGACCAGTAGAGCTGCGGACGGTTGTCGCCGATGATGGCGATCTTGTCACCGCGTTGAAGCCCGCGTGAGGCCAGCCCGCAGGCAAGGCTGCGCACCTCCGACTCCACTTGACGCCACGTCCATGTCTGCCAGATCCCAAGGTCTTTCTCACGGATGGCATGACGGTCGGCGTGGACATCCGCGCGTTCCAACAACAGCTTGGGAAATGTCGTCGATGCGGCCACATTGTCCGCGCTCGCGCCGTCGGTCTGTGTCGTACCCGTCATCAGCGCGTCCTGTGCGCCCGGCCCCTTCAGCAAGCGCCCCGCGGCGGCGGCGTTGCCAACACGATATCGGGTAGCGGCTCCAAGCTCGCCAGCACCGCGGCCGCTTGCCCCGGCAATCTCTCGCTCGGTTGCGCGAATCGGTTCACCCACGTCGCCGTAAATCCGAAGTGCGCGGCACCCGCGATGTCCCACGCATTCGAAGACGAGAAGCAAATCGCCTCCGGCGCAACATCCAAGCCCTCGACCGCCAGTTGGTACGTATCGGCCTTGGGTTTGTAGATGCGCCGCGTATCGACGGACCAGACGAAATCCACAAGCTCACCCAGGCCGGCACTGTGCACCGCGGCATTCAACATGTCCGGTGAGCCGTTGGACAATATGCCAGTGCACATGCCGTCCGCCTTCAAGGTGGACAGCACATCGGGAACTTCCGGGTAACAGTCGAGCTCCAAATAGGCCTGCATCAAGCTGTCTCGCAAACCAGCATCGGACCGCTGAGCGGACTCCAGCGCGTAGTCCAACGCGTCTCCCGTGATCTGCCAGAAGTCCACGTATGCCCCCATCAGGCTTCGAAGCCACGTGTACTCGAGCTGCTTGGTACGCCACATCGCCGACACCGAGTCGGCCGCGGCGCCGAGACGTCCGCGGTGACGGCCGACGGCCGAGTGCACGTCAAACAGCGTACCGTAGGCGTCGAATACGCACGCGCTAATGCCCTCAAGCTTCATGCTCATCCTCCGGCCCGCGCGGACCCAAAACGGTCCGCCGTGTTCTAGAGCGCCGCACGAATACGTCCCGCAAGCGCTTCGATGGTGCCCATATCACCCGGGGCTAGCCCCCAGTTGAGTTTCAGGTCATCACCGTTCTTGCGTGGGAGCACGTGCATATGAAAATGAAAGACGGACTGCGCCGCCGCGGCTCCATTGCATTGGACCAGATTGAGACCATCCGGAGACAGTGTCTTCTCGAGCGCACGTGCCACACGTCTCGCGGTCACCGATACGGCCTTGAGCGAGTCCTCGGATATGACGTACAAATCTCTGGAATGTTCCTTGGGAATCACGAGACAGTGCCCTTCGTTGGCCGGGTTGATGTCCATGAAGGCCAGTGTCATCGCATCCTCGTAGACGTTGCAGCTCGGTATCTCGCCAGCGACTATCTTGCAGAAGATACACTCCGCGTCCGTGTTCATCGTCTTTTCCCCCTGCGCCCCAGTGCAGGGCACGTTGTGCTTATTGTTCAGGCGAACGCTTGGGTCTGCCGCTCCAAGGAAAAACGGTACTGGGTCTGTTCGGTTTGCGCGACGCCTGGCGGATAGCTGCGCTCGAGAAATTCTACCTCACCGCTGTACTCGACCAGCACCACGGTGGTCGATCGGGTGCCATAACGCGGGGAGCGTACAAACATAGCCGAGAGGGCGCGCTCGAACCCAGTGTCTTGGTCAGCCACATCCTGGCCGGCCGGTGGCGTCTCGCTCGTGTCATACATCATATCGAGCAGCCGCTCCGCGACTATCTCGGGCGTTTGCAACAGCTCCCAAAACATCGCTTTGCCGCGCTCCACCTTTGGCCACGGGGTATCCAACAAATGATTGCTCAACCCGTAAATGCCGGGCGCGAGGCCGTGCGAGTGTTCGACACGGTTGGAGCAGTACCAAAGCGCACTCGCGTCACCGATGAGCAAACCAAAGCCGCTATACTCGGCGCCCCTCGCGCGGAGGTCCGAGGCGTAATCGGTGGGCGACGCCGTCGATACCAAAAAACCGCGCACAAGCTCCCCGCGGCTCTTCGCGCCGGGACTGTGGGCCTCGGCATCGCGGTAGTTCGTGACGGCGGCAAAACGACCGCTCTTGGAGATACCGAGCCAAGTGCCCCCCGCCTCCAGGTCCCGACCGGCCAACACCGCGGGCGCCTGCGGCCAAAACTCCGCGGCCTTGGTCGGGCGCGCATAGAATTCGTCACGGTTTGCCGCCACCACCAGACGATAGCGTTCATGCACTTGATGGGCGACGAAAATCAAGCACATGGGTAAGCCATCCGGTGGATACGCCGAGCCCTGGCCGGGCTCGCAAAAGTTGATTCACATATTTCTTCTGTACTCACCGCCTACCTCGAACAGAGCCTGCGTGATTTGCCCGAGCGAGCAGCAGCGTACCGCGTCCATCAACACCGAGAAAACGTTCTCGTCATCGATGACCGCCCGCTTCAGACGCTCGAGCATAACAGGGCTGTCGGCTGCGTGTCGTGTCTGAAACGAACGCAGCCTGGATAGCTGGGAGCTCTTTTCTTGCTCTCTCGCACGACTGAGCGCGACGACCGAGTCCTCCGCCGTGCTTGTCTCGCCCAAAAAGGTGTTTACCCCGACGATGGGTAGCGAGCCATCGTGCTTGAAGTGCTCGTAGTACATGGATTCGTCCTGGATCTTGGAGCGCTGATAGCCGGTCTCCATGGCACCAAGCACGCCGCCGCGTTCGGCAAGACGCTCAAACTCATCGAGCACCGCCGCTTCAACGAGATCTGTAAGCTCGTCGATGACAAAAGACCCTTGGTTCGGGTTCTCGTTGTAGGCGAGCCCCCACTCCCGGTTGATGATCAGCTGAATCGCCAGCGCGCGTCGGACCGACTCTTGGGTGGGTGTGGTAACGGCCTCGTCGTAGGCGTTGGTGTGTAAGCTGTTGCAGTTGTCATAGGTGGCCAACAGCGCCTGCAAGGTCGTACGAATGTCGTTGAACGCCATCTCCTGTGCATGCAGCGAACGACCGGAGGTTTGGATGTGGTACTTGAGCTTCTGCGCGCGCTCGCCCGCGCCGTACTTGTCCCGCAAGGTCAGCGCCCAGATGCGCCGCGCGACGCGCCCCAATACGGCGTACTCGGCGTCCATACCGTTTGAAAAAAAGAAGGACAGATTCGGAGCGAAGTCGTCGATGCCCATACCGCGCGCCAAATACGCTTCCACGTACGTGAACCCATTGGCCAAGGTAAACGCGAGCTGCGTGATGGGGTTGGCGCCGGCCTCGGCGATGTGATAGCCGGAGATGGACGCGGAGTAGAAGTTGCGTATGTCGTGAGCGACAAAGTACTCGGCGATATCCCCCATCATCTTGAGACTGAACTCGGTGGAGAAGATGCATGTGTTCTGACCCTGGTCCTCCTTGAGGATATCGGCCTGTACGGTGCCGCGTACGCTGGAAAGAGCGCGTTCGCGTATAGCTCGCCGCTGCTCGGCGTCGGGAGCCCGTCCCTCGGTCACCTCGAATGCGGTCACGGCCTGGTCCACCGCCGTATTCAAAAACATTGCAAGGATCGTGGGCGCCGGGCCGTTGATGGTCATGGACACTGACGTGGCGGGGTCGCACAGGTCGAAGCCGTCGTAGAGCGCTTTCATATCGTCCAAGGTGGCGATGGAAACGCCGGAGTTGCCGACCTTGCCATAGATGTCGGGCCGCTCATCCGGATCATAGCCGTACAAAGTGACCGAATCGAAGGCGGTCGAAAGACGCTTGGCCCGCGCATCTTTGGAGAGAAACTTGAAACGCTCGTTGGTGCGGAAGGCGTCACCCTCCCCTGCAAACATGCGCGACGGGTCTTCACCCTCGCGCTTTAGCGGAAACACACCGGCGGTAAACGGAAAGTGCCCTGGCAAGTGCTCGCGCATCAACCAACTCAGAACATCGCCATCATCCGAGAATCGCGGCAAGGCGATACGCGGGATGCGCGTGCCCGACAGGCTTTGCCGCGCCAAAGGCATGCGGATCTCGTCGCCGCGCACGCTAAAGGCATACTCATCCGCGCGGTAGCGCTCGCGGGTGTGGGGCCAGCTTTCGAGGAGCGCGCGCACTTGGGGAGCGAGACGCTCCTCGCGCTCGGCGACCAGCGTTCGCAGCGCGGTCGCATCCTCACCGCGTGTCTCCAACATATGGGCGGCGGCGCGCAGCTGTTGCCGCTCACGTGCCACGATACTTTGCTCGTCGGCCCGGCGATGATACTCCCTGACGGTATCGGCTATCTCGTGGAGATAGCGCTGTCTACCGGGTGGAATAATGCTACGCACGTTGCTGGAGACCGGGCTCGACACGGGGCCGAGGGCGCGCGTTCCCCAGTCGGCACCGAAACCGCGCTCGGTGAGGGTCCGGAGCATGCCTTGATAAAGAGCGGTGACACCGTCGTCGTTGAAGCGCGACGCGACCGTCCCATAGACGGGCATGTCATTGGTGGGCCGGTCGAACAGCTCGCGGTTTCGTTGCACCTGCTTGCGCACATCACGCAAAGCATCCTGCGCACCCTGGCGGTCGAACTTGTTGATCGCAACCAGGTCGGCAAAGTCCAGCATATCGATTTTCTCAAGCTGGGTGGCCGCGCCAAACTCCGGGGTCATGACATACAGGGAAACATCGACCAGGGGAACGACGGCGCTGCTTCCCTGCCCAACGCCCGGGGTTTCCAAAATCACCAAATCAAAACCGGCAACACGCGTGGCTGCAAGCACCGCCGGCACGCAATCGGGCACATCACCCAACGCGCGGCGTGTCGCCAGGGAGCGCATGTATATATGCGGGTGATGGATCGCGTTCATGCGAATGCGGTCGCCGAGCAGGGCGCCGCCCGTGCGGGTACGCGACGGGTCCACGGCGATGATGGCAATTCTCAAACGGTCGTCGAAATCCAGCCGCAATCGCCGGACGATCTCGTCGGTAAGCGACGACTTACCGGCACCCCCGGTCCCGGTCACCCCGATGACCGGTGGGCTCTTTGACGTCCGGGCGCGGTCCGTAAACGCGTCGAGCAGCTTGGCGTCCAAAAAGCCGGATTCGATGGCCGTCAGGGTCCGCGCGAGCGGTCTCCAACCCACTCGACCCAGCGTCTCCAAGGTCGCCGGGTGGGTCAGCGCCAGATTGGTGCGGGCGCGCTCCAGCATGTCCTTGGCGATGCCCGTCAAGCCAAGCTGCTGGCCGTGGGCGGGCGAATAAATGCGCGTCACCCCCAGCGCCTCCAACGCGCGGATCTCTTCTGGCACGATGACGCCGCCGCCGCCGCCGAACACGCGGATGTCGGCGCCGTCATTGGCGTGCAGCACGTCAACCAAGTAGCGGAAATACTCCATGTGGCCGCCTTGGTAGGAGCTTACCGCCACGCCGTGTACATCCTCTTGGAGGGCGGCGCGCACCACCTCGTCCACCGACCGGTTGTGACCGAGATGGATCACCTCCGCGCCGCAGGTCTGCAGCATCCGGCGCATGATGTTTATGGCGGCATCGTGACCGTCAAACAGGCTCGCCGCCGTGACAAAACGCAGCGGCTCGGCGGGGTCACCGGTGGGCTCGACCCGGCTATCCTCCAGCGGGGCTACACGGGCCATCCCGAATATCCCCGAGGTGCAAACGTGCCTTGCGAAAGTATCAATCTCATCTCAGCGCGAAAATTGCAGCTACCATTCGAGTAAGTGTAACCTTACGTTTACGTAAAGGGAATGTTGCTATGCCCGCTTTTCGATTCTCCATCGGCGAGCTGTCACGCGAGTTCTCGGTGACCCCCCGTGCCATCCGTTTCTACGAAGACGCGGGTCTGCTCACGCCAACCAGAAACGGGCGCCAGCGCGTGTACAGCCCGCGCGATCGGGTGCATCTGATGCTCATTCTACGTGGCAAACGGCTCGGATTTTCGCTCAAGGAGATCGGCGACATGCTAAAGCTTTATGACGCGCCAAACGGGGAGCGTAGCCAGCTATGCGTGTTTATCGACAAAATCCGAAACAAGCGCACCGTCCTGCTCGGGCAGCGCGAAGATATCGATGCCGTGCTCGCGGAGATGGACCAGCTCGAGGAACGCTGCAACGAAATTCTGCAAGAGGAGCCGCTGGATGACACGGCATAACGTACCCACGCTCGGCTTCAATCTCGGCGAGGACGCCGCGCTCATTCGGGACTCGGTCGCGCGTTTTGCGGCGGAGGAGATCGCGCCGTTGGCCGAGCAGATCGACGCAAGCAACGATTTCCCCCGCGTGCTGTGGCCAAAGCTGGGTGAGCTCGGCGTGCTTGGGATTACCGTAGAAGCCGAGTATGGCGGTGCCGGCTTGAGCTACCTAGAGCATGTGATCGCGATGGAGGAGATCAGCCGCGCCTCGGCCTCGGTGGGGCTTAGCTTTGGCGCCCATTCCAACCTGTGCGCAAATCAAATCTGTCTCAACGGAACCGACGAGCAAAAGCAGCGTTATCTTCCGGCGCTGGTGTCGGGAGAGCATGTGGGCGCGCTCGCGATGAGCGAGGTCGGTTCCGGCTCAGACGTCGTCTCGATGCGCCTTAACGCAAAAAAGGCCGGTGAGCGCTATCTTCTCAATGGTCACAAGATGTGGATCACAAACGGGCCGGATGCCGACACGTTAATCGTATATGCAAAGACCGACCCGGATGCCGGCTCACGCGGAATCACCGCCTTTATCGTTGAGCGCGGTTTTAGTGGCTTCTCCACATCCGCGAAGCTGAACAAGCTTGGGATGCGGGGGTCAAACACCTGCGAGCTGGTTTTCGAAAACTGCGAAGTCCCGCTGGAAAACGTGCTGGGCGGCGTCGGCGCCGGTGTTCGTGTGTTGATGAGCGGGCTGGATTACGAGCGTGTGGTTCTCGCCGGCGGACCGCTGGGGATCATGCAAGCGTGCATGGATACGGTGGTCCCTTATGTTCACGAGCGCCGGCAGTTTGGTCAGCCTATTGGCGAGTTCCAGCTCATGCAGGCCAAGCTCGCCGACATGTATGTCACCCTCAACGCGAGTCGCGCGTACGTGTACGCGGTTGCCAGCGCCTGCGCGCGCGGTGCATCCAATCGCAAGGACGCCGCCGGTGCCATCCTCTACGCCGCGGAACGCGCGACGTGGATGGCGTTGGAAGCCATCCAATGTCTGGGTGGCAACGGCTATACCAATGATTACCCGGTGGCTCGCTATTTGCGTGACGCAAAGCTCTACGAGATCGGCGCCGGTACCTCCGAGATCAGACGTATGTTGATCGGACGAGAGTTGTTCAACGAAAGCCTATAAACACATTTCCATGACAAGCACCAGAGGTATGACGCCGTGACAAAAAGCGACCCCGTTGTGATAGCGGGTGCGAAGCGCACCGCGATGGGAAGTTTTCAGGGCACGCTCGAGAAATGCTCTGCATCGGTTCTGGGCGCCACGGCCATCCGGGGTGCGGTGGAAGCGAGCGGTGTCGACCCGCAAGACATTGACGAGGTCCTCATGGGGTGCGTTCTGACGGCCGGTCAGGGTCAAGCGCCCGCGCGCCAGGCGGCGCTAAAGGCAGGCTTGAGCGAGCGAACGGGCTGCACCACCGTAAACAAGATGTGCGGCTCGGGAATGAAATCGGTCATGCTTGCCAACGACCTGCTGCTGGCGAACAACAACGAGGTGATGGTCGCCGGTGGGATGGAAAGTATGTCCAACGCACCCTACTTGCTCAGCAAGGCACGCGCCGGGTATCGGATGGGTCATGACCGTGTCTTGGACCACATGTTTGTGGACGGTCTGGAGGACGGGTTCGGTTACGGTGGACTGATGGGCACATTTGCGGAACAGTGCGCGCAACACTATCAGTTTACGCGCCTGGCCCAGGATGAGTTCGCGGTCGAATCGCTGACGCGCGCGAAACGCGCAACCGAGGACAAGACCTTCGAAACCGAGATCATCCCAGTTGAGGTCAAACACAAAAAGAATTCGGTTCAGGTAGCTCAAGACGAGCAGCCACTCACGGCCGACATCGAGAAGATACCGAAACTGCGTCCGGCATTTCGCGAGGATGGTACGGTGACCGCCGCCAACTCGAGCTCGATCTCTGACGGCGCGGCGGCCTTGGTGTTGACACGCATGTCCTACGCGGAGCGTGCCGGACTCACCCCACTTGCCGTCATCATCGGACACGCGACCTACGCGCAGTCACCGGACTGGTTTACGACGGCACCGATACGAGCCATTGAACGATTGTTCGAGCGCACGGGTTGGGACCAAAAAGCCGTCGACCTGTACGAGATCAACGAGGCCTTTGCCGTCGTCACCATGGCGGCGATGCGCGAGCTCGATTTGCCGGCGTACAAAGTAAACGTGCACGGGGGCGCCTGTGCGTTGGGTCATCCTGTTGGCGCGTCCGGTGCGCGCATCATCGTCACACTGCTAAATGCATTACACAAATACGATCTCCAGCGTGGTGTCGCCGCTCTTTGCATTGGTGGTGGGGAAGCGACCGCGGTGGCGCTGCAGCGCATTGCGCACTGACGGCGGTGTTCGCCTTCTAGGCCGCCGTTTATGATTCTTGTTTACTCTCGACGGCGCGTCTCTTGCGGCCCAGCTGCGGCCGGGAAACGCAACCGCAGGGACTACAAAGTGAGCATCCTGACACATTCCGTTTCTTTTGGGGAGACTTTTTTCACACTTCCAACAACCTATACTGGAACTGGATAGCGGTCTTGTCGTTTAGGTTGCAAGTCAAGCAACGCTACTCGTCTTCGCGCTTAGAGAGGTCTGGTTATGGTAGAGCACACGCGTAGTGACAAGGTGATCACGCAAAGCAGCGTTACAGAGTACTTTCACGAATCGATCGATGCCGCGATGTCAAATCAATCGGTCGAAGCTGAGCCCACCACCGTCTTTTACGTTGTCAATCTACTTGCCTCTTTCACGCGTGCCGAAAATTTTTATGAACGCTCCGAGGAGGGTTTGAGTCTCAAGCCTCTCGCCCTGATCTATGCCGACGCGCTGGAAGGCGCGACCCAGGAAGAGCGTCACCGGGCGCTCAGACGCCTTGGCGATGTCGCGCTGTTTATCTCCGGTCTGTTTTCTCAGAGCCTGAACCGCAAAGTCGTCGATGTCGATTACTACATCGCCATGGGTGGCGGTGCTTACGGCTTTCTCTCCGACAGCCTGAGAGGAACTGTGCACGGGAAGGCGCTAAGCGACGTGTTCGATGAGCTATCGCACAAGTTCACGGATTTCGTAGACGTCCTCGGCGAGGTAAGCGATTCGTCGACGCTCAGCAACGACCAAGACATCATGCGAGCATACGAGCTTTGGGTCAAAACGGGTAGCAAACGTGCCGCGCGCCAGTTGAAGAGCGCGGGTATTTACCCAAATCAAGCCGCGCTCAGCGGTGTGCATCACTGACCAAACGAGGACGGCTCCATTCCATTAAACCGCATCCAACGGCACCTGGAACGCATCTATGAGGTCGCCGTACCGCATGATGTGGATGACTTCCTCATCTCTGACCCCACGATCGCGCAGTCGCTGGAAACCGAAGCAAACGCACGCAACTCACCTGAAAAGCTTCTGGTACGTCAAGACGGCGAGCAGGTTGACATTGCCTTGTATATCGACCATGACATCGTCACACGCCTGAAACAAGATGACCCCACCGAACGCCTACATGGCGGCAACCTGGCCGACTTCTGCACCACACTCGAAGGTATCAGTCATTTTCTCTATCTGACCTGGAATGCGGGCCACGAGCGGGGCGTTTCCTTGCTGGAGTTGGAGATGCAGGCTGAAGTCGATAAGTTTGTCGCCTCGGCCTTTTTGTTTGGAAGCCAGGATAGCGGCTATATTCCCGGGACACTTTCGACCTGGCTGTTCGACAACCCCAGCTTTGCCGATGAGCTCGACGCCGAGTCCCTCACGCGCTATCAGAA